>JACCDN010149816.1_pt1 | contig 22959 bp, 20 predicted proteins | sample 7441691 | NCBI WGS metagenome assembly JACCDN01 (sample SAMN15323439, study PRJNA562643) | freshwater metagenome | isolation source: river surface water | place: USA:Blue River Watershed | collected 2017-08-16 | reverse complement strand
GCACCAGCCACATCCCAGTGCGCCGCTATGTGCACCCAGACACGTTCAAGATGTTTGAGGAAAAAGCCTACGAGATGGGTTTTAGCCATGCGGCTATCGGCGCGATGGTGCGATCCAGCTATCACGCAGACCAGCAGGCCCACGCGGCCTCTGATGTGATTAACTCGAAGTAAATGATAAATTATCGAAGCATGCAGTAATTTATCGATATTCTTGAGAATCCAATTATAAATATACTCATAAAGTTTTAATTAATTTTATGGGGCGCCTTTGCCAACTTCTCGCTCAGTCAGCCGCAGCAAATCAACTGACAACACAAAAGATATTCGCATCGCTGCCTTCCCCAACGACGCCAACTACTGGCGAATTGATTGGTTTGGTGAAATTGACTACCCTGACCGCTCTTTACGCGGCACCCAGCCTTCTGTACTAGTCTATTTATCTAGGGTTACAGATCTTTCCTTTATCTACAACCCCTCGGTCTTGCTATCGCCACAGAGTACAACCTTGGCAAAAATCCAAATGCGTAGATGGGTTTCTGTCGGAACCCTCGTTCTATTAAAGGTCGGTGATATCTGGCACAAGAAGTCATTATTCCTAAGCCCTGACTATGAACTTGATACATTTTCACGGGTCAGCACCTCCAGCAGTCATATTGACCTTATCAAGTCTGGCCTCAACCTCAACGAAGAAGGTTTTCTGATCCCCGTATCGGAGCATCCTTGGCACCTAAACGCCACACACTCGTATTGCGTGATGCTTAAGTTAGAAAACGGCAAGCGTCTTATCGTCCCATGCTTAGAACTTATCCGCTTTTACTTTGGATCATCCAGCAGCCTCCTGACTAAATTGTTTTTGCCGCCTCTTCAAAAAGATTCACTCTTTCAAGATGGTAAGTTCGACCAGAGAACTAGGCATTTGTCGATCAAATTGGGAGATGGGATTGCAGGCAGTTCCGCCGCCGCAATTGGTCGCATCTTTCTGGACAAACTCGCATGGCGTGCTGCAGTAATTGTTGGCTCATCGATACTCAAAGCTTCCCAAGAAAGCCACCCTATTTATCCAATGGGGGTATTCCCATTTGATGGAAGCACAGAACTTCAAGCATCAGGCAAATGGCTTTCTTTCGGGGACACCAACGAAGCAACATTTCTCGTTTACAAGTTGATCAGCTGCGGCCATCAATTTCCATTCAGGTCAATTAATTACGAAATGACTGGAGAACATAAAAAACCATTCTTTGACCCACCTCAGGCAGACGGAACAGGACAAACTAGCTTCCAAAGCTCAGCGCCAGATGCTGCGAACCAAAGCATAAAGGAAGAGGATGGTTCAACGAAGCTGGAGTCAAAGACACGCAACTTCACAGCAAACATTGCATTCCCAGATCTCATCCGTAAACCAATCTGGAAATCAAAAACTCTCACCTTTCAGCAATGGCTCGACAAAAAGCGGTACGTTGGAGGAAGAAGTATGGGCTCAACTTCGATTGGTACACCAAGCGGCAATCGTCGCGTTCGCCCAATAGATCTTGCAATGCAGGTTCAACGGAAAAATAAAAATGAGATGCTCCCACCTGAGTTCATTCGTGAGTTCCTTGAAGAACTATTAGCAGTTGCTGGCATAGACATCACTCTACTCACAGAAGGCGAAGATGATGGCTGGTCGATTCCTGTCCCATTGATTACGAATGATGATGGTGAAGTTGAATCAAAATTATTCATAGTGGAACCGACTGAAAACAATCGCTTAAGAAGGCTTTGCGTTTTATCGTTAAAAGACGACAAGGATCATCACTTAATGGGGATCCTTGAAAGCAATCCGAATTTCAGTAAGCTCTATCCAACCATTAACAGCGATGACGCAAGTCTCTTGACTGTTTTACAGTTAACTGCACAAGACTACGTTGCGGCATAACGATTAAGAATTTAGCTCTTTACCACGCACCACTTCGAAGTGGTGATAAAAGGCAGCCACTTCAAACACTTCTGCCATAGGCAGCTTCATCTCTTTGGCTAAAGCTACCAAGTGACGGTCGTGCAAACACTGGTCCGTTCATTGAGTTTGTGCAAATGCTCAATCAACCAATCGCGGCGATGCGCTGCTTCGCCAATCAATGCGCGCAAATGACACCTCGTCTGCTTGACGGCCTTTGAGCTGACCTTTGCGACGAATCGTTTCTTGCATGTGTTCAACGGATGCACTACCGAAAATACAATTGAAAGATTTAGATGAAGAGGCATTCATGATCAACCCTTATTAGTGGAGCCCCTCTTATCTAAGTGGGTTGATAACGAAACAACCGAATGCGAAGTCAAACTTGCTCAATGACGAGCGCAATGCCTTGCCCTACGCCAATGCACATGGTGCAAAGGGCGTAGCGCCCGCCAGTCGTGTGCAAGCGGTTGAGCGCTGTGGTGACCAAACGTGCGCCCGAAGCGCCCAAGGGGTGACCCAGAGAAATTGCGCCGCCCCACGCGTTCACGCGAGCATCGTCGTCTTTCAAACCCAACATGCGCAACACGGCCAAGCCTTGTGCGGCAAAGGCTTCGTTGAGTTCGATCACATCCATTTGCGCCAGCGTCAAACCCGTTTGAGCCAACACTTTTTCGGTGGCGGGAGCTGGGCCAATGCCCATCACGCGCGGCGCCACACCGGCGGTGGCCATGCCCACCACACGAGCTTTGGGCGTGAGGCCGTATTGCTTGATGCTTGCTTGATTGGCCAACAACAAGGCACACGCGCCGTCGTTCACACCGCTGGCATTGCCTGCGGTCACGCTGCCCTCAGGGCGCACCACGCCTTTGAGTTTGGCAAGTGACGCCAAGCTTGTGTCGCGTGGGTGTTCGTCTTGGCTCACCACCACGGCATCACCTTTTTTCTGGGGGATGGTGACAGGGCAAATTTCGCGGGCAAAGTGGCCAGCCTGAATAGCAGCCATAGCGTTGCTTTGACTGCGCAAAGCCATCTGGTCTTGGGCGTCGCGTTCAATCTTGTAGTCGACCGCCACGTTCTCAGCCGTCTCGGGCATGCTGTCGACACCGTATTGGGCCTTCATAAGTTTGTTCACAAAGCGCCAGCCAATGGTGGTGTCGTACACCGCGTTGTTGCGGCTAAAGGCACTCTCGGCTTTGGGCATGACAAACGGCGCACGGCTCATGCTCTCCACACCACCCGCAATCATCAGCGACGCTTCGCCCGACTTGATGGCACGTGCAGCCGTACCCACAGCATCCAAGCCAGAACCACACAAACGGTTGATGGTGCCGCCCGGCACTTCCATGGGCAAGCCGGCCAACAGCGCGGCCATGCGTGCCACGTTGCGGTTGTCTTCACCCGCTTGGTTGGCGCAGCCATACAACACATCGGCCACTTGCGACCAATCGACATTGGGGTTGCGTTCCATCAAGGCTTTGATGGGCAAGGCCGCCAAGTCGTCGGCACGCACGCTGCTGAGTGCGCCACCGTAACGGCCAATGGGGGTACGGATGGCGTCGCAAATGTAGGCTTCAGGAATCATGTTTTTCACTTATTAATTCCTACGATTAACTCAGATCATTAGAGTTTGAAATCAATGTGAAATGTTCTACCTGTGGGGGCTCCAAAAAATAGTTGCCTACAAGCGCTCGCCATTCTGTAAAGAGAGGTGAGCCGCGGAATTCGATCGTATGATCCTCAAGAGTTTGCCAAGTAAGCTGCAAAACATATCGATTAGGTGACTCGATGCAACGATGGAAGCTGTGTCGTACGAACCCTTTCGATTTTGGAAAAATTGTCAGCAATGCTGTTTGAACCGCTTGTTCAAACTCTGCATGCTGACCAGCTTTGATTTTGATATCTGCAATTTCTAGAATCATTTTTTACCTTAACAATTTGGCAGTTAGAAAAATTAATGGATATGCGTACCGCCATTCACATCGATGGTGGCGCCGGTAACAAATCCAGATAATTCAGAAGCGAGAAAGAGGCAAACACCTGCCATTTCGCTTCTCTTCCCGGTTCTTTTGAGTGGAATTGCATCGATGATTCCTTGCAATCTCTCCTCAGACAAACCGTCAAGCATCGGCGTTTCGATCATTGCGGGACAAATAGCATTAGCGCGAATTCCATATTGGCCAAACTCTCTAGCAATACTTTTAGTCAAACTCAACATGCCGCCTTTTGAAGCTGCGTAATGTGACCCACCGACCAAACCGCCACCACGCTGGGCGGCAAGTGAGGCCACATTGACAATGGTTCCAGAGCGTTTCTCGACAAAAACTTTCAATACGCTTTGGCACAAGAAAAAAGCGCCTTTGAGGTTGATATCAAACATGAGATCAAGCTCTTTCTCACTAATTTCTAAAATTGGTTGATTGCGAACAATGCCTGCTGAATTCACCAAACAATCGATAGTTCCATGCAGCGCCAGCACATTACGAACCAAGGATTCACAATTCTCCGCATTACTAATGTCACATTGGATGCCATGCACCGAAACTGGCCGCTCAACTTTGACCTCAATGGAAGATTGAATTTCCTTAAGGACCTGATCATTCATCATCACATCAACCACAACTACTTTTGCGCCATGTTCTGCAAATAGTTCTGCTGTGGCATAACCGATACTTCGAAGTGAGCCAGCGCCCACAATGACGCAAACCTTGTCTTTAAGCAGCATAAATTCCTAGTTTTTAACTTTAAGATTTTTCAAAACTGACTGGCATTTCGTTAAGAATCCAATCAATGACCGATGTGTGAGATGGCGACCAGCCAAGCTCCTGCCGTGCTCGAACTGATCGAACTCGGCTGTTGCTGCCAAAAGAGTAATGTGCTCTTGGAATTCCCCAGAGTTTGGCAGCGAGATCTGGGTCAAGCGATTGAACTTTTGAAAGCATTAGCCTCTGCGCAAGGGCTTGACCAACATCTTTAAAAGAGGCCTCTCCATTGGCCGCAAAATAGAATGCTCCAGATGGAGCCTTGGCAAGTGCGAGTAAATACAGATCGACGACGTCATCAATATGAATGTTTGACCACACATTGTTTCCAGCACCCACGATCTGAACGACGCCTTGTTGTTTTGCGTTCTCAACAAGAAACGGAATTTGGACGCTCTTTGGATTTAAACCTCGACCTTCACCATAGATAAGACTTGGGCAAATTACGATTGATCTCACGTTAGACGCTGAAGAACCTAGAACCATCAAATCAATGTCTCGTCTTGGTTGCTTCAACTCTTGAATCACTAAAGGCGTGAATTCATCAAAAATCGCATCACTCTTTACGGCGCCGCGAACATCGTCCCCAACTATGCTCGAACCACTGGTATGGATTAGCGGATTAGAAGATCCTTCTAATCCCTTGATCAGTGCTTGGATAGACTCCATGTGATCTGCACTAGCCGCGTTTATTACTCCATCTGCATTTTTAGCTTCACGAGTTAATAACGCCACATCATTTAGATCACCGATAACTGGTTCAATTCCCTGTGCTGCGAGCAGATCTGCATTCGCCTGACTACGAACAAGCCCACGTACTTGGACACCAACTTGGACAAGTTTTCTTGCTACAGAGCCACCGATATAACCACTAGCTCCTGATATGAAGATTGTTTTAGGTAATTTCATTACTGACCAAAACCCGTAGACAAACTAGGAACAGCGGCAACTATCAGCGTGCCTACTATCAGCGCAACGATATAACCAACAATGGGCTTCATACCCTTGCTGGGACTGACACCACTGATTGCACAGGCTGCGTAATAGCCTACGCCAAATGGAGGAGCAAATAAGCCAATGCCCATTGCGAGGACAACCACCATGGAGTAATGAACATCATTTATTCCGAATGTTTTTGCAATCGGAAAAAGCAACGGCCCGAAGACGACGATAGCGGGAATTCCCTCAAGCACACTACCAAGAATAATGAAAGCCAAGACTGAAACGGCAAGAAATCCTTCTGCACCACCTGGCAATTGAGTCATCACTTGAGCCAGCTGACGAGAAAACCCAGATTGCGTTAACGCCCAAGCCATACCTGTTGCAGTACCAATGATTAGCAAAATAGCACCAGACAATGCTGCTGTATCAACCAATGCTGGCCATAGCTTCTTGTAATCTAGTTGCCGATAAATTACAGCACCAGTAAGAATTGCGTATGCAATGCCAATGGTGGAAACTTCAGTTGCTGTCGCAACTCCTTCAACTACTGCAGCACGAATAATGAAAGGCAATGCAAGTGCTGGACTTGCAACCAATAATGCACGACCAATTTCACGCCAAGAAGCCTTAACAACACCCGACATGTCAACCTTGCGGTTTCTCAGCCACACCACGAAGCACAACAACACGGCTAAGACGAGAGCAGGAACTAAACCGCCTGAAAATAATGCAGCAATAGAAATACCTGTCACAGAACCAATCGTGATGAGTACGATGCTCGGCGGAATCGTTTCAGTCTGAGCACCTGTAGCAGCCAACAGTGCCACCATTTCCCCTTCATCGACACCACGTTTTCGCATCTCTGGGAAAAGAACTGGCGCTATTGCAGCCATATCAGCAGCCTTTGACCCAGAAATACCAGAGACCAAATACATGCCACCCACGAGGACGTAAGAGAGACCGCCACGAACATGACCTAACAAAGACGCAAGAAACTGCACCATCGCTTTGGCCATGCCACTGAGTTCAAGCACTACGCCTAAAAAAACAAATAGGGGAACAGCAAGAAGCACCAGATGCGACATGCCTTCATCCATACGCCCGACAATGACACTTGTTGGCTTTGCTGTTGTCAACGCGATATAACCAAAAGTGGCTAGACCAAATGCAAATGCAATTGGGACTCCGCTCAAAACGAGAATTGCCACGATCAAAACAAAAAATATGAAAAGGTTGAAATTTCCAAGATCTTGAAAAACTGGACTAATTAAAAACAACGCGGCAACAGCACAAGCTGATACAGCTAAAGCGGAAAGCAAGCGCTTCCAATTCGAGACTTCTGCAAACTTCAATATTGCAGAGATCCCCATGAGCATGATGCCGCATGGCAAAGCAGAGGCTCTCCAAGCGTTTGATATTTCAAGTGAGGGCGATGTAACAATCGCCTCATCCATCGCAAATTCGAAAGCTGGATAGCCAACCAAGATCAAGAAAGTTGCACCAGCAACAACTCCTAATAAATCAAAAAATGCTCGCTTCTCTGGAGAAGCAAGGTCTACAAGCGCAGTCATACGCATGTGCGATGAACGTCGAAATGCAATCACTGCGCCTAGCATGGCAAGCCAGAGAAACATAACTGAAGCAAGTTCATCTGACCAAGTCAGTGGACGATGAATCACATAGCGGCTCACAACGCCACCAAACAACACCAGTATTTCAAACAAAACCAAGATTGCTGCTGGGACCTCTGTCAAAAACCCAAGGGCCTGATCAATTTTTGCTACAGCTCTATACCAAGCTGTATCTGGGCGTTTAGTTTCTAAGGTTTTATGCATGTGAGTTGACGGATCCAAAGAGGCGTCTCCAAGTGAGTTATTCGTTCTTTGTCGAGTCGATTTTTAAAGCCGACTATTTGTCGAGCACGTCTATCTGCGTAAGAAAATTTACCGCACAGGCCAAAAAAACGGAGTTGGTAAAAACTTTGACCAACTCCGTCCCAAGTACAGGTTAGGCGAGTTTTCCTGTGTACTTCTCAAGCAAGGACCATGTTTCAGGGCCAAACTTTTTCTGCCACTCTGCGTAGTAACCTGCCTTCAGCAATGTTTCACGGAATGGTTTTGTGTCAACGCGATTGAACTGCATGCCTTGGCCTTTGAGTTTCGCTTCAAGCGTAGAGTTCAAGGCATCATGTGCGACACGTTGCTTCATTGCATGTGCATCAAAAGCTTTTGTCGCCAATGCTCTGAGATCCTCAGGCAATGCATTCCAGTTTTTCTTGTTGCCAACAAGTGAAAAGTATTCCCACATATGAGATGTTATTGAACAATATTTTTGAACTTCATAGAGTTTCACTGCATCGATTGTTGGCAATGCGTTTTCTTGACCATCAACCACTTTAGTTTGAAGTGCTGTGTAAAGCTCACCGATTGGCACTGTTGCTGGTGAAGCATCAAGCCCTTTGAACATGGATGTCCACAACGGAGTTGCAGGTACGCGAATCTTCATACCAACCAAATCTTTTGGCGTATTAATTGCTTTTGTCGAATGCGTGATTTGACGAAACCCGTGATCAAAAACTCGACCGACTTGCGTCAAATTCACCTTATCAAATGAAGACTTAATGTGGGCGCCGAGCTCTCCATCCATAGCCTTCCACACTGTTGCGTAATCAGGGAACGCAAATGCAATTGAATTGATCGCAGCAGTTGGTATTAGGTTGCCATAGATTGAACCGGCAGTGCAAATAAAGTCGATCGCACCTGAGCGAACTTGGGACAATGTATCAGTGTCACTTCCCAGCTGACCGCTGGGGTAAACCTCAATGTTCAATCGACCATTTGATTCTTTAAGAATTTCTGCACAAGCCGCTTTCAGAGCAACTGGCGTAGGGTGGCTTTCAGGCAAGGTGATTGCAATCTTCAGATTGAATTTTCCAGCGGTTTGCGCAAAGACAGCACCGGGAACTAATGTAGTTGCAGCGGCACCAGCAATGAGCTTAAGTGCATCGCGACGACCGTTTTGATTGAGTGCGGAAGTTGATTTCATGTTGTCTCCTGTGGTTGTTTTTATCTAAAGTTAATCAGAACACGTTTGGTTGGTGAACTTCGATGCAATGACCGTCTGGGTCATACAGAAAGACTTGATGCCAGCCTGGAATCGCCCAGCAACCGTAGTCTGAATAACGAATACCCAATTCATCACATCGACGCATAAACCCTTTAATGTCGTCTGTACGAAAACAGAAGTGACCATGCCCCATAGGGTTGACGAATTTTTTCATCTTGAAACCGGTTTCTAAGTCTCGCTCAGACCAATGAAACTCGATATCACCATCAGTCAAGAAATCGACCTTACCTGTGTATGCACGGTCTTCGCGCTGCCGGCTGATCACTGTATGTTCTGCATCAGTTATTGCTCCGAGGCTAAACAAAGTCTTGTAAAAGTTAGTTAGACGAGGCAAGTTATCGGTACAGATGTTCATGTGGTGAAACTTGAATTGCATAGCGCTTTCTTTCGGTTAAGTTGCAATTTCCCCGATAGCTGGAACTATCAGAGTCAGCTCGAATTCGGTGAGCTGGGGGGGGGCCTTACTAGGCTTACTGGGTACGATATATCAATTCATATTTGAAGTCCACATTTTGCTAATGAATTTTTATTGGGGATTTCCCTAGAAAAATTGCAGAATATTGAGACCATTCGCCAATCCTCCTATCGCTAATGAATGATAGTATTCATATATGAATCATTTAAGCCAAGAACATTTATCTCTGTCTGCGCCACAGCTAGGCACCGTTCGTAAGGAAATTTGTAGCCTTGCAGCAGTTCGACGCGTCGCAGCAATGCTGGACCTCAACCCTGATGAATTCACAGAAGGGGCTGCACTTCCTAGAGGATGGCAATTTATTTTGATGGGAGCTGATACCACCAGATCCCAACTCCGCGCCGATGGATTTCCCGGACTTGGTGTTGCGATGCCCGATCTCGGTCTACCACGGCTGATGCTTGGAAGTAGATCTGTCTCTTACATGCAAGACATCCCAATTGGTGCGGCCGTCCATCGTCATAGTTCAATTAAGAGCCTGACACAGAAGACAACAAAGGCAGGACCTATGGTTGTTGCTGTTATTCAGCACGAAATAAAACTGCATGGCGCTGATCTTCCCGCCCTAATTGAGACGCAAACGTACCTACTTCTTCCCGCGACAAAAGGAGCATCACCTGCATCTACAGAGCATTTCACAACACACGTTACAGGTGACAAAGTAAAGACCGTAGTTCCTGATGAAACCTTACTCTTCCAGTACTCAGCGTTGGGCTTCAATTCACACAAAATTCACATCGATAGGTCCCATGCTCGAAACGTAGAGGGTTTTCCGGACTTAGTAGTCAATGGAGGCTTAGCCACATTGCTGCTCACTGAGTTTTTACGTAAGGAAATGGGCGTATCCCCATCAACGATTAAAGCCCGTCACGTTGCGCCACTCTTTTGTGGAAGTCCTATCACGATGGTCGTAAACAAGAGCGAATCAAAGTGGCAACTGCAAGCCTATGACAACCGTTCAACACTGGCAGTAGATATGGAAGTAGAACCACATGAGCTTTAACCCCTTAAAAGGCATTCGCGTATTGGACTTAACAAGCGTTGTTGTTGGCCCCGTCTGCACATGGCGATTAGGCCAATATGGCGCGGAAATCATCAAAGTTGAAAATCCCGAAGGCGACTTAATGCGAGGGCTCGGTGGCCTATCGCCTACAGGGCAGCACTCTGGCACCTATCTACATTTGAATCGTGGGAAACGAAATATCTGCCTAGATCTAAAAAAAACAGAATCCAGAGAGGTTATGGATAGGCTCATTGCATCAGCCGATGTCATCGTTGCAAACATGCGACCACAAGCTCTGAAAAAGCTCGGGTTAGATTCAGAAACAATTCGTGGTCGCTATCCAGAGAAGGTTTACTGCCTCATCACTGGATACGGAACCGAAGGCCCATATGCGGGTCAACCAACATACGACAGCGTTGTTCAAGGCGTCACTGGTATGGCCGGTTTATTTCTTCGCCGAGATGGAAGTCCAAACTATGTACCCATGTTGATTTGTGATCACGTCGCAGGAGAAATTGCAGCCAGTTCAATTCTGGCCGCAATCGTTGAGAAACGGACGAGTGGCAACGGAAGCACGATTGAAGTTCCCATGTTTGAAACCATGGCAGCATTTGTATTGCAAGAGCACCTTGCTCAACATAGCTTCGATCCCCCTATGGGACCTCCCGGTGATCTCAGATTGCTCAGCCCTCACAACAGACCGGTCAAAACATCTGATGGATGGATTTCCTTCACTGTAAATACTGACCCACAGGTGCGTGCATTCCTAAGCGTTACAGGCAGAGATCATTTGCTTAAGGACGAAAGATTCAACTCTGTAGCAGCTCGTGCAAAAAACGTTACGCAATGGTTTGAAGTAAGAGGAACACCACTCACAAGCAAAACGACTGATGAATGGCTTGAGTTGTTACAGAAAGCGGATATTGCAGCTCAACCTTGCCACACGCTCGAGTCACTGCCACATGACAAGCACCTTAAGGCCGTCGGATTAATTCAAACCGAGCAACATCAAACAGAAGGAAAGACTTCAGCGATTAGAGCTTCCATCAAAGTTAATAACTCATACCTTCATATGCGTGAACCTTCCCAACCCAAAGGATGGGAGACCAAACAACTGCTTGAAGAGATGGGGTACACAAAAAGTGAAATGCAAGCCATGTTTGATTCTGGCTCAGCCATCTCGTCATAAAACAGCAATTGACAGGAAATGAAAATGATGAATCGACGCAATGTTTTACAAATTCTAGGTGCTGGTGCGTCACTGACGCCGATGATCGCATGGTCTCAAAGCTATCCAAGTCGACCGATCAAAGTCATCATTCCATTTCCGCCAGGTGGCCCAACAGATGTTCTTGGTCGCATCGTCGCTCAAAAGCTGGGGGAACGTTTGGGTCAAAACTTCGTAATTGACAATAAACCCGGTGCAAGTGGCATGATTGGAGCTGACATGGTGGCAAAGTCTGCACCCGATGGCTACACGTTGCTAGTCAACGCGTCACTGCATGTGATTAATCCTAGCTTGTACGAAAAACCTCGATATGACGCGATTGCTGATTTTGCGCCATTGAGCAATCTTGCAGATGTTCCCTTGGTACTTGTAGTCAGCGCAAAAATGCCTATCAACACAGTGAAGGAATTGATTGCATGGGTCAAAGCATCTAAGACGCCTATTAACTTTGCATCCTCAGGTAATGCAACCGCGCCCCACTTGGCTGGTGAAGCATTCAAAGTTGCTGCAGGCATAGAGAACATGCAACATGTTCCATACAAAGGAAGCTCTCCCGCATTGACGGATTTGCTTGGCGGCCAAGTACAACTGATGTTCGACTCGTTACCCTCAAGTCAACCGTTTATCAAAGCAGGGACACTCAAGGCAATTGCTGTAACAACTCAGCGCCGCTCATCCGCACTTCCCAACATTCCAACAATTACAGAAAGTGGTTTACTTGGATTCAACTTCAGCACTTGGTATGGGATGTGGGCTCCAGCTTCTACCCCACCAGCCATTGTGGAGAAGCTTTCCACGGAAATTCGTCAAATCACACGATTGCCAGAAGTTCGTGAAAAATTTTTAGCCCTGGGCGCTGAGCCCGTCGGAAATACCGCTGAGGAATTTTCTGCTTTCAACAAGTCAGAGCTGGCGAAATGGGCTCAAATTGTTCGGCAATCGGGCGCGCGAGTTGATTGATACTCGAGCTACCTATGCACTAACAATGCTAAGTAGCTAAGTTACTTTTAAAAGTTCCGCCGACTTTTCCAGCCAATGTTCGGGCAGCCGCTCCTAAGGCTGCTGTGACTTCAGGAATTGACTTACGCTGATTTTGGTCAATGCGTTCGGCATACGGAACCGTAAGCGCTGCAAGCGCCTTTCCCTGTGTGTCCAGAATAGGAAAGCTCACAGCATAAAGGCCACGCACTTGAACACTTGGGATGGACTCAAATCCAACTTTTTTAATGGTATCTAGGATTGCACCAATTTGAGGATCTGATTGATCGGGGCGTCTTTGAATTGACTCTTCAATCCACAACTTGGTTGTTTCAGCATTCTGAAAAGCGAGAAGCACACGACCAGATGCCGAAATTAGCACATCAAGCTCCGAACCTGTACGAACGCTGAAACCCATACCACTTGGCGCATCGACTTTAGCCAACACAAGTTGTTTACCTTGCGAATAAACAGTCAAGTGGCAAGATTGATCAAGCTCTTTAGCCAACCTTTGCATGATTGGCATGGCTTCAAAAAGCAATCGATGCGTTGGTGGATTGATATGAGAGAGCTCGTAAAGCTTGGTAGTAATTGCGTAGGAACTTTCATCGACCTGGGATACGTAGTTCCTATCGACCAAGCAACTCAACATCCTGTAAATTTCACCAACGCTACGGCCTAGTTGCTTTGCGATTTCTTTCTGAGATAAAGCACCCTCGCTGTTACAGAGTATTTCAAGGATGTCCAACCCCTTTTCTAACGCTGGAGCTGCATAAACCCTACGTTCAGGCACCGTATTGCTATTACTTTCTGCCTGTTTCACCATGAGAGCACCACCTACTTATGAACACAAAATCATAATGATACAAGTGAATGGGTAGTTTCAAATATGAATTGAATGTAGATTGGTGTAAGTAGGCTAGCCATTAGCTCAACGAACTCCTTTGACGGGTTTAATCGCAAGCGCACCTAAAACAGCATAGATCGCTGCTACTGTGAATAAGATGTTGTAGTTTGGCAAACTTCCACCGTCTAGGAACAAGAAAAATGGCGCAATTGCGGGAGAGAGCGTTTGCGGCAATGTTCCCGCCACATTAAAAATCCCTAAATCTTTCGCGGCGTTATTGTGGGGGTCTGGCAAAACCTCGGTTACCAAAGCCATGTCGACAGCCAAATAAACGCCGAATGCACAACTCATCACAGATGCCCCGAGTAAGAACGAGTTGTAGTCTGCCGCATAACCGACCATTAACAAACCCACCCCGTACACAGCGGCAGATATCCAAATAAAAACCTTCCTTGTACGCATCAAATCAGACAACCAACCACTAACAAAGCTACTAAGAATTTGAATAGCGCAGGTGATCATATTCACCTTGAGCATCACTTCAGGAATTTCAGCAGGTTTGTAACCCAATCGATCCATCAAAAAATAAACCTGATAGCCAAAGAAGGTTGCCAATGCCATAAAAAAGAAAAAGCGACTGACAAACGCCCAAGTAAAATCTAGCTGCGTGAGAGGATTAAAGTAAAAGTCTTTAGCAATTTTTTTGAGCGTTAACTTATCACCGTCAACAATTGATGCTGGTTTGTCGGTGTAAACAAAACACAGCAACACAACCAGAACCAACAATATTGCAGGCTCTAACAAGAACATAAGATAAGAATTTCCGTCTGCAAAATTAGTTAGACCAATGCCGGCGACCATTCCTCCTGGAATGCACATCCCTAGGGCACCGCTCACCGTTCCACGGAACTTCTCAGGTATTTGATCAGGCAGCAAAGCCATGACAGCGGCAGCAACGGCATTGAAGCCCAGTTGCGCCAGACACCATCCAACGATCATCACACCCACATTGCCCCATGCAATCAACCACAAACCAGCCATGCCAACAACGGTACCCAGTAGCATCCAAATTTTTCTTTTACCCAGGACAGATTTAGTTCTATCGCTGAAATAACCCGCTAAGGGATTTGCAACTATTGCAACTATTGCACCGATACCTAACAACAGTCCAAGTACATACTCTTTATTGTTAGGTTCAATTTCTGCAACTCGCAGTGCGATGGTCATCATTGGAGGTGTTAACAAAGCCATGGAAAGTGCAAAGTACACGGCAATTAAACTACCAATGAAAATCAAAGGTGGTCGCTTGTTCAGATCAGGTTGATTCATAAATATTCTTTTTCAAAAAATTGCATCTGACAGACCGCAAAATGCATCTACAGGACTCTTGCCCGTAAAACCACTGCGCCCTATCAACTTATCCACAACAGCTTTTTGAACAGCTGGTGTTGGGGTGTAAGCATTAACCAAGCAAGGAATTCTTGGGGCATCGTAAAGATAGTACGGATGACCAAACGAGATAAGCATGGTGGGTTTATCCCACCAAAGTCTTTTCATCCCGGGAAGCGTTCCGCCATGAAGCGTCGCCCAATCAAGGTAAAGCCTCGACTTAGTAAGTTGCGACTCCTGCGCAATTGCGTAAATAATCAAGTCGAAGTTATTAAAAACTTCTAATTTATCCTTCAGAGGATCGAATACGTGGACCTCAAAACCTTCTGCAATCAACAGTTTGTCAATGTGCAAATGAAAATCTTCTCCACCACCAAGTGGATTGATATTCTCCTCTTTAAAAATCAAAATTTTAGGCGTCTTACTTTTATTGATCGGCACAACATTTTGCGTATCCTTCACCAGGGTTACCGACATAGAGGACAAATTTGACATGACTGCTCTGTGCTCGTCAGAGTCGACAACCGAAATTGCGATATCGGAAGGCGGCATCGGCACATGCAACTTAAGTTTTGCCTTCAATCCTAAAACTCGCACTAGCGCTTCATCTACGCGGCCAGAACTCAGCGCCCCCGTTTGTACGGCGGCATGGAGGGTTTCGATATCGTCACCAATAGACGTTGAAAACAAAATCATGTCGCATCCGTTTTGTATCAACTCTGGGAGCCACTGCTTGCGAGGGCCCCAACTTTCAAGCCCGCCCATAAGCGTAGCGTCAGAAATAACTAACCCGTTAAATCTCAACTTTTCTCGAAGCAATGTCTTATTCAAATGCGCTGAAATAGAGGCAGGTCGAAACCGCTCAACGCCCTCCTCCCCCATTGAAGCAGCAAAGTCAGGCAATGCAATATGAGCAGACATTACAGACAACACGCCCGCGTCAAATGCACGCGTATAAAGTTGTCCAAATACTTCATCCCATTTCTTTGCAGAAAGTGGATTAATGGTTGTCACAAGATGCTGATCACGAGCATCAAAACCCTCGCCTGGCCAATGTTTAGCTGTAGTCGCAATATTTTTATTTTGAAAAATGCGAATATGGGCATTCGCCATGTCAGATATCAGTTGTTGATTATTTCCATAGGAACGTGTTCCAACAATAGCACTGTGAAATGAATCGTTCACATCTAAGACTGGTGAAAATGTCCAATTGATACCAATTGAGAGAAGCTCTTGAGCCAAGACTTCTAGCGCTTTCGAATAAGCATCTAAATCATTTGCCGCAGCGCACCCCAATTGATTGGGAAAGCTAGTCGTCATATTTCCGCTCGTGACACCTCCCTCTAGGTCGGCGCAGACAAGCATTGGGATGTTGGAAGCATTTTTTAATTGATGTACAACAGACTTACATGACAAAGGTGAGTCAAAATTGATCAATGTCACTCCACCCAGCTTGTGGTGAATGGCGTCATCAATCAGTTGTTGCTCACCAGGAAAAATTTGAACATTAAATAATTGGCTTATCTTCTCTTTGATACTCAAACCTTCAATGGCGTGCATTACCCAATTCACGCGGTCGGCTGTAAGGTTGAATGGCGCCTTACACAGGATTTTTTCTATTTTTTCTCGTTCAATCATTGCTCATGCCAAAGTAAATTGGGCCTGCGTGAGCAGGCCCATATAAGCGCTCAATTAAAAGCGGTGTGTACTACGAATACCAAATGTTCGTGGCTCACTCATGTAGCCGTAGTTGCTACCAAAGAAGTTCACTGAACCCATCAGCTGAGATTTGTTCTCAATGTTTTTGACGTAAAACTGGACATCAGTTTTGTCATCTGCTGTTGTATAGGTAAGAGATGCATTTGACTTGTGAAACGCCTGCTGCTTATATTGAATCGGTGCTGTGTAGTTTCCTGAATTAGCTGGGCTTTCAAAACCTGTGTCGGTTGTGACATAGGACGTTGAATACTTCGTACCCACATAGCTCACCAGACGGGCACCAGATTCAAGATTCCAATTGTGCGAATACCCTAAATTCATTACAAATCTAGGTGATTTATCCAGCGATTGACCTGAATAATTTGTACCGTTTACAGTCGTATAGTCGGAATACTGAGCCTTCAAAAGACCAATGCTTGCATCAAGTCGGTCAGTGGGGCTTACACGATAGCGAGCTGAAATTTCTACGCCATCAACTGTTGCTGCTCCAGTATTTTCAGTACGCATTTGCCCACTTTTCACTCCAGACTTTTGCATATCACTGTAGTCATAGTGAAACAGTGAAGAAGTCAACTGCAATGAATTATTCAAATACTTACCATTCAAACCCATCTCATAAGCAGTGATTTGTTCTGGTTTGTAAATCAAGCTAGGCGTGGTTCTTGTATCGCCATCATTGAAGCCGCCAGATTTAAAGCCAGTAGAAACACTGCTGTAGAACATTTCAGACGCTGACAAATCTCTTTCGTAGCCTAGTTTGTAAGTGTCACTCTTCCAAGTTGCATCACCATACAAATCGACTTTCATGTTTGCATTAGAAGTTGGATCGTAGTTCGTACCGCCAGAAATAATCATTGATCCATCACGATGCTTTTTATCCTCAGTATGACGAGCACCAACAATTAAGCGGGACTTCTCATTCATGCTGTAAGTAACCTGACCAAAAAATGCATCAGATTTATTTGTTATCAAGTTGTCGTTAAATTGAACTAACGGGGTGCATGATGAGTAACCTACACATTGACTTGAGTTGAATGCACCTGGCACTGCCAAGTTTGCATTCAGCTGTCCATCTGTTCCTTTTTCGTTAAAATGAAAATAGCCTGCAACCCATTGCGTCGCTGATCTCGCATCATTTGACGACAGTCGAATTTCATGCGTATCTTGATTGAAATTAAACTTAGTAGGCATGATCACCATGCCTGTTGAGTAATCTTCTTTATTTTTCGTGCTGCGATTACCGTAGATGTAGTTTAAATTTGCAAAACCAACATCAGTTTTCAACTCGGCCTTAAAGCCAGACATCTTGTCATTGAATCGACCTTGAACAGCGACAGTACTATCAACTAATTTTGTTGGAATGCCGCTAGTTAAATCGTAATAGTTTGGGCCTGTTGTTTTATTGGTGCTCTCGTCATATGAGAGATTCAAACTTGTTTGTGAGGAAAATTTCAATAGCGCTTGCAATCGCATTGAATCAGTATGAATACTGTCTTGATTTTGTGTAAACCCATTGGTGGGTGTTTTTGTTTCAGAGTAACCGTCACGTCGGTTTGTCGAGAATGCTGCACGCAAGGCAAGTGCATCATTTACAGGCAAGTTCACCATGCCATCAACGCGCTGCTGCCCAAGATTGCCTAAATCGACGCTGAGTGAACCCTCTTTTTTATCTGAGGGTCCTTTCGTGATTACGTTTACAACACCTGCATTGGCATTACGGCCATACAGTGTGCCTTGGGGACCACGCAGGACTTCAACACGCTCTACGTCATAAAACGCAGAACCTGCCCCTGACATACGCCCCAAGTAAACACCATCAATATGAAAAGCTGCTGCGGGCTCACCCAATGCGGTAGTGTTAGTGTTTTCTACGCCTCGAATGTTTACCACCACACTGCTGTTACCACCTTGGCTGATTTGTGTGTTTGGCATCAAATCGGTCAAGGACTTGGCATCTGTGACACCCTTTTCACGAATGTCGTCAGAACCAATAGCCGACAAAGATGCGCCTACCTTGAGTGAGGATTGACTGACCTTGTTGGCGGTCACCACAATCTGATCAACCTCTGCTGTCTGTGCATTCGTTGCCATTGGCGCATATGCTGCGCAAAGTCCAACTAGCGCCAGTGTCACTGGCCTTTTTTTGAAATTACCCATAAAGATCTCCTGCAATGTTGTGTTGTTTCTGATTGACTTGCCAACGCATGTTAACGTTAACATTCGTAACTTTATTGATTTTTTTGTCGATATGAATCAGCAATTACCCTTAATAAACAACATCCATACGTACACACCCGAGCCCTGCTCATCCAGTTTTGATCAACCAGTCAGGAGAAAAAGCGAGTAAATTCGTCAGATCCGTCAAGTAGGAAAAGTCGAAGGAGTACACACGATCAGTTACGATCAGCTTTAAAGCCGTTGCTAGCATTTTTAAAAAATATTTGCTGTCCGATTCGGCTTTAGAACCTTGAACTACAAGAATGAAGCAAGCACCAAAAATCACAATAATTGAAGTAGCAGCTAAGGCTGGCGTCTCGGCAATGACCGTTTCACGTGTGATCAGAAATCAAGGGCTCATAGCTGAAAGCACAAGAAAGGCTGTGCTGAAAGTCATTAAAGAATTAGGCTATGTACCGCTTCAATCGGCTAGAAATTTATCTGGATCATTTCCTCGCACTATAGGAATAGTGATCCCCTCTTACGCGGAATTGAGAAAACTACGTCAAGGATACGAATACGAATATGCACTTTTAATGGGTACGCTAAACACATGCAACGAGTTCGGCTATGCCGTTACTTTGCTTGAAATACGTGGTGCTGACGATGTAAAAACGCTGGTTAAACGAGTCACGTCTCGTCAAATCGGAGCATACATAGTCCCAGCTCCAGCAAGCGAATATCCAAGGCTCTTAAAAACCTTAACTGACAACAACATCATTTTTTCTACCATCAGCGCAGCGCGAAATGATGACTCACACCTAAGCGTCGCAGCAAATGAACGAGCTGCAACCCACGAAATGGTTCGTTCAATGATCCAGTTGGGGCATAGGCGACTTGCATTTATTGGTGGAACGGCCAAGCAACGTGCTACCAAGGAACGACAACAGGGATTTCTTGACGCATTAGAAGAACCCTCGAATTCCAAAATTCATTTCGAAATACACGAAGCGGGTATTTTTTTTGAAGACGGCTATAGAGAAGGTCTACGAATTTTGAAAATGAAAAACAGACCCACCGCAATACAGTGCTTGACGGATGACATTGCCGCTGGCGTAATCACCGCTGCTAACGAGTTGGGACTGCAGATTCCCTCTGACCTTTCCATATGCGGATTCGATAATTTTGGACTGGCACGAAAAATTTCACCATCACTCACAACTGCACATCTTCCAGCTGAAGAGATGGCCGAAATTGCAGCAAGCCAAGTGATTAGTACACTTGAAAAAAATGAAATTCAGCAAAGAGTCATGCTTGACTGCAAAGTAGTCACTAGAAACTCAGTAGCCAAGCTTTAACCATGGATGCACCTCACTAAATAACTATAAATTTGGCGAGTAAATCATTGAATTCTTTGCTTCTTTCAATTTGAGGCGCATGACCGCACTCATCAAAAATGACTAGCTTTGAATTCTTAATTTTTTTGTTGAAATTATGCGCATGCTCTAACGGCAAGAATAGATCATTCGCACCCCATACGATCAGAACAGGACACGTTATCCGCCCGACTTTGGAGCTAAGGTTCGTGTAGTCACTCTTCTTAAAACCAAAAATATTGATCATCTGCCTTAGTGTTTTGAGATGACTCTTTTTCGCGTTAACTTTATTTGAATCTTCGAACTTCTTCTTCACTCTTTCTTCTGTTAGGTAATTTTTGTCATAAAAGGCCAATTGCCAACCCAGTTTGAATTGCTCAAAATTTGGCGAAGGAAGAAGCTCTCCAATGATGGGTAAAGTTTGAAGTCGGAGAGGAAATGGAGCCTCCTTTCCTCCTCCGGCAGAGGCCACCAAAGTTAGAGACTTGGCACGTTCTTTAATCAGTTCAACAATTTCAATCGCGACCTTTCCTCCGTAAGAGTTTCCAGCAAGATGAAACTCATTAAAACCAAGTTCTTGCATCAGCTCAATCAACTGAAGAGCTTGAGCATTGGCAGAGTAGACAAAGCGATTTGGTTTGTCACTCGCACCAAAACCAATTAAGTCGACCGCGATGACACTAAAGTTCTCTGATAGATAGTCAATATTCTCTGACCATTCGAGCGATGAACAACCTAGTCCATGAATCAATAGCAACGCATTTGTTGAAGTACCCTTCTTCAAATATCGTGTCGTTACGCCGGTGCGCTTTGAAGTGAATGCACCGTTATTCTCCATAACTAGACTCCACTTGTTTCAACCAATTCAAATACAAATCTAACCAGCAATCAGACGTGGCACCAGTAGGTTTACCAGCAAAACCATGTCCGCCATTTTTAAAAAGATGAAACTCCACATCCTGCCCCAACTCACTCCATTGCTCTAAGAGTCCAAATCCACATTTGGAAAATAATGGATCGTCATTTGCAAGTGAGGCAAATAAAGGCGGGCAGTTTTTCAAAGCTTTACTGGCTCTCTCTAAACTGAAGTACATCAAACCAAGCGAGTCAAATTCATTCCCGTATTTCGGATGAGTCAAAGAATCAAGCCCAATTTTTGCACCAGCAGAAAAACCTAAGTAGTGCAACATTCTAAAGCCGCGTTCATTTTTTTTTATTACGCTTAGAGACTGAACTAAATCTTCGATCGCTAGATCGGCATCTAGGTAAACATCTGCGCGGCCAAACCCATTGGACATTTTTTCTTCATAAAAAGCTTTACATTGCCGCTCAAAGCCTTCCGCTAGCATTTCTGTTGGATTGAGTCTGTACTTCAAGACATAAGCTGTATAACCATGTTCAGACAATTTTTTAGCAACATCAATTCCTTCGCTTGATAATGCCAATATCATCAAACCACCGCCGGGCCCTATTAATACGGCTTCGTTTCGATTGGTGTATTCATTTGTTGGGAAAAATGGAATTAATGTTGGAATAACTACATTCCTTAAAACGACTTCACCGTTAAACTCCGTCCAGACAGAGCACACGTCTTTGGCTGAAGACTCTTCATACAAATGGATTTCGTTATACAGGGTAAAAGGTGGTGCAACGTTTCGCATTGATTCAAACACAACAGAACTCCTTCAAAATCTATCAACTACTTCCGTAACCACAAAAATCCAATTTCACTTGCTGTCTTATCTGATCCCAAAGACAAAAGAACCTGATTAGCCAGATCAAAATCAGCTTCTTTAGCCAAAGCAATAAGATAGTGCAAACGCAGCTCAGTTTCTCTACGCACAGACTTAGCTGCCAACGCTTGCTTATACTTCTCTATAGCCTGCTTATAGTTACCCTTTGAAAAGTACACCTCAGCTAACTCAGCAAAATCGCTTTCGTTATTTGATCTTTCCAAAACCAGAATCTGTTTTTCATCTATTTTTATCTTCTTTTCAATTTCGTTTGTCAATTCTTTAACTTTTGCAGATGCAAGGTCTAAATTGAAGGCATTTACTTTATTCCCCATTTGAACAACCGACTTAGCCTCAAACGGAAATCCAAACTGAAGAGCTGTCTGTGCATAGTAGATGTAATCAATCGGATCTTCAATTAAATTTTTAGCCAACATCAAACGCAGAAGATCTAGCTCATATCTTTTGTTGTAGTCTTTATTTTTCTTAACTTGCTCGATGTAGCCTAGCAAATAATCTTTATTTTTTGAAGTAACGACTAAACGTTTGAGCGTATTCATATACATTTCATCGTTTTTAGTCATTTTGTGAGCTATTGCTAGTGCCTGAAGCTCTTGCTCTGCTAGCGGTTTGAAATTTTTAGAGTGCTCTACTTCACTAAGAAAATTAATGACTTCAGTATGCATTTTTTGCATTGACAAGGATTGAACATAGAGTCGTCTAACAGACTCTTTCTCCCCACCTTTGCTTAAGTATTCTTTTGCATATATTGAGAGCTCGTAAGCTTGACTTTTACTACCAAGAATGTTGATCAATATTTCTAAATATGCTATTTGTTCGGCATTCGAAAGCGTATCTTGATGCGACAAATATTTAGCGGCTTCAGTTGCCAAGGAGAAATCCTTCGCATTAATTGCAGCTACCAGAATTGCTTTCTCAATCATGATGCGCTCTTGCGTATTTAGATCAACGAATGAACGTGCTGACGTTGCATACTTTAAAGCCGCGTCAAAGTTTTTATCATTCATTTCTACCTGAGCGTTTTGTAGATTCTTTGCTATTTCAGGACGTAAGTTCACCTGCGCGACACTGCATAAGGTCAACCCCAACATGCTCATAGCAAATACTTTTTTCCAAGACACCATCATGCTGCTCCCTCTATAAAAATGCCCCACCTCTGACGAGGAGGGGCAAAGGGTTTCCCTCTTGCAGAAACCTTGAAGAAATTAATTCACAAACTGCTCAGATCCCACGATACCGAGCTTATTCAAACCCAAGCGCTGTGCATT
>JACCDN010213575.1_pt1 | contig 22976 bp, 16 predicted proteins | sample 7441691 | NCBI WGS metagenome assembly JACCDN01 (sample SAMN15323439, study PRJNA562643) | freshwater metagenome | isolation source: river surface water | place: USA:Blue River Watershed | collected 2017-08-16 | reverse complement strand
ATATTTGATTTGAATAAAAGAAAGCTGAAATAATATTTGATTTGAGTAAAAGAAAGCTGAAATAATATTTGATTTGAATAAAAGAAAGCTGAAATAATATTTGATTTGAGTAAAAGAAAGCTGAAACAATATTTGATTTGAATAGACAAGGAACTCCAAGACAGACTAGGAACTCCTAGTTTGTGTTGCTGTAAACAAAAAGTGTATTATCAATCAAGTTTAAGAATAATCGATCCTTCTTCATTGTTTGACACTGTATCTGATATCGATATCTTAATATAAGATCCGTTACAACTTCTTCCAGTCGCTGACGTTGTCTCAGTGTCCAGTCTTGATTTTTTATGAATCTTATTTTCTTTGTGTTCTTTATTCGACACATTCATGGCTGCAGTAAGCTTGTCATAGTTCGATTCAATATAGTCTAACACTTTGTTATCTAAAGCCCATTTAAAGAAATTTAGTTGGCCAATAGTAGTATATATAACTTTATCAGAATGTTTTGCGCTATAGTTATACCAAAATTTACAGCTTCTTCTAAACGGATCAAAATACTGTTTCTTGTATGACTTTAATTGCGATTCATAACTTACATGAACATTAAAGTACGAGCCATATTCGTCATCTTTGTCTCTATATTTTGTTTTGTATTTGTCAGAATACTTTGTTACGAACCAGTCAAGAATTCTAAGTGATATTTGTGACTCTCCATTAATTATTTCTGTCATCCGTCTAATATTTTTTTTATGACAATTCTTGAAGTATTCATCTATTTTTTTATAATAAAATCTCTCTTTGGGTGATAGTTTATCATAAAACTCTTTAAAATCAAATGATTCAAATGACACTGACTTGTCTTCAGACATCTATATATAGCAGTAGTTATATATGCGTTTAAATCTTTATTGTAAATCGTTATAATCGACGTCAATATAGCGCAAGATTTTTCAGGCAAAGCTTGAATTTTTAGCCTTTTACACTTTGGTCTGCTATGATTATGTACCATGACACATCTATTTTTGCTTGTCGTAAAACAAAATTGAATCGCAAACAAGATAGATCAAGTCATATAAATAGGTATCAATAATATAGTCCATGTTTAACAACGACGACTATACGTACCTGTTTTTCGACAAGTTTGCAGGGAATCATAACCTGGATAACTCTTTGACAAAAAATATCACTATGGAACATATTTCAAAAAACTTAAAAACATACAAGATAGTAGAAGGTGCAAAAGCATGTGAGCTGTTCAATGAAAAGTTTCCAAAATTCTGGGAACTAAATAAACAGATGGACAAAGTATACAAACCATTTTTTCTAGAAGACAAAGAGTCTGACATACCGATATACATAACAATAATAGGAATTGACAACAAACTGTTCATGCAATATGTAGATGATTTTAACAGTTTCCCAAACAAAAATCTGTTTACACTTCTTGCCCATTATCATATAAAATATACTCAGAACCAAACACTATGTAAGAAACAGATGACTGAAATATACAGTGACATAATAAAAAATATTGAAGATGCTGTATATGATGACAAAATAGTGTTTAAAAAGTTCAATGGAATCAATGTAAACTTGTTTGATTATCAGAAGAAGACCATATCGTGGATGTATACAAGAGAGATGGTAGAAACAAAAATAGATCTATGTATCAACGATATGATAGTTATAAACAACTCTGTTGTTGTAAATACAAAGATAGATAAGATCGTGTCTCTTGACGAAACGAAACTCACAATCAGAGGTGGCGGACTAATAGATGAAATGGGTTTAGGCAAAACAATACAGATGACAACACTGTCGTATATGAACCCTTTCGTTGCAGACGAACAGATTGACAAAGCAAACAAAATATTATATAGCAAAGCCACACTTATCTTGTGTCCAAACACTCTTTGTGGTCAATGGAAGCGTGAAATAGAAAAAGTAATACAACAACATGGTAAACTAAATATTATATCAATATTAACAAAAGTGCATTTCAATAAGTACAGTTATTTAGATCTTATGAACGCAGATTTTGTGATTGTGTCTTTTAATTTTCTTGATAATAAAGCATTTCTTGACAAAGTATATAAGAGCAAAGATGTATACAATGTGTCTGACGACTTGATAACAAGCAACATTGCAGAAGAGAAAGACGTATTGTTCGAAACAGAAGACTACGATACAAGAGACGTAAACTTGATGGCTATAAAGTGGCACAGACTAGTTGTTGATGAATTTCATGAGACGTATTCTGTAAAATCTAGGTCGATGTTGAAATCTTTTATTTCGCATCTCGCATCGACATATAGATGGTGTATGAGCGGGACTCCATATGACAACAGTGAAAACTCGTTTGACAATATAATCCGTTTTCTGTCAAATTATCCAGCGCTTGACATAAATCTATTAGAACAGCAGACTGTAATAAAATATTTATCAACTAATTGTTTTAGAAGAAACACAAAAGACGGTGTTGAAAACGAGTGTAAACTTCCTGACATAAGTGAAGAAGTTGTGTGGTTAAAATTTACTGCGACAGAACGTATGATGTATAATGCATACATGGTAAACGAAAACAACTCGAAAGACGATGTGTTCTTAAGAAAACTGTGTTGTCATCCAAAACTGGCAGACGAAATCAAGCATACTTTGGCTACATGCAAGACTCTTGAAGACATAGAGAAGACAATGTTAGATCATTACAGAGACCAGATGACTGATGCAGAAGAGTTAGTTGACACAATCAAAGAACGTATCGTGAAAACATCAGACAAGATAAAATACATAAAACGAAAACAGGCAAAAAATAAAACTGTTTATGTTAATAAGATCTTAGAAAATCTGGATCTTGATTCGACAACAATAACAAAAGAGACTATTATCGACAACTTAAACGAGTATCTGGCAAGGCAGGAAGAAAAACTTATAGAGGCAAAAGAGTCATACAAAGGCAAATTATCCACATACACTTTCTTTAGCAATGTTATTGACAAGATACGCAGCAAAACAAAAAATAAATCTAAAGACGACAAAGATAATACTGATGACGCATGCGGCATATGTTTGGGCAATATACCAGAAGATGATATAGGTGTAACAATATGTGGTCATCTTTTCTGTTATGAGTGTTTGAAATTATCTTTTGGTACAGCGGCAAAATGCCCTTATTGTACAAGAAAATTGACGACAAAAGACATATCTCTGATATCATATCAGCGCGAAACAAGGAAAGGGAAGAGGACAAAAAAAGAGAAGCTTGTTGATAAAGTAGGCACAAAGATCGGCAATGTTATAGAGTACTTGAAAGAGAACGATCGTAACGTTGTTATCTTTTCACAATGGGATGACCTGCTGAAGAAAGTAGGAAAGATTTTAACTGAATATGGAATAGAAAACGTGTTTTGTAGAGGAAGTGTTTATCAGAGAGATAAAGTTATTCGTCAGTTTGATAACAGTGACATACGCGTTATCATGTTGTCGTCAGAAAATGCGGCATCTGGAACTAATTTAACAAAGGCGTCAGAGATTATATTCCTGGACCCTGTTTATGGCAGCAAGGAGACGCGTCAGAACGTTGAGAATCAAGCGATTGGCAGAATTCATAGAATCGGCCAAACTAAAGATGTTAAAATAACTCGTTTCATAATCAAAGATTCTATTGAGAACGAGATATATGATTCAAATAAATAGATTACCTATACTTTTTAAAGTATCTAAATGACACACTATTATATAATAGCCTGTTATTTACATGATTGTTTATATAATTGATACATTTTAATATGTTCGCCATCTCGATCTGTGACATCTTTTCGTCTTTGTGATCAATGATATACTGTATTATTTTCTCGTTTGGGAGTTCAACATCTATGCTTGGCATATTAATCTCTATCTGTTCTGTCACGTTCATATATAATTCTTTGATGTCAAGATATTTTTCAACAAAATATTTAGATCTCTCTTCATAAAACGCCGGATATATGTTTTTCGCTAAAATGTTTTTGACAGAACCATAACGTTTCATGTTCTTATATATGTCGTCAACGTCTAATTTGAAATTTGGTTTCAGGTAGTCACAGCCGAACATAATACACATCTCAATAAATTGTTCTCTTGTGAGACTAAGACCATGCAGTATTTTACTAAGACTAAATTCGATTATTTTACTATTGCTGAATTTTATCAAACTGCTGCATCCAAAACATAGAAGATCCATATCGTCGCTAAGACATGATACAATGTAACCTTCTTTATATAACTTTGCACAAAGCATATCTGCTTCTGATCTTGCTTCAACAAAAGGTATATTAAGATCGGTAAAAAACTCTTTTATTAAGTCGATATCATTTTTCTTTATCTTGATTATTCTCTTTTCTAGTTTTTCTTTCTCTGTGTTCAAGAACTCTAATATCTTTTCGTTTATATTTAGTTCTTTCTTTACATTTTCTAGTTGTTGTTTTATAGTGTCAAGTCTACGTTCAAGACTCTCTTTCTTTCTGTTTCTTGACTTTATTGTAGAGCTTTTTTCAGTTGGATACTTGTTGTCAATAACATATAACGGTATTATTCTGTGTGAAAGGAGATATGATATCTGGTTCCAGAATCCGATTATAAAAGAATCATACGCATAACTATATTTATACAGATACAATAAAAGATCGATCGCCACTATTATGTTGCCGTTTGTATTATATTCATGTTTTTTCTCTTTTATGTAATGTCCAATATTGTCGTAAACATTAACAAGATTGCGTTCGCTTAGAAATTTATTTAATTTTTTGATACCCATTAACAGAGTAGAATATAATATAACTATACAATTATTATTTAGTTTGAAAGTTCTAACATCACCATTCTCAAACTGTTTTTGACATACAGGTCTGTAATTCTCAAATGTACTTTTTTGTAATAACCAATCGTCTTGTTAAACAACACACTATTAAGTCCGTTATCAATCATCTTAATAAACTTCATATCTCTTTTAGAGAAATATATGTCATCATAAAAAAAGTTTAACAGATTAGTCATGTCAAACATGATAGAAGCTTTTAAAACATAGTAGGACAACACATCAGTGTCTTGTTTAATTCGTCCTTTCAAGTCATTTACACAGCTGTAGCCAGCATGTTCTGTTTCAGTATGTGGACTGACTCTAGTCCGGGTTTGTACAGAACAATTAGGACCAAAACAACTAGAGCAGGTTGCACCGTAATGGTTTGTTATTTTAGCAGCTTGGAAGACAACAAAATTAAGTTCAATATTCATAAGTTCAAGATAGTCTATATTTGTATAGTATGATACATATAAGGTGTGTATTATTATTGCTAGGCTGTCAGTAAACGATTCGAAAACCTTTACTGGTGCAAGACCGAATCGTTTAAAGAAATACTCTTTGCCAATACAAGATATGAAATCAAGTTCAAGAAAGTGTATAAGCTCATGTATTAGTACTTTGTTGATCTCTTCATTTCTCCATATTGTTATCATCTCACCTCGATAACACGAACCACTGTTGACATGTTTTGGTCCTAAAACTATGCTCTCTCTTGTATTAAGACTACTGCCAACTGGATCTATGCTTTTCTCTTTGTCTGTACAGAAAATATTAAGAACAAGACTATTAGTCGATCTGCTCAACCCTCTCATAAAGTCAATGATATGCAACATTCTGTCAATGTTTAAACACTGACCATCTTTGTCAACTGGTGTGTATATGTGTATATTGTTGTTCTTATAAACAATATGGACATGTTCTAGTCTGTTTGACACAATTGTTTCAACAATGCTGCTATCAATAAACGGATTGTCATTACAGAAGTTAATAATCTCTCTATCGTGCTTTTCTATTATGCTTCTGGCAGTCTTGTACTCATATGAGCTGCGTGCATACTGTTTAATAGTTCTTAACACTTTTTCTTGAAATTTATGTTTTCGTATATTGAAGTTTATAAAGTATTTTCCTATATTTTTGCGGAACTGTTGAGTTCTGTTTGATAAACATATATGTGACATATAAGATTGTTAAGGAAAACAATTTTACAGACATGATGATAAAATGTTTAATTGTATAAATGAAAATTGCACACTTCTATTTACGTAGGTCATAGACTTCTATTTACATAAGTCATAGACTTGGTCTTTAAGATCAACAAGATCTTTTATTTTTATTTTAACATACAAGTCGCCTCTTTCTGATGCATCACTTTTATCAGAATGTGAATGTGCATTTGTTGCTGGTATAGACGAATAAAGTTTATCTGATTCATGATATCTATCGGCTTTGTGCTGGTCTTGATCTTCTTTTTTGTGTGATGCCACAAGTTCTGACTCGTCGTCACTGTCACATAAAACATTTTTCTCGCTGTTAAATACAAGTCCTTTATTGTCTATTTTTATTAAAGGTATTTCATTAACGAAACTTTTTGTTGTGATAACAATGTCGTCATTGAAATATTTGAACTTGATTCTACCCCCATAAAGATAATGGTATAATGTTATCTCTTTTTCAACGATTATATCACAGTCCATCACTTCAAACTCGGTTTCGTTAACCATCTTTATGTTAACAATAATAGACCCAGTGCTACTGCCATTAACTTCTCCTTCGTTTTCAATTACCACAACGTTTTCATTTAGAGGTATAAGCCCGATATAATCTTCGCGAGTATTACGTTTTATTACTACTTTTGCGTATCTTTCTAGATACTTATCTTCTAACGATGTTACGAGTTCTGTAACAATATTTAATGTTGACATGTCAGTTGTTGAAATAGTTGACTTGTTCGAGAGTCGGTCTAACGCGACAATGTCAGGATTGCTGTCATGACAAAAAGAATTCGTGTTGATGTTTGTAGCAATTGTTCTCTTGTTGTGCTTATTGTGTCTAGACATATTTATTGTTTCATGTATCTTATTATAAATGTTTAACAAGTTGAATTGGTTTACGTCTTGTTTTAGTTCGTGTTCATCTTTATAAAAAAGAAGAACAATACTTTCGTACAAGTCATGCATTCCAGGCGACAGCTTCGTTATATATTTTTTAATTAGTTCGTACATGTCACTATTTTCTAACTCTTCTTTGCTACATTCACTTAATATTTTGTATGCAGTATGTATTTTAATGAATTTCTCTTTGCTTTGCGGGTCATTATTTTTGTCGGGGTGATATTTGACGACAAGTCTTTTATAAGCCTTTTTTATGTCATCATCTGACGCACCTATCTCTATTCCGAGTGTGTGATATAGGTCTTCCATATCTCTTATAGTATTATCGACAATTTATGTAGTTTAATAAATATTGCATGTTGAGTAATTAATCGTTCAAACAAAGATGTTTTATTTGCGTATATAGGTTATAATGAACAACAGACTTCTTAGTAGTCATAGAAACAGAAATAAGATAAAAAATATAACACGTATAAAAGAAGAAACTGCAACACCAGTTAACATGGTTGATATTATTATAAACACTCAGAAAGTAAAACCAAATAACACAGACATAAAAGCTAAACTTGCAGCAATGGAAAAAGATTACGATAAGACAAATCTGAAAAGCTATTGGGATAAACGTACTAACGATCCTTATAAAGTTATTTTTAAGAAAGAGAATTTTAAAAAAGATTACAAGACACAAGATGATCTTGTAGTACATAGAGTCACATCTAAGGATAAAGAAGGAGTAGAAGAAGAGTACAACCATAAAACTAAAGATATTTTGACACATAACAATGAACTAAAAAAGATATATGCAAAAGAAAAAGAAGAGTCGCATTTCAAAAAGTTTGTTTACAATAACAGTTACAAATATAGAACGCCGCAGACAAAGCCAACAGATTTTGTCGAGATGAAAGACGCAGCAAAACACGAAGATGATAACAACGATGACGTACCAGACATAATGGATTCGCTTATTGAAAGCGGTCTTTTAGATTTAGGCAAGAAAGAAGACGATGATGCTAAAAATAAAGAGACAGAACAATCAAAGTCTGGGACTGAAGATTCAAAAGATACTTTAGTACCAGTAATACGTTCTTCAGCAGCCGCAAAACCAGAAAAGACTGTGAAAGTAGTAACAACAAATCTCAACGTTGCTAAACAGCTAGACAAAACTAAACAGGCTAGACCAAACAGTGATAGTGATACAGATAATAACGTAAATGCCCGCGTAACAAAAAATAACATGAATTGTTTTAGTGTAACAAGCGCTCAAAAGAACGTCGAAATATCTGGAGTTAAAATAATAAAAAGAAAATAAAACACACAGATACACTTGGTTGTATTGTCAGCATAGTATAAAAAGCTAAGCTCAGGGTTTGCTTGAATCTTGACAGACATGTCCAGATTTTCTTTTGCAGTTGATTTAATGTACTCTGGACTTTAATTAAAATATATTATATAAATATAATGACTGAAACCAATATTTTCACTAGTCTATTTAATAGCATGATGATTAATTACAAAGAGTTATATATTCGTATGGCACATGTGTCTGCTGACAAGAACCAGTACAAAGTATGTCAGAAACTAGAACTTAAACTAGACGAACTGAAAAATAGTTTAGCACGTGTTAACAACATTATTGAGAGTATAAACAGTTGCATAGATTCTGTTTATTCCGAATATGGTAGCATCGATTCAGTTCATCCAGAACTTATTGTCAACAGTTTTACTGAAAGCCAATCTGAATTGTCTTATTCAGATTTAGATGAGGAAAATGAACTAGACTGTTCAACTATATCGTTTAATACTATAGCATATCATAAAGCCAAATAAGATAATATATATGACTGATCTGCTATGCTTTGCCATATATATGCACATCATGCAATGTATTTATACATTATGTGTAACTACTATGTTATTACGCGTTTTTTGACAGAAATTTAATTGGTGATATTATAGCATGGAGAGAGATAAAATAGGTGTAGGTATTGATTTAGGCACAACAAATTGCTGTATAAGTGTTTGGAGGAATGGAAAATCTGAAATTATTTATAACAGAAACTACAACACTTTTCCGAGCGTGATAGCCTATACTCATAACGACAGATATATTGGTACAGAAGCAAAGAATCAGAAGGAGTTGAATCCGAAAAATGTTTTCTATGAAGTAAAAAGACTGATTGGAAGAAAATTCTCTGACCATTCAGTGCAACTCGATATTGATCTTCTGTCTTACGAATTAGAAGAGAGTAGTAGCGGAGGTATTTTAATAAAGTCAGACATAGACAACAAAAAATTCACTCCAGAAGAGTTATCAGGTGCATTGCTAAACTATTTGAAGCAGGCGATCGAAGAGTATTTAGGTTATGAAGAGACAAACGTAGTAATTACTATCCCAGCATATTTCAATGACAGTCAGAGAGAGGCAACAAAAACTGCTGCCAGAATATCTGGACTAAACTGCATAAGAATAATAAACGAGCCGACTGCAGCATCGTTAGCATATGGTTTAGAATCGAAATCTATCTACTCAAAAGACGAGATAAATGTGCTTGTGTGTGATATAGGAGGTGGAACAACAGACATATCGATTGTCTGTATAAGTGACGGTATATTTTCAGTGTTAGCATCTGCAGGCAATTCACATCTTGGTGGCAGTGATTTTGATAACGAGATAATACGTTTTGCAATCGAAGAGTTCATGTGTCAAAACGACATTGACGAGATAACAGAGATATATCCGCTTGCATTACAAGAGTTAAGAAATTCTGCTGAAAGATCAAAAAAAATATTAAGTAAAAAAGATAAATCATATATCTCTGTCAAAAACTTTCATGATAACAAAGACTTACTCGTCATGTTGACACGCGACAAGCTGAACGAGTTGTGCCATGACTTGTTGATGCTATGTACAATGCCAATTGAAGATGTTTTAAAATCAGCAGAACTAGATAAAAGCGATATAGATGAGATTATAATGGTTGGCGGAGCAACAAGGATGCCAATGATAAGAGAACAGATAACAAAATACTTTGGGAAAGAGCCTAATGTGAATGTGAATCCAGACGAAGTAGTGGCCATAGGTGCAAGTATTCAGGCATACATACTTCAGAACAGAGAAGACGCTTTCTCTAAACGTGTCACACTGTTAGATATAACTCCTCTGTCTCTAGGCGTCGAAGTCACTGGTGAGATTATGGACGTTGTTATACCAAGGAATTCAAATATACCAACAAAAGTTACAAAACCATATACAAATGACACTGATTATGATACAGCCATAAACATCAAAGTATTTGAAGGGGAAAGACAACTCACTAAGAACAACTTCATGATCGGCGAGTTTGAATTACACGGAATTGAGAAAGCTCCGAAAGGGACTGCAGTAATTGAAATAACTTTTGCAATAGACGTAAACGGAATCATCACAGTAACAGCCGAAGACAAAAAGACTGATTCTGCAAAAAGTATTAGAGTCACCGGAAACAAAAACAATTTGTCTGATCAGAAGATTGAAGAGCTTATTGAAGAGGCAAAGAGATCAGAAGAGATAGACAAGAAAACAACAGAAAAAAGAAGATCTCTTTGTACATTAAAAGGTTTGCTTGACGCTCTTGATCACAGTATAAATAATGACGAGGATAATCTAATATCGAAAAAGAAAAAACAGAAAGCGATAGACTATATCAATGAGATGCGTGGAACAATAGATAAAACTGATTTTAACGACATTGATGTAGCAACATATAACAAGATGATAAAAGACATCAATCTGAAATATGAAACAATGATACTGAACTCATATTCAATAAAGAAAGAAAAAGGATTAGAAACTGTTGAAGTAGTTAATGCAACAACAGTGTTTAATGACGAATCAGACGAAGAATTTGTTGACTTTGAAAGATTAAAAGGCAAACAAGAAAAGAAAAAGATATCGGACAAAGATAGGCAAGAGTTATATGAAATTCGCGACACACTTATGGAACAGTGTCACGAAGTTAAAAACATATTAGACAACAACGAGTTCGACAATATTACAGAAGAAGACAAAAGGAGTCTGCACACATATATTGAAGACTTATTTGTATGGATACATGTGAAAACTGAAGTAGCAAAAGGTGAGTATGAATCTAAACTAAGAGAGTTGGATATCAGATGCAACAGCATGTTTGACAAGTACAAAAAAACTATAGGAGAATCAGAATTAAAAAGAACATGTGAAACTATTTTGTATTATATGACAGAAGTAGACGATAATGATGATGTCTTGTTAGAGAACATAAACCGATGTATAACAGACATGAAGAATAACAGAGACATAAATTATGAAGATAGAGTAACAGAGTTAGAAGAACGGTTTAACAGATTCTATGAACATTCAATGACAAACAATAAGGCCACAAGTATCGAAGAGTTGCGGAACAAACAAAAAATAAAATAGTTATATAGTATATGGAAGACTACCAGCATAATAAGAGACGGATAGAAGGAATCAACGACATAATAAAACAGATGGAAGTTTTAAAAAGAAGAGTCATTGATATTATTACATTAGAGAGACTAGAATTAGATGAAATACGATTTATGAACAGCAATATAAATCAGCACCTTAATTCTATTAAAAACAAAGTTATAGAAGACGTGGAACGGCAATGACAAAAGACATGAAATATAATTACAATAAAATCACATTGATTTTACTGTAAAAGCACAGCCCGAATGTTAGCCTCATGCACTTAATTTTAATATAAAACTGAGCATTAAACTACTAAAACTAATAAAAATATTTAGACAAATCAAGACAACGTCCTAGTTTTTCTTAAATATTTAATTACTGTTATAAAAAGCATGTATGTCAATATAAATATATAGAATGCATATAAAAGATTTGCAATAACATTTAAAAGTGTGTTTCATTTACAATAATTATAATATAAGCAAAAAGTATAATGCCAAAGGTAAGCAACGACAACACAAAGAGCGATAAGAAGAGCGTCAAAGAACTCGGCGACAGCAAAGCATCAAAAGATGAGAAGGCACACGCCAAATCTGGAAAAGACAAGGCAGTCGAAAGTGCTGTCAAGAGTGTAGCTAAAGGTGGAGCAAAGTCTGCACCGAAAGCTGCTGCTAAAGCAGTGAAAACTTCTTCAAAGAGCGCAGCTAAGGCTGCACCAAAGAGTGCAGCTAAAAGTGCTAAAGGATCAGCGAAAGTCGCTGCTAAAGGTGCAGCTAAAGCAACAAGCAAGAATGTTGCAAAAGGAGCATCAAAAGCAGCTAAGAGCGAATCATCAAGCAAGAGCAAGGCCAAACAGAGTACTGAAGAGGTTTCTGAATCAAAACCAACCAGATATTTTAAACTGGTATACAATGGAGATATCAAGGGCCGATTTTCTGGCAACAAGCCTAAACAAGCAGCTAACAAGGCTCTTACTGCTATCATTAAGAGCGAAGGAAAGACTGTTACTAACAAGGCAATCATCTTCAAGATTAAGGAGTGTACTCGCGGGAGCAAGCATAAAGAGTATGAATATGAAGGAAACCGTGTCAAACTTGATGAACCAATCAGGGTTGACATTGGAAAAGGCGACAACAAAAAGACTATCGAGTACAAGTATCAGAACAGACTAAAGAAGAAGGTAGCAAAGGATGCCGGTAAAGCAAGTAAGAAGTCGGATAAGAAGTCAGACAAAAAGTCAGATAAGAAGAGTGACAAGAAGGCTGTCAAGAAAGCAGACAGCAAACCTGACAAAAAGAAAGTAGTAGAAGAAGAAGAAGAAGAGGAAGAAGACGTCTCTTCTGTATCTGAAGAAGAGGCTGAAGAGAAGGTAGTAAAAAAAGCGGTTACAAAGAAAGAAAGCGCAAAAGCAAAGCCTGAAGCAAAAGGGAAGTCAGACGCAAAATCTAAGCCGGTTGCAAAGGCAAAAGACATGAAAGCGAAAGCCAAAAAGTAGATTGATTTGCAGAAGCTCTATTACTAGGCAAATAATTCCTTTTATGTATTAAAAGACAGTAGTTTAGTATTTCCATACTTAATTTTACATTAAAATTAAGTATAAAGCTATAAAATCAAGCTTTGCTTCTGCAGTTGATTTTATAGGTTCTGCAGTTGATTTTATAGGTTCTGTAGTTGATTTTATATATAGTGTATCACAGACCATATTTTTATTATGATTTAATATTATTAATGTTAGTAAATCCATTACCACATACAAATATTATAAATGATCGAAAACCAGATTCAGAACAGTCTGTTGAAGACATACCACACTTATTAGTACAGGGGACTACTTTTGGAAACTTAGCAGCACCTCCACTTGTGTCTACTGGCAATCCTCTTGCATTTGGAAAGAGCAATAGAGCTGAATTTGTGAAAGAGCTAAAACAGTTTAATATGTTTGAAGACGGAACTCCGGTTGGGAGTTTTGACATTTCACACATATTAAAATATGTGTTAAGTTTAAATAATACAGAGACTAGAATAGGAGGTCTAACACTTGAAGAAACTCTAATAACAAAGTATCTGTTTACTGCTGAACATAAAGACAATGGCTTTATTAAGTTTAATATAGTGAACACACACCCAATAACAACCAATTATAACAACATGATAAACTTGTCAAGATCTCTTGTGGAATATGAAGAGATGCAACTACACAACATATTACCTATAAAAGATCCTAGACAGACATTTTTAATAAAGAGATTTATTATTAATGTGTTAGAATACACTATCAAGATGATAGCTATAATAGTAGATACACAGAATATCCCACAAGAATCAAAGATGAAGCTGTTTTCTCATTCAGTTATTTTACATGGATATGCCACGAAATATATTGTAAGCAAACTAGATGAACACCACGAATCTTTTGTGTCGTTTAACACGTCTTTGTCAAATATCAGTTCAGTGCAGAGTACGATAGATAATAAACAGATAAAACTTGACACCTTGTTATGTCAACAGAATAGTCTTCTAACAACTGCATTAGAAAAATGTGTAAAACATGATAACAAAGATGTAAAAGTATCTGCGAAAAGTGTAGCAAATTCGATACGTGATCTGACTGACAAGATACATGAATTGGATTTGAGTGAATCATCGTCGTCACAAAAAGGCGGGAGCAAAAAAAACAAACCGAAAATATATAAAACAGTAACAGACTCAGATGACAACAATTTTAACGAGAACTACAATGATTCAGACGATTCTCCACCAGTAAACATTCAGAAAATAGAGAGCTCAAACTGTTCTGCACTTCTTAATATGTGAGACTACAGAGCCGTAAGAGATAGACAAACGTTATTGTTATTTTTGTATGTATATATTTGTATACAAAAAATATATATTAGATTATATTTTTTGTGAGTGTTATATATGAGTTATATATTTGACAAAGACAACAAGATTAAATTAGTAAAAGAATGTTATGACAGACTGACACATCAGCTCTGTAATATGCAGACACATATTGATAGTTGTTATAAAAATTACTACATACAAACAAAAGAGAGAGTAAAATATATGAAAAAAATAAATGAGATGACGTTAGCACTAAATGAACTATACAACAGCATTATAACAAACGGCGAACTTATGTGCAACGAATATATCGATTGTAAAAATGATTATGATGACCTATATAAAGTCATTATTCACCGAGATCACATTGACAAACTGTTTGGCATGTCATGTGACAACAGTTTATTGCAAGAATTTTCATGCATTAGAAGCAGTATTCTATCGATAGCAAAAAATATTGGATTTAAGAGTGTGTATGCCGGAATGGAGATTATACTTGGAGATATGTTTATTGATATATTTGATAATGACAGTAGGAACAAATTGAATTTTGTTAACAACATGTTTATTCCACTTGACTACAAAATACGTAAGTTAAGTAGCGATGAACAACTGTTTATTACAAAAACAGAGACAGACAGTAATGTGATAATAGACAATGGAGGTGTGGTTAACATACGTGTGGGCAGAAACAAATATGTATCATTCGACGGTTATTTTAGTATTGATTCATTGAATGTAATAATAAAAACTTCGCAACTCTGTTATCCTGAGTTGTATCAGAAAAGAATAGACTTGAATAACAGTATTGCAAATGGCAATATCAACCTCAATTTTGCGAAAGCCTACTCTAAATATTTCCAATATTATCATTACTTAACAAACGATACACATGAACTGATAGAGATGATACATGATGCATTCAAGCTATATAATAAGATAAATAAAGTAGCATTTATTGATTTGGCAACCACTTTTACAAATGGCAATACTGCAGACATGTTTAACATAATTAAAGTGCTACTAGTAAAATCAGACAACAATCAAGCTGGTGTGCTTTTCAATTTGATAAAATCAAGAAAAATAAAAAGCATTGTGATATCAGACATAATATATAATAATTTGTGTTACGGTCTACAAATTAAATTAAAGAAAACAGCTTTCAGTATTAAAACAGAGTTGGAGAAGATACGAACAATGGCACCAGACTGCATAAGTTTTGAAAAACAATTAATACTGTCAAACATGCCAGAGGCAGCCAAAGCTGCTGCAATGGAAAAGATAGATGAGATACAATCGTCAAACAGTGACAACAGTAAACAACTGCTATATGTTAAATCTTTATTGAATTTCCCTTGGCCAAAAGAGTCAGATTTTGCACAGTTCAAAGAGTTAGGAAGCAATAAAGAAAAAGGCAAAAAGTTTATCGAGAATGCAATAAAAATTCTTGATGATAAGATTTATGGACACAAAGAGTGTAAAGAAGAGATACAAGAACTAATATGTAAATGGATATCAAATCCACAGTGTTATGGAGGAGCACTGGGCCTAGCTGGTCCTCCAGGTGTTGGCAAAACACTGATAGCAAAAGCGTTAGGAACTGCTCTTAATATTCCGTTTGTTCAAATAACATTGGGTGGCCAGAATGATGGAGACTTATTGCATGGCCATAGCTACACTTATAATGCAGCACAACCAGGTATAATAATAAAAAAGATGATTGAGGCTGGCAATTCTAGGTGTGTTATATATTTTGACGAGTTAGATAAAACAAGTAGCCGTCATGGCAGTAATGAGATTTACAACATACTCATACATCTAATTGATCCGAACATGAACTCCCAATTCCAGGATAAGTTTTTCCAAGAAGTTTCATTCCCTCTAAACAATGTCATATTCGTTTTCTCTTATAACGACTCTTCACTTATAGATCCTATTTTATATGACAGAATAAAAGAGATAGAGGTTAAACCATATACTGTTAGTGACAAGATAAAGATAGCAAGAGATTTTCTGTTAAAAGAGATATGCAACAATATTAGTTTTGACTATAACACAGTCACGATAAGTAACAAGAATTTAGAGTATATAATCGACAATTACACATATGAGGCTGGCGTAAGAAGTCTTGGTAGAAGGCTAGAAAAGATAATGATGAGGCTCAATGTAGACAAGATATATGATAGAGGAGCTTTTCTTATGAACGACAACAACATTAAGATAACAGAAGAACTTATTAACGCGTTTCTAAAAGAGCCTGTTATGCAAGTCAGACAGATTCATTCAACAGACACAGTTGGCATTGTCAACGGACTATATGCTACAACATATGGTAAAGGCGGATTAACACCAATACAGGTGTACAATAATTTTACAGGAACTGGTAAAAAGTTTATCATCAAGATGACTGGCAGTCCGGGCAGAACAATGAGAGAATCGTCTTTGTATGCTTTCACAACGGCTATGAGCCTTATAGACACAAAAGTCCGTGAAAAATTCGTGATGAACAATTCACAAGGAATACACATACACACTCCTGATGCTGCAAGTAAGAAAGATGGTCCGTCGGCAGGAGGAGCTATAACCACTGCTATAATATCTAAAATACTTAACAAAACAATTAAAAGAGATATAGCTATGACCGGCGAAATTGAACCTACAGGCAGTATTACAGCAATAGGTGGTCTAATCTATAAGTTGTATGGTGCAAAACGTGCTGGAGTCAAAACAGTTTTTATACCTAAAGAGAACGAGAAAGATCTTGCAAAGATAGTTAAAGAGAACAACAAACTGCTTTCACCCGACTTTGATGTAGTCATGGTTGAACATATTATTGACATATTAAAAGAAGTCATCAACGATTTTGATATGAACGACTTCAACGAAAATATTCGTCATCTGTTTGACAAAAAATATTAGAAACACAAAAGAAATTGATATATATAAAGTTGAATAGTTTACAGTTTAATTATATTAAGAAATAAAAATATACAGTATTATATGGATGACAGAGAATTTCTAATTAATTTGTTAAAAGATGAGGCCACTGAGGACGACGAGAAGACATATGAAACACGTGATGATTCGTGTCCCATATGTGAAAGTTCTGAGAACATTCAGCATGACAGGAAAAACGCTATTGTCGTCTGTACAAAATGCGGTTTTGTTATTGACACAATAATGGATGACAATCCAGAATGGCGTAACTACGAAGATGATGTTGCAGACACAAGTCGCTGTTCACATCCTGTCAGCTATCTATTGCCGCAATCTTCTCTTGGCACGACAATTGGTGGAAAAGGGAAAAACAGATTAAAAATACTCCACAGTTGGAACACTATGCCGTACAAAGAGAGAAGTTTTAATGTTATTCTTAAAAAGATAGAAGAGATATGTGCTAGAGGTAAAATAAGCAAGAACATTGAACACGACGCAAAAATTCTTTGCAAACAAGTTATACAAGGCACTTATGTGAATGAGGGTGAGGAGAAGAATATTATTATCAGAGGACTGAACAGGAATAGTATTATAGCAGGCGCTATCTTTTTTGCATGTAGACGCAATGGTAAAACAAGGTCACCAAAAGAGATTGCAGCCATAGCAGATATCGATTACATAAATGTGACAAGTGGATGTACAGCGTTCAGTAAGTTTGCAGAATCAAAATGCTCGAACATGAATTTAGGCACGAGCCAGCCCGAACATTTTATAAGGCGTTATTGTGAACAACTTAAACTTAAAAAAGAGTATACAAATGAAGCTGTAAGATATGCACGAAATATAAGAGCTATACGAATTGCAGCAACACATACGCCAATATCAATAGCAACAGGGTGTATTCTGCTACTTGCTGACATATATGATATAGATATTAGCAAGAAGACTATTAAAGAGAATTTTAACATATCTGAAGTGACTATAAATAAGACATGCAAAGAGTTCCAGAAATATAAAAAGATAATAATCGATGATGAACTAACAAAAAAAGTATCTGAACAGATAAATAATAATAATAAAGAGTCTCAAAGAGATGTTATGAAAGAGTTAGACAGCATTGACTTTGATCTTGATAATATGAAACAAGATATAAACAGAGTGATTTGAATAACATGGCCATATATCAATAATAAAATTGATATATGTTCTCTATATATATTTTTTTCTGTTAACGATATAACAGATGACTATAAAGAAATCGGATTATAAGTATGCTGATTGGAAAACTGTTTATGGTGACGACAAGGTTGATCTCAAGAGATTGTCAGTTCATAAAAGCTGGAAAAAATTATTCGATAAACTGTATTGCGATGAAAGATTCGCAAAAATAGAAGAGTATCTGACAAAGATAATACAGAGAGACAAAAATATATTGCCGTATCCAGATCTTGTTTTCAAAGCGTTTCAGACAGATTTTAAAGAGATAAAAGTTGTAATAATTGGTCAAGATCCTTACATTAAAATAGAAGAAGACATCCCACAGGCAATGGGTTTGTCTTTCTCTGTTCCAAAAGGAATAAAGACACCAAGTTCATTACAGAACATATATAAAAACCTGTTAAAATTTAATCACATTAAAAGTATACCAAAACATGGTAATCTTGAACACTTGTTAGATCGAGGAGTGTTTCTACTTAATTCTTCATTGACTGTTCAAGAAAATATCTCTAACTCTCATCAAAAATACTGGACATGGTTTACTGACAAAGTAATCGAGTATCTTGTAAAGCATAATTCAGATGTTACATTTGTATTATGGGGAAAAAATGCTATTGACAAAGTTGCATTGATAGGCAACTCTAACTATGTTGCGTCGTCACACCCTTCAGGTCTCTCGTGTAACAAACCATGTGGAAAATATATGGCATTTGAACAGTGTGATTTTGCAAAAGAGTTAGACATCGACTGGAAAGTTTAGTGTTGTCAGTAATTAAATATTTAGTTTATAGCAATTTTATACTTAATTTTAATATAAAACTAAGTATGAAAGATTAATACTCGTGATTGGCAATGCTCTTGTACAAGTATTGTTAGAAGATGTATTGCATACAAAATAGCGGCATGTTGCGTACAATATAATGATATAAAAAAATGTTGCTAGTATATAAATTATGCGAAGAATAGACTTTTTATTAGGATCATGTGCATTTTATTCAGTCGGTATAAGATATTTAGTACCTGCTTGCATTATCTATAATTCTTATAAAAACCCGAACAGATTTTCTCTGTTCGCCGGATTTTATGCATTTCTGGCGATTGTAACATCATATTGGTATTCATTGTCGTCACTGTTGCTGACACTGCTTGCTGGTGTTACAGCCTATTCTCCACAGATTAGACATTCATTGTACTGTGGATATGAAATGATGAGAATATATGATCTTAAACTAAAATTAGACAGCGAAGACGGAAAAGGTTCAGTGCCCATCGAGCAAATAATTCACATTGTTCAAACAGTTGCTAAGAAACGCGATGACGCCATTATATATCTGAAGAAGAGAGTTGCATCTTCACAGTATATAATACAACTTGCTAACGTCTTTGACATAGTAACAAAATATGGCGAAATATGTCTTGAGTATATTGATATCCATTTCGTAAGAAGACTTGTAAAATCTGTTTGTGACAAGTATGGTCTTACTGAACAGTACGATAAATATGTACAAGAAAGAGTATCAGCTGATAACGAAAAGTGTGCTAAAGCTCAACAGAATATGGAGGCGCTGTCAAGAATACTGGAGAGCTCTGATGGTAACCTTGATACGAGCAAGATATTGAAATTACTTTCTTCTGAAATAACAAAAAGCGACACTGTTCAAAACGACAGTCGAACAGTTAATTGTGACAAGCCCAAAGACCACCAGTTAATTGTAGAAAACATTGACACTGAAAGCGACACAGACACCAAAAACATCATAACTTATGGTGAAAAGGATCTTGATCAGTCCAGTCAGAATCCCGGCCCCCAAATCGTGTCAATAAAGATAAAGAAAACTGACACAGAACTGCCATTGAACAGCAACGAACAAGAACGTCTGACAATAGACTTGCCATTGAACAGTAACGAACAAGAACGCTTGGCGATTGAAACAGAAACCGATAACAAGACAGTATGTAGTTCTCCTCTTTCTGTTCCTGACAAAATTTTGGAGAAGTGTCTTAATGATGTTTAGCAATGTAATATTCAGCGATGTGATAATTTTTGGTTATTAATTGTAAAAGAAAATTTGATTTGTCTAGATTTTCTTTTAGATTAAAGCTTTGCTTGAATTTGGCCTTCTACACTTAATTTTATATTAAAATTAAGCGCAAAATTGCCAAAACCAATAAAAATATTTGGTTACTGTTCTGCAAAAACGTATGTTATTGGTATGTTATAACGACTCCAATACGTCGCTGAAATCTCTTTATCTTTGTATTATATGACGCTCCTCCTACAGCTGGACCCTTTTTTGGCGGCGGTGGCGCGCCTTTTGGTGGCGGCGGTGGAGGTGGTGGTGCGCCTTTTGATGGCGGCGGTGGAGGTGGCACGCCTTTTGGTAGTGGTGCAGCTGTGCTACTAGCAGCAACTGCGGCTGCCTTGTATTTTCGTGGCACCACATGTACTTCTTCATCAAAGACATGCAACTGATGTTGTATTTCTCTAAACATAGTTGCATATGACATAAATGATGTTGGAATTATGCCAGGAGCTGCCTCTTTACTAAGGTCATCAATTTCGGGGATGAACTTTTTATCAGTGATACTGTCTTTATGTTGATGTACATATCTTTTTACGATTTTATGATCGTATGGCATACCATTTGTCATCGCATCCTCTGCTCCTCTACATAAATGTAACAGCTTCGCGCACAAAGGCAAACTGTTTTTGTTCGGGGGAAGATTTTCTTTTAGTATACACAATCTCATGCTATTCATTTTCCTTAGTTGTTTTAATACAATTGTTATTATTGCCAATACATATACAAAAATATCTTGGTTTGGCTGGGCTCCACGTGCCATCATTTCTTGTATCTTGTCTTTAGCACCGTAATACCCCTCGCAATATTTAATTATCTCATTGTCTATTTCTATCTTAAAAATCTCAAAAATTTGGTTTATTACATCAAATCCGGATATCAGTTCTTGTGTGTATTTGCCAATTTCTGTATAATAGTTCTCATTTTCATTATTTAATTTTTTAAGCCATTTTTCGTCTAAATATTTATTGTCGATTGCGTCTTTAATAAAACTTTGATACGTGCCATCAAGTTTGCTAGGATAGAACATGACTTCAATTAATTTCTGTTTGAACACACCATACCTCGGCAATACAAGGTCTTCTGCTTTTGCCCCCGATCTGGCATTTGCATCTTCGATAGCTTTTCTTTCTTCTGTTACTATATTATATTTTGCAGCGAATATTTGTATGAACTTTTGTATTACTCTGCCAAAAATCTGGCCCAGATTGTATAAAGCCGTGTGATCTGTATCTCTGCTTTCAACAAGTGTTCTTATCTGTACAGCTAATTGAAGCATTTTGCTTTTAGCGTAATCTGTTATACATTTTGCAACTGTTTTCGCAACATTTTTTGTGGCGTTGCGAAAATCTGCACTACTAAACAGTTTGTTAAATGAATCGTCTGTGCTTATATTCATACCAGGAAAATCACTTTTCAATTCGCGTAGTATACCATTTTTACGTACACCTAGTTGTTGCTCGCTTTCAGGCAATTTAGCTACATCAAACTTACCAAAAAACTCGCCTACATGTATTAGTTTTTCTTCTGTCGAAAGAGTCGGAAAGTCTAGTCCTTTTGCAGACAGATATGTTCTAACATAACTGTATGCAGGGTCATCTTCTATCATCTTTATTGTGGCGTCACATATGCTTGTATCATTAATCGTGTCGTTAATATTGTATACCACATCGCCAGTCGGAATAATAATGATACTCAACGGGCCACAATCTTTACTGTTTATTGTTGCTTGTAAAGTTTCAATACTTTTTTTAATTACAGAACATATGGCATTATAAGACTCTTCGTCATCAACAACTGCTGCAGCAATAATCTTGTTTATTTTATCGATAGTCGATTTCACATTGCTGATATCGACGTCTTGTGGTAAAGTTGCTGCAGCAGCTGCTGCAGCTGCAGCTCCTGCTCCTGCTCCTGCTCCTGCTCCTGCTCCTGTGCCAGCTCTTGCTCCTGCTCCTGCTCCTGCTCCTGGGCTAGGACGCGGTAAGGCTAGTTGCTTCTTGTACTCTGTCATTTGCTGTTCTGCTTTAGCTTTGTATGTAATGTAATCTTTTTCTATTGCAGATGCTTTGGCTTGGTATGTAGTAACTTGAGCTTCTAATGCAGCCACCTTATCTATATATTTATCACGTTCTGCTTCCATTGTGTCTGCTTTAACTTTGTGTGCAGCACTTTCTTCTTCCATTGTGTCTGCTTTAGCTTTGTATGCAGCACTTTCTGCTTCTATTTTTGTTGCTCTAGCTTCCAATGCAGTCACCTTATCATTGTGTGTAGCGATACTAGCTTCTAATGCAGTCACCTTATCATTGTGTTTAGCAACTTCAGCTTCCAATGCAGTCACCCTACTATTGCGTGCAGCAACTTCAGCTTCTAATGCAGTCACCCTACTATTGCGTGTAGCAACTTCAGCTTCTAATGCAGTCACCTTATCATTGTGTTTAGCAACTTCAGCTTCTAATGCAGTCACCTTATCATTGTGTTTAGCAACTTCAGCTTCT
>JACCDN010789295.1_pt1 | contig 22982 bp, 21 predicted proteins | sample 7441691 | NCBI WGS metagenome assembly JACCDN01 (sample SAMN15323439, study PRJNA562643) | freshwater metagenome | isolation source: river surface water | place: USA:Blue River Watershed | collected 2017-08-16 | reverse complement strand
GTCGGAGAAAAAGACTACGTAGTTGCCGACATCCCTGGCCTAATTGAAGACGCTTCAGTTGGAAAAGGGCTGGGGATTAAATTCTTAAAGCATATTGAAAGAACAAAAGCTCTTGTTCACTTAGTTGACGTCTCTTGGTGTCTAGATGAATACGAAGCTTTTGAACAATATGTTGTTGTTCGAAACGAACTTGAAAAATACAGCGAACTTTTGGGCAATAAACGTGAAATAGTCTGTCTTACTAAAATCGATGCGATGACTGAAGAAGAAATTGCAAAGTATCAGACATTTTTTGAAGAACAATTAGATCGTAAAGTGCTTCCGATATCGGGAGTTTCTGGACGCAATATTGAAACACTTAAAAATTTAATGCTTAAATGCATTACTGAATAATTAGGATAATAAAATGAGTAGTAATGAATTCGTATCAAACGAAGTAAAAAAAATCTTAGCTGACAAAAATTTAAAAAACCCATTAAACTTAGCAATGGCCGGCGCATTTGTTATGGGAAATTTCAAAGGTATCAACCTTAAAGTTTTAGATTTTCAGAATTCGAGCAGCATTGCCGACATTTTTGTTATTGGTTCAGCATCAAATCCAATGCAAGCAAGTGCCATGGCCGAAGAAATTTCAAAGCAAATGCGTGACAATGGCTTTGAAGCCCTTTCTCGTGAAGGCCTAAAACAAAGTACTGATTGGATTCTCTTAGATTACGGCGATATTATTTTTCATATTTTTCTAGAGTCAGCTCGTTATGTTTACGACCTTGAAAATTTATACTCAAAAGCTGTCTCTGTTGAAATTCCTGCCGAATACTATTATTCAGATACTCCAAGCACAACAAAACCGGTAGGCGGAAGCGACGGACGCGGATACTTTTAGTCCTTATGCGCGAAGTTCATTTAATTACCGTAGGTGCGCTTCGCGATGATCAACTCGAGATCTTGGAAAAAGATTATTCAAAACGCATTCTGAACTTTAAGCTCTCTATTCATGAAGTAAAAGCACACGCTGAAGATCTTGAAAAAGAAGGGCGTGAAGTTTTAAAAAAACTCGCTGAAATTTCTCCTAGTCGCAAACTTATTCTCTTAAAAGAAAATGGCAAAAAATTTGATAGCCCAAAATTTTCTAAATGGTTTTTTGATCATCTAGAAAATAGTCAGCATATCGTTTTAGTTATTGGTGGGGCCAGTGGACATGGAGAAGAAGTTCTAAAACTAACACACGAAGCACTTTCTTTATCGGATATGACTTTTCCTCATAAAATTGCAAGACTGTTGTTAATTGAACAGCTCTATCGAGCGGAGACGATTTTCAAGCATCATCCTTATCACAAATAACTGCCAATTATATTGGGCATGCCTATACATTGGGTCATCTAAAAATCAGCAGATTTTTCCTAACTCCTTAAATCTTAGTTACCATACGACATATAACTAAAGTTTTACCTCAATGGTCCGATAATAGAAGAGTAGAGTCGTCGACTTATTTACTAAACATGGGCCTTAAATGAGTAAAAAAGACAATATCATTCATCTCAATACGAGACCCCCGAAGAAAAATAATATTTCTTCTCAGATAATTTCTCGATTTGGAAGTGAGCTTGAAAAACATTATTTCGAACTTACAATAAAAAGCCTATTAAGAGCTCTTCAATGCAAAGATGACTACACTTATGGACATTCGCTAAGAGTTGCTTTTTTCTGTGTCGCCGCAGGTAAAGAAATGGGGTTGAGTGCCGATGAACTCTATGAGCTAGAAGTCTCCGCTTTATTTCATGACCTTGGAAAAATCGGTGTTCCTGATTCTGTGCTTTTAAAACCAAGCCGTTTAACTGAAAAAGAATTTCAAGAAATGAAATTACACCCGACAAAAACAGCACAAATGTTAGAAGATTTTCCAATGTTTGAATCTGTTGCGAAAAATGCCAAATATCACCACGAACGCTTCGATGGTCGCGGGTATCCTGATAGTTTAAAAGGAGAAGACATCCCTCTTTTCTCGCGAATTATCTTAATTGCTGACACATTTGATGCCATGACTTCAACTCGACCATATCGCAAAGGCCTTTCTTACGATGTTGCCTTTCAAGAGTTAATCGAATTTAGTGGGACACAGTTTGATCCTAAGCTTGTGGAATTTTTTATTAGTGCACTAAAAAAAGAAGCCTCAAAAAAAGAGGATGAGTTTAGTCTGCAAGTTCTTAATGGTTCTTTCAAAAAAGACGCTGCTTAATTTTTACAAAAATCCGTCGAAACATTTGTTGATATATTATATTTTTGAATGATATTACAATCGTCTTCTGAAGCATAAACATTTTGAGAAATGCATTCAGATGGTTTGCCATTTGTATTATTCCAGACCATATTCTTATTGCAAATAAGGTAAGCTTCCTTTTCAACACAGGCCCAATGTTTTCCTTTGCAATTATAAACTAATCCTCTACCAATTTTTTCATAATTGGGTGGCTCAATATAGATATTTTCTTGAACAATTTTACTTTCCAAATTGCTTACTTCTTTTTTAGCTTCTTGAGAATCAATCAAATCAATTTTTTGATTAATAAGTTCATCAATTTTTTGTGAATTATCAACTTCAGGTGCTTTATGAGACTCTCCAATTTTCAATTCTGGTGTTTCTATATTTTCTTTCGGCAATACATTTGTATTTTCTGTTGGCAGACTTTCAGGAGCAGGAGGTGGTACTACTTGTGAATTTTCATTAATCACAGGAGCTGCAGTACTGGGACCCTGATTATTAGTGCTGCCTGCATCTGGTGCAGTTGCTGCTTCTTCGCGCTTCTTCTTTTTCTTAGGAACTGTAGGTGCGCTCACCGTATTTTTGCTGGAATCAATTGGTACTGGTAATTCTTCTGGTGCGAGGAAATGATCAAACGCCAAATATGCTAATCCTAAAGCGACGATAACCTTTACGATTGTCGATCGCTGTTTCGCACTAGCGACATCTTTATCTGATGGAGATTTTCCAGCAGTTTCGACTTTTTTTGATGACGAAGTGTTACTATTCTTCGAGTCATTTTTTTTATTAAAAATATTTTTCAAATTATCGAGCATTTATCAATTGTCCTTCACAACAAAAAAGCTTTTCTTAACCCTCTCGAAGTGTTGTAATTTACTTCTTAAATTATAGAGGTTTTATGGGAAATGTAATAGACGATGGAATCATTAAATATGACCGGTCAAATTTTACCCAGTGTGACTCACTCAAGTATTCTGAATATGCTGCACTTGAAGATTGGAGAATTCTGTTATTTAAACTAAATTTGATTGGTGAATACCCTGAAGAAAAAGTGGGATTTGGCAATCTTTCAATGGCTTCAAATTATCAATATATTCTGGACTCACAGAACACCCAATTTGTTATCTCTGGAACACAAACAGGAAAATACCCAAAGCTAGCGGGCGAGCATTACACACGTGTTGTTAACTTTGATATTGAACAACAAAAAATTTGGGTAAATGGCCCGATTGAAGCTTCAAGCGAAGCTCTTACTCACGCAGCACTTTATGATGCAAACTCCGAGATCAAAGCAATTTTTCATATCCACTCAAAAAAAATCTGGCAAGGAATGATCGATGATCTCAAGCCTTACACTGATGCCAGCATTCCCTACGGGACTCTAGAAATGGCTCATGCTGTTCAAAGACTTATTGAAAACAATACCAGAGGTATCATTTGCATGAGAGGGCATGCAGATGGAGTCATAGCCTACGGTGAAAGTTTAGAAGTCGCAGGAGAACTTATTCTCGATTTGTATTTCACTTATGTTGAAAAAAAAGAGAGATTTCTGGAAGCTAAAAATTGTTTGTCGCAAAATTATTAAAATAATAAACCTGTGATTGATGATGATGACTTGGCAAGGAGAATTTAAATTTCTCAATTGAGTTTTGCTCTTCAACTTTATTAAATCGCCATTCACACCAAAGATCTGGATGTCTATTGGCCAATTCATAAATGACAAGTCCCATTGTCTTCCTGCAGTTCACTTCCACAAGTGGATAAAAGCTAAAACCTCCATCGTCTTTTCGGTAAATAAATGAATCAATTTGTAGGTTATTTTTAGGATTCAATTTTAAGTATTCAGCGACTACTTTGTCTAAATCGCGATAGAGATCATCTAAATTAAGTTTAAAATTTTCAATGACAAATTCTGATATATACTTAGGATTTAACGAAGCTCCACCTCCCCTAAATTGTCCTTGGCGATCATTAAAATTAACAACAGAAAATCGCTCTCGATATGAATTTCCATCAATTATATAAGTCGTTCCTATATCAAAAACACGATCATAAAGTGGCTCTAATATTGGACGTGATAATATAATATGTTCTGGAATTTTTTGATCCCTAGAAAATAAATAATGCCCTTTTCCGCTCATTCCAAAAGGATTTTTTAAGATCCATTCTTTTATATTTGAAAATTTTTTCAAGTGTGTTTTTACATCATTGATACTTAAAACCTTTCCACCTTGATAAAAACCTAATCCTAATTTTTTCCCAATTTCCATGGAGGTAAATTTGCTATTTAACACTTGATTTTTTTCTTTTTCATTTAAATCTCCCCAAAAATAGTGAATAGGAAGATTCTTATTAATACGATTTTTTTTGATAAGTTTTGGCGGAGAGAAACCAAGACTTCGAAAATAAACTAGATCCTCCTCTGTATAATCATACTGATGAATGAGAACATCATCAGATTTTGAAAAAAGAAAAAAAACATATTCAAATTCTCTAATCTGTTTTGTGTATTGATCTGCATTTTCATGATAATGAGGATCAAAAAGGTAGGACTCATAATCAATGTTTACGATTGTATACATTGATTAATCCAATTTTAGCGGCTTGCGATTAGTTATGCGATAGTCATTTTCGAAATGAGTAAGCTCATAACAAAAATTTTCGTCAAGATTTGAGCGTCTTCTGTATTCTTCTTGATAGTTGATACCACGAGCACGCCCAGGTGTTAGTAGTGTTGGAAGATTATCTAGGTAATACTGCCAGAGAGTTTTATCTTCCTTCCACTGAGAAAGCCACTTCCCACCTAAGGCCACATGAGAAATTTCATCTTCAAAAACAATTTGCATAATCTTTGATGTCTTCTCATCCCCTACTTCATAAAAACATTCAGAATAATAGGCCGCAAAATCTAAATTGGCCGATTCAAATGTTAAGGCCATTGCCGCATAAAACATCGAAGGGGTTTTTAAATCTGGCATATATGTCCAAAAGAAATCATTTAATGGTAGATCACCTAACTCCATTCCCCAATCTTTCATACGATCAACATAAAGCTTTAAATGCTTTTGCTCATCGATAATGGTGTTTATGAGACCTCGATGAAATAGATTTTTTTCTTCTGTATTCTTAAAATCATAAAAGAGAATAGCTGCTGCCATCATCTCAATTGCTAAGAGTTCATGATTAGCAAAAAAATGCAAGGCCATCGCTTTTTTTTCATCCAGATGAAAACTTGCACGCCTTGGAAACTTTAATTGGTTATCAGAAAAAGATAATCTCTTTGTGCGCCCGGGACTTCCAGGCAGTGTAGAAAATTTACGGGCGGTCAGATTTTTTTCAAAGTTAAAATCAGAGAGTTTGACGTGCTGAATTTTGTCACTAAATTCAGATCCATATAATAATTGTTCTGCAAACTCGTAAGCATTCATAACTTATTTTGACTTGTTACTTTTTAGGTTTACCTTGAAATTTTCTTTTCTTTGAAAAGCGAGATTTTCCGCCTTGTCCAGAACCTTGATTTTTATCCCCTGGCTTTCCGGGTCTAAAATTTCGTCCTCGAGAACGATCTCCACCAGCTCTAAACTCCCCGCCGGAACCGACTGGATGAATGTCGCCACCTTGGTCTTGACGTGCAGTTTCTCGCCCATAAACATTTTGTCTGCCAAAACGTCTTTGTTTAAAGCAATCATCACAAATTGGAAATTTAGATTTATCGGGAAGCTTACATCCACAGCTTGAACAAGTTGGAGTGATTTTATCTGAAAGTAGCGTATTTAATTTATCAACGGCCTTTAGTTTATTATCTAAAAGCTCCGCATGAACATACTCAAAGTTTTTATCGCTAAAATGTCTTGATAGCCACTGGTAAAGCTCTACACACTTGATCGATGTTTCAAGATAATCAATTTCATTTGATAAATGGTTAATCGGCTCATTTTTAATTGCCTCTGCGACTACATATTTTTTTAGGATCCAAACAAAATATTGAACATGTTCCATTAAACCTAAGTTTACTGGAGCACATGAAAATCCAAAAATTTCTGAAGTTGAAAGCTTTCCTTCGTAATCAATATCTTCAACCGTCTCCGCAAGCTCAATCATTTCGCGAAGATCAACACAGTAAAAAGGTTTTGTAAAAGTCATGGTGTTAAATAATCTTAAAAACTCTGAGAGTCTAAGCCTAGGAAGATTGTTGGATTCCAGAGCATTATTTACTTTGGTATAAATATCTAAATCAGGGCCAACCATACTCTGAGTTTGCTGATCAAGTGTGACTTCCAGTGCATGTTGGATTTCATTAATTCCATCTTCACATTTTGTTAAGCATGTCACATGTCCGTCTGGGAAACGTTTAAATCTACCTGCTCGTCCAGCAATTTGTTTTATTTCCGAGGGAGTAATCGGGTACTCTTGCCCATCGATATGTTTAGTTAATGTCGAAAATACAATTCTCTGAATCGGAAGGTTCATCCCCATGGAAATTGCATCAGTTGATACAATAACATCAGTTAGACCTTTATCAAATTTACGGGCCTGTTCGCGGCGAACTTCCGGAGATAACATTCCGTAAATAATCGACACTTTAAAGCCTAATTGTTCAAGGTCGTATTTATATCTAAGTGCATTTCTCCTCGAAAAAACAATCAAGGCATCATGCTTTTCTAATTGGGCCAACGTAATTGGCTTTGGCTCAATCGTTAAAGTCGTCATACGAGTGTATTCTTTAACATCCAGCTCATCTCCACAAAGATCAGCGATTTGTTTAACAAGATCAAGAACTGATCCATCTCCACAAATATGAACTTCAAAAGCTTGAAGATTAACGAGCGCTCTGGTCCATGCCCAGCCTCTTTGTTTATCAGTAATCATTTGAATTTCGTCAATTACTGCGCATTCAAAATTTTCATGTAATTTTGCCATTTCAATTGTCGATGAATAGTGAGTAGCACCTTCTACTTCAATTACTTCTTCACCGGTTAAAAGTGTAGTCTTCACACCTTTTGTATTCAAAGTATCGTAAAGTTCTGCGGCCAAAAGTCTTAGAGGTGCTAGGTAGCAACCTTTTCTTGATTTCGCGAGCGCTTCAATCGCATGATATGTTTTACCTGAATTAGTTGGCCCTTTATGATAGATAATTCGGCGCTGAATCTTTCTCGCATTTGTGTGAATCCAAAATTGCCCCAAGTAATCTTGAAGAATTGTACTTGAAATATCTTTTCTTTTTAAAACCAGAATTGATTTTATAAGCTTCCTAAATTCTTTATCTAAATAGCGATCATTTCTCCAAATATTGCTCGATAACTGACGAAAGAATTTTTTATATTCATCTTCTGTTACAAGCTCAGGATTAAGCCCTTCCGCCAAAAGAATCTCTTGGAAAAATGGTATCAAGTTTTTAGTATGTAGCAGTGAAATATCTGAAGGATAAGTAAAGGTTTCTTCGATCATGCCTTTTACTTGCGACTCTAGACGATTAAGCGAAGATTTTTTTAAACGATGCCCTGCCTGTTGAAATTTTCTTTCTATTCCACGAAGTAAATTTTGATAAACTAATGTTACTTCACCCAAACCTTTTGTCACTTGCACGGATAATTGATGCTTCGTTTGTTCAATAATTTCCACACAGTCATCGAAAATAATTTCACGAGCGCGAGTTCGGTAATCCGCCAAGCATTGCACACACTGACAAGCGAGATCTTTTGATTTTAAATCTAAGTCAAATTTTTCTTTAAGAGTCGACTGAGTTCCAATATGAAAATGTGTCTTGTCATTTACCCATCTCTTTAAAGTCGTGCGATGAATTTCTAAGACTGCCGGATTTAATCCTCCATCTTGGCCGAAGAAAAATAATTCTTTTTCTGGAAATAAGCAGTCATCGAGGAATATCGTTTCAATGACGTTTTCTCTATTTAAAAATTCTGAAAAAGGTACATATTCATTACTGAAAAACGCAGTCAGTGTCGGAAACTCGGTGAAACATGTGTGAAGCAAAACCTGTATATCTTTAACAAAATTAAGAACAATTTCTGCATCTTCGTTAGTACGAATAAATTCATCAGTGTCTGCGAATGAATGAACTTTTTGCAGTGCTTTTCTTTCGATCTCTAAATTTTTTTGGATGCTATCAAAATCAGGAAGAGGAACGAGGTCATTAGTATTATTCACTAAATCTAAATCCTTGTAGATGGTTTACTCCATCATACAAGGATGTATATTGAAAGTCACTGTTACTTGTCTAGTTCAATAACGAAAGCAAGCGCCAATTTAGCAAACTTTGCGGCATGTTCTGCATTATCACCAGAAACTGAAATCAAATCATTAGCAGTATGAATTCTTTTGTTCATTTCGCGCATTTTCGCTTCAAATGGAACTGAAGCCGCAAACCCTTGCATATGCCATGAAGCATGGTCAGAACAAGCATATCCACAAGAATCATACCCCCATTTGACTGATGGGAGATAAGTTTCAATAAGTGAACCGATGAATTTATTTTGTTCTGCATTCGTATAATCATTCATCAAAACGATATCGAAATCTTTTGACCCCTTAAAGTTAGTCATATCCAATTGCATAACACCAATTACATTAATTTTTTGATCTTTGTATACTTTTGCAATTTCTTTTGAGCCTAAAAGACCAACTTCTTCCGCTGCATAAGCAATGAATTTTATCGTCTTTTCCGGTCTATATGATTTACTCATGAGAACACGCGCGACTTCAGTAATTGTTGAAATTCCTGAAGCGTTATCGTCGGCACCTGGAGCTCTAACATTGTCGCCACTATAATAACCGCTGATTGAATCCTGATGACCTCCAACGATTATTGTCTCTGGGCCCTGACCTTGAATTGTCATCACAACAGAGGGTTGATCCCACTGAACATGCTTAAAAAATTCAACTTTAATATCGCTTCTTCCATTGGCAAGCTTTGCCCATTCGTCAAAAATCCACTGAGCAGAAGCCTTTCCATTAACACCTTTGTAATAACGGTTTTGAAAAGCAGAAAGTTTTGTAATTGAATTATAAATATTTGTGCTACTTACTTCATTAATCGCTACTTCAACACTTTCTTTTTGATTGATTTCATAGCCAACTAAGCGCTCAAAAGATGCCTGAAATTTTTGATCTTCTGATAAGAGAAATCCTTCCACTTCATCTAGAGACTCATGACGTATGTACCCAGCACAACGATTGAAATCTCTATGCATTAACAAACCCAACCAAGGTAGTGCATCTTCATCAACTTCAAGTGCACTGATACCATCATTCGTTCCAAGCAATCTTACTCGCGAACCAAATTTCTTTTCTGAGTAATCAAGCGCATTTTCGTCAATCGTAATATAAACCTTTTTGTCTGCCGGTTTTTGCGCTTCACCAATGAACATCGCCGATTGAGCAAAGGCATAGGCTTGTGGGAGAATAAAAGAGAGGGCTAGTGCTAAATTTTTAATTTTCATGATTACCTTCCATGGTATTTAAAAGTTCATTAAATCCCAAGGAATCTCTGACTATTTCTTGAGTTTAGTGACTATTTAATCCATCCCAGATTAAAGCACCACTATTCTTACTATTCTATCTGGCTTTGTCTAATATTCCTTCGCAAATCTCTCATAACTTCTTACAATATTTGTAGAATGTAATAAAAATTTAGATCCACGGAGACCTCGATGGAAAATACCTGGTTATGCAAAACATTTAAACTCAAGTATCCAATCATTTTGGCCCCAATGTTCCTTGTATCGAATAATAAAATGTTAATTGAAGCGGCAAAAGCTGGCATTACCGGATGCATTCCATCACTTAATTTTAGAACCCCAGAAGATTTAGAAATCGGTTTAAAAGATTTAAAAGAAAATTGTCCAGGTGCTTGGGGAGTGAATCTCATCGTTAATAAATCAAATCTGCATTTAGAAAAACACCTAGCACTTTTAGAAAAATATCCACCTAGCTACATCATCACCTCTCTTGGTTCTCCTGAAGAATGCATTAGAAGATTAAAACCACTTGGAGTAAAAATTTTCTGTGACGTTGTTGATGTTGAATACGCAAAAAAAGTTGAAGCACTTGGTGCAGATGCAGTAATTGCTGTTAACTCAGGAGCTGGTGGACATGCGGGAAAAATTCCTGCGAGCATTTTAGTTCCCATGCTTAAAGAGGCATGTAAAATTCCTGTTCTATCGGCAGGTGGTGTTGGTACTGGCCGTGGTTTATTTTCTATCTTGGCACTTGGAGCTGATGGCGTTTCGATTGGGTCACCTTATATTGCCACTCTCGAGTGCGGAGTAACAAGCGAATATAAAGAGGCAATTGTGAATTATGGTGCAAAAGATATCGTCATGACTTCAAAACTTTCCGGAACTCCTTGTACCGTAATTAATACGCCATACGTACAAAAAATTGGAACTGATCAAAATATTCTAGAAGAAGTTTTAAATAAAAATAAAAAATTAAAAAAATACATGAAAGCTCTAACTTTTTATCGTGGAATGAAATCTCTTGAGAAGGCTGCATTCGGTGCAACTTACCAAACTGTTTGGTGTGCAGGCCCCTCAATTGAATTCACTCATAAAATTGAAACTGTTCGCGAAATTACTGAAAGACTAGGTAAAGAGTTTGATGAAGCTGTGGCGGACTTTAATCAAAAATTTAAGAAGTGAAGTTTTTTTGGTTTTTGAATTTAAAAGCAAATGAAATCAATTCAATAAAGTATTTTTAACTATTACTTTGATAATTAATCTTTTTGACTTACTTTTGAAAACTATCAAATTATTTGAGTCTATTTAATCAATATCCTTAAGCCCATTTAATTTATCAAAGTATATTCTAATTTGATTGCTTGTTGTATTTCCAGGACGATTGAAGTTTACCTCAAATTCCTTTGTGCTCTCTCCATCTATAATCAAATTAAATTTTACACTACATTTTAAAGTGCGCTTAAATAAAGAAAGAGGAGTGTTTCCAATAAATGATTTATCTTCTAAAGATAAAACTAGAACGTTTTTGTTGTAAAGGTAGCTAAAATTATCATCTGAAAAATTTTTCAGATGAATAGAGATTTTTTCTGATTCACTATTTTTTATCGCTAACTCAGGAAGTTCACGAGAAGTATTTTGTTCTGTGAGCAAAGCTCCTGACTTAATTGTCAAATCAGAGCAATCCCCATTCATTTCATTAAAGTGGACGGCAACATCTAGTGAATTTTTAGGTGAAATAAAATTTAATATTTCTTGTTCATAATCATTTTTAAGACTAGGGATTCTGATACTTCTTTTCTCAATTAAGGCCGCACTTGCAACAGATTTCTCTGATCCAGTAAGTAATCTAAATGCTTCAAAATTGTTAGCAACAAATTCTGCTATTGGATAGATAGCGCCTGTTTCATCAATATCTTCTAACCCAAAATGTCTTGCGTGTTCATGAAATAATAGTCCTAAAACGTCTTCGTATGAGGCATTTTCTTCCGCTAACTTTCTAATATTAATACAAATTGCAGGGGATTCATTTCTTTCGCTTTGGCCTGCAAAAGAAAGATCTAATCTTGTTGTAGAAGCGGATCTTTCAATTCCCCTGTCATCAAAACAAGCAGGATGCAATTCATATTTAGCCTTTAAAAAATCTTGGGTTAAACCATTTTTTACCAGGGTTTGAATTTGTGACATCACATGACCTTGAGATTCTAAATTATTAAGTGAATTTGCAATTTTAGTTAGATTTGTTGTTAAGTTATCTTTATTAACTGTAAAATAACTTTTCAGAATTCTAGCACGTTTAGAGTTTGCATCTCCGCCGCCTGAAGATCCAGCACCTGCCTTAGAATAGGCTGAAAAAGAAATAATGATCATTAAGAAGAGAAACAAAAAGTTTAATTTCATAAAAATTTCCTCTAACTATAAAAATAGCATTCTTTAAGTATTTATTCTGATTTTTCCCAATAATTACAACATGGACAATAAAAGTGTATAAAGTTTCAACAGAAAAAGCATGGCCTTATAATTTGGGCCATGCTTTTAGTTTAAATTATTTAGCTGACTTACAGTAAGAAGCAAGAGCTTTGTGAACTAGAAATTCTTCACTCATGACTCGTTTATAAATAACATCTCCCACTGGGTCTTGATCAGAATTTAATCCTGGGAATTCGTACGGAAGAGCTGCCTCAAGTGCAAAGCTCTGTATACATCGAGTTGTCTCAGTTGTTTCTGGCTGCTTGGTCGTTGAAGCAATATTTCCATTTTTAATACAGTAATTTTTTAAAGCAGCATGGATCTTTGTCTCCTCATCCATAATATTTCTAAAAATTCTATCTCCTGCTTGATCATCAATAGTGCTAGGGGGAAAGCTGTCAGGTAAAGCCGCATTTAAAGCGAATTCTTGTACACAACCTTTAGTTGTGGCTTTCTTTGTATCAGATACTGCAAATGCTGATAGGCTTAATGTTGCCAATGTAACGATAACTAATAAATTTTTCATAACTTGTTCTCCTGGTTAGTGTCCCACTTTGTATGGGATCACAGGTGTTTTAAATCGCTGACACGTTGTAGCATTAAACAAAATAACGCAACAGGTTTATTTTCTAAAAAATCATGCTATAATGTTACTATTTAGTAAGTTTTTATTACTCATAGAGATTTTAAATGAATATTTTCGATAGTTTAGACTATAAAAATTATTTAAAGACCCGCCTCGATGAACGAAGAGGGTTAAGGTCAGAGCTTGCTGAATTTTTGGGCTGTCAAAGCGGTTATGTCTCACAAGTCTTGCAAAACTTATCTGACTTTTCTCTCGAACAAGGAATGAAAACAAGTTCTTTTCTACTTCTATCCGCAGAAGAATCTCATTTCTTTATGCTGCTTCTTCAATATGAAAAGGCCTCTACACAAGATCTAAAAAAATATTTTAAAGATCAAATTGAACGCATTCAAAATGAACGTAAGGAAATTAAAAATAGAATAAAAATCGATACTGATTTATCCGCTGAAGACTATCATCAATATTACAGTTCTTGGGAGTATGCAGCCTTACATATCTTAACTTCTATTCCTAAATATCAAACAAAAGATATGATCGGAAAAAAACTACAACTCAATCAAACACGTATAGAGGAGGTTTTAAATTTTTTAACTAATAAAGGACTAGTAGAAGAAAAGAATAATAAATTTATTATTGGAAATAAAAGAATACATCTGACCAAAAATTCTCCTTATATTTTATCTCACCATCAAAATTGGAGATTGCATTCCACGAGAATGCTCTCTGATAGAAATTCTAAAAATCTCAATTACTCAGGAGTTTTTTCGCTTTCAATTTCAGATATTGATAAAATTAGAGAGATCCTGCTTAGGGCCATCGAACAAAATGAAAAAATTATTTCTTCTTCTGGCGAAGAGGAGATGATTTATTTGGGAATAGATATGAATATTTTTAATAAATAATTATCCCATTAAGATTTTTAAAAGCTGGAATGCGCCCCTGAGATCAAACTCTAATCAACAAGACGAAGAGTTAATATATTTGAAAAGCTAATACACATCAGTTCCCCCCTCTCTGCATTACTATGATTTCAAGTAGATAAAGGCTATTCTCTTGTTTTATTAACCTATCAGGTTAATAAATTGACACTTTTTTGACCTAGCAGTACCATAAATCATGACAAAGAATCGTCTACTTAAATTAGAAAAAAACAAAAGCTATTTCCTCTTTGGGCCAAGAGGTACCGGAAAAACAACCTATTTAAAAGAAAATTTTCCGGATTACCTCTATCTAAATTTGTTAGATAAAACTCTCTACTATGACTTGTTAAAAGATCCAGGGCGTTTAATAAATATCATTGGAAAAAATAAACATGTAATCATTGATGAAGTTCAAAAAATACCAGAGTTGCTAGATATTGTTCATCATCTTATTGAAGAAAAAAAATATTTTATTCTCACTGGTTCAAGTGCCAGAAAAATTAAAAAATCAAATTCAAACATGTTAGCTGGTAGAGCAATAAACGCAAAAATGTTTCCTTTAACCATGCTTGAACTAAAAGATGATTTTGATTTTGAGAAATCGATAAAAGAAGGGATGCTTCCCACGCTTTATGATGAAAATAAAAATGTTAGTCCCAGTGAATATCTAGAATCATATATCGACACCTACTTAAGTGAAGAAATTCAAGCTGAAGGACTTACAAAAAACTTAGTTGGTTTTTTAAAGTTTTTAGAAGTTGCTTCTTTCAGCCAAGGTGAAGTCGTTAATTTTTCAGAAATCGCCCGAGAAAGTGGCGTGACTAGAAAAATGGTTCAAAATTATTTTGAGATATTAGAAGATTTGCTAATCGGATTTTTTGTTCCCGTATTTACCAAAAAGGCAAAAAGAAAGTTAATTTCTCACGAAAAATTTTATTTTTTTGACATCGGAGTTTATCAACATTTGCGCCCTAAAGGCATTTTAGATAACTCGGAAAATGTATGGGGGGCTGCTATTGAAAGCTTTGTGGGTCTTGAACTTAGAGCATATAATCACTACTTAAAATTAAATTATGAAATTTACTTTTGGCGTTCAGTAAATAGAGATGAAGTGGATTTTGTTCTCTACGGACAAAAAGACTTAATCGCAATTGAAGTTAAAGCATCAAAAAAGATTGATCGCAAAGAATTTAAGTCATTACTGGAATTCAAAAAAGATTACCCAATTGCAAAATTGTATTATCTATATTGTGGAAATCGTATCGAAGAATATGGGGATATCGTCGCGATGCCGATCGTAGATTTTTTGAAAAAATTTCTAAAAAATTAAATCAACAGTCAAGGTTCCTACTTTTTAAAAAGGTAAAAAGGTAAAAAGGTGCCAGGCACTTTTTTTCTAAGAACTTAAAAGTTTAAAATAGGGCCTATTGCTCCACCAATCCAGACCTTCTCAAAAGCGCATCGGGGCTTGGCTCTTTACCTCTAAATTCAGTATAGAGTTTCATTGGATGAATACTCCCACCTTTTGATAAAACGGTGTCATGAAATTTCTTTGCTACTTCACGATTAAAAATCCCACTGGTTTTGAAAAATTCAAACGCGTCAGCATCTAAAACTTCGGCCCATTTATAAGAATAGTAACCGGCAGAATAACCTCCAGCAAAAATATGCGAGAACGCCGCTGAAATACTCGTGCCTTTTACCGTTGGTAATAAATCAGTTTTAGCAACTTGTTCTTTTTCAAATTTTTCAAAGTCTGTCACATGACTTGGATCACCTGAATGCCATGCCATATCCAGCATCGCAAAGCTTAACTGGCGAAGAGTGTTTCTTCCTTCGTGAAAATTGGCAGAATCCTTAATTTTTTTCATTAAATCCGCTGGAATTTTTTCTTTAGTCTCATAATGTTCAGCAAATAAATCTAGACACTCTTTTTCATAGGCCCAATTTTCTAAAACTTGTGAAGGAAGTTCCACGAAATCCCAAAATACATTTGTTCCTGATAGCGATTCATAAGTTGTATTGGCCAGCATTCCATGCAAAGCATGACCAAATTCATGGAATAAAGTTGTCACTTCTGAAAATGTTAACAATGATGGCTTTGTGCTCGTTGGTTTTGTAAAATTACATACAATCGAAACATGAGGTCTAATATTTTTTCCATTTACAATTTTCTGTCCACGAAAACTCGTCATCCAAGCACCATTACGTTTTCCCGGACGAGGAAAATAGTCTTGATAGAACACTGACACCAATTCCCCTTTTTCATTTACTACTTCGTAAGCAGTTACATCTGGATGGTAAACTGGAATATCATTGCGCTTTTTGAAATTTAACCCATAAAGCTTGTGCGCTACTTTAAACACACCCTCAACAACATTTTCCAACTTGAAATATGGTTTTAGCATTTCATCATCAACTTGGAATTTTTCCATTTTTAATTTTTCAGCATAGTATGCGTAATCCCATTTTTGAAACTCCCCCTCTAACCCTAATTTTTTTGCATAGCTCTTTATTTCATCTGTCTCTCTTTTGGCAGCAGGAAGAGCATGATCTAATAGATTATTTAAAAATGAAGTTACATTACCTGGCTTTGAAGCCATTCTTTCTTCTAAAACAAAATCAGCATGTGTTTTATATCCAAGTAAGGCCGCACGCTCATGCCTTAGAGCTGTAATTTCTTGAACATTTTTTTTGTTATCTAATTCATCGCCCTTAAAAGCTTTAGTTGAATTTGCCATATAAATTTTTTCTCTAAGTTCTCTTTTGTCCGCGTAAGTCAAAACCGCCATTAAGCTAGGGTAGTCTAGAGTAAAAACCCATTTTCCAGCATGATTTTTTTCGGATGCACACGAAGCCGCAGCTTCAATTGAATCCGCAGGAATTCCTTTTAGGTCTTCTATTTTATCGACGACTAATAAAAATTTTTGTGATTCTTTTAAAACGTTATCTGAAAAATGAAGTGAAAGAGTTGAAAGTTTTTTTGAAATTTCTCTAAATCTTTCTTTTTGTTCTGGATTTAAATTTGCTCCACTTCTTACAAATGATTTATAAGACTTCTCTAACAACATCATTTGCTCTGCATTTAAATTAAGCGTTTCTTTTTTATTCCACACTGCTTTGGTTTTTTGAAAAAGGCCAGCGTCTAGACTTACGTCATTACTGAATTCAGTAATAAGTGGAGAAATTTCTTTGGCCAAATTTCTAATCTCATCATTACTTTCAGCTCCGTGAAGATTAAAAAATGTAGTCGAGACAAGATCTAGCTCTGGGGAAAGTGCTTCAAGTGCTTCAACGACATTCTCAAAGTTTGGATCTTCTTTATTTGCTTTAATCTTCTCTACTCGCGTTTTTGCAATAGATATAGCTTCTTTAATTGCAGGTAAAAAATCTGAATTTTTAATTTCAGTAAACGGTATTGTTTCAAATGGTGTACTAAAAGGTTTTAATAAAATATTGTCTGGCATACTGCACTCCTTAGAGAAAACATCCTAATAGCTTAACAGATTTCTGCTCTTTTATGGTATTGATTTTATCAATTGTGTGATTAATTTTATTGAATAATAAGTGAATACTGAACTTGCTCAAAACCCTCGGTTTTAATCATTGAAGTCTCTGGAATTCCAAGAGTTTTTTTCTTGTCGTTTAGATCTTTAACAACATTTCCCAGATCAAATTTAACATTTTGAAGAAGAGTAACAGTTGTTTCAACACTTTTTTGCAAATCAGTATGAGAAATTTTAACAACAAAACGCTTATCATCAACTTTGCGGCATACAATCTCTAAAACAGAATCGCAAACCCTAAGCATCCCTTTTGTATTCTCATCGATTAAAAAATTTTGCACATTTGTTTGCTTGGATTTACTTGCTTCATCACTTATTTTTGAAAACTCACCTATTGATACTTGCTCTTTTTTAATTTCTTTTGTTCCAATCATTTCGAAAACAATATTACAAGTTGAATGTTGCGATGGTGTTTCTGAAATAGATTTTGTTAATTGATAGCGACGGCGTAGTAATTTTTCAAAAAGCTCGATGCGCATTTCTGAACTTGTAACGATATCAAAACAAAGCGAACCTTTTTGCTCTAAAATTTTATCACCTTCAACCACAAGACTTTCAACATCCTTGAGTGCCGATTTTACATCAATAGTTTTTTCAAAACAAAATGCCGTAGTGGTTTGAGCTTGACCATTAAAGGCAGTAAAAAATAAAAATATATATACTAATTTCACTCTTTATCGGCCAATTGACGGTCACCTTTTTGATGATGAACAAATTCATCAACGTTTTTAAAGGCACAGAAATCCAAAGTTGTTTTGAATTGAAATTGTGTTGGAAGCTTGCCTTTTTTGTCTAGTTCTTCACAGCTACAAGCAAGGTTTTTCATAAAGTCGAAAAACTTTTCACCAGTTTTTGAACTCATAAGATGTTCCATCTGACAGGCATCATATTCAGCAGTATCAGAATCAACCCCAACAAAATCTCTTAAGAAATAAAACAGCAGTGTTCTTGAGGATAAAATACGGTGAACCTCTTCATGACCGTCATCCGTAAGCACCACAAATTTACAATCTTCTTCTTCGCGAATAAAACCCTTCTTCTTAAGATTGTTTAGCATCGTCGAAACAGATCCTTTCGTCAGGTCTAAATCTTTTGCGATATCAGTGACACGCGCAAAGCCCCTACTTTCTTTTAACTTATGAATCGTCAAAAGGTAATGGACCATTGAGTGCGATAATTCTGCTTCATGATTTTTTGTCGTCATACACAATTTATAATGGGTTTGAAAGTTCACGTCAAACGACAACTTTTTGGGGCTTGAATCCTAAAAATGTGATCTGCTCCCTGATTGGCTAAGCACTTAAAAACACGCGAGGTGACTTAGGAAAAAAGATCCCATAGAGGTAAGCCTCCCTATAATGAATTAAAATAGAGAAAAATCAATCTCTATTGGATAAATCATGACTAAATTCCTTCTCCCTTCTCTCGCTCTCCTTTACTCACTAAGCTCAGTAGCACAAGCGACTGGTGTTGCTAATGAAACTTCAATCCAACAAACGCTTTATAATAATGCAACGAAGTCACAGGAAGGAAAGACAAAAACAGTCGAAGCTATTGATATGAAAAACTCAAGAGGCAGCGAAGAAAAAATTTACAATCTTACTGATCAAGAAAAAGAAATGTCCGATAATTTTGTCCATCAAGGAAAGGGTAATCGTGTTGTTGATGAAAAATGCAATGCTAGCGATGAAATGAAAAAAATCTGTGCGGGTCAAGCCGGCAACCACAAATTTATGGGCATGAATCCTGAGATGGTGAAGATGGTCGCAAAAGCATACGCTTTATTTGGGTCAATGGGTGATGTTGGTGAATTAAAAGTTGGTAGTGCAGGGAAAAATGCTGCTGGTGAAGCGACAAAGACCGCTAAAGGAGCAGCAAAAGCGGGAGAACCAGAGAAGGCCTCTGACTGGTGTAAGCATATTCCTACAGCAACAGAAATGCTCGCGCAGTTTCAACAACAAAATGCTCAGCAGTTAATGAACTCGCTTCCAACAAATCAGGATACTGCCCAAAAAGATGCTCTTGAAAAAACTGCTAAGTCGCATGATGAAAAAGCAAAACAATCACAAATTTTAGCAACTGGTTGGTATGGTGGTGCTGCTTGCTATGGTGCTCGTATGGCCACCGGGGGAATTGCCGTTGATACAACGTCTGTTTTAAAATTAGGAGCTGCAACTCTCCTTGGTACTTTCTATCAAAGTGAAGTTAATGCAAACAAAGAATATGCTCAAAAAGTTCGCGATGTTTCTAAGGCTTTACCTGGAAAAGGCGACTGTAACCCAATCACAGATAAGCTTTGTTATTGTTCTGAGCCTTCTACGGAAAACGACCCACAATATTGTTTAAAGGAAATGCACCAAAGAGCAATTGCTAAAAATTCTGTGCGAACTGCATGTATTGATGAACAATTAAAAACTGATCCGACATGTAAGTGCCAAACAACAAACTCTTGCTACGATACAATCTCACTAACTAATAATGGTATCGAACTAGGTATTGGCACTGGTTCTGGTGGCGCCTTTAATGGGGTTCGCGATTTAGTGCGTGGAGAATTAAAAGGTGGAACATTAACTGGTGAGGCCTATAATGGCTCTAAGGCGCTTGCCAATAAAGCACTTCAATTGGCGGCAGAAAAACTTCCAGACAGTACTTCATTAAATGCCAATCAAAAAATAGTTGCGGATGATTTAGTAAGTAGAGGAATCCCAAGAAAAGTTGCAAATCTTTTGGCCACAACCCCCATGCCTCCAGGTGGAGAAAAATTCACTAGTAAATTCCAAGGTGGAGATCTCGTAAACGTTTCAGCAGATGCATATAAAGCTAAATCAAATATTATCGAGTTCACTGGTGGAGATGGAATCAATCCGAAACCAGAAAAGAAAAGTGACGATGGTTTTGACCTTTCAAAATTTATGGGAGGGAAAAAAGCAGGAAACGAAAAAATGAATGCAAGAGTTCTACAATTTTTAGGTGAAACACAAGGGCGTGCAATTTCCAATAAAGACAAGCCTATCTTTGATATTATCTCTAACCGCTATCAACTATCTGGACGAAAAAGACTTGAAGTCGAAGTCGATAAATAATTTCTTATCTGACTAACGACTTCCTAGAAAAGATGTCATCATTCAATGGATGGTACATCATCAGTACCAGAATCCAGTAAAAGCAAAATTCAAAGACAGTATGTCTATTCTCTGATGGAATAATAAGCATAAAAGCTGCCAAAACCGCGTAAGCGCCAACCTGAGTATATCGAGGCATTGGTATTCCGTAATTATTAAAACTCTCCTTAACAATCGGCCAGCGGTTATAAAGAAATGGTAATACGAAGAAATATAAAGTTGCTGCGATTTTGACTGCTAAAGTAAAAATAATACTATTGAGCCTAACGCCCATAATAACTAAATTATAAAAATTAGTTTGTCCTAAAACGTTTCTAAGTTTAAAAAAATCTGGTGATTCAAAACCAATCACTCTTTGAAGCCAAGACATTTCATCCATGGCAAAAAATAAAAACAAGAAGCCTTGAACAACTAAACCCGTTGTAAAAAATTTTCCACGATGAAATGGTCTTAAAATTGAAGCTCTAAAAAAACACATCACTGCTGCAAACAACAAAGTCCAAAAACTCGCCCAAGAAATTAACCCATCCTGGCCTACAACTTGTGACTCAAAATAAGGCCCGTGAGTTCTTGAAACATATACAACCCAACATAATATAATCACCAAAAGTGGGTACATTAATTTTTCAAATGCTTTCAAATCGTCTCTCCCATATCAGTAAACATTTTCACTCGCTCAGAATGTCTTCCACCTTCAAATTGGTAAGAGAAAAATGCATCGATTATTTTCTTTAATTCTTCTTCTGTATTAAATCTGGCACCTAAGCACAAAACGTTTGCATCGTTATGTTTTCTTGCGTACTCAGCATCTGTTGCTCCCCGACAAAGGGCCGCTCTAATTCCTTTAAAACGATTAGCCGTCATCGAAACTCCTATGCCAGAGCCGCATAATAAAATGCCAAAAATGTTTTCTTTTAGAACTGCTTCTGAAACTTTTTTAGCGTAGATAGGATAGTGAGTGCTCTCATTTGTATAAGTGCCTAAATCCTCTACTTCAAATTTTTTTTCTTTTAAGTAAGCAATAACTTTTGCTTTGGCATCAAACGCAGCATGGTCTGATCCAATCACGATCTTCTGCATAAAAACTCTCCAGTTGCAAAATTCAATTTTAATAGATGTGGGGTTTTTTGGCCAATTTAAGACAAAAAAAACCACCCGAAGGTGGTTTTTTTATTTAGCAGTTTAGTTTTTTTAGTATCTGTAGTGATCTGGCTTATATGGGCCTTCAACTTTAATACCTAAGTATTCAGCTTGAGAGCCTGTAAGTGTGTCAAGTTTTACCCCGATTTTTTCAAGGTGAAGACGAGCTACTTTTTCATCTAAATGCTTCGGAAGAACATATACTTTATTTTCATAGTTTTTATGGTTTGCCCATAATTCCATCTGCGCCATTACTTGGTTGGTAAAAGAGTTACTCATTACAAAAGATGGGTGACCAGTTCCACATCCAAGATTAACGAGACGTCCTTCTGCAAGAACAATAAGTTTTTTTCCAGATGGCATAATGTATTGGTCTACTTGAGGTTTGATATTAACTTTTTTAGCAGTCTTATTTAAGTAAGCAACTTCAATTTCAAGATCAAAGTGACCAATGTTAGCAACGATTGCTCCATCTTTCATTTGCTCCATGTGTTTGCCAGTGATAACGTCACGGCATCCTGTTGCTGTAACAAAAATGTCTCCAAGCTTAACCGCGTCTTCCATTTTCATTACTTGGTATCCTTCCATTGCTGCTTGAAGAGCACAAATTGGATCGATTTCTGTTACGATTACACGTCCACCAAGTCCTCTGAATGAACCAGCAGATCCTTTACCAACGTCTCCGTAACCAGCAACCACACACACTTTTCCAGCGATCATAACATCTGTTGCTCTTTTTACAGAGTCAACTAAAGACTCACGACATCCGTAAAGATTATCAAATTTTGATTTTGTTGTTGAATCATTGATGTTGATTGCTGGCATTTTTAATTCGCCTTTTTTCACCATTTCATAGAGGCGATGAACGCCTGTCGTTGTTTCCTCTGAAAGACCTCTGATGTTCTTAATTAGCTCTGGGTACTTGTTATGAACCATAACCGTTAAGTCTCCACCGTCATCAAGAATCATGTTAAGACCTGATCCATCTGGCCACTTAAGAGTCTGCTCAATACACCAATCGAATTCTTGCTCGTTCATTCCTTTCCATGCAAAAACCGGAATCCCTGCAGCAGCGATCGCCGCAGCTGCTTGGTCTTGAGTTGAAAAAATATTACATGAAGACCAACGCACTTCAGCGCCAAGTTCAACAAGAGTTTCGATAAGAACCGCCGTTTGGATTGTCATATGCAGACATCCAGCGATTTTTGCACCTTTCAATGGTTTTGATTTCCCGAATTCTGCACGTAGTGCCATAAGTCCCGGCATTTCAGTTTCTGCAATTTCGATCTCTTTTCTTCCCCATTCAGCTAGTGACATGTCTTTCACTTTGTAGTCTGTAAACGCCATAAAAATCCTCCGGTATTCTCACTAAAAAAAATCTTGAAAACAAAACTTAGTGTAGTGATTTTTTAAATTAATTGTTTAGAATAAAATTCAAAGCGAGTAT
>JACCDN010273024.1_pt1 | contig 22993 bp, 21 predicted proteins | sample 7441691 | NCBI WGS metagenome assembly JACCDN01 (sample SAMN15323439, study PRJNA562643) | freshwater metagenome | isolation source: river surface water | place: USA:Blue River Watershed | collected 2017-08-16 | reverse complement strand
GTAACTCCTAAATTCGTTGGCGTGAAGCCACTAGATCAAGATTTGATGAGAATTACGGGAGCTCAGGAACCTTCAGGGATTCCTTACATGACACCAGTTGTAGAAAGCAAAGGTCCTAATCGAGGTTCTCGCAAGCCGCGTCCTAATTCGTCCGAACGTCGCCGCAGACCAAGGTAGTGCTACTTCTCGGATAAGTTGGTTTGTTTTTTGACTTTCAATCTTTTGCGATAACAACCCATTCTTTCAACGCTGAAGTGAGCATATCTAGGTCTTTTTCAAATGTTTCAGAAGACCCAGCCAAGCTCACTCTGACGCTATCTTTGGAGTTGAATCCAAATTTAGAGCCCGGACACGTAGAAACATTTCTATCCATTAGAAATTTGAATGCTTGATCGCCGCCCTGACTTCCAATGTTTACCAGCGAATAAAAAGCGGAATTCGGTTTAGTCTGGAGTGATCCTTCGGGAACATTTTTACTTAGTAAATTTAATCTACGGGCCATCACATCTTTCAAATTACTAGTGAAAATTTGTGCTTCCGTTGTTCCTAAATACTCGGCGACAGCAAACTGCAAAAATTGAGGAACACATGAGATTGACAAAGACATCAAATCTCCCATTGTATTAGCGGCAGCAACATCAGATACGGCATAACCAATTCGGATACCAGGGGCGCAGTGTTCTTTCGAAAAAGATCTCAGCCGCGTAGCCGGTAACTCACTTTCGAAAATCTGGGTCGCGTCATAGACAAGATTGACGTAGGTTTCGTCAAACACAATGTGTATTCCTAACTCTGGAAAATTTTTCAAACTTTCGAAAATGGTGAAAGATTCAAACGCGATTCCAAGAGGATTTGAAGGGTTATTAACAATTATAACCTTTGGTCTTGCTTGCAATCCTTTTACAAAAGAATTTAGGTCTGGAAAAACAGGTTTTCCTTCGTCATAAACAGGGTAATAAACTATATTTAGACCCAAGAAATCCGCTGCGAGTTTATAAGTAGCAAACCCAGGATCTGGCAAAAGGATGGTGTCTCCTGGCGAAGTTTTACTCGCAATCGCTGCGGTAATCAGGAAGTTAGCCGGTCCAATTACGACTTGATCTTCTGAATGATTTGGCCACTGAGTTTCAATTACTTTATCAATTAATTTAATTTCACCACGCGATGGAGAATAACGATAAGGTGACGAAGCGTACTTCTGAACGAGTGAGTGAATATATTCATTTTTGAAGCCTGGAGTATCTCCAATCTCCATTCGTGCAACATAATGCCCCTGCGCTTCACGAGCTCTTGCAATGGAAAGCACATCAAACATCGGTTGAGGTTTTATACGCGCGCTCCAAGAAGTCATCATTAATCCTTGTAACTATAAGAACCGTCTGGGAATTTACGAGACTTAACTTCGTTGACGTAATCTTCAACAGCAAGACGGGTTATTTCATGTAATCCATCTTTACGCGTTGTGCGACCGTATTTTGTTAGATCTACTTCTTTTGACAAACTTTGACTGAAACTATTCAAAACACTCGGAATGTAGCATTTAGCAAATTTCGGTCTAAAGCTTGGGTATAGCCCAAGCAAGTCATGCAGAATCAAAAGCTGTCCATGTGTGTATTTACCAGCTCCAATTCCAAAAATTATTGACTTCGATTGTTCGGTTAGCACCTTTGAAGCATTTGGTGGAATCGCTTCTAAAAGAATCGCAAAGGCGCCAGCTGTCTCTAAATCAGCAATAGATTGATTTAATTCTTCCAATTCACTGGATTCTCGTCCCACGACGCGGTATCCGCCAAATGCACCCGATGACTGAGGCGTCAATCCGATATGACCGATAACTGGAATACCTGAATCAGAAATAGCTTTGATTCGGTTTCTCATTTTTGAACCGCCCTCAAGCTTGACTGCATCACATCCTGATTCTTTTACAAATCTCATTGCGTTCGAAATGGCATCATAATCCGAAGCCTCATATGAGCCTTTAGGCATATCTCCAACGATAAACTTATCTGGTGCCCCTCGGCGTACGGCAGAAGTTAAAAAAATCATTTCATCCATAGATACAGGGACCGTATCAGCGTACCCCAGGGCTACCATCCCCCCGGAATCTCCAACAAGAATCATGTCCAATTCGGTTTCGTTTAGTGCTGTGGCTAACGAAAAGTCGTAGCAGGTCAACCATGAAATAGGGTCAGAAGCCATCCTTTTTGCATGCAAAGAAAGAGTATTGTGTTTCATTAAGCCCCATTTCCCGACAACGATGCCAAGTCTACCCACAAGCTTGAGAGGACAGAGTAATCTAGTTTGGAAAGCCGTAGAGAGGTTCAAATACCAAATGACTATTTCCAGATACACAGGCGCGGACCTAATTGCAGAGTTTATTGCAGAAAAGTGTTGCGGAACCGCCTTTCTGGTTACAGGTGGGGCTTGCGCATTCATCGTTGATGCTCTGGGAAGAAACCCCAAGACTAATTACGTTTGTTTTCAACATGAACAAGGTTCGGCAATGGCTGCAGATGCTGTCTGGCGAACTACAGGCAAAATTGGTGTAACAGTGGCCACAAGCGGACCGGGAGCGACCAACCTGATAACTGGAATTGCTTGCTCATGGTTCGATTCAATACCTAGCATTCATATAACTGGGCAGGTGAATCAAAGCGAAAGTCGTGAAGCTCTTGGCGCAAATGTGCGGCAAGCCGGTTTTCAAGAGACAGACATTGCTGCAATGGTTGCGCCGATTACCAAATATGCTAAAAAAATCGAAAGTGTTGAAGAGCTGATTACTACATTACCAACTCTAGTACATAAAGCAACATCAGGAAGAATGGGCCCCGTCTTATTAGACGTACCAATGAATATTCAAAAAGCTGAAATTAGCTTGGAACAGCGCAAAAGGGCTCTATCGGAGATCGTGGTTGAAACCGAGAAATTACCCGCAGTTGATTTACGACTAGTTATTAGGGAAGCCGAAAGGAATGTGGTGATTATTGGCGCTGGTGCAGCGTTAGCAGGTGTCGCACCAGCAATTCAAAATTGGTGTGAAAGAAATCAGATCCCTTATGTCAGTTCATGGGGAGCGTTAGCGTATTTAGACAGATCTAGAGATTTGTATTTTGGTTCACTCGGAGTTTATGGTGCTAGATCTGCCAATTGGCTTGTTCAATCTGCAGACAACTTGATTGTGTTTGGCAGTCGTCTTGACAATCGCCAACGAACCGGAAACCCAAGAGGTTTTGCGCCATTTGCAAAAATAACCGTCTTCGACATCGATGCGGAAGAAATCAAGAAGTATAAGAACCTGGAAAACTACAATGGAATTCGATTCGATCTAACAGATGTAAATTCTATTTTTGTTGAAATCAATTGCAATTCCAGTTGGCCCAAAACTGCAAAAGAGATAAAGTCTGAATTGTCTGAAGGATTTGATAGAGCGGTCAAGGAGGGAGAATTCAACCCATACACAGCAGTAAGAATCACTCAGTCCAAATTCGAGGAAAATTCTATTGTGGTTTCAGATTGTGGAGCAAACCTTTGTTGGGTTTATCAAAGCTATCTACCGGACTCATCTTTTCTGTTCACGGCTGGTGGAAATTCGCCTATGGGCTATAGCCTTCCTGCAGCGATTGGTGCACAGTTGCTTAATCCAAATAAAAAGGTTTACTGTTTCATCGGAGATGGTGGTCTCCAAATGAATATTCAGGAACTGCAAACTGTCGTCGCCTACAACTTACCTATCACGATCATTTTACAAAACAACTTTGGGTACGGAATTATTAAACAATTTCAGGATGCCTATTTCGAAGGCCGCCACTTTGCCACTGGCGAGGGTTACACCGTTCCAGATTTTGAAGCCGTCTCTAAGGCTTACAATATTCCTTACATAGCCGTCACATCTCAATTCGAACTTGAATCAATTGAAATACCGACAGGATATTCGTTGATTGATTTACAGTTTCCCGCGGATGCATTAATTACTCCCAAAACTGAAATGAACAGATTCATCCATGATCAGTACCCCTATATTGAAGATGGCTCAATCAGTAAATTGCCATTCCTTTACCCTCGATTTCCCAGTGATTTGAATGTATCAAAAAATGGATAATTCAAAAACCTTGTATCTTCATCAAACGCACAAGTCTGGCAAGTTAGAAAGGGAAACGTATTTGGTTCGAATCCGAGATTATCTGAAGAAGTTGCCAGAATGTTCCCCTTTGCTCGTCCAGATCGCCCCGAACATCTAGAGATAAATCTGAAAATGCTTATTAACGATAATGTAAATCCACACCCACCGAGGTTTGAAGACATATATAAAAAGGATTCAGTCACATTAAAGCCAAATAACGCCAACCAGCCAAGGTCGATTTTAGTCACAGGCGCACAAGGCATGCTTGGTCACGGTTTAGCAATTGCGGTAAATAAGCTTGTCGAAATGAATAAAGAAAACAATACAATTTTATTCTTATCATCTAGAAATTGGTCAAATGTTTCTAATTTAATTTGGAAAAATTTCCCTAATTGCCAATTCATAACTAACGAACAAATACCACACCTAGAACGACAAATCGATTTAGTATTGCATACGGCCAGCCCCTCCAATATTACTAAAATTTCTTCTTACAAAGAATTGGAGATGGCGAACTTAGGAATCTTGAGAGATATTCTAAAAAATAAACCTAAAAAAATTGTCTATATTTCAAGCGGAGAGGTATATGGTGGCGGCCAATCCAATGAGGATATGGCTTTAAAGGCCTTTTCAAAAAACAAGGTTAGGGATTGGTACCCGCTTGCAAAATTAACTACTGAAAACGAATTGAGTAAATTTCAAGATGACGGGACGTTGGAAGTTTGTATAATCCGACTTTTTCACACATTTGGCCCGGGTGTTAGATTCAATGATGGTCGATCTTTTGCTGATGTTCTTTGGGGAGCAACGTTAAAGAAAGAAATAGTTTTGAAGTCAAACGGTGAACAAGTTAGAACGTTCTTGTATCTGTCGGATGCGCTGGACGGTATTTTATCTTCCGCATTCGATCAGACTTTGGGTTTAAGCATCATGAACCTTGGAAGCGAAAAACCAGTTACGATATATGACTTCGCAAAAACGGTAGCAAGTGTCTCAGGAGCTAGAATCAGCTTCGAAAATGTTGATTCGTTCCAGCACTCTCCCAACGCCACTATTATTCCAAATGTGGAGCGTATGAGCAAAAATGGTTGGACTCAGAAAGTTTCATTAGAAGATGGAATTCAACGAACAATCGATTGGATTAAATATTCGACTCTCGGATAGAGGTAACGGCTGGTTCGGGTTTTATTTGGCGGTGAATACTTAGGACATATTCTCCAATTAAGCCGAGAAAAAAGAGTTGCACGCCACCTAAGAAAAATACCGAGATGATAATTGTAGGTATACCTGAAGTTTCATTACCTTTCGCAAAAATAGACAGCAATAAATAAATGACCCCGGCAAGAACTCCCAATGCAGAAGTTAGAAAACCGAAAATCAAAGCGATTCTAGCGGGTATGTGAGTTGACGACACGATCCCACTGATAGCTACATCGGCAAGCACAAGAGGCGAGGATTTGCTCTTTCCGCTGCCTCTTTTTTTCCAAACGTAAGGGATAGATGCAAATTGTCCGTTTGTTTGTGCGATTAGTCCACGTACATATGGATTCTCGTCTTTGATTTGAACGATGGCATCTCTCACTCGCGCACTAATTAAAACAAACTCCCCCGCATCATTTTGTAAGTTGAATGTTGAGGCCCGTTTTAGTACTCGATAATAGACTCGTCTAAGACTTCTCAGCATTAAGTTTTCTTGTCGATTCGTGCGGATTCCATAGACAATTTCAATTCCATCTTTAGCACTATCGAGCATAAGGGGAATCACTTCTACCGGGTCCTGTAAATCTGCTGGAAGCATCGGGATAATCCAAGAGCCTCGAACTCGCGCTAGCGCACGGTAGATGCTCCTAGACGCACCAATATTTCGCGAATTAACAATGACTTTAACTCTAGAATCCTTAAATGACTCTGCAATCGCAATATTTGCCGTGTTATCCAAGGATGAATTGTCGATGATCAAGTGTTCATAAGATACCCCGGGTAGTGATGTTTGCATCACTCGCCTCAACTGTACGATGCAGTTGAGGATGGAATCCTCTTCGTTGTACGTTGGAGTTATAACCGAAAGATGGATCATCTCGTTCTCTCAATTTTCATCCAGGGCGGCTCTCCCGCTAGTGACAATCTCTCAAGGTCTTCTTTTTCGCGCAATGTATCCATTGGCTGCCAAAATCCTACGTGATGGAACGCAGCTAATTGTTGGGATGACACAAGTCTAGGTATTGCTCCCGTCTCAAACGGTTCGCTGGAACTATGGACCAAGTCTGCGACACTTGGTTCTAGTACAAAAAAACCTCCGTTTATCCAACCAGAATCGGTTTGATTCTTTTCTCCAAAATGCGTCACTAGGCCATTCGAAGATTCTAAAACTCCGAAACGAGCAGGTGGGCGCACTGCCGTAACCGTTCCAAGTAGACCGTTCACCTCGTGGAAGTGGATGAGTTCGCTTAAATTCACATTACCTAGCCCGTCGCCGTATGTCGCGATTACCCTTTCTCCAGGAACCGAGCGCATACATTCTCTAATGCGTCCACCTGTTTGTGTGTCTAATCCGGTATCTAACACCTTGATCTTCCATGTTGTTTCTAAGCCTTCCACCCAAGATTGAATAACTTCACCTTTGTAACCGGTTGCAAGGATAAACTCATCAATACCTTGTTTTGCAAATATATTCATCAAGTGCCAAATAATCGGATGCTCACCGATTTTAACCATTGGCTTTGGCTTATCGGCAGTTTCTTCTGAAATACGAGTGCCCAAACCTCCCGCCAGGATAATCACCTTCACTGAGATTTTCCTAAAATTTTATGGAGACTCTCAATCACATAATCCAACATCGGTAATGTTAACCCCGGCCAAACGCCAATCCAGAAAGTGTCATTCATAACAACATCTGTATTGATTAAATCTCCAACGACTCTTCGCGGCGTGCCAATAAAGGCAGGTTGGCGAAGTAGGTTACCGCCAAAAAGCAGTCGTGTGGCAATTTTTGCTTCATTAAGTTCTTGCACAATTTGATTCCTAGTTTTAGGCCCACCAGATTTAACAGTTAGAGCAAATCCAAACCAAGAAGGATTACTATTTTCGGCTGCCTCTGGAAGGGCAAGAAACTCTTCTAGTCCCCTCAACCCAGCTTTTAAATACTTCCAATTTCTACGTCGAAGTTCAATAAAGCTATCCAATCGATCTAACTGCGCAAGACCGATTGCTGCTTGAATATCACCAGACTTAAGGTTGTAGCCCAAGTGCGAGTAAGTGTATTTGTGGTCATATCCTTCGGGAAGCTCACCAAGCGTCCATTCGTATCGTTTCAAACAGGTGTTGTCACAGCCTGGTGGGCACCAGCAATCCCTTCCCCAATCACGAATAGATTCAACAATTGTTTTGTAGGCAGCTTTCTTTACTAGTACTGCGCCACCTTCACCGGTCGTGATGTGATGAGCAGGATAAAAACTAAATGTAGACAGGTCACCAAAAGTTCCAAGATTCTGTCCTTTATAAGTTCCACCCAAGCCATCACAACTATCTTCGATAACCCAGAGATTATGTTTCTCTGCAAGTTTTTGAACTAGTTCCAAGTTAAATGGGTTTCCTAGAGTGTGTGCCATCATTATGGCACGAGTTTTTGAGGAGATAGCAGCTTCTAATGCTGCTTCATTGGCTACATAGGTACCGAGGTCGATATCCACATAAACTGGAATCAAGTTGTTTTGAAGAATAGGCGTGACTGTTGTCGGAAATCCTGCAGCAACAGTCAACACTTCATCTCCAGATTTTAGAGCTCGTTCACCCAACTTTGTACTTGTTAGAGCAGTGAGCGCAACAAGATTCGCTGATGATCCCGAATTGACCATGAAGGCGTGGCGCATGCCAACAGTTTTTGCAAACCGACTCTCAAACTTTTCGGTGTACGGACCAGAGGTCAGCCAGAAGTCTAGACTCGCTTCAACTGCAGCGGAAAGTTCTTCGCTACCAAACACCTTCCCTGTAACTGGCACACTAGATTCTCCAGGGGTAAATTCAGCCTGCGCATGTCTTGACTGCATTGCCTGCGAAACAAGGTCGCGTACGGCTGGACTGTAGTCAGACATTTATCACCAATCTCTAAAACAATAAGTACGCATATATAAGAATAAAGACTACTCTGTGGCGCATGGAATCCAACAGAGCAACCCAATTGAGAGCCTTGGATGGGCCAGTTCTTATTACTGGGCATACTGGATTCAAGGGCACGTGGCTAACTCGCTATTTAGTGCAAAGCGGCATTGAGGTGGTTGGGTACTCGTTACCCCCAAAAGCAGGAGAATTATTCAGTCAAGCAGGGTTAGAAGGAGCAATTGATGAACAATTCTCAGATATACGCAGCCTTAACGACCTAGAAGCATTTGTACAGAGAACAAAGCCGCAAGCAATTTTCCATCTAGCTGCTCAACCATTGGTAATTGAGTCGTATCTTCAACCACTCAGTACATTTGAGACCAACGTTATGGGAACCGCTAATGTGCTCGAAGCGGCTAGAAATTCGAATTCGGTACAAGCGGTGATCGTTGTCACAACAGATAAGGTTTATCAGAATCTGAATACTGGAAGTAGATTTAAGGAATCAGACCCCCTTTTAGGTGCAGATCCTTATAGCGCGAGTAAAGTCGGAGCAGAAAATGTGGCTATTGCATGGCAACACCTTTCAACGAATGGCGTCAAATCAAATATTTCGATTGTGCGCTCTGGAAATGTGATTGGTGGAGGGGATTTATCCGATAATCGGTTGCTCGCTGATGTTGTACGAAGTCACATATTTGGCGGAAAACTCCAAATAAGGAACCCCAAAAGTACGAGGCCGTGGCAACATGTTTTGGATCCATTAAACGGATATGTAATGGCCATGGAGATGGCTCTCCAAACTTCGAAGGGACAAACTTTCAATTTTGGCCCTTCAGAACCGGCACTTGCAGTATCTGAAGTTATTAAAGAAGTCCAAGCAATTTGGGAAGACGTCGATATTGAGATTGTTGAACCTGAAGAAAACGCCTATGAATCAAAACTACTTGACCTCGACTCGGAACGTGCTCGAAATACTCTTTCTTGGTGCCCCAAATATTCACAGCGGGAAGCAATAAGAGAGACATTGGCTTGGTGGGATGAAGTCTTAGTCGAAAAAAAGAACGCTCTTGATGTGGTTGATGGTCATATCCGCAAATTCTTTAGCTGATTCAAGACTTCACTAATTTTTGTTAGCTTCCCAATTTTTTAGGTTGAAAATCTTTGCAAGAAGATTTGCAATCTTAAGTGTAAACTTCCCCATATTTGTGAGTTTGTAGCTTCCATTTGCCTCTTGGATGAGCCCTCTTTGTTGTTGCTCTTTTAGTCGTAATTCAACACCACTGGTATCTGTTGCCTCTGCCGATTCAACGTTTACGACAATTTGACCGTTTTCAATTGAAACCTCACCCTGATCAACCCAACTAAGAACGTAGAAGGACCTTGATCGGTCAACATTTAGAAGAGAGTACGGAAGAACTAGAATTGAAAGCATTAAAGCTAGTAAATTCACATAACAGAGTAACCGGATCGAGTCGTTAAAGAAGCCAACCTTTTTCAGATAGAGAGTTGAAACAAGAGTTATTAGTGCGGCTAGAGTAGAAACAAAAACGATCTCTTCAAACAGTGGGAAATTAAACTCAATAAAATTTCGAGTCAAGACAAGCATGAGGTTACTAAGCAAAAAACTTCCCATGACAAGTGCGAAATGGAAGATAGATAACTTTAAAAACCTCATAAAAGCAATGGTATCTTGAAGTATTGAGAGTGTCAGTACCCTAGAATCAGAATGTACTACAAGGAGATTTGGAGCGATCGTGAAGAGTTTCAACCGTCAGTTTGATCGTGTTGTTGAAATTGATGTTCGATTTAAAGCGACGTTAATCCTTATTTCAACAATTTGGTACTTCGCGCTATTTCCAGGGCGCCTGGGTTTTGATTATTCGGAATCAATTAGAATCATGCAGTCAGGTGAAAGCACCGATTGGTGGACGGCTAGTTTTTGGTGGTTCTTAAAAATAACCACGCTTAACGGCAAAACTATAATGATTTCTTCCGCATTTTCATTACTCATTTTAGGATATGCACTTTTTTACTTATCTGAATCACTAGTTAGTGCAAGAAGGTCAAATAGAAAAGCTCTAATCGTCTTTTTCTGCAGTCCTTTGTACGGTGGCTTTGGTTTGAATATCAGCCACGACGTCTTTATTGCCTCCGGAATACTCTTGTTTACAGGATTTCACATACGAGTATTAGTCAACAGAAAGCCTATAGATGTTCCAGATTTTCTCGCAATTATTGCGGGAGGGTTGCTAGTGATTACAACTCACTATGGCCCCTTCATCATTTTGGCCAATGTCTTCTTGATGTTGATTAAGAGGCATTATCGATTCGGCGTAACATTATTAGGGGTATCGGCTGCTGCATTTCTTGTTTCCCATGTTGGAGTAACACAAGTACCAAAATACGGATTGATTCTTCCGGTTTTGGCGGACATTAAGTGTGTTGCGCAACACGCTGAAGCAGAAATTACGAAATTGGAGTGGGAAAAACTTATTTCGCTGGCACCCAGATCAGAATGGGAAAGCCCAACAAATTGCTACATGGTCGATGATGCTTTTCGGATAATGCCATCTCTAATCTTGGACAATGTTTCTCTAACTAGTGATTTAATCAAAACTTATGTGGGCATCGCAGGCCGTAATTCCGCGATAGTGGCGATGGCTCATATACAACGCGCAAGTATTGCTCTCCCACCACCATTTTTCGATGGGCCTCAAAACCAAGTAATACAGGACCCAAATGTTCCAATAGGCCAAGGAACCAATACAGCTCTTCAAAGTTATGCCGGTGTTCTACACCCCTCTATAGATGAGCCATCGGTCGCTCAAAAGATTTCATACTTAAGAATTTTAGAAGTGCCAGCCCAAGGTTTGATCTTTATTGTAAATCAAGCTTCCTGGTTCTGGGGTTGGGGCGGACTATGGTTATGGCCGATTGTGATCTATAGCCTCGTCTATTTGAAACGCCGCTATGACGGATCTCTTTTCCCACTATTTTCCAGCACACTTGTATTACACGGTTTGCTTCTAATTCTCTCAGCCCCTCTTCCAAGGTATGTAATGAGCACGATAATTCTCGGAAACCTACTTCTGCTTACCATGATCTTCGATTCCTACAGCAAGTACATCAAAAGAGATGAGAGACCACTTTAAATCTGATCTTCAATACTTTGTTTCATATGATGATTCTCTAATGATTCGCCATCCCTTCATTGGCGCATGCCAGAATTGGCTAGGAAAATAGACCTTGCCCCCGTTGTTGAGAATTGCAGCAACATATCCAAAACTAGATCTACTCAGAATCAAATGGTCTGCTGCCGCAAGTTTCTTGATTACTTCAAGCGGATCTCCACCATAGAAAACTTCAACACCAACAGAAATGTCTTTGAAAAAATCTTGCACGTCAAGGCCAACCACGTGCATTTCCCCTTGACTAAATCTTGGAGAATTTGTCCATAAATTAGATTGATTTATTGGTGGAGTGAAAACGACATTTTCGGTAGGGGAGTCAGTAAAAACCTGTAATTTGAGATCTGGAATTTGATGAGTATTAACAATATCTTTTACTAAAGCAGCGAAGTAGTATCCTGCAATTTCGCGGGAAACCCGCTCACCTTGTTGGACGGCAAATCCGCCGACACCCCTTCGGTAATGAACAGCAACTGAACCAACAGTTTTTAGAGGTAATTCGAAATTAGGCAGAAAACTACGGATATCTTGGTATAAATCTGGGTCATATTCGGAGATTGGATAAGGCTCCACAAGCCTTATCAAAGTTTGCTTACTTGAAAATTTCGCTCGAAATATACATGAAAATAGGAAAGAAAAAGTGAGAATGTCTGTCTGACTTTCATGAAGATTTTCGACTAGATATTCTTCAGTGCTTAGCATCTTGAATTCATAATTAAGCTTAAGCAAAAAAACGTTCATTTCGTCGATACTTTGATAAGAATCTAATGGGTGAATTGCAAGCGAAGCAATTTCAGTGTGCAAGTAACCCAAGTGCAAGCTTTTTGCTAAGGACCGAATCGCCAGAATTCTTTGAATCTGTGCGCCAACACCGTCCATTTTGCTTGTATTTAGATATGTCAAAACAATGTCTGGTTTTAATAAGTTACAAAACAATTTAAGCAGCCTAAAAAGAAACACCCCTTGCAATCTTCGCATTTTCTTTCGTATTGGTCTAAGAAATATCTTTAAATAATCAACTAATACATGACTCAAGAGTTCACAACCTTAACCAATTAGAAAAGCCACATATCAGTCTGTGAGTTAGAGGAACTGTGATGATTCCGACTATACGAATGAGGACCACTGATACTCAAACTCAAGGATCTCAATTTGTGCATGCCATCAAACATGCTCATAGAGCGTGAAAAAGCAGAAGAATATGATTCCTTTTTAGAAATTCGTAGCCCAGCAACCCCAGTCAAATCGCTTTTGAGTCTTAGCATAATGGGAGAATACAGGATCTTGCGTCCACCACCTTGAAGGGGCTCTTAAGTTGCAAATTAGAGAATTTTTCCGTTTAAAACATCTTAATTGCATGCCTCAAGTGGGAGTGTACGATCCGGAGGAATTGGGCAAGTATGATTCGAATTGTTTGGCTCGGCAGAACTCAATTATCTGGGTTGAAGCACCAGCTGAGTTATTGGATATGATTAAGCCGATAAGGATGCCTGTTTAAATTATGTTACCAACAATCGTCTTTGTTCACCTTAACTCTCCAATACCATTGTATTTGAGGTTTAACATAGTCTCAACCATTAGAAAATTTCCAAATGCAAAAGTTGTTCTAATCCGAAATGATGGGAAATCTGATGGCATACATTCGAATCTTAGGCACTATCAATACAACCCTGGACCAAAATCGCAATCTATTGAAAATTCACTAAGTCATCCAAAGAGTTTTCGGAACAACTTTTGGTTTAGCGCAATTCAAAGATTTGATGCGCTGCGATCCTATATCGAAAGTAGTAGCGAGGCCATAATTCACATTGAATCAGATGTAATCGTAAGCAATGATTTTCCACTTGAAAATTTCAAATTGAGCACCATAGAAATCGCCTATCCTGTTGTTGCTAAAAATCGTGGAGTTGCCAGCACTGTTTTCATCAGAAACCTAGAAACCGCAGAGAAGTTGATTGATTCCGCAGAAGAAGCATGTTTAGTTAATTCCCAGACTACCGACATGGAGATATTGGCCAACTTTTTTGAGATGAATCCAAAAGAAGTGTTTTCACTAGCTTTTGGTCCAAACAATAACGATGCTTATAATGAAAATTTCTCAATCAGTAGGGTCATGCCCTCTTTTGAGATGTTTAATGGAATTTTTGATGGTAACGATATAGGTTACTTTTTATTTGGGACTGATCCCAGAAACAAGAGAGGCATCTCTTATATTAGGAGTTTGATACAGGGAAATTATGCAAAGGTGAATAAATGGAATTTTGTATTTGACGATTTACGGAAATTCATCAATTTAGAATTTGATAACGATACGAAACCGATTTATTCGTTGCATGCCACAAGTAAGAAATTAACCCTGTTTCACCACACCACACAGAATTATGTTATTCGAAAATATGTTCGTAAGCATAAGCGTTCGGAGAAGAGAGAGATGTTTCCGTCTATAACTGTAAGAATGATGTTTCGGAAGATGATTAAGTCATGGAAAAGTTAAAAAATCGGATTTTAATTGCTCAATTGAAAGCGTTTTCCAATTACTTGGTGATTCCATCAAATTAGGAATTTCGTCCCAATCCTCAACAATCAGAACCGGTAAATTCAAATGCGTAAATGGCCAATATTTCTTTAAAACGATTGGTATGGCACCAAGATAAATTGCTTCCCAAGTTCTATGGCAATCAGCCCCGTTGCCAGGAGGGGATAGAACAAATGCAGAATTTGAAAGAAGTTCTCTGTACCTTTTCGGCGATGTGAAAGAAGGCATTCTAAATATCTCACTTTTTGACTCGGCAAACTTCAGAGCCTTACTTCGCTCTATCGGATTTGTATGGACTGAGAAACTGGATAAAATTCGGATAGGCCTATCTGAGGTTGGAATCAAACCTTGACTAATTAACTTCAGAAAGTCCCTCGGAACTCCATTCCTTAATAAAGACCAGTTTTCTAGTCCGATCGGTATTGGTGTCGCAATCCCTTTCTCCCCGAGCCAATTAACGGAGTAAACGCTCTTGAATCGTTTAGAAAAAATAGTCATTTCTGAATTAGTTGGAATTTCGTCGTTGTTGTGGATAATCAAAATATCTCGAGAAAAATCAGAGTCAATATAGGTCAATTCAGATAAAAATCGATCTTTCAAGTAAGCCGGAAGAAAAATTTTTATGGACTCATGCTTTTTCTCTAGGTTTGCAAGAGAAGATTTTTCACTGAATCTGTAGTCACATAGTCCAGCATAAGTATCCCCTGAAATGAAAGGGAAAGAACTTTTCCCTGCACCATAATTAATTTTTCGAAGTGCTCCGCGAAGTAAATCAATATCAAGTTTCCTGCGAAGCATCCAGAACCCTTTTGAAATAGGCTATCGTCGAATTCAATCCTTTTTCTAAAGTCACACTTGGTTCCCAATCAAGGTTCACCTCTGCATTGTTAACGTCAGGTTTTCTTTGTTTAGGATCATCTGATGGAAGATCGCAGTAAGTAATTTCTGACTTACTACCAGTTAATCCTATGATCGTTTCTGCAAGTTGTTTTATCGAAAACTCAACAGGGTTTCCGAGGTTTACTGGTCCGACAAAGTCTTCCGGCGTATTCATAAGCTTGATGAGACCTTGTATAAGGTCGGATACAAAACAAAATGAACGCGTCTGTGAACCATCACCATAAATACTTATGGATTGATTTTGCAACGCCTGGACGACGAAATTACTTACAACTCTTCCATCATCCAGAGCCATTCGTGGACCATAGGTATTAAAAATTCGTGCAACTTTAATTTGGACTTGGTACTGTCTCCAATAGTCAAAGAACAGAGTTTCTGAAGCTCTTTTCCCCTCGTCGTAGCATGCTCGCAGACCAATGGGGTTTACATTCCCCCAATAATCTTCTTTCTGCGGCGAAACTAGCGGATCACCATAAACCTCGCTGGTAGATGCTTGTAGTATTTTTGCGCCAGTGCGTTTCGCCAAGTCCAAAAGATTTATGGATCCAAGTAGGCTTGTTTTAATCGTTTGAACTGGGAACTTTTGATAATGAACAGGCGAGGCCGGACAAGCCAAATTGTAAATTGCTTCTACCTCGACGAAAAGTGGATGGGTAATATCATGACGTAGAAATTCAAAGCGCTTGTTATCTAGAAGATGCCTAATGTTCTCCTTAGAGCCCGTATAAAGGTTATCTACCCCCAAAACCTCGTGGCCTTGTGCGACTAATTCCTCACTCAGATGCGAACCCAAGAATCCAGCGGCTCCGGCTACAAGAATCTTCATGTTTAAATCATATCAAGTGCATTCAAATTCGCTTAATTCAATCAGGATTGAATAGATTGGCTATTCTTAAGAAATGAACACAATGCGTGTCTTGCAACTCGCTACTTCAACTAGTGGAGGAGCAGGAATCGCGGCTCGAAGACTTCACGAGGCGCTAATCGAAAATCAAGTAGAGTCAACTTTGTTAACTTTAACTAATCACAATAATTCTGTCGGAATTATTGAAATAAAGAGAACTTTCTACAATAAAGTTAAATCATCAATACTAACTGCCCTGCAATCAATTCTTATTCAATCTAGCGATCAACCCTTGACACCAATAAGCAAGAATTCCATAAGTAACAAAGATTTAAAGTTAAGCGATTACTCAATAGTTCATATCCATGCTTATTACAATTTGCTTAGCACTTCAAGAATTATTCAACTTTGCAGAGAAAATCCAAAAAAACGCTTTTTTATCACTTTGCACGATGAACGTTTCTTGACTGGTGGATGTCACGTGTCATACGGCTGTGCAAATATTCAAACTGAGTGTGTTAATTGCCCACAAGCAACTAGAGTTGGAAAATATCTAGTTCAAAGAGAGTATAAGAAGAAAATAGAATCTTTGAACAATTTACAGAATCTTACTCTAATTTCGCCAAGTGTTTGGCTACAAACTGCGGCGCTAAATAATCCTGCAACTTCCGAGTTACAAAGTTACATCGTACGCAACCCTATTCCTCAAGCATTCTTTGATGTTGCAGATTCGCCAAAACCTGAAGGTAGATTACGAATCGCGTTCATATCTGAACATTTGAATATACGAATTAAGGACCTTAACACTCTAATTAGGGCGATGAATTTAATTGCAGAAGAGGGATTATCAGATAGATTTGAATTGCTATGTGTAGGCCGTGGAAATGTTCCAAGTTGGTTAGATTCAAGGATTAAATTCGAGAGCGCTATAACAACTACAGATAAAGAAACAGCTGAAATTTTAAGCAAGTGCCAAATACTGGTTGTGCCAAGCATCCGAGATAATTTACCGAGTACGATGATCGAAGCTATCTGCGCTGGCTTGTCAGTAGTTGGCACTAGAACTGGTGGCATTGAGGAAATACTCACTAGTTATGAACAACCAGTTATAAATGTAGGTGATTTTATGGAGTTAGCTTCGGAATTGCGTTGTTTGTTAGAGCACCGTTCTCTACCGTCTCGAACCAAGGCTATAAGCGAATTCTCCTATTCTGCGGTCGCCAAGCAACTTGCCCACATATATGAGAATGGTTGATTCAGAGTTTTGATGCGCTGATCCATCGGGTTACTAGTTGCTCGAGTTTGGGATCTCGAAACTTATCTTGTATTTTTGTGAACTTGGTTGAAAATACATGCCTAGATCGAATCTTGTAAAGGTTTTTCTTTAGCCATAAATCTGCCTTTATGTTAACAGTAGGAATACCGAAGTCTTCTCCTGAAAATTCATTTTGTGTTGCGTTCGTCCACACTCCGTCATTTCGAGTGTGCGTTGCAACTGAGTCATTTCCAATATTCGAAATGAGATTTTTTGGAGGCAGGAGTGAAAAATAGGATCCTTCATTTAAAATGTAAACTAAAGGAGTATCCCAGACATCTACGTAACCTTCAAAAGCTCTTCTTGCCCCTTCTCTCCAATATATTCGCTCGCTGATGAAATTCAAATTATTTCTTTTATACGCTTGACTATGATGAGTTAATTCCCGCTTAATTGTTTCCCAATGCTCTCTATCGGTGAACCAACCCCAAGTAAGCATATATTTTGACAGGTAGGCTGAAGGTCCCTTTACTTCAGCCGGAACAAACTGAGTGCCACAGGCCAGCAGCACATCACTTCTTAATTTGAGAAATTTCTTAGATTCTTCGCAAAAGTCAAAGAAACCGACGGATGGCTGGCAGTCATCTTCTAGCACTGCAACTTCTTCGTATTGATTAAAGGCCCAATCACAAGATGAAAGCACATTTGCTGAGCATCCAATATTTTTGTCAAGAAATCGAGTTTTAAAGTGGTCGAAATGTGGTTCGAATTTAATGGCTAGATCGCGTATCTGAGCATTTCTCAAAAGTGCTTCTGGAGTTTGAACTTTTGGAAAATCAATAGACAAAAGTACGTTTTTGACCTCTGCTTCCAAGCACTTCTCCAAAATTGATTGGATTGCATCAACACGTTGATATCCAACGATTAACGCAGCATAAGTTTTTACTGACAAAACACACCATCCTCAAAGGTAAGGCCCATCCTTAAGGATAAACTAACCGAGGGAAATGAAATGAAAGTGATGATCACTAAATGGAAAAAATCGTTGAGTCGCAACCTGCGTTTACATACGAGATCTATATCACTCATGCCTTGATACCACCCTGGAAAGAAATTCTTGAGCAAGGACAAATGTTAACGTGGGCTTCGACAAAAAATCAGCGTGTACGTCATATTTATGCGCGACCCATCTGGCCCGTATTCCAGTCATTAGATAAATTCTATTGGACACTTCGTTGGAGCAAATTACCTGGAACAGTCATAATGTTAATTGAAGTTTTGCTTTCAAGAATTGTGCGATTGTTTAGACCAGGGATAGTCTCTCCTAAAGATTCTTACACTAAACAGGATGTATTAATTAATATGCCTGACCTATTTATTCTTTCAAATGTAAAATCAATAGCAATGCATAGGCTTGCAGCTGCAAGCACTAAGGACTTTGTCGTTTTTACAACAACTTCTTCGTATATTAACGAGAAATTATTAGAAAGAGAATTAGAGAGATTGCCTCGGGAAAACACGATTGGGGGTCGAGTTGTTCTGTCAAGGGAAAAAAAATTCATGAGTGGAAGCTTCAGGCTATATACCCCAGACGTGCTTACAGAAACAATGCAAAATTTAAAAAAATATAGAACTTGGTTAGCGGAAGATCTTGCTATGGGGCATCTTATGAATCAATTAGGTTTTAATTTCACGAGCTTAAAGTCTCTGGATATTGGTTCAATGAATGAATTGGAATCTCTAACTGACAATGTCCTTAAAGAGACAGTCCACTTCAGGGTAAAGAGTGGTTCACTCCTCAAGCGTAACGATGTAGCAATTATGTTGGCGTTACATAAAAAACTGCAAGATCTTGATGCCATATGAAGAATTTGACAGTAGTTATCCCAGTTAGGAATATGGCCGGCAAACTAAGGGAATTGGAATTTGCAATCACGGCCGCATTACTTGCGGGGTTTAGGGTGATTGTTGTGCACGATGAAGCGGACGATCAAACGGGACTAGATCTTCAGAAGATTTATACTCGACAAAACCATGAAGGTTTGAAGTTACTCACAGGGGTTTATAACTCTCCTGGGGGCGCACGGAACGCCGGCGTGAGAAAAGTTACAACCGGTTGGTTGACTTTTTGGGATGCAGATGATTCGCCAATTGTAGAAAATCTGTCCGAACTTTATAGAATTGTCGAAACAAGCAATGCTGATGTTGGTATTGGTGGTTATGCGGATATTAATTCTCTATTTCCACCTGAATCTAAATTGTATGGAAATGACCACATGGATCTAAATGCCATCGCCCTATCACCAGGAATTTGGAGAATGATATTTCGAACGGAGTTAATTATTAACTCGCCATTTAAGAATTTGCTTCTTGCAGAGGATCAGATATTGCTGTCAGATATAAGAGTTACTCAAAGAAAAATTGTATATTCAAACAAGGTTGTCTACAATTACAATAGTGGCAACCCAAATAGTCTTACTGGAAAAAACCGAAAAATAGAAGATTTGATTCAGGCAACATCGTATATTTTAAAAAATATAGAAAATGTGACTACTTCATCCCAAAAGGAATTTGATTGGGTTTTGCTGGCAAAGCAGTCTCTAACGATGTTTAAGTATGGCAGTATCAAGAATCGTATTTTTGCAACTCAAAAATTGTTGCAGTTTTTATTTATGGCTCCCAGTAAAGCCCGCAAAACAATTATACGTCTAATCTTTGGTAAGGTCCTTAAATGAGCAAGGTTGCCGTACAGATTACAGGTGGACTTGGTAATCAGCTCTTCCAGTTTGCTGCAGCATTGTCCTTAGTCGAAGTTAATTCAGAACCGGTTTACATCGAACAAAAGCTTGGAAAACCGCGAGGTGAAGTTAGAGGCACCGCTGACATCTTCGGATTCACATGGCCAGAAACTGTGAACATAATCAAGGTGAATAGCAGACGTTTATCCAACTTTATGTCACGTGTTACTGGTTTTTGTCTTCGTATGGGCGTCACGCCAAGTAAATTAGAGTCAATTAGATTTGTAAACAGATTCATAATTTTCCTTTCGTCAATACTGCTAAGCCTATTTCTTAGAGAAAGAAAACGTATTCTAATTGGCAGGGGGGTAGGTTACACAGATTTAAGAAACAAATCTTCTGTCCCATATTTAGTTGGCTATTTTCAAAGCTATTTGTATGCTGAAAGTAATCGTGAGCAGCTAATGAAAGCAAGGATTCAAAAAATCGGTCCTGAGTTAAAAGGACTAAATCTTGTTGCTGAAGCGGAAATGCCACTAATTGTTCATTGCAGATTTGGTGACTACTTGTCGGAGAATGATTTTGGCATTCCATCTAGAGAGTACTATCAAGCAGCGATCACCAGCTTGTTAACTAAGAAAATCTACAAAAGTATCTGGGTATTTTCGGATGATCTAACTCGGGCGCAAGAAAAGATAGAGTCAAAAAACTTATTGCCCATTAGATGGATTAGCACAGTCGACAACTCGGATGTTTCAACATTTCAGGCAATGCGACTAGGCCGCGGCTATGTAATCGCAAACTCAACCTTTAGTTGGTGGGCAGCATACTTGTCGATGAGCCCTAATGCTGATGTGGTTGCTCCCAATCCCTGGTTCATGGGTATGGAAGATCCGGTGAATCTAATCCCTCCCACATGGCGGCAACTTGATGCTGGATATCAAGGCAAGCGTTAAGGTTAGAAAGTGAATATCACAGGGGGGCTTGGTCACCACTGGGCAAAATCCGGAATTGCACGATCTGCAAAAGCCCTAGATAGACGTGACAGGCAAAAAATCTTTCTGGTCATCATTCTTCAAATTTTTTTGGGAATTGTGGATCTTATTGGCGTAGCAATTGTTGGAATTTTAGGTGCTCTAGCTGTTACGGGAGTGCAGTCTGGACGAACTGGCAGCAGGGTTGAGTGGGCTCTTGAAATGCTAAATCTGGATGGTCTTAGTTTTCAATCGCAAGTAGGTTTACTTGGAGCACTAGCAACTATTTTGTTAGTCAGTAGAACGATCTTTTCAGCATTTTTCGTAAGAAGAACCTATTTCTTCTTGAGCCGACGTGGAGCGAAAATTTCTGCAAACTTGATTTCTAAAGTCCTCTCACAATCCCTAGTCTCTCTAAATTCTCGGACAAACCAAGAAACTCTATACCGAATCACAACCGGGGTTTCCACAATAACGACTGGGATATTAGGCACGACCGTTTCCTTGGTTTCAGATGGCTCTCTTTTGATTGTTATGACAATAGGGTTACTTGTTGTAGATCCAGTAATGGCGGGCAGTACTCTGATTGTTTTTTCATTAGTTGGAATTTTGCTTTTTAGATTGATGCACATGCGAGCAAGGACTCTCGGTGAGCAAAATGCAATCTTATCAATTAAGAGCAATGAGAAAATTCTTGAAGTCCTTAGTTCATATAGAGAATCAGTAGTTAGAAATCGACGCACTTATTATTCGCGCGAAATAGGCGAATTGCGATTTAAGTTGGCTAACACTGAAGCAGAACTATCCTTTATGCCGAATGTCAGTAAGTATGTAATTGAATCAACTATGGTCTTGGGTGCTTTACTTATTAGTGCCGCGCAATTTGCAACCCAAGATGCTCCGCGAGCTGTGGCAACTTTGGCGGTGTTTATGGCAGCCGGTTCACGAATCGCGCCTGCCGTACTAAGGTTTCAACAAGGTGCATTGCTAATCAGGAGTAGTTTAGGCAGCGCCTCACCCACCTTGGATTTAATTGAAGAGATGCGAAACATCCAATTACTTGACACAAATGTGGATGAATTAGACCTTGAACACACAGGATTTAAACCCAATTTAGAGGTAAATGCTGTTTCCTTCACCTACCCAAATAATGCACGTAAGGCAATAGATCAAGTGACAATTCATGCAGATGTTGGAACTTCTATTGCCTTAGTGGGACCATCAGGCGCAGGTAAAACCACTTTGGTTGACATTTTATTGGGAGTACTGAATCCAAGTGAAGGAGAAACCTTGATTTCTGGTGTCTCACCAAATAAGGCCGTATCGACGTGGCCGGGAGCAATCGCATATGTTCCTCAAGATATTTTCATTTCAAACGGTACTATTCGTGAAAATGTTTCTCTCGGGTACCCAATTGATGAGGCAACAGACAACCTAGTATTTGAAGCGCTTCAAATCGCACAATTAGACTCATTTGTGGCAGGTTTACCGCTGGGACTAGACACACCAGTAGGAGATCGTGGAGCACGACTTAGTGGTGGGCAGAGACAGAGACTAGGTATCGCGCGCGCAATGTTCACGAAACCTCGACTGTTGGTTCTTGATGAGGCCACGAGTTCACTAGACGGAGTCACCGAGGCATCGATTTCGGAGTCAATTAATATGCTTAAAGGACGCGTGACATTGGTTTTGATTGCTCACCGTTTATCAACAGTGCTCAATTCGGACAAGATAGCTTATCTATCAGAAGGTAAAATTGTTTCGGTCGGAACCTTCGAAGAAGTACGTGCAAAAGTTCCAGACTTTGATATCCAAGCAAAACTTATGGGCTTATAAGAGTTTCAGTCCGGCTATATCTGGGGCTATGTTACAAAGAAGATTAAACAACCGTTGAGTCTAGATTCAAAAGCGGTTGAGAATTATGGCCAAAAGTGGGATTTAATAAGTCTGCAGCTTCTGCATGACCCCGTGTGTGGATCGCCGCAGAGCTCGTCGTTTTCTTCACGGCGTACAGCTCACAACTTCTTGCCAATGAAGGTTAACTGATTTTCAACTTATCTGTGCAAGTATCGCCCCGGTCTTATCTATCTCATCATCAAGAACTTGCGTATATATCTTCATTGTGACTTTCGGGTCTGAGTGCCCCATCAACTTTTGAGCAGTAGTGACGTGTATTCCTTGGGTCTTCAATAAGTAGGCATATGTATGCCTCAACGAGTGGATATGGACACCATATGGATCGAGGACTTTCTTTAAAGTTTTTGGAGATTTAGGAATCTGTATAAACTCCCCGACTAAAGGCACAACGCGGTTTCCGGCCTGAGATTTTGTTGCTCC
>JACCDN010160035.1_pt1 | contig 22999 bp, 5 predicted proteins | sample 7441691 | NCBI WGS metagenome assembly JACCDN01 (sample SAMN15323439, study PRJNA562643) | freshwater metagenome | isolation source: river surface water | place: USA:Blue River Watershed | collected 2017-08-16 | reverse complement strand
TTCATGTATGGAATCGGTGGCTCTGTAAACACTATGTACTCAGGTGGTGGAGACATCCGCATCCGGGCCGCATCGCATGTTTCGGGTCCAATCGGAATTGGCGTTCGCGGCGGCAAAAACCTCATAGCTGGTTCGGGAACCATTGAGCTCACCGTCAACAACCCATCGAACATCAACTCTCGCGGTATGGAGTTAGGTCACGCTGCGTCTGGCAATGTTCGAATCATTTCAAGCGCTAATGAAAACCCAGCGATTGATATCGAGGTTTCTAACCCTGGCACTACAGGCGAAGCTGGAATCCTCTCTGGTTATCACCAAAACGGCACCAATAACCGAGTCAGCATCCAGGCAACCGGTCTGGGTGGAATTGTGATGAGCGCATCAAACAATGTGAACTCAAGCCGATTTGGACTCGAGATCAACGGAACCGACCTACTCTCACCGACTGGACCAATCATTCTGGATGGTGGCGCTAAGGGTATTTCCTTCATGGGCTGGTACTCGAGCGTTGGATTTGTAAATCTTGGCTCCTGCACCACAACAGGAATGCCAACTGACTTTAACTGCACGACCTCTCTGGTCAGCAGCTCCAGTGCTGATGTTACGGTTCGCGGCAACAACATTCTTAATTACGGCGACAGCCGTTACCTCTCGTTCCGAACTGAGGGCAACATCGTCGTCGAGCCTTCATCTGGAAACAACTTCACGAGCCTGCTCAACTTCTATGCCAACACCTCCACGCTTGTGCCGGAAACAGTCAGGCTGGGTAAGGACTCCACAACAGCTATAGCTGACACGTATACTCGCCAGATCCTGACTGCCAAGAAGTCGGTCGAGATTTACGGTCGCGATATATACACAAACGGCGATATCCGGGTTCTGAACACCTCAACTCAAGCTGGTGAGGGCGGTATTCGCCTAAAGGCCAGCAAGAACATTTGGACTTCCGCCAACCGTTTTGACGCAAACGGCAGTTCGATTGTGATGTGGGCCAACTCCTCAGATACCGAGGGTGTTGTCAGACTTTGGGACGGCAGCCAGCTATGTTCCGCCGCAACCTTCAATGCGGTATCCGCGGGCACTGCAACTCTTAACACATGCCGCACTTCAGGTGGTGCTGAGATCTTCTTGGGCGGTGGAGCAAGCACCGCTTCGCCAACCGTTGCAACTGGTCCAAACGCCACGGTGCCGGCTGGATTTGCCAAGGGTTGGGGTTCCATCAACTACTCAGGTCAAATGGGTAGCGCGACTTCAGGTAACGGATATCTCGCTGGTGTGCTCCTTGGGTTCCTCACCAGCAACACTGCCGCAACCAACATCAATTCTGGTGGTGGTGATATTGTCATCCGAGGTAAGGCCTCTGAGAACACAGGCCTCTGGGCAAACCAGGAGGCCATGGCTTACGGCATCATGGCCATGGGTTCGAACACAAATACTTCGGGCATCAACGCCTCAGGTGGAAAGGTCCTTCTCCACGGAGAGTGCCAAAACGCGCAGAACTATATCAACTGTGGTGGTGTGATGTTGAACGCGTTTGCTCAGGAATTGAGAGATCACTGGTCAGGCACTTCAACCTTCGCCGATAAATATGTGGTTCAGTCAACAAACACTGCCAGCGACTCAATTCAAGTTCTTGGTGTCACGCGAGGAACGAGCCAGCACGGTTTCTACGCGCCACACGGTCTAACCTTCCGTAACCAAAACGGCGGTGGCGTGGTCATTAAGTCCAACCGCATCAACAACAGCGCCTGGTCTTCAGCGTATGAGCCTAAATTCCGCTGGGATGTAACCGGAGACATTGCGCTAGAGGCAGTCGCAGCCTCGTTCACTGGCACCGAGACCTACGGTCGCTACCACCAGGCAAACCTTTACAGCAACCAGTACCTGTCCACGCCTCGCTCGTTTAGATACGGTGCTGCCGGAAACAATTCAGCAATCTCACTCCAGCTCGGATCAATCTCGGTTAGCAAGACCATCGAGATTCACGCCAACAACTTCGGAATTGGGGCAAGCGCAGAAAACAACGCCCTTGTCGCGAATGAGCCTGGAGGTTACATCCTCATCAAGGCTCAGGCCTACATCAACTCTGAGAACAACAAGAGCATCTTGGCTAACAGCTCACCCGTTGTTATTTGGGCCAATGCCTCTGGCGCCAACACGGGCTTCATAAACTTTAGGGGAACGGTTTCCACCACCTTCAGCCCTACCGCCTCAAGTTCCGTCGGTGGACCAATCTTCTTCGGTGGTGGCGCTACCGGAAACCCGCTTTACTTTGGCGGTGCGACTCTTGAGTCTCCAGCAGGCGCAGCATTTAGCTCGCCATCGAGTCCAACCCTGCCGGGTGTGCGAATTACATCATCGAGCATCGTGTCAGGTGAAGGTGTTATCAAGATCAACGGCACCTTCACGGGCACTGGAACCGAGACCTTTGCTCACGGTGTGGATTTGTTTGCCAGCACAATCAGCGCAACCACTGGCCTGATTGAAATCAACGGCATTACCGCCACTGGAGGTCGCGGTCTTTCGCTGCAGCCTGGAACGCGCATCCAGACCACAACGGGTGACATCATCCTTCGCGGCTACCAAAACTCTGTCGCTAGCAACAACACCTGGGGTGGTATTTCCAGTCGCGAAGCAAGAATCTTGAGCTCGACTGGTCAGATTGAGCTATTGGGTTCCAAGAGCTTCGATGTCACTGACGATTACCCGGGTCTGTTCCTTGAAAACACCACCGTTGCATCAAACGGTGACCTGAAGTTCAGCTCACTCGGTGCCGCGCTTCGTTTGAACGCCGGTACCTACATCGGCACTGCTCAGGGTGCGGTCACCTCATCCGCAAGTGTTTCGTTTATTGCCAAGCGTGTGAGCGCAAGCGGTGCGATCGTTGCTGCAACTGGAAACTTAGTTATCGAGCCGGTTGGGCAAAGCTTTGAGGCCCCTGCAGGCGCGACCGTGTTTAGCTGGGGAACCCCGGTATCTGACTTTGCTAATGTCCGCATCGGTAAGGCTGGCTCGAATACGACTCAGTCTTTGAACCAAGCGACTATTTCTGCTGCAATTCGAGTGCCTGGCAACGTTGAAATCTACTCCTCACAACTCAATGCAACTGCGCCGATTGCCTCGACAACTGCCAGTGGTTTGGTTGACCTAAAGCTCACTACGGGCTTCAACGGCACCAGCTCTGTGACAAGTAATAACGGCGCCGTAAAGATTCGTGCCAACGCGCTTACCCTCGGATCCTCTGCCACCGTAAACGCGGGAACTGGTGCGGTGGAGATTGGATCTGCGACCTCTGGTACCGCGATTCGAATTCTTTCTGCAGCAGCCAAGGCATCTGCTGCAAGCACTACCTTGAACATCTCCACAACTGACCTATCCAAGGTAACGGCCGGCTACCTGAGAATTGGTGCCTCCAACGCCGGAAACATCACTATCGAGAATCCACTGGTTCGCGACCAGGCGGGATCAAACACCATTAAGTTCACAACTGCTGGTTCAGTCACGAACACCGCGGGCAACAACTTGAGTGTTTCAAACCTTGCAGTGGTTGCTGGTGGTTCGATTCGATTGACCTCTGATTACGCTGCCGCCACCCCATCGAAGCTTGCGCTGAACAGCACCAACCTAACTGCTGGTAACGTGCAGTTCTCTCAGTTGGCTGCTGACTACACCCCAGAAACCGTTGATGGCGTGAACCCGGTCTTCGGTGTTGCTACCTCGGCTCGTGCATCACAGGTACCGGTGGTTGAAGACACCACCGTTTACCAAAACGCCGTGGTTAACCCGAACCCAAGATTGAACCTAATTGATGCCTACGCTCAGACCCTTAACGAGCGCAACACCCTAGCTGGCGACTACAGCTTCCAAGTCACTGCATCTGCAGCTGCGCAGCTAGCTGGTTCAACAACTTCAAATGCGGTCAATGGAACTGCAACCTTCAATAACTTGAAGTTTGTTGGTGCCCCTGGTGCTTACCCACTAACTTTCCAGGTCTTTAGTGGAGCTACCTTGGTCGACTCTGTCACCACCGGTAACTACCAACTGCTCTCATCGTTGCCTTCAAGACTTCAGATTCAGTGGTCGAACCGTGGTGGTACTGCTGGCGGTAGCGTGTTTGAGTCTCCAAGGGTCACTCTGATTGACGATGGTGGTAACGCAATCGCTGTTGAGCCATATGCATCAGCCACTATCTCGGCAACCATTACTGGACCGAATGGACAGATTCTTGCCGGATCTCAGTCGCAAGCGGTTGGTGGTTTGGCAACGTTCTCGAGCCTTGCCATTGCCGGTCGCACGGCCACCAACTACACGATCGAGTTCTCGGTTGTAGTTCAGGGTCAGACTGAGTCCAAGACCATTTCAGCTGCAATCAACAACTTCACTTTGCAACCTGGTGCCCCAGCGACCATGCGCATTCTTTCTCAGCCGAGCGACATTGTTGCGGGCAGAACCTTCTCGCCAACTGTGAGCCTCGAGGTGTTGGATGCCTATGGCAACCGAGTAACTAACAACAACTCACTTGAGGTAAAGCCGGTATTCGCCGGAGCGAACAATTACACGAGCGAGTCTGCGTCCGTGACGGCGAGTGCTGGTGTAGTCGAGTTTGCAAACTTTGGCTTCACGCGAGCAGGTAGCTACGAGATTGGTTTTGAGCACGTAAGCAGTTCGCCACTTGCGACAGTCACCTCTTCACAGTTTGTGGTTTCACCAGCTGCCGCCCACGCGTTGACTTGGGATGTTCAGCCATCTGACGTAGTTGCTCGTGCCACTATGACCGCTCCAAGACTCAAGATCTTTGACGCCTATGGCAACCATGTTGTAGGCGACAGCGCCACCACGGTTACTCTTCAGCTTTTGAACTCTGCAAGCTCAGTCATTACGCCTGGCTCTGCAGCCGGCTTCACCAAGCGAGCATCCGGTGGTTATGTGACCTTCGACGCTCTCGCGATTGGTGCTCTGGCTGACACTTATTCGCTTCAGGTCGGTTCGGCTTCGAACAACGGCAGTTCGCTTGCCGGAAACCTTGGTGGCGAATCTGACGAGTTTGAAATCACTCCTGGTGCTGTCTACTCCTTGGAGATTGTGACTTCGGCGGCAGGTGCGAAGGCTGGTCAGGCATTTGGCATCCAGCCAGTAGTTCGTGCCAAGGACCGCGATGGCAGCGTCGTTCCAACCTCTGCCAACGTCTTGATGAGCGTGAACCAAATCTCTACGTTTGGTAATTCACAAAGCGCTGCAGTCTCGGGTGTTGCCACATTCGCAGGTGCCGGTATTCAGGGTGCTGCGGGTAACTACCTCTTGACTTATTCGCTGACCGATAACGGCACCACCGTTACCGCCACTCAGCAGATTGTTCTTGCTGCCGGCAATGCTGCCAAGCTGCAGATAAAGGAGCAGCCAGTCAACAAGAAGACTGGTTCAAGCTTCCCAGCCAACGCACCTCAGATCAGATTGCTCGATGCTTTTGACAACGAGGTCACCGTATCGGGCAGCATCACAGCAACTGCAACTTTGGTTAGCTCAACTGGTTCTCCACTTGCCACCACGATCAACAAGACTGGCAAAACTTTTGACACTTCCGGTGTCGCGAGCTTCCAGGACTTTGACTTTGTTGCAACTCCCGGCACTTACCGAATTGTCTTCACCGCCAGCACCCTCGAGCCAGTGACCTCATCTCAGTTCATCGTCAGCGTTGCGGATGCTTCGGTTTTGGCTTGGCAGACACCGCCACCAAGCACTTTGGTCACCGGCACGAATATGCCAACTAGCGTCCTAGAAATCAGGGATGCCTTCGGCAACCGAGTGACCACCGACAACTCAACTGTTGTCACCATCACCACAGCTAATGGCACCACGACTTCAGGTGTTTCTGCGGTTGCCTCGAATGGTCTAGTCACCTTCGATCGCTTCAACCTAATTGCCATCCCTGGTAGCTACTCGTTGAACTTCAATGCAACAAACGGCTCAGTGCCAACTATCAACAATGTTTCAATTTCCCACTCGGTCACCGTCACCAATGACGTTGCTTCAAGCATTCAGATTGACCTCAGCGGTCTAGCCACTCCAAAGGCTGGACTGCCGTTCGAATTTGGTCAGAGTGGATACCTGCGAGCCAAGATCGTCGATCGATTTGGCAACCTCGTCACCACTGGTTCCGACGCATCTCTTCGTGTCACGGTCTCCGCAACCGCTGTTGGACTCTCCGGCACCTTGGGTGCCGATGCCGTCAATGGTGTTGCAATCTTCACCGGCAACAACCTGGTCCTCAGTGGTGTTGCGAACTCCAGCTACAATCTGCTCTTTAACGCGCAGTCAACTCGAGGCTCGTTGATCTCAGGTCGTCAGAGTGTTGCCCTTGAGGCCGGTGCCGCTTTCAAGGTGCAGATCACGCAGCAGCCAAGTAGTTATGTCCAAACTGGCGTTTCGATGAGCCCAGGTATTATCAAGATTTTGGATGCTTGGGACAACCAAGTGGTGACTTCATCGAACATCGTGCTTCAGCTTTGGAGAAACGGTGCATCGCTGAGCCAGTCTGTGACCGCGGTCAATGGCGGCACTCATGCCTTCTCTAGTATCAGCAACGTCGTCGCCCCAAATACCGGATACAGGTTGCGCTACTTCGTTCAGGGTAACGAGGCAGAAGCGATTCTCTCTGGTCAGTTCCGTATTCACTCTGGCGACCCACACAGTCTCAACGTCGTTCAACAACCGGTAGGCGACGGCAGGTCCGAGGCTGGATTTGTTGTGGTCGGCGGAACCAGAACCTCAACCGAAAGCTTCACTGGATCGCAAATTAACAGTGACATTCAGTTTTCCATCTCTCGAAGCGGAGTGACTAAGGCGCTGTCGTTCATTCAAATGCAGCATCTAAATGGTGGATCTAACCCCGGTTATGCCACGACAACAAGCCCATCGGTTTACGTCACTGAGGTTTCAGGGAAGATCGAGGGGACTTTCCTAGCCATCATCAACCACACGATTTGGGACCTCAACATGGTTCCCCCTAGTCCTGCATCTCAGTTCTCGGTTTACACGCGAAATGCCCGCTCGGATCTTCATGCTGTGGTTTTCACGTTAGATGACGGCTCAACCGAATCGATGAGCCTTTCCTCCGGAGTTGCAGTCTTGAATTCTTACTCTGCACCCCAAGGTAAGAAGATAACTCGAGCGCACATTCCTAGCCGGGGCGGAGCTGACTGGCAACTTGACAACGTAAGTTTCACTATGACTCAAGAGTCTGTTGCGGCCACAGGAAGAGTGTTCTCCTCGGGTGCAAATATGTCTCAAGTGTCAGTCGAGGTACTAGACAGATTCGGCAACCGAGTAGACACAGGAGTTGTGGTCCCAATCCAGGTTAACCTCAGCCGAAGCAGTGTCGTGGTGGCAAATAGCCTTACCAACAACACTGTGAATGCAGTAGATGGACTTGCAACTTTTGACAACATGCAAATTTCCGCCTCGCCTGGCGTTTACAAACTTAGATTTGCCGCAACCGGATCTACATACTCCTCAGTGTTAGCCGCCGAGTCCGAGGATACTCGAATTGCAAACGGCGCTCCGGCGACCATACACCTTTTGACATCCTCAAGCATCGCAATCCCAGCCGGAACAACCATGTCAAACCAGCTTGTCGTAGAACTGCGCGATGCCTATGGCAACAGGGTAGTTTCTGGCACAGGTGCTGCCTCTAACGTCACACTTAGAATCCTGCCTTCCGCAGTCTTTACGCAGAGCGCTGGAATTTACGTAGCTGGAACTCGTACAACACAGATTTCAACTACCTCAGCTCAAGGTGTTGCGACGTTCTCAGGGATTGTTCTCGGAGGTCGAGTCGGAACATATACGCTCGAGTATTCGTTCACTGGTGCGTCCGCCACCACCAGCCAGACACTTACTTTGCAAGCAGGTGTGGCCAAAGCTCTTCGAATCACACAACAACCGCAAGGCCCATTCGTGATTGGTGAGCAGATTGGTCGCATCACCAACGGATCCGGCTCGACGGTTTGCCCTCTACCCCCGGCCGGTGGGGAGAGCTACAAGATTGCGGGTGGAGATTGCATAGTTGCATTCAAAACCACAGGTTCCCAGGCCTTCACCATCCCTCAAGGCGTTTCATCGATTGCGATCGCCGCTGTCGGTGGCGGCGGTGGTGGTGGTGGCGACGGCCGCCCAGGTGGATCTGGTGGTGAGGTGCGATACAGGGGAGCAATCGCAGTCTCATCTGAGCGAACCTTGAATGTGACCGTTGGATCAGGAGGTTCAGCCGGAAACTGGGCGACTGGTCCTGTCGACGGTGGCAATGGTTCTAATTCTGAGGCGTCCCTTGGATCCTCTTTGGTCTTGAGGGCTGGGGGTGGAAGAGCCGCCGTCACGTCCGACTGGGTTAATCAACTGGGAACAACTCCTAGTTTGGGATCCCTTGGCACCGCAATTGGTGGCGGTGCTGGTGGTAATGGTGCAACTGGGGCTCCGGCACACGGTTCAGCTGGAGGAAGCGGTGTCAACCTGGACTCATACATCGGAGTCAACGTTGCCGTCGGTGGCGGTGGTGGTGGTGGATCAACCACGCCTGCCGGTGCAACCTCTGGAGCAGCCGGTGGTCCCGGTGGTGGAGGTAGGGGCTCAAGCTTCGCATCATCGCCAATATGCTCTGATGCTGGTCAATCTGGTGCACCAAACACCGGTGGTGGTGGTGGTGGTGGAAGTGCGAATGACTGTCTCCCCAACAACGGAACAAACGGCGTCAACCAACGAACAAATGGTGGCACTGGAGGATCTGGTGTTGTGTACGTTCGCTTTACACCGCCGGCCAAGATTGTTCCGCAGGTAGCAGTTGCTGACGAGTACGGCAACGTGCTCACAAACGCTGCACAGATAACTGTCACGGCTGCGATCACAGCATCACCTATGGCGGGAGAATCGCCTAGGGTTGCATCAGGTTTCGTGAGCGGCTCAGTCCCGTCGGTGAACACATCAAATGGAGAGTCAGTTTTCAGTTCGCTCTATTTCACCGGTGATGACCTCATCAGCCACCGCCTCACCTTTACGGCACAAGGACTTTCGTCAGCCACCTCAAATGCCTTCAACTTGGTTCACGGTGAGGCAGCGCAATTTGAGATCGTTTCTGGCTACTCCAGTGATGTTGTTGCAGGATCCACTTGGAGCAATCCAATTACGATCCGCCTGAAGGATTTGGCTGGCAACCTAACCACCAGAGATAGCGCGACAACCGTCAGCGTAGTGGTGGCCTCTGGGGCCGGCGGTTCGCTAACAAACTCCGAGATCGTAGTAACCGGAGGCGTCGCAACGTTCTCGAACCTGGCGCTTTTTGGAACAACGACACCAGCAGGTGAAACCCCGATTGGTTACACCCTCAAGTTCCGAACGGACACTTTTGAATCAGCCGCAACGGTAGCCATCACCCTAAGGCACGCTGCACCGGCCAAGCTGACCCTGGAATCTGGACCGACCACCGTGGTGGCTGGCTCTGCCTCTAGTCAGGCATTCGTCGTGGCTGTTCGCGATGCTTACGACAACCTCGTAACTGATTGGCAAAGAGCGGGTGCTTGGTGGAATGGTACAGGTCAGGTCTCATTTGCGGTCTCATCAAGTGCTGCCCTCACTCCGTCCGTAGTTCAAACCCAAACCCAGACCAGCAACGTCTCGGATTCAGGCTCTGATGACGGCAAGGCCACAATTCAACCCTTCGCCATCGGTGCAAAGTCGACCAATTCTCACCCTGTTATTTTCAAACTGGTAGGAACCGACATCAGCCTCACCAGTTCACTAGTCGTCACTGGTGGATCCGCGCGCCAGGTGAGCATCTCGGGCGCGGTTCAAGTGCCAAGCATGGTAGTCGCAGGCGATGTGTTTACTCCAGCACCGACGGTTCGAGTTCTGGATGCCTGGGGTAACTCAGCAACCGGATCAGCGTCGGTGAGCGCCGTTATCTTTGACTCCAACTCGAATGCGACATCAAGCTTTGAGGTCACAGCGTCGGCGGGTACAGCCAGATTCACCAACTTGGTGACAACTCTCTCGGCAACCACTAACGCCGTTTATTCCGTAGGTTTCTTTGTCACCGGATTCCAAGCCAACTCCTCGACCCCTCAGTTCTTTGGAGTTACCCCTGCCGCCCCTGCCTCGCTGAGATTCTTGTCTGGAGGCAACATCGCCACGGGTGAGAGTGGACTTGTCCTAAAGGGCACAGACAATGGCGCAATCCGCATGGAGATTCTTGATGCCTATGGCAACCGCGCATCCGATAGCACCACGGTTGTAACAGCTGCAGTTTCCTCGGGAAGTGCCACGGCTCTCAACGGACGCTCTGCTAGGGCGGTCGCAGGTGTCGTCACCTTCAACAGCCTGACCATGCAGGCGTTTGCCCAGTCCGGTTACAAGATCACTTTCACCGCTGCAAACGTTGGCGAGCCGGTTCACTCTCAAACTCTGGTGAGCCAGCCATTTACTCTGCTAGCCGGAACCGCTGCTCAGCTAGACATCGTTACAAACTCAGCTTCGATTCGCTCCAACCGCGTGTTCAGTCAATCCCCGGTGCTTCGAATCCTCGATGCCCAGGGAAGTTTGGTGAACACTGGTCCAAACTCAACCCTGAGTGCGACTGTCACCGTGGGACTTGTTTCGAGCAGTGGCTCAATCCCCGCGCTCTCCGGAACCACCACGGTTGCGGCTGTGGGCGGCATTATTGACTTCTCAAATGCAAACCTCAAGCTCGATGGTCTGGTGGGAGATTACGTCCTCACCTACACAATTACCAACACCAACGGTGTGGTGATTCGAACTTCCGAGACGATTGAGCTGCAAGCCGGAGATGTTGCTGGCGTTAGGTTCGTGAGCTCTGCACCAACCAGAATTCAGGTTGGAAAGACCTTTACGCCAACCCCAGTCGCAGAGCTTATTGATGCACGTGGTAACCGTGTTCGACTCGACTCGGTAAGCAAGGTGAAGCTGGAACTAGTTGATGGTGCGAATGTTGTCGCTTCAACTTCCGAGGCTGTTGCCTCAAATGGAGTGGTCAGCTTTGCAAACATCAGCTTCTCGGCAGCGGTTGGCACCTACCAGTTGCGAGCAAAGATCACCGAAGTTGATGGCGTTGTTTCTGCCTCTGGCGCGGTTGACACTTCAAGCTCGTTCCCAATGATCCATGGTGACCCAACCAAGTTTGAGATTGTCGGTGACCCATCGACCAACTCTTATGTCGTTGGTTCGGTCTACCCAAGCTTCTCTATCCGAGTTCTCGACATGTTCGGCAACGTAACATCAACCGATTCCTCGGTTGATGTGAGGGTCTCGGTTTCCGCTCTTGGAACACCACAGTTCCAGCGTCACTCAAATGCTTTGGTCACCAGCGAGGACGGTGAAGCCACCTTCTCGAACTACATATTGGTTGCTCGTCCAGGCAACTACGAGCTCTCACTTGCTGCCGAGTGGATGGGTAACGACCTGACCTTCGATGCGAATACCTTCTCGGTCACAGTGGTTCACGCTGCACCTGCGCAGATGGCCGTGGTTCAGAGTGCTGCAGGTGCGAAGAGCCGCCTGGCTTTTGATACTCAGCCAAGTGTCGAAATTCGTGATGCCTTTGGCAACCTGGCAACCAGCGCAACTGGAACCGTGACCATGTCAGTCTCTGGTGGAGTCTCGGCCAGCTTTAGCGTTTCACCAAGTGCCAACATCTCTGGTGGTTACGCGACCTTCTCTAACGTAGCGCTCTACGGAACTGTTGCGAACTACAACCTGACCTACCGTTACAACTCTGGTAATGGAGGCATCAATGCGTCAGAGCAAATCTCACTGCAGCCAGGTAACCCATACAAGCTCTCGATGAAGAACCAGTTGGCTAACACTTCTCGTGCGGGTGAACTGCTAACGACTCAGCCAGTGGTCCGAGTTCTCGACCTAGACGACAACCTCGTTACTAGCGACAACAGCACGGTTGTCTCGATTGGCCTGAATGTCAATAACGGCAATGGAGCACTTCTTCAGAGTGACGGTTTGAATGCAGTCACCAATGCTGCTGACCTTCAGGTCACCGCAGCTTCTGGTGAGGCGTCGTTCACAAGCCTTCGATTCAAGGGCTCGCTTGGCTTTAGCTACTCATTTGAGGTAAGCGCATCGGGCTTGGTTCAGACCACCACCAATGACTTCCGAGTTACCCCTGGACCAGTTGGGCTGTTCCAGATTCTCTCCCAGCCGGTAGGTGGTGTAAACGGTGAGGTACTTGGCGGTAGTGCTAATGGCACCAACTACACCCAGATTCGCCTGAAGGACCGCTTCGGTAACGAGATCTCGGATGACAACAACACCGTCATTACCGCCGCGATTCACTCGGGCAATAACGGAAGCCTGGCTGGAACCACAAGTGCCAAGGCCTCGCTTGGTCTTGTGAACTTCGATGGCCTCAAGCTCTCCGGTCACGTTTCAGAGAGCTACACCTTGAAGTTCTCGGCTGGAAACACTTTTGGTGTTTCAAACGCCATTACGTTGAGCCCAGCTGCTCCTAGCCAGCTGACTGTAGTTTCTAAGCTAACCAACGCCAGTGCTGGTGTCGCTTTTGAACCAGTTGAGCTGAGGGTCACCGACTTCAGTGGCAACCTGATCAACAACGCCAATGGTGTGATCTCGGCGATTGCCTCCGGTGGTGGAAGCGTTGACCTTGGAAATGACACTGCTCTCACAAGTGGCACCAAGTCTCCTACCGTAACCCTTGGTGGTCGAGTGGGTAACTACACGATTACCTACCGTGTGGCTTATGGCAACACGGTCTTGAGTGCTACTCACGATGTTGCACTCAGCTATGGAGCTGGTACCCGAATCGGTATCGTGACTCAGCCTGCCGCGAGCGGAACTCAGACCGGTGGTGCATTTACCCCGCAGCCAGTGGTAGAACTTCGCGACGCATTCGGTAACCGAGTTCCACTGGCAGGTGTGCAGGTTTCTGCAATCCTGCACAACCCATCAACTTCCAACGTGGTTCAGAAGGCCACCTACGCAGGTTCCACCTCAGCCAATGTTTGGTCGGTCGCCACCAATACCGCAGACGATCTACCAACTGCAGTGGCTGTAACCGATGCCAACGGAACTGCTACTTTCAATGACCTTGCGGTAGTTGGTATCCCTGGATACAGCTACCAGCTGCGCTTTGAGGCTCAGGGCTACCTATCTTCAAGCCCAACAATGGACTTCACGCTCACCACGGCTAACCCTCACGAGCTATACATCGCTAACCAGAGTGTTGGTTCGGTTGTTGCCGGCGAAGAATCGTTGGGTACCTACGAGATCCACCTGCGTGACCGCTTCCGCAACATCATCACCACAAACAACTCTTCCGCAATCACCATGCGCGTGAAGGTGGATGCCAATGATGCAAGCGTTGGTCGCGGTGGTGTTCTGATTGCACCTAGCGGTGCGACCACTACCCTGACCTTCTCCGCAGGTGTTGCTCAGTTCTCTGGCTACAAGCTCGGTGGACTAGTTGGCACCCAATACAACTTCCAGTTCGTGGCTCAGTCGCTTGGTCTACTCTCGAGCGATTCACAAACCAGAACTGTCACCCCTGGAACTCCTGTTGAACTTAGGTTCTCGCAGTCACCTACCTTGGTTACTGTCGGTCAGCAGTTCCCAACCGATCAGCGTCCGGTTCTAAAGCTGGTTGACCAATACGGCAACGTTGTCACCCAGGCCAACCCAATCAACATGGCGGTAACTGTCTCGCCTGCCTCTGGCACGGTTCGAGTCGGATCACTGCCGACTTTGAACAACGGTGTATTCGATCTTTCAAACATCGATGTGCTGGGAACACCTGGGGTTGACTATTTCTTGACCTTTACCCCTGACCTAAATGGCCTCTCACCAATCACCTCACCTGCATTCCGCGTCTTGGCAGGTGCTCCAACCGACATCAACGTGGTGCAGAACCCAGTCGGTGGTGTAACGGGTCAGGAACTTGCGGTTCAGCCTGGCATTGAGCTGGTTGACGCTGCTGGTAACCGAGTTGGATCTGTTGCAAACATCGAGTTCAGAGTTCAGCTGCTTCGCGGCAACGATGTCATTGACGCTGGAGCCTCGGGCGTTCCTTACCTGAGGGTAACCAGCTCGCCATACGTTGCAACATCTGGTCTATTCAACTTCGAAGGCATCAAGGTTGGTGGTCAGACTGGTCAGGACTTCAGGCTCAAGATCGAGTCAACTAACCTTGCCAGCACTCTGAGCGCGACGACCCCTGTGTTCCGTCTCTCCAACGACGAGGCATCCGAGATGGTGATCACCAGAGACATTGTGACCACGGATGGTGACATCTCCTCGGCAACTCGTGCTGCGTTCACTACCCAGCCTCAACTCAAGCTCTACGACAGCTTTAGCAACCTGGTTGAAAATGACTCCAGCACCAGAATCATTGCCGTACTCAACGGAGGTGCCGGTGCGCAGTTGGTCGGTCAACGCATCGCGGTTGCGCAGAACGGTATTGTCACCTTCCAAAACCTCGGTGTGCGTGGCGCGCTAACTCAGAGCTACTCGATCACCTTCCGTGAGGCATCAGATGAGGAATACCGCACCTACGTGCTTGATGACTCATCATCTGGTTCGCCAGCCCTGACCCCACAGACGATCACGAACCCAACTACCAGGGTCTTTACGCTCAACCCTGGTCCTGCCTCCTACTTTGAGCTGGCAGTTGGCCTTGGCAACAACCAGCTATCGGGCGCAGTGGCCTCAACTCAGCCTCAGTTGAGGATTTATGACCAAGATGGCAACCTTGCCTCGACCAGTGCGGGCATTCAGGTCAACGCCTCGTTGACAGCTGGTGCGAACGGAAGCTTGGCTGGAACCAGTGTTGCGACTTTCCAAAACGGAATTGCTAACTTCACAAACCTTGCTCTAAGTGGCACACCGCTCGAGTCCTACACCGTTACCTATGCGGCTGGATCGATGACGTCGCTCACCCAGGCGGGGCTATTCGTAAACCGCACTCCGAGCCTGACGCTGAGCTACCAGAACACTGTCTATGCCCCAGGCAAGACGGTTAGCCCAACCGTCGCAACTCAGAGTGAGGGTGTACTGTCCTTCACCGTTGCTGCCGCATCTTCAGCAATTTGTTCTGTGGATGGCACCTCAGGTCTAGTGACAATTCTTGGCGCAGGAGAGTGTCGAGTAGATGTTGCACAAGCTCAGTTCGATGTGAGCGTCTCCGGTGTAGTTCGTGGTTCATGGCTCGCCACCGCTACCGACTTCACCTTCACGATTGCCAAGGCGGAGCAGGCTCCTCTGGTATCCACCATCAGCGGATCACAGACCATCACTCCTGCCGTTGGCCAGTCCGGCCCTGACACCTACCGTGTGAGCAGACTGTTCGGTCAGTCAATTGAATTGACGTTCACCGGAGGCACTGTCACTGCCTCACCGACTTACACCCTCACCACCTCACCTCAGCTTTCCGCTGCAGGTCAAAACATCCAGCCTTGTATTCGAGTCGGCGAGACCTTGTTCCCTGGCAACGTCCAGTTGGTTAGCGGTACTCCAGCGGCGACCTGTCGCGTGCTAGTGACCCTGCCAGGAAACGCTAACTACAACCCAGTATCTACCGCACTGGATGTGGTTGTGACTCCAACCGAGCAGTCAACGGTCTCGATGGTTTCTAACCCTGTTGTTGACTTCGGTGGCCAGCAGCGACTCTTCGCAGCTGGTGGTAACGGCACCGGTGCTGTCAGCTTCCAGGTTGTTTCAGGTCAGGACAAGTGTCGCGTTATTGACTCTCCAAACGGATCCTTCGTTGAAGGAACTGGTGCCGGAACTTGTGACATTCGCGCCATCAAGGCTGCGAGCATCAACCACTTCGTGGCACAGTCTCAGCCTCAGACATTCACAGTTCGCAAGGCGAGCCAGTTCATTCGATTCACCTCGGTAATCCCGCAGGCACCTAAGGCAAGAACCGCACCTGGTGCTCTTGCAGTGAACTACGAATACACCCCAGCGGCTGTTGCCTCGAGTCGCCTGCCGGTAGTTATTTCGGTTGGTCAGGAGACCGACGCCTCCGGCTCACCAATCGTTTCGGCATGTAGCTATGACGGCACCAAGATCACGTTCGAGGGTCCAGGTCGTTGCTTGGTTGTTGCACAGCAGGTTGGTAATGACAACTACCTTGCAGCACCGAGTGTGAGCCAGCTGATTGAAGTCGACCGTCTAAACCAGACCATTACCTTCGAGGAAATCGAAGATGTCGACTTTGGAGACCCTGCCTTCCAGCTGACAGCAACCTCTAACGCAGGTTTGCCAGTTACCTTCACCCAGGCACCTAGCTTCTCCAGTGAAATTTGTAGCGTTACTGAGGCTGGGCTTCTGACCATCGGTCAGGCCGGTACCTGTGAGGTATTCGCAGTTCAGCCCGGTAACCAGACCTACCGTGCTGCCCCGATGGTGAAGCAGCGGTTTGAGGTTCTTCCTAAGCCTGCGGCTAAGCCGTTCATTGTCTCGGTCGCAGCTGCAAACGAGTCTTTGAATGTCTCCTTCCGCGAGCCAAGCTACCGCGGTGGTTCACCGATCACGGCATACGAGTTGATTGCGACAAACGTTTCAACCAGCGAAACCGTGATCAGCTACGCATGTCTTCCACTTCCGGTCCAGGCTCCACAATTCGATGCTTCGGGTAGCCCAATCGTTACCCCACAGGGCACGGTTGAGTGTGTAATCGATGGACTTACCAACGAAGAGGACTACACCGTAAAGGTCGCCGCCATTACTGCCTACGGTGCCGGTGAGTTCTCCGACGCGTCCCAGCCAGTGAAGCCGCTGCCTAACTACTCAGCACCTCAGGAGCTGACCGCTATCTCGAACGCAACTGACGCGATCTTGAACTGGTCGGAGCCGCTGGCGCTAGATGGTGAGTTCCTGCGCTACGACATATTTGCCCGACCTATCGGGGTAAACACTTTCACTCCACTGGACAGCGTTTCAAACTTCAGCGCGTCGACGTCAGCCATTGCCCTAGATGAACTTCCGCTGGCTCCGATTGTGGCCCCAACGGTGTCGGCAACCGTAAGTGCTTCAGTTGCAGTGAACCAGGTTCCAATGTTTGCCAGGTTGTTCAACTTCAACCCGCAACCTTTCGGTATGCCGATGTTCAATGCGCGTGCCCTGCTGCCAGTGCCACAGGTTTACAGTGTTCCGCAGCAGGGTCAGATGGCCAACAACTACGAGTTCATGATCATCACTGTCACCGACGTGACCTCGACCTCGAATGCTATAAACACGGCGATGGTTCAACAGCGCCTACTTGTGAGGCCAAGTTCGCCTTCAACACTCTCTGCTCAGCCGGTGGGTCCAGATATGTTGATTGCTTGGTCGGGCTCTGTCTTTGATGGTGGTTCCAACATCATCGACTACACCGTGAAGGTTAACGGTGAGGTTGTGACCGTATCGCCAACCCCATCAACTGCGATCTATGCAAACTGGCAATGGTCCACCACTTACAACGTCGAAGTCACCTCTCGCAATGAGATTGGTTACAGCCAGCCAACCAGCTTCACCCTGGTGACCCCTGCTGACCCAACGCCGCCACCTTCTTCACAGAGCCTCGCTGCTGAGGTGTTTGAGAAGATGCCGCAGATGTACACCTTCACTCCTAAGGTGGTGCAGCCAGGGGCCCTGGTGACTGTTGATGGTTACAAGCTAGACAGACTGCAGAGCCTGAAACTTGGCGGTAAGGCCGTCCAATACATCGTCTACAGCGATAAGAAGTTGGTCTTCAAGGTTCCTGTGGACATGGCCGTAGGCACCTACTCGGTTGAGCACTTCTCCGACTGGGGTCGCGTGATTGTTCAGGATGCGATCACGGTTGCCGGCAGCCCTGTGAATGAAGACTTTGACCCAGTCAAGCCAGATCCAGAGAACCCTGTTGATCCAACCGATCCAGATGGTTCCGGCGATGGTGAGGACCCTCGCGACCCTGATGACCAGGATGGCGATGGCAACCCAACCAACAATGATGACGACATCGATGGCGATGGCATCGTCAACGGAGACGATTCGGACATTGACAACGACACCATCAACAACGGTCGTGACCCTAACCCAGTAGTGCCAAACGACCCATCTGAGGCGCTACCTGGCGACGATGATGAGAGCTCTGAGTCTGAGGGGGTAACCCCTGGCGAGAAGCCTGCAGGTTTGATTGAAGAAGACCCAGCCTCAGCGCTGCTACTGATCCTGCTGATGCTGGTGGCAGCTGCCATTGGTGCCTTCCCAGCATCCGCAGCAATCAGAGCACGCAGGGACAAGAAGAAGCAGGACTAAAGCCTCAGCAGCACCAGGCTAAGTGCCATAACGCTCATTCCGGCCATGACTCCATAGACGGTGAGATGACCGCGAGAGGAGTTTCTTGCGGTTGGCAATAGGGTGTCGATGGCTAGGAAGACCATGACGCCAGCCACCATCGCGAAGATGATGCCAAGGACGAAATCGCTCAAGAATTGCGCCAATAGCAGGTAGCCAATAACCGCACCCGCGGGTTCAGCTAGGCCGGAGAGGAAGCTGAGGCGAAAGGCCTTGATCTTGGATTTAGTCGCGTAGTAAACGGGTACTGAAACGGCGATTCCCTCGGGAATGTTGTGCATCGCGACTGCGATGGCTAGTGCAATACCAACCTGCGGGTCATCAAGCACCAACAAGAATGTCGCTAGGCCCTCTGGGAAATTGTGAATCGCGATTGCCAGAGCGATGAAGACGCCGATCTGCATCAAACGTTTTTGCTCGGGAACTTGAGAAATCTCACCTGTGGTCATGAGCTCGACATCAGTGTTCTCGTGTGGATTTGCTCCCGATGGCACAAAAGCATCAATCAGGGCCATCAAAATCATGCCGGCAATCAATGAACCAGCGGCTAGGGCAGAGGCTTGGATATCGCTGACCTCAGAGCTGATATAGCCAGTTGCCTTGGGCAGAATCTCAGCGAAGCTCAGATAGATCATCACACCGGCGGAGAAGCCCATTGAGAGAGCAAAGAAAGACTTGTAGGTTGTCTTACTCAGAAAGGCGATAGTTGAACCAATACCTGTGGCCAAGCCGGCACCGAGAGTGACTACAAAGGCAAGTACCAGTGCACTGTCCATTTAGTTGCCTTTCTTGGGGATAAAAATGCCGGGCAATTTCATCGCCCGGCATTTTGAGTTACTTCTTTAGAAGTCCCAGTCGTCGTCGGTGGTTGCCTCGTGCTTACCGATTACGTAGGAGGAGCCAGAACCGGAGAAGAAGTCGTGGTTCTCGTCGCTGGCTGGGCTCAGGGCGCTGAGGATTGCAGGGGAGACCTGGCAGTCATCCTTCGGGAACAGTGGGTCAAAGCCCAAGTTCATCAGTGCCTTGTTGCCGTTGTAGTGCAGGAACTGCTTGACGTCGTGGGTTAGACCAATCTCGTCATATAGATCTGCGGTGTACTTGACCTCGTTCTCGTACAGCTCGAGCAGTAGGTCATAGGTGTAGCCCTTTAGCTCTTCCTGGCGTGAGGTGGAAGCCTCGTTGTAGCCAAGCTGGAACTTGTAACCGATGTAGTAACCGTGGATGGCCTCATCGCGAATGATTAGACGAATTAGGTCAGCAGTGTTGGTCAGCTTGGCGCGCGATGACCAGTACATCGGCAGGTAGAAGCCTGAGTAGAACAGGAAGGACTCGAGCAAAGTGGATGCCACCTTGCGCTTGAGTGGGTCATCACCGCGGTAGTAGCTGAGGATGATCTCAGCCTTCTTCTGCAGGTATGGGTTGTCTTCTGACCAGCGGAATGCCTCATCAATCTCATTGGTGGAGCAAAGGGTTGAGAACACGCTGGAGTAGCTCTTGGCATGGACCGACTCCATGAATGCAATGTTGGTGATGACCGCTTCCTCGTGAGGAGTTCTCGCATCTGGAACCAGGCTCATGGCACCAACAGTGCCCTGAATGGTGTCGAGCATGGTGAGTCCGGTGAAGACGTGCATGGTGAGCTTCTGCTCGTGTGGACGCAGAGTGCCCCAGGACTGAACGTCGTTTGACAGTGGCACCTTCTCAGGCAGCCAGAAGTTCTGGGTGAGACGGTTCCAAACATCTAGATCGACGGAGTCCTCGATCTTGTTCCAGTTGATTGGACGAGTGATGAGCTTGGCAGTCATTTTCCTTTTCCTTGTCCTTTACAGCATGCAGCTGACGCAGTTTTCGACCTCGGTGCCCTCCAGTGCAGCCTGTCGAATTCTGATGTAGTAAATAGTCTTGATGCCCTTGCGCCAAGCGTAGATCTGGGCGCGGTTGACATCACGAGTGGTGGCGGTGTCCTTGAAGAACAGGGTCAGTGATAGACCCTGGTCAACGTGCTGAGTTGCAGCGGCGTAGACATCGATGATCTTCTCTGGTCCCACCTCGTAGGCATCCTCGTAGTACTCCCAGGTCTCTTCCGAGAGGAATGGGGCTGGGTAGTAAACACGACCGAGCTTTCCTTCCTTACGAACCTCAATGCGAGATGCGATTGGGTGGATGGAGCTGGTGGAGTTGTTGATGTAGGAGATGGAGCCGGTTGGTGGCACCGCCTGCAGGTTCTGGTTGTAGATACCGTGCTTCATAACCGAAGCCTTCAGCTCTTTCCAGTCTTCTTGGGTAGGGATCACAACGCCCGCCTTGTCAAAGAGTTCCTTGACCTTCGGGGTTGCAGGTGCCCAAACCTGGTCGGTGTACTTGTCAAAGTACTCACCGGTTGCATACTTCGAGTTCTCGAAGTTGTGGAAGTGGCTCTTACGCTCAATAGCAATCTTGTTGGATGCCTTGATGGCGTGGTAGACCACGGTGTAGAAGTACATGTTGGTGAAGTCGATCGACTCCTCAGAACCGTAGTGGACCTTCTCACGAGCGAGGTAGCCGTGCAGGTTCATCTGACCAAGACCGATTGCGTGGCTCTTGTGGTTACCGTCCGAGATCGAACGAACACTCTCGATGTTTGACATGTCAGATACAGCAGTGAGGGCGCGGATTGCAGTCTCAACGGTTAGACCTAGGTCTGGACCATCCATAGCCATGGCGATGTTCATCGAGCCAAGGTTGCAGGAGATGTCCTTACCAATCTGGTCGTAGGAGAGGTCTGCGTTGTAGGTGGTTGGGGTGTTCACCTGCAGAATCTCGGAGCAGAGGTTTGACATGTTGATGCGACCCTGGATTGGGTTTGCCCTGTTTACGGTGTCCTCATACATTACGTATGGGTAGCCGGACTCGAACTGTAGCTCGGCGATGCGCTCGAATAGCTCACGAGCCTTGATCTTTGACTTGCGAATGCGTGGGTCATCAACCATCTCGTGGTACTTCTCGGTGACTGAGATGTCGCCAAATGGAATGCCGTAGACCTTCTCCACGTCGTATGGGGAGAACAGGTACATGTCCTCACCGTTCTTGGCAAGCTCCAAGGTGATGTCTGGAACCACTACTCCGATGGAGAGAGTCTTAATACGGATCTTCTCGTCAGCGTTCTCACGCTTGGTGTCGAGGAATCTCATGATGTCTGGGTGGTGAGCGTTTAGGTAAACGGCACCGGCACCCTGGCGGGCACCCAGCTGGTTTGCATAGGAGAAGCTGTCCTCTAGGAGCTTCATCACAGGGATGATGCCGGAGGACTGGCCCTCAATCTTCTTGATTGGAGCGCCGTACTCACGAACGTTTGAAAGGCTCAGTGCAACGCCACCACCGCGCTTTGAAAGCTGCAGCGCAGAGTTGATACCGCGAGCGATGGACTCCATGTTGTCTTCGATGCGAAGTAGGAAGCAGGAGACAAACTCACCGCGCTGCTTTTTGCCGCAGTTTAGGAAGGTTGGGGTAGCTGGCTGGAAACGACCGGAGATGATCTCCTCGACCAGGTGAATTGCCATGTTCTCGTCACCAGCTGCCAAAGTTAGGGCAACCATTACAACGCGGTCCTCGAAGCGCTCTAGGTAGCGGGTGCCATCGAAAGTCTTTAGTGCGTAGCCGGTGTAGAACTTGTAGGCACCCATGAATGCCTCGAAGCGGAACTTCTTGGAGTAGGCCAGGTCCTCAAGCTTCTGAATGAACTCGAAGGAGTACTGGTCCAGGATCTCCTTCTCGTAGTACTCGTTCTCTACTAGGTAGTCCAGGCGCTCCTTGAGGCTGTGGAAGAAGACGGTGTTCTGGTTTACGTGCTCGAGGAAGTACTTGCGAACCGCAAGCTTGTCCTTCTCCAGCTGCAACTTCTGGTCTGGTCCCCAGAGGTTGATCATCGCGTTCAGGTCTTGGTAGCTCAGCGCTGACTCAATACCGGACTTACCAATCAGGTTTCCCTGGTCGTCTGCAATTTCTACGAGTTGGTTTGCCACAGTCTGGCCAGCCTTTCCTTTACTTCGACTACATCTTCTGGTGTTCCAGTTATTTCAAAGCGGTAGAGAACCGGAACCCCGAGCTTTTGGGCGACTATGTCTCCCGCTCTACAGAAGTGCTCACCGAAGTTGGTGTTTCCCCCCGCGATTACCGCTTTGATGTGTTTCCGGTTGTCCGGATTGTTCAGGTATTTGATTACCTGTTTTGGAACAGTCGATCCATCGTTTCCGCCGCCGTAGGTGGGGACTATCAGGACGCTGTCCTTGGGGTGAACAAACCGGGCTGCCTCTTCGGTCTTTAGAGGAATTCGGACCGCGTGGCCACCGAGTTTGTCCACAAAGCGCTTGGTGTTTTCAGAGACGCTCGAGAAGTAAACCAAATCGAACATCTCTGGCACATCACTTAGGCGCTTAGGGCTTGAATCTTGTCCATTCGGAAGCCGCTCCAGTGCTCATCACCGGCAACGACTACAGGAGCAGCGGTGTAACCCATGGTCTTGACCATTTCGAGCGCTACTGGATCCTGGCTCATGTCAACCACTTCGAACTCGATCTGGTTGCGCTGCAGCATGCGCTTAGTGCTGTCGCACTGCACACACGCTGGGAGCGTGTAAACGGTCACCGCCATTGGTGTCTCCTCCTGTTTCGGT
>JACCDN010857574.1_pt1 | contig 23016 bp, 27 predicted proteins | sample 7441691 | NCBI WGS metagenome assembly JACCDN01 (sample SAMN15323439, study PRJNA562643) | freshwater metagenome | isolation source: river surface water | place: USA:Blue River Watershed | collected 2017-08-16 | reverse complement strand
TCTTGGCTATTGCCTCTTCTTGCCATGGGTAAAAGGCAAAGGGTTTTTTCTTTTCTTGCTTCTCTTGCTTCTCTTGCTTTGCTGGTGTCACTTTGACTCTCTTGGGTGGAGGTTCAATGCTGGCCTCGTGTGCCTCGTTCACCTCGCTTGCCACGCTTGCCTCGCTTGCCTCGCTTGCCACGCTTACTGCCTCGTTCACCTCCTCTACCTCTGGTGTCCTTGGTCTCTTGAGGTTTAATGGAATCTTCTTAATAGGTACCTTGACCCAACCCTTTAACATGATCGACTGACAACACAAGACACTGGTCAACACAAGACGCTGGGTCGAGCGGAAAATCGAGGGGTAGTAACTTTTTTTTATTATACATTGTCATCGTCAGAGTCAAGAATCGATTGCAAGTCTTGATCATCGACTGTCGCTTGATCGTCATCGTCAGCTCCTTCAGCTCCTTCAGCTCCTTCAGCTCCTTCAGCTCCTTCAGCTCCTTCTTCCACAACTTCCTCCACCAAAATAGCCGCCTGTTCCTGCTTTTCCGGCTTCTTCTTGGTTGTGGTCTTGGCCGTGTACTTGGGCTCGGCGGGCGACTTCTTGGACTTCTTGGACTTGGACTCCAAGGCAAATCCGGTAATTCCCCACATGCCGGTAGTGGTGTACAACATACCATTTTCTCGGGCCATGGAAAACGCTTCAAACCCTTTCTTTTCCTCTCCAGTACAGGATACATAGTTCCAGAATCCCCTGTCCGGCTCCCAAGTCACCAAATTGCTGCACAAGACGTCCAGGTGGTGCGGCTCCAAAGTTCCAATAGCCCCCAACTCAACAGCAGTTTTGGAATAACCCTTGGACCCTACAAACTTGATTTCGCCTTGAATTTTCTTGGCCACAGAATCGATATTCTTGATGTTCTCCAAGTGTTCTATGACTTGAGCACACAATTCGGGACTCTCTCGCACCACACCCTCCACCACCTCCAGAAATCGGGACAAGGAAATATTGATTTGAATGCAAGTCGTATCCAGTCGCTCCCCAAACGTCTGACTGACCCAACTACTGGCCTTGTCAATCGTAATCTTGTACCTCAAATCCTAAGAAGAATGTTACAAACCAACCACACAATAGGCGAAATAAAAACCAACCTTGAGTCCAAAAATGTTTTTCGCTCCAGTACACAGTTTGCTCGCAAAGATCTTGAGAAAGTCATTGGAGATGGTCACTCGGGGTTCCTTCGATTCGGCCAACACCTCATTGGTCTTGTTAGCAGTCCTACTGGGAAGTGCTTGACGTATTTTGCTCTTGGAACCTTTTTTACTCTTGGGAGCTTTTTCACCAGTGGTTAACCGAACGGCAGAAGCTGGCGCCTTGATAATGTCTACAGTCTTGGACCCGAGACCAAACGTAAACACCGCCATAATGACCGCCACTTGTCCGGCCGCAGGAGGTCTTTGGTCGTCCACAGCCAATTGTGGTGGCGCAATCGCCTTTTTCCCAGAGTTGACCTTGATTTGCCTTTGTCCTTGAGGTATCATGTTTTCCAATGCTCCACAAAGCCGTTCAAACCCATTCATCAGCTGCTGATTCTGTTTTTGAATAATACCCATCATGGCAGTTTGATTGTGCTCGAGGCGATCCATACGATCTTCCATCGTCATTGGCTTGCTCGGGTCCCGTTCCACCAACGCAAACTCTTGCAACTCGGGCTCTGGCTCTGGCTCTGGCTTTTTCGCGGCTTCCTCAGAGACCTTGCGCTTCTTGTCGGCCTTGTCGGCCTCGTCAGCTTCGGCTTTCTCAGAAACCTTGCGCTTCTTGTCAGTCTTGTCAGCCTTGTCGGCCTTGTCAGCCTTGCTAGCCTTGGTCTTTTTCACTTTGGAAGTCTTTTCCTTGGGTTCCTTGGAGGCTTTGCGCTTATTCTTCTTGCCGGGTAAAGGTTTGAGAGTCTTGTCCTGGAACTGAGCGTCCACCTCTTCAAACTCGTCCTCTGAAAAGGAACCACCACCTCGTTTCAAACGATTGAGCTTCGATTGAGGAGCCGCATCCGCAACCAAGGGCTTACGACTTGGAACACCATCATGCAAAGGCTTGGACACTTGAGCGTCAACTGTTGGTTCTGCTGGAGGAGTCGATGACTTGGGAGCCTTGGTCGCAGGTTTCCTTGGAGGGGTAGGTTGCGAAACCACATCCACGAATTCGCTGGCAGGGGGAGATACTTTGACAGGAACGGTAGCATTACCGTGAAATGGTTGCTCTATCACGGGTACAGGCGCTTGACTTGATGGAATGATAATTCTGACCGGAGACCTCGTTTGAGGCATGGTCTTGTTTGTAGAGGAAGTCTTTTCTGGAGAAGGAGTCTTGACTTGAGACGAGGTGGAAGTTTGTTTGGCTGTAGAAGAGGTCTTGACTGGAGAGGGGGTCTTGTTTGTCAAAGAGGTCTTGTCTGGAGAGGGGGTCTTGACTGTAGACGAGAGCTTGTCTGGAGAAGGAGTCTTGTTTGTCGAAGAGGGCTTGTCTGTCGAAGAGGGCTTGTCTGTCGAAGAGGTCTTGACTGTCGAAGAGGTCTTGACTGTCGTAGAGGAATTCACTGGAGATCTTGGAACTGCCTTGACAACAAAGAAATCGTCACCAATTGCCTCTTCATCAGAGTCTTCCTCATCACTTGATTCAATCACCTCCAACTTATTATTGGCTGGGTCCAGGGCCGTTGGGTCTTGAGTTTCTTCTTGTTGTTGTTGTTGTTGTTTAGACATCTTCGGGTAGAGTTGGCAAAAAAAGCAAAAAAACGCAAGTATGACCTTGTGTTGTGAGAAATGCGAAAAACTTGGAAAGCGAAAACACGGTTGGGTCAGGGCGGAAAATCGAAGGCGGATCGGAAAATTTCGGACTCGGAGTTTGGCGAAATCGGTTCGGGGCCGGGCGGAAAATCGAGGGTAGATCGGAACTTTTTCGGACTTGGAGTTTGCAAAAACCAGGTCAGGTCCGGGCGGAAAATCGAGGGTGGATCGGAACTTTTTGGACTTGGAGTTTGCAAAAACCTTGATAGATACCGGAAGAAAAAAAATCCGAGACGAACCATGTCACATTCCAAATCGAATAATTCAATCATGGCTTCTTTAGCTTCTCCAGCTTCTTCAGCTTCTTCAACTTCATCGTCTCATCCACCCATATGGGAAGCCGTCGCCCTGGTTGGTGAACTGGTTACCGACCAAGAAACCGCCAAACTCTTTATGATATGGCTACAAATGTATTGGTTTGTTCGTCGTCAAGATCCTTACCTATTACCTCAAGATATTATCCCCATTATTCGTAACGAGTTTGATCGTAATCGCCAACACATTATCAAGAATGTCCTAGATTATCATCATCAAGAAGTAAATCTGTTGAATCCCTAGACACAAGAAAAATCTTCCGATAGGTCTACACACTCCATTCCATTCTTCAAACACGAGACATGACTGATCTTCTACAAATCGCATACAATGGTACTGGAACGAGCCCAAACAATTCCACGAAAGAACCCATTGGTCTCGATCTTGAAGATGACAAGGAACGACTTATCAATGTGATTTGTAAAGGCAATCATTCTTTCCCCAATTGTCGACTCAAATTATTGCAAAACTCGGAATTCTTAAAAGCCTCTCTAAGTCATGATCCAGATGCTACTACAATTCAATTACCCATTGTAGAACCAGATATTTTTGCCAAGATTTATGAATTCTGGACCATGTGTGAGACACAACCCTTTACCTTTATTCGTCCCCAACACATGGAAGTTGCCAATATCAAAACTCTCATGACCCCCTTTTATCACGATTGGGCATCCAACATATCACTCAAGGATATCTCCTCCATGTTATTCACCACCAATTACCTACGCGACTCGAATCTTCTCTGTCTTTGCGGAGTGTACATACATATCAAACTGCGACAACATGACAAGTCAAAACTCATGGAATTATTTGGCATCAAAGAACCACTCAAGGATTTACAACAGATCAAGGCCACCTACTTGCCTGAAGAGTCGAACGAGGTAACGAAGCTAAATGAAGCAAAAGAAGCAAAAGAACAAAAACGAAAACCAGAAAACAAGGCTCGAAAAATTACCAAGCGACGAAAAATAAAACATGTCTAACTTACATAACTTTTTCGGTGTGCTTGACGTAGATCGTTTTTATAATTGGAGTGAATACAATGACATGCATCCCGTATTACTTGATTCTAAAGTCAACCATATGATTTTTTATGGCAAAACACATCCGGATTTAACGATTGCAATGGACCTCGATAATTTAATAACTAGAATAGTAAAAAAAGATGTCACAGTAACGGATGACAACATTTATGCAATGATGAATAGTATTCGAACCCATGAATTCAAAGATAATGATGTTCGTCGTGCAATAATTTCCATATTACACAAATTAGTCACAAATGAATCAGGCAAATTCCCTGATGGTAATTTAAGAACGTGTGTTATATGCACAATGACAGCCATAACCCCATCGAAGGCAACTGCTGTACGTGGTATAGAACAATGTCCATCGTGTAAACAGGGTACAATAACTCAACATATACCCCAAACACGGGAACAGACAGTCGAACAAACAAACACTATTCCAGACTTGCAAAGAACTGATAGAATAGACGAACTTCAACAGACACATCAACCTCAACCTCTACAAAAACCAGCAAAAGAAGAAACTACATCATTTATTCATTCATGGTTATTGGTTCCTGTCTATATCATTAGTCTTGGAGTGTCCATCGGGTTGGTAGCAAGGCGAAGATGATTCAATGGCCTTGGTGGCTAATTCATCCACCTCTTCATTTCCTTCATCCCCATTATGACCCTTGATCCATTTGAAAGTGACCAACGGACGTCTCTTAAACATGGCTTGACATGATTCCACCAAATCAAAATTGGATTTTGCCTTCCATTCTCCAGTCGTCAACTTGATGGCGTATCTCGAATCCGAGACGACGGTTGTCTCCACCCTTTCATCAGCGGCCAACATCCCCAAGAACAATCCCAACAACTCGGCTCTGTTATTCGTTTGATTCACTCCAGGTAATTTCAACCCCAAGGCAAAATCAGTTCCACACACTCCAACTCCAGCCTTGGCCTCAGGTGTTCCATTCCCATGACAATTTCCATCCGAATAAATATGATTCTTTTCTTTTGGCTTCTTGGGCTTCTTTAGCTCCTTTGGCTTCTTGGGCTCCTTTGGCTTCTTTTGCTCCTTGGGCTTCTTTAGCTTCTTCAACTTTGATTCACTCACGTCAACTTTTTCAAACCTCTCGTCACACGTCTTTCGTTTACCCATGATGGAAATGATAGTAATTCAACCTATCAATTTATGGTGGTCGGAACATAAATTTTTGTCATGACTAGCCAACCAGGGATGTAATTGGGTTCGAATCCATAAACGAGTAGAATGGCAGCCAAGTCCAAATGTTCGGGTGCACTAGTATCCAAATCCAAACGATTACATTGTCTTGTCAACCCAAGAATCAAGTTATTGTTCAACATGTAGCGCAACACGTATCCATAAACCACAATCGTCGAAAACGTCTTGGATGAATCTAAATCGAGATAATCCTTGGTCGTCCTCACATGATACTCGGTATGATTCTTGGGTGGTGATGGTCGACATGAGGACACAACAGAATCTCTACTTTGGTATGGAACAAGTCTTGCAGACAAACCAGAACCCCTTCTTGATGATGATGAGGTCCTACTTCTCTTTTGAAAAAGGCTCATCCTTGTTATGGCATGAATTGATTTTTTGATCACGTCGGGAAATAAAAATGGACGCTGTATTCTCTATTCAACTCATCTATGAAACCTCCATCACCGATCAAAATGTACTAGTCCTTCACTTTCGAGAAGCTAACCATCGACTTGTGTACGACTATGCCACTCTTCGTCAACAACTCAGATACATGAAACAACAGGTCTACAATGGAACTCATGGTAGCCTCCCTTATCTCTAGACATGACACCCAATTCCCCGTGCCCATGGGATTCTGCCAAAAACTCTTTTACTCTTCTCATCGACATTTATTAAAACTCTTTACCAATCCCACGTACTAACAAAACCATTACTTTTTGGTCAACTCAATACCAAACTCTATATGAAATCACACTACTTTTGGGCGCCTGACATTTTTATAGGAAAATGTCGACCCCCAAATTTATGAAAAATCAAAAACCCTCTCACGCGTCAAGATCCAAATCCAAAAAATTTTTATCCTCGGTTTTTCATTTTCGATTTTGGGCCCCAAAAAAGGCCTGACATTTTCCTATAAAAATGTCAAGTAACTGTTTTTATACCACACCCATGTGCACATCAGTATCAAATTGTTAGAAAATGGTTTTTATTTTGATGTTGTTTACATAGGGTTTGCTGTGACATTTCACTCATCGAATTGTTCCTTAAATTGTAGCCATAATTCTTCGTCACTGATTTTCTCTTGAGATTGAAACCACGAATCGATGAGAGCTGTCGTCATACTTTGTTGTGGTACGGCAAAGAGAACTGGACAATGAAAGCACCAGTCAAGAACCGAAATGGATTCCACCCGTAGTGTCAAACAGATGACCATCTTGGGGTTTAAGATATAGCGCAACTGTTGCAAATACAAGGGAGTGACCAACATGATATCACCAATACCATTCACTGTCACCACACGTTGTGGAAATCGATATTGAACCACATACAACATTTCATGAACATCATTGGGATGTATCAAGAGTAAAACCGATGACCTGGCTCGATCAATCCTGTCCAACACATGGGTCAGGTCTTTCCTTACATATCTGGTCAATTGTTTTGGGTACTTGTGAGTAGAGAATCCTTCAAATGCACCAAAGTCATACTCTCGACGACAAAGAGGACATTTGCCAAAAGACATGGCCACTCGATACGTACAGGTATCACAAAACCAATGATTACATTGATTCTTTACGGCATAAAAGGTTTCCTCAAAACATATTCCACACGTCATCTCACGAAAGCCTGTATCCTTGACATGAAATCGACGATTATACAATCCAACACTGAGAGCATACTCATCCACCTCATCATACTCCATCGCCAACATGGTTTTCAAAGACACTGGTGACCGAAAGATTCGACCCAAGGGGTAATGATCCGTAAACCTAGCATCACATTCTAATATACTCCAATTCGGTCGATTTGACGTATGCTCTGATCCACAAGTAAACGTTACATAATTTCCCAAGGTACTTTTCAGCATCGACTCTTCCATGTCCTCTTTCAAACCAAACACCTTGTTCAATCGAAACATGGCTCCCATGTCCTTGGGTTTCAATGTCTCGAAATCCGTAATGATCCATAAACACTTGGTCTTCCATTCGGTCAAATCGATCACCATGTCCATTACCACATGGTTCCACTCGATTACACTTAGAATGTCTCGCCACCTTGTCAACATCCCATGATGAATAAACACCATATCTTGTTTCAAATCCACACTCCAGTCACCTTTTCCAATCCTCTGAGGGACCATGTCACCCGGCAATCCTAACCATTTGAGAACTTCCACATCACACTTGGATAGAATGAACAAACACTTGCCACGACCCGTTAGATTCTGAATGCACCTCGTGGTCTTGCGAGTATTGGCTCGTCCATTAATCACCCCACCACACAAGACATGCTTCTCAATAGGTTTCGGTAAATGAGGTATGGCCAAGTGGGTTAGAAACCGATTCACCTCGGGGACGTAGACTCCAAAGGCATTGATAATAGGTATAGTCGAATGATTATCTATAAACGACTTGAAGGAATTATTCATTCGTGGAGGACCCATGTCCACATTAATGGGTAATGTAATCACAGGAGTCAACCTTGTCACCCATGGATATGATCTATTAGATCCCAAAACATTCATGTATAATTCATGACGCCACTGATGATCACGATTCACCAGGACGTAATCGGTTCGTGGCCTGGGACGTACATCCACCCATGAAGTCACGCCCCACAACATCTCACATTTTTATAATTCATTTTATCCATATCGGAACTAGTAAAAAAGAAGAATGACAACTACATTCACAAAAGGGATAAATGATTTCGACGGAATAGAAAGGTGGGGTAAGGTAGTAAGATTATTATACGGCAACACATGGGCCAGTACACAATCCCAGATTGCTAGGATTCAACAACTTAAAAGAAATAATAATGGGGAAGTCCCATACGATGTCAAAAAAACATATGTAACGGACTTGTATGATTATACTATTGCACCAAATCGATTTAATTCTGACCAAACAAATTATACGGTACATTACCATGATGAAGGATTCGAAGAACCACAACAAACCAATGAGTGCAAAGTACTATTTGTAAAAAGAGATACGTTGGACGTTGCAGAAGCATTTGGGCATCACGATGATTGTTTGATTCTCAACTTTGCCAACTCAGTTGATGTGGGTGGAAGCTTCAATTCGGGTGCAACAACTCAAGAGGAGACATTAATCTATCGTTCGACATATTATCATTCCCTTCACAAAGCATTTCAAAACTTATCCAACAATAAACAATTAGACGAGAATGATTTCGACGTCAAATCCCAGGGTTTTGCATTACACGGAAAAGCAAAGTATTTACCATTTCGTCGATGTATTGTCAGTCCCAATGTCTATGTCTATGGAAGGATCGTCGGTGATAAAATGACATTAAACCCAAACGAACCTATTATGAAAGTATCCATGATTGCAGCTGCTGCACCATGTCTTTTAAAACTTCCAAGAAAAAACTCTTGGTACACAAAAGGAAGGTTAAATACCAACATACAAAATGCTATTGTAACTATGTGGGAGACCATATTTCGAAGCGCCATAGCCGAAAAAAAGAGGAATCTCATCATTGGTCCCATTGGATGTGGTGCATATGCCCCAAAGAAATATAGGGATGAATATGTCAAACTCATGGCTGTTACTTTAAATAAGGTCATAGATCAATATAAGAAATTCTTTCAAACCATTATATTTGCAGATTTCTCACAAAGTAATAACAAAACTTACGAAACATTTCTCGAACAGTTAAAAAACTCTGACCCACAAGAAATCGAACTAACGCAACTCGGTAACTATCAATATGAACCAAATCTGATTCCAACAACAAATGTGAAAGCTAATCTACCCACTCAGACAACTAGTCCATCACAAAAGAATCCACGAACCAATTCATCACAAACTACTCACACATCTCCACGAACCAATCAAACACCTAATACACCATTGGGGTCAACGCGACAATCACCAGTCTTTCACCCAATAACAAGAGCTTCTCAACCCACATCAGCCTATCTATTATTCGCTGCTTTTGTAAGTACATTTATTGTATCTACCATTCGAGTTTCTATGGTTTGATTATCCTCTAAGACGAAGAACCAAGTGCAACGTTGATTCCTTTTGAATATTATAGTCGGCCAAGGTTCGCCCGTCTTCTGAATCATTGATCGAGTTTCAAACATTTTCGTTTTGTCTTTTTCTAATAAACGATTTGATGTTTGGAACATACCATTTTCCATTGATAATACATCACACTTGACCGACTAACGTTTGATAGAATTATGTAATCATATATGTGTTTGACCTCACGATATAAACCTCCGTCGATCAATAAAGAAAAACAATGTCCCAAATTAAGAATAAGAGAAGGAGTGAAATGACAAAGGATGAACTGGATAATATACGAGCAGTCCGTCTAGCATATTATCACAAACATAAGTTGAAAATATCTGAAGAACGTAAAAGAAAGTACGCTGAACATAATGAAAGCATACGTGAGAAGAAACGACAGAAATATCATGAAGACGTTAATAAAAGCCGTCGAATGATCAATGAGAAGTATCGAAGAAATAAGGAGTATTACAGAGCATATCATAGGGATTATAGACAGAATCATGCAGAACAAAGAAAGGAAACTGTCGACCGATTTATGGCACATAACAAGGAAAGAGTAAGGCTTATGCAAAGGAAAAGCAAAGAGGCTAGAAAGGATCAAACACGATTATACGACAAAGAACGCTACAAAAGGAATAGGGAATACATATTGGAAAGAGCAAATGATCGAAACCATACGAAACCAAAAAGACTTGATGCAAATACAGATAGTTTAATAGACTCATCACTAATAGATGATAAATCACGTAATCCTGCAACAGATATAGAAACTGAACAGTATTTGCAACAATTATTTGATCGAGAAACATACATTGATATGAATATAAGTAAGAAACTCAAGTCCTCTGATAAGATCATGTATCATTTTATTAGAAGCGTTTTATCCAAAGGAAATGATACAAAAGACATTATATGGAGTGAATACGGTGATCGTCAAACAGAGAAACCTAGAAAAGTATCGGTTATGTCAGCTGATAATTTTATCATGGTTGTACATGTGAAACCGGATGACATTGTCAATAACAAGTTTTCAAAGTATCTTATTATACAGAATGCAATTTACGAATGGCTTCGCGTCAATAATATACTTGTTATCGATGTCAAACCAATTCGTTTTTCGATGGATACAAAGAAGACTTACGGCAAACAAATATCAGTACCACACGCTTTATTCAAAATAGCTACTGCGGATGAAGATTTGACAGTACTTTTAAACACATTATCTGATTCGATGAAAATGAAATCGTTGAATGATTGTGGAATCATGTTTCATAATATTGATATCAAAGTTGACTACGCTCTGTGTCTGACACCAGATGCAATACATCACTCATTTAGTCGAGCTAAAATCGAATTTCCTGGTAACGACATATATCAAGAGATCAATAGAAGTTTCGGTAATAATTGTGTAGTTATAGTTGATAAAACTAATCGAACTAGAGCTAAAGTCTATAATAAGTTTGTGGAAACTATTGAAAGTTCTGGAGTCGGCTGTGATATTGGAGATCATTTTCACAGATGGGCATGCAATACAGGACGTAACTTGAAAAAGGCAATAGAAGATCCATTGACTCAATCGCGCGGGTTGACTCGAATTGAAGTTACATTCAATGGAACAATTCCTTGTTTGCAAAGGTGTTGTGAAGTATTTGAAGCTTATGAAAATATATTCCTTCCACATTGTAATTACACATCTATCACAAAACAATGGAAATGTTTACCACCTGAACATTCAGTAATGGTTTTCGATACATACACAAGAGGATACGTATTAGGTAGATGGTTTAACTCAAAGACAAAGCAGATCAACGGTATTTCTGGTATAGCAAACTCGTTCGTTGAATTAATGCACGTTCTCAAGTTATGTACATTATCCAGCTTACCGGTTGACTTTTATATTATCACATCAACCCTAACACAAGGGGGTGTATGCTTACCGTCATCCAAAGCACCATTCGAATGTTTTAATAATTCAACAGTATTGAGTGGTGTATCAAGAAATCATTTTCAGTCAAAGAAATTGCGGCTGTACATACGAGGTAACCCAAAGACACATTTTCTTAGGAACAAAACATTGTATAATTCCATTTTATCATTTCCAGATTTAGTTCGACTTGGAATAACTGGAAATAATCTGATCATACCTACTATATCAGAGAATTCCTATTCAAGGAATGATTTACTAGAATATATCCAGCTTACAACAACAGACACATGTTTTGCTTTTGAAAACACCCCCATACAAAATAATTTACCTGATGGGAAATATCATTTCATAAATGGATATGTTAGCGATGATAACACTTTATACATTGCTGTCAAAGGTCATACGCCCTTCTACAAGTTCAATTCAAAATGGAAGGTTTTAGAACCACACTTTAGACGAAACTCTGGATTTACATTTTATATCACGGATGGAATGATATCTATGACACCATACGAAATATCGACTACCAAACCAATGAACTTATCCTCGTTGGAATTGAATCACGTATATACTTTGTCTACAATACAAAACCAAAATCAAACCACAGTTGTACAATTTGTCGAACTTCCTCAAATCGCCTTTTATTCATCAATTGAGTTAGACATGTTAATTTCTCAAGGTTATTTGAAATACAGAACAATTTTGACAACGGACGACCAAGGTTCAAATTTACTAGCTTTAGTACCATATTAACACGTTTCTGTTCGAATGTACACAATAAAAAACAATTCAATAATCAACCAAACCACTGCTATCCTCTCAGACGAAGAACCAAGTGCAACGTTGATTCTTTTTGAATATTATAATCGGCTAGAGTTCGCCCGTCTTCTAAACACTTCCCTGCAAAAATTAAGCGTTGTTGGTCTGGTGGAATTCCTTCCTTATCCTGTATCTTTTGCTTTACGGCTTCAATGGTATCTGACGAATCAACATCCAAGGTAATGGTTTTTCCTGTGAGCGTCTTGACAAAGATCTGCATCTGCGACATTTTTTTTTTCTCATGGGTACTGCTAATAAAAAAAAAAGATTTGATATGAGTTGGTATATGTATTATCCTCTTACAAATTACAATACACCTTCTCCCATTCTTCAACTTGCTGCTGATAATGAATCAACCCCCATCGAAGATCCTGTCCCTCTTGATGAAGAAGCTGATGAACTGCCAGAAGCATTAGCTGAAGAAATCGTAGAGAACTTGATTCAACAAGTAATCACTGAAGATTCACAAATGGCTCTTGTGACTGAAGCAACTCCTGTGGCTCAAGAAGAGGTCCCTGTTGCTCAAGAAGAGGTCCCTGTGGCTCATGAAGAAGTCCCTCACGTTCAAGATACTCATGTGGTTCAAGAGACTCATGCAGCTCAAGAAACTCCTGTGGTTCAAGAGACTCATGCAGCTCAAGAAACTCCTGTGGTTCAAGAAACACCAGTAGCTCCAGAAGAGGTCCCTCAGGTTGAAGAAACTCCTGTTGTTGAAGAGACTCCTGCGGTTCAAGAGACCCCTGTTGCTCAAGAGACTTTTGTGGTTCACGAAGAGGTTGCTCAAGTTCAAGAGACCTCTGTTGCTCAAGAAGAGGTCCCTGTGGCTCAAGAAACCTCTGTCGTTCAAGAAGAGGTCCCTCAAGTTCAAGAGACTCCTGTTGTTCAAGAAACCTCTGTCGTTCAAGAAGAAGTCCATCAGGTTCAAGAGACTCATGTGACTCAGGAGGAGGTCCCTACTGTTCAAGAGGTCCCTCAGGTTCAAGAGACTGCCGTAGTTCAAGAGGTCCATCAGGTTCAAGAAGCTCTTGTTGAAGAAACTCATGTGGTTCAAGAAGTCCCTCAAATTCAAGAGACTCTTGTCGTTCAAGAAGAGTCTACTGTGGTCCAAGAGACTCTTGTCGTTCAAGAGGTCCCTACTGTTCAAGAAGCTCTTGTTGAAGAAACTCCTGTGGTTCAAGAGGTCCATCAGGTTCAAGAAGAGTCCCCTGTGGTCCAAGAGACTCTTGTGGTTCAAGAGGTCCCTCAGGTTCAAGAAGAAGTCCCAGTAGCTCAGGAATAAAATAAAATGTGTGTTTTATTATGATGCTTGAATCATTTCAAAAATCTTTTCTGCCATTTTCCTACCACCTAGACTTGAGGGTTCAACTCTCTTGGCATACTCTTCTGTCCTTTTTCCATTCAACACTTGAAACAAGGGTAAAAACTTGATATGATACCCATCAAGTTGAATTTGTTTGACACACATTTCAAACACTAGCTTCATACGCTCCTGTAATGAACAAGGGTTTCGATCATACCCTAAAGCAGACAAGGTTGGATTTGCCCAACTCTCGACTTGACTATTTTCATCTGGATAATACAAGAAACATACAATGATCAATCTCGGCTTCTTCAAAAAGGTCAACTTCTTAATATACATCTCCAATGTCGTCTTGAACAAGTGACGTAAATAAATCATAGATGGATTGTAATACCCCAACATAATCATAGGTTGCCACATGAGACCTGCCATGGCCATGATCGTTCCCATGGTCGGCTTCAATGCAATGTCATTCCCACCTATCGACACCACCAACACATCATTCGGTTGGATATTATTCATTACAAATGTATCTTGAGCATTCATATCATTCATCTTGGAACTCAACGTGGCCTCTTCTACTGCTGCATTCACACACGCCATACGATAGTGTTGACACCGATTATGTAACCAATACGCAACATCAGGTACTGCTTCATACTCTTCCTTCATATCAAGCAAATGAACCTTGGGCATCACACATTGGTATCCAGCATGAGTAGGTAGTCTTGCTTCATCCAATACCCAATACTTGTTATCCAATGATGAATCACCTGCCAAGAAAATAATACTATGCCTTAGCTTTCGAAATTGACTCGTCAAGGTTTCCAAATGAGAAATCTTGTGTCCATAGTAGTTGTCATAAAACCCAACACTCATTCTTGTTTTTTCCTTTTATTTTCTATTCCGATATCATCATTCCAAAACACATTTTGATTCATATCTCATGATGAGAAATCGTAAATGGTTCTGTCTCTACATTCTTTTATCCATTGTTGGGATTATTATGCTCATCTATGGACTCTTGTACGTGTGGGAATATCCCGTCGACTGTACACCCCATCACCTTTCCATTCAATCCCATAGTCTCGATTTCAAAATCTCCTCCTGTGAACTTTTGAATCCTCTTTACAAGACATATCACTCTTGTGAAGTGCTTGTTGATAATCAAACCGACGGCCCCTGTCGTACATCTGAACATCAATGTGTCGTCTCTCATCAATTCGTCACCACCATCAACATGACCATCTCCTCTTATTCCATATCACCACCTTTGCATTTGGATTATACTTACCAACATTCACAACCCAATGCCTTTATCGCGGATCAAGATCTCATCCAAAGCTGGAATCAAACCTTGACCTGCTATTACACTCATTCCATCATTCATCCACAACTTCATCTCGGCCTTTCCTCTACACCCATCGAATACCTTACCTGGATGATCGTCATCATTCTCGTCCTCATCTTCATTGGCATCGTTTATTTCCCCACCGAACGTTATCGACCCTTTTAAACAAAAAAAAAATAAAATACTATTCCGATATTCCCCAAGCATTTCCTATAATAGGTAGAAAAATGCAATGCATAGTAGAGTCGGTTAAGAGCATCCACTCATTGACCTGTGATCAAAAGAAGAATCTTGTAAATGTCTTGATTGAGCAACCCTGTACTGACAACTGTCATCTCCTCTCATGCCTTCAAAGACTTGATGTCTACTTGTCATATGATCTACTCAATGATGTACTGATAGAAAACAAGTGTTCACAATGCATACGAAATATCATCTTGGCTATGGATGATGACGAGTAAGTATTAGCACTATGATAACTCTTACTTACCATTATTCAAGTATTGCCGACGCTACTGAGCAAGCCATGTTCTACAATGATTATGACAGGGTGTTACTCATCACGAGCATACGTAATATCTATCTACATGACGACGAACTTGAATTTATGGAAAAGGATCATGACCAATCAGATCAAAACTCCCAATTTCATCAAGTGATTCGTCGACTACGTGAGTTCTTTTCTCATTACAAAGACGAAATCCCATGTCCAACTTGTCAACAAATTGTAAAACCCCGTAAACGACACCGAGAATAAAAATAGTAAAAAATGTTCCGCTATTGCCAACCTCGTTTTTATTTGCACATAAACCGCAAATATGTCCAGAACGGTTTATTTGGATATGGGGGGCAGGTCGAGTGAGAAACTCTTGGCAGATCTTGCGGATATTCAACAAGGTCATGTTTTGGTGATTGATGCTTCTCATTCGGGCCATGTTACCTCCTCATTGTTACAACCACAACTTGTGGCAGATACAATGTTACAACATGAAACCAAGCCTGAATATGGCATGTTTCAACTCCTATCCGACTCTTCTGTATTGAATATCAATGGTCTATCATTGTCGACCTATACTCTACCCACCAATCGACCCAATGTGACACTACTTCCCACATCCAGTTATGCTCCATTGTTGCTCGAAAAACAAAGCGTGTGCACCATGAACCATCGACGTTTCTTGACCGTACTACAACAACTCTTGGACCGGGATGCCAAAGGATTTACTCATATCCTCCTTGACACATCTCCTACTCTTGATCTTCTAACCCAACTCGCCATTGTTGCCTCCACGTAAGTTGTATTATGACATGCCGAGACACTTATTTTGAAAAAAAAGTCGAGCTGTCATCACCTCCCAAGACTCGTTCATGGCCGAACGAACAAAGCAATGGATCACTGGAATCCCCAATCTACCTACTCACTTACAACAACGCGACTTTCCATATCAATGCAAATGTCTTGATATAAAGCTACCCACCTTTTGAGAAATAAAAACTGACATGTAAACCAAAAAGAAAAAAGACATGATGATGGATAAACTACAAAAGTATAATTTGGGTATTGGGATCATTCATTTAGTCGCAGCTCTAGCGCTCATTATTCTCACGAGTATACAACCCAAACATACCATTACAGTCAACACTACTTATTCCAACAAGTATTATGAACCCCAATCAAAACCATTAGTGGATGTACCTATTGGCTACTTTTCAGCCATCTTTCTCATGTTGGCCGCCGTAAATCACATCTATGTCGCTACCTATGGCCACCCCAGCTACATGGCAGGTCTCAAAGAACATAGAAACACCTATCGATGGCTTGAATATGGTCTATCCGCCAGCTTGATGCACGTCATGATTGCTATGTTATGTGGTATATGTGACGTACATACCCTTCTTGCCATCTTTGGCCTCACTATGACCACCATGACCTTTGGCTACCTACAAGAAAGAACCTCGAATCCGGATCTAAAACCGTTTTGGCTAGGATGTATACCTCACGTCTTTAATTGGGCTATTATCGCATCATACTTTTTTCATGGTGTCGCCACTAGCAAACCACCCATGTTTGTCTGGACTATTATCTTTTTCATCTTTTCTCTCGACGCCTCTTTCGCCGTCAATCAATACTTACAACAAAACAAGATTGGTAAATGGGTCGATTATGAATATGGAGAAGTTGGATTTATTATCTTGTCACTCGTCTCCAAACAATTACTCGCATGGGTCAATTATGGTGGAACACTTCGTCTTGAAACATAATCCAATCGTGGCTTCATAGTCTTACCCTTGCGACAACGATTCTTAAACCGAGGCTCAAAGATTGATTGATATCGGGTCTCAAATACATATCTCTTGAATCGTTTTCGTGAACGATGTTTTCTTGGCCTTGTCTTTTCTTCATCTTCTTCTTCTTGTTCTTGTTCCTCTTCTTTTTCCTCTTTCTTCGCTTCTTGTGCTTCATTGGCTTCTTTAGCTTCTTTCGCTTCTTTGGTTAGCTTGTCATGCAATGCTTGGATCATGTACGTGGTTTGTTCAAAGGTCAGGTCATCCTTGTATATCAATAGAAACTGTAAAAGTACAATGATATTGTCATTGACGGGTTTAAAACCATTGTGATCAACCCATGTCTTGCGTGCGATTTTAAACTCGTTCACATCATTCACAAACTTATGAAACAACCATCCTTCCTTTGGTTCGACTTGTTCAACTTGTTCTTTTTCATCCTTCTCATCCTTTTCGTCATTCGTTCCCGAGCATCTCTCGATTAAACCGACAATGAGAGCAGCCAAAAGGATGGTGACACCAATGGTCATAACGACGATACTCCCTTGAACTACTGCATATGAACAAAACGTCATTTTGATGGTGGAAAAAGGGAATCTTGATAAGATATATTCGGAACTTTTCCGATTCACAAGTTGGAAACATAGGAATAAAGGATCAAATGGATAAACCTTTCCAAGATGTATCCACCATTTACCATATGATGACCATGAACCAACTGGTCAACAAACATAATGTATTCCATTATCGAGAGTTACATATCGTCTATTCCGAAACCAATAGACGTTTGACCCTTCATAGCATTGGTACCTTTCTCTCTAACCTCGGCATCAAACCCAATTATGAATTGGAGAATGCTATCTATTCCTTTCTACAGGGCTCCATGACCGACATTGAATTACTTTATGAAAAATACCGCATTTGTCAAGTCAAGTTTGTTAATCATTTGTTTAATCTCCGACGTAATCATCGCGTCGTCTTCCCTAGTGGGGATACCATTGAAGGAGGACGGCATGGTATTATTCTCAATGATAAAGATACCTATTATCCAGAACATTTCTCCACACTTGTTTCGTTGCTACTTCAAAAGCTTCAAATCGAAGACTACAAATACATTATCCAACCGGCCTGTGAATTCCTCCTCTTGTTTGATCAAAAACACAATTATGTACGTATTGACTTAGTTTTTATTGTACTTATTCATTTATTACAGACTAAATTCAAGACCATTGATCTTGATAAGCTAGTAATGGTCGTCATGCATACACCTCTGTCCGACCTCCATCTTCTTCCTTACCTCGCCAGCCTCTTTCCGTCCGAACCCTACTCGACCTGTTGACGCCCGACTCCGACCTAGACCTCGCCCGACCCCGACCAACTCTCCTACCCGCCTTCGACCAACCTCCTTGCCCGCCCCCGGCCCCAAATTCTGCCCGACCTCGACCAACTCTCCCACTCGACCTCCGCGACCATTCCCTTCTCGCTCACCCGGGCGCCAAGACCTCGAAGCAGAATTCAACACAATCCGACACATGGTTTCAAACTTCATCACTGACGGACGACAAGATATTCTCTCCACAAAAATCGATTAAACCTTTAATTTTTCCAACTCTCTTCGTAAATGTTGTAATTCTTGTAACATGAGAATAGTTAGACTTTGATAGTCGACCGCCAAGAAACTACCCACATTATGTACCAACTCGGGATACACCTTGGCTACTTCCTGTGCCAATACACCATAATGAAGTCGATCCGGATCCGCCTTGAATCGATAACTATAACATGCTAGTTCGTCAATTCTTGTATTATTATCTTTCATGGGTGTAATATCCATCTTCAACCGTTGATCAGATACACAATCAATGTCTTGACATATAATATGCTGAAAGGTATTTGTCCCCGTCCATGTATAATTCAATGCTGTATTGATAGGAGGAATCACAATATGAGACAATACCTCTTGCACAATCTCTGCATTATTCTGATTACTAGCTTCTTCCAATGTGGTCAACCGGCTTTGTAAAGTCTGTGCTGGATCATTACCTACATACATGTCACTCACATGAATAGGCAAGGTAGAAATCAATGATGAACCTACATCATCTATATCCAATTGCAATGTATGTTGCTGTTGAGGTGATGTAAGAATGATACGACTTGGTTTCGATCTACTCATCTCTTTGTTTTTTGTTCCGACATGTCAAACTTTTTTCGGGTTCAAAAAGATGCATCTATGGAGCTTTGGGTTGAAAAGTATAGACCACGTACAAAGTCAAAACTACTCTCCCAAGGCCAAAACATGACTCTGTTGAAATCATTCATTAAAAAACGAAACATTCCTCACCTACTACTCTATGGATCACCTGGCACTGGCAAGACCTCGTTTGCTAATCTGGCAGCCCACCATTTCGTGGATATACTCGAGGTCTTGATCTTGTGTCCCGTATAATTTTAATGCTCACTTTCTCTAGTTAAACGCTTCTGATGATAATGGCATTGATACCATGAGAGACTTGGTTCTCCCCTTTGCCTCATCTTACCCTCGAAACAACAAGAAAGGACTTAAGCTCATCATTCTCGATGAAGCGGATGGACTTTCCAAAGCTGCTCAAATGATGCTTCGTCGAGGTACTTTTTTTTTCTTTAGACAAATCAATGCATAACCCAAGATTAGTGATGGAAGATAATGTCAAACGATGTCGATTCTGTTTCATTGTCAATACCGTCAACAAGATCATTGATGCCATCAAATCCAGATGTCTATGTCTACGCTTTGCACCCATTGAACCTGATGCCATGAAGAAGAAACTCCTCTACATTTCCAAAAAAGAAGGACTACCTGTGGATGAAGCGTATCTCGATCTTATCATCTCCACCTCCCATGGGGATATGCGACAATCCATTTTCAAACTTCAATATGGTATTGCACCAGAGATTGATCGTCGTTTTCATACCGTTATCGACACCACACAAGACGCCCATCAAGGAGCAAACCTACAACTCAATGCCATGCTCGAATATCACGATGCCTCTGGTGGATCCCTTGAGATGATGGAACAATTCCAAGAGTTTTTAAAACTTCCGATAACCACACCTCATTCATAGAATTTGGAAATATGTCCTACCTTGAAGCTGCTTTGGACTTTTTCAGTCAAATCGAACACCAAATTGACTTTAATGACTGTCCCATGTTCAAACCTGAATCCATCCATGATCAATTAAACCATCTTCACATCATGTGTCAATTGCAAAGATACTATTTAACAGATCTTGAATGGCTCAAGAAACAGAACCTCTCCGTTGACGACGAATACAAACTTGCCCAACTTCTTTACTGGGGTACAGACAAGCTTCGTGACACGGACGATAACCAAGAAAAGCTAGATTTGTTTCGTAGAGCTCACGACATCAACTATTGGATCAATACAAGAACCCTAGAACATTACAACATGGATACCATGGTAAATCATTTTTGGAATGAAAAGGGAAAAATCATGATCTACATTCAAAACCAACTCAAAAAATGAATTTATCCATGTAAATAAAAAAAACAACAAATGTCTGCTTATTCTAATTCCAAAGTGTTGAGTGATAAACTTATAGCGGGTACCAATGGTCTCTTTACCCCCAGCATCACTCCCACCACTTCTTCACCTCTACACATTACCAATGACACGGAAATTAATGGAGCATTAACTTTTACTGGATGTAGTGGTAACTTGAGATACAATGTCGATACATTACAAGTGTGGAACTTGGGTACCAAGGCCAATTCTCTCTACCCACTCGTTTCCCCGTTTACTCTCGGTGACTCCTCTCATCGATGGTCCACCCTTTACACTACCAATGCGAATGTGAATGGTATCGTTACTCTGGAAGATACGTGTACCTTTGTTCCTCAAACTACCAATACAATTGATCTTGGGTCCTCTTCCAAACTTTTACGAACCCTCTACACTACCAATCTCGTCATGGGATCCACCAATGTTACCAACTCTCTCACCTATCTCAGTTCTATTACCTCGGATTCCACTCTGGTCACCAAACTAGGCTCTCTTTTACTTGGTACTTCCAATGAAATTAGCATTGTTCCTTCCTCTGGAGCTCTCACCTTTTCATTACCCTCTTCCGTCTCTGTAAGCTCCCTCACCGTCAATACCCATCCCGTCACCAGCGCTCTAGACTTTCTCTACAATGTCACTTCACCAGCCACTCTTGCTGCGAAACTAACTGCTGGTACGGGCATTGATATCACGGCCTCTACCCTATCCAATACTGGCGTTACCTATCTCAATGGAACCACCAATCAAGTCAATGTCTCCACACATACAGGATCGATCACTCTTTCCTTACCCCAAGACATTGCTACATCGTCGTCACCTACATTCCATGGGCTTACAATCGATACCACTTCCGTGACTAGTGCACTCAACTATCTACATGATGCCACTTCCTCATCCACTCTCACATCCAAGCTCAACATTGGTACAGGACTTGATCTCACACTGGGGTCTCTTTCCAACGCGGGTGTTACCTATCTCAATGGTACCATCAATCAAGTCAATGTCTCCACAAATACTGGATCAGTCACTCTCTCTTTACCTCAGGACATTTCCACATCATCATCACCTTCCTTCACTGGCCTAACGGTTCACTCTCATGCCGTGACAAATGCTCTTGACTTTCTCTATGACGCGACATCTCCAGCTACTCTAACATCCAAGCTCAACATTGGTACAGGACTTGATCTCACACTCGGGTCCTTATCCAACTCGGGTGTTACTTATTTGAATGGAACCACCAATCAAGTCAATGTTTCCACTCATACAGGCTCCATCACTCTTTCCTTACCTCAAGACATTGCCACGACTTCATCCCCCACATTCACTGGTCTAACCATTGGTGAACATTCCGTCGCCACCGCCATGACCTATCTCTATGATGTGATTGATGCTTCCTCTCTGGCCTCGAAACTTTCTGCTGGATCAGGTATTTCCATCGCTGCTGGCACCATTTCCAATTCTGGTGTTACTTCAGTCTCTGTTACCACTGACCATCTTCTTACCTCGTCTTCCAATGGTGCCATAACCCTCTCTCTACCCCAATCCATCCATGCCAACTCTTCACCCTCCTTTGCTGGTCTCAGTGTCAACAATCATAGCGTCACCAGTGCTCTAAGTTTCCTTTATGATGTCACAGATGCACCCTCTCTAGCTGCCAAACTTTCAGCTGGTACAGGTATCAGCATCTCCTCCAACTCCATCATCAATTCAGGTGTCACATCCATCATTGGAACACCAGATCATATCAACGCGTCCTCTTCTTCTGGAAGTATCACCCTCTCTTTACCCCAGGCCATTTCTACCACCTCTTCACCCACCTTTTCAGGCCTTCGAGTAGGAGCCAACTGGCTTACTAGCGCCTTCAACTTTCTCTATGATGTCACTGATCCCACCTCTCTTGGTTCCAAACTGACTGCAGGAACAGGCATATCCATCACCTCGGGAACCATCTCTAATACAGGTGTCACACAACTTACAGGAACTCCTAATCAACTCAATGTATCTACTTCCACTGGATCCGTAACTCTCTCCTTACCCCAAGATATATCCACCACATCCAACCCTACTTTTGCTTCTCTTTATATTGGATCTCTAGGCAAGTGTATTTTCCAAACCTCGAATGATCTCACCATCACCAACCCCTATGCCAGTGGAGACATTACTCTCAAACTCAACACTGCCTCGGGTGGCTCCTCTAATCTCTACATTAAAGATTCAGCTGGAACCGATGTCTTTAGTGTCTTTGATACAGGTGTATGCTATGTCAATAACTCGGTCGTACCCAAGACCAATGATTCAGGCAGCATAGGCTCTCTCTCCAACGTATGGGCCAATGG
>JACCDN010160704.1_pt1 | contig 23019 bp, 16 predicted proteins | sample 7441691 | NCBI WGS metagenome assembly JACCDN01 (sample SAMN15323439, study PRJNA562643) | freshwater metagenome | isolation source: river surface water | place: USA:Blue River Watershed | collected 2017-08-16 | reverse complement strand
TTTGCTGGCGTGCGGTCTGTGGTCAATACAGGCTTAAGACAAAAGATGAATCCCTACCATTCGCTTAAGCAGGCTCTCCAAGACCCATAGAAAACATCTCTCTCCCTACCGGGGGGTGAGCAATTACTTTTATTCTATTGTACTTCTACGAATCGTTTAGATCGACTCATCGGGGAACTGTCATATCCTGTTTATATTGTTCATATGCTGGTTATAAATGTTTTGGCTATTTTTATGGTACAGGATCATTTTTTCCCCTATTGGGTTGCTGGCGTTTCCGTTTTCTTATCTGTTGGGCTTGTGAGGTGGATTCAAAAACCAATAGACCATTACAGGATGCTGCGTCTTAAAATGGAAAATCCCTCGCAAGAGGAGCCTCAAATTATTGAGGAGTTACCAAAACAATACGCCCCTGTAGGGTAGCGGCTGTAGCGCAATACCTTACGCCTTTAGCGGCGGCGTCATGATGCGCTTAAGATTGAGCAATAAGATGAGAGAACTTTAAGAAGGAATGATAAAAGAAATGAGAATTATAATTCCATATTTAGGAAATCCGTAAAATTTTTAATTATATCCAATGGGTGAAGGTCTTTCTTTTTAAAAACAATCTTGCACTATTGTAATTATTGAAGTAACGGACATTTCTATTTTTTTGATGCTAAATTACGGATACTCATTATCCTTGAAGGTGCTTTTTATGAATTGCTTTGTCCCCTTAAGCGCCCTGCGCTCGCAGTTCCTCTCCATGATTGAACCCTGGTTACGTCATGGCGGGGAACGCAGCGATGCAGTAATCCCCATCTCTTCAAGTCCGTTCAATATAGTCAAAATTCTCTTTCTCCTTACCGTCTATATAGCTCATGGGCGTCCTTTTGCGGGGATGGCTGATTATGGTTACGCCCTTCTTGCCGCCTATCTGCCCCTCTTTGGAATCTTGCGTAACCGGATAAAACCCGTCCTGGTGATCACAGGGTTGGTATGTTTAACGCTTGGACGCTTTATGCCTCAGCTTATGATCCCGGAACAGCAACGGCTTTTAATGGACAATCAGCGGAATTTTATTGCTCCAGGCCAGTTCCTGGAGGACGCCTCAAAATATCCCTGTTTTCTAACGGCGGATGGATATGTACAGGGTTATCAGGATAAGCGGCTTGTCCGAACCATTGACATTGACGAAGGGCTTTTTTCGCTGCGCAGCGGGTGGATGAACCGCCCGGAATATAATTTTTATCCGCCGGTTAGTCCCCATGTGCGCAGAGACCTTCCCTTTGTCGTCAGTTATGACATCATTCCCCAGATGGTTGGGATGACGTTAAGTGTGGAAGGGTTGCTGGTTTTTGAGAAAGAAGGCCGGTTTAAAATCCATGATCCGGCCATCAAAACGCTCCAGCTTCACCATACCCACGTGGGGTCAACCTTAACGGGTTTTGGCGGACAACGGGATGCAAGAGGGTATAATAACCTCAAAATAAAATTAGAAAAAACCCTGCCTTATCAATTATATGATGCTGTCCGGTTGAGTTGTTTTTTTTCAGGTATGGCGCTGCTCTTTTTCGGGTTGTTTTCCATCCCGCTCACAATTAATTTTAGTTTACAATCCTTTCTTTTATTTTTATCCGCATCTTCTTTCTGGATGTATTTCTCTCCTGTGCTTCGATGGGGTATTTTAGCGAAAGGGGGAATGGATGGGATTATCCATGATGGCTTTTCCTACTGGATGCTCGAAAAATGGGCGGCTGGGGATTGGCGGGAAGCGCTTCTATCGCCAGAGCGCGTATTTTATTTTATGCCCGGGATGCGTTACGTCCGTTTTACGGAAATGCTCCTGTTTGGAGATGCCTACATCCTTCAAGTTTGCCTCTTAATTTTTGTACCAGTTATTTTTTACCGCCTCTTTTCCGTATTTCTATGCAGGGCCGTTGCTCTAACCTTGACCCTTCTGGCTTTTTCTTATCTTTTTAATGGTATCGGCTTGAGCTTCAAACTCTATATAAAAGCGCTGCTGGATCTCTACGGGGAAGGGTTTGCCTATGCTCTTTTGTTGATAGCCGTAACCATGCTGGCCAAATCAGTTCAAAAGACCGGTTGGGGAACCGTCGCTTTCTTCCTTCTGGCTATCAGCATCTCAATCCGGCCTAATTTAGTGGTTTTTGTTGGCATCCTCAGCGGGATTCACCTTTTTACGGCAACTTTTTCACCGCTACCATGGTCTTCCCGGTTTATGATGCTTTTTGGCTTAACGCCTGTCCTTCTGATTCCAGCGCACAATATTTGGGGGGGGGAATTTGTTCCGCTGACGAAAGCCGTTCAAATTCCCGAAAATTTGCCGTTATCTCCAGGACTCTATTATCAGGCCATAACGCATTTTTTGGGGAAGAACGAAGCATTTAAGGAAACAGGCCGATTTATAGCGCATTTTCAAACACTGTATCCTCAGTATGTCATAGCCTGGGCAGGATGCCTCTGGTTAAGTTTTAAGGGGCAAACTCCCGTTGCTCAAGCCCTTGCCTTTGCCACTTTTGCGGGACTGTCAATGCACTTTTTCTATTTGCCTGACATCCGGTATCTGCACCCTTATTTGACAATAGCCATTGTTTTGGGCCTCTCCCAAATTCCTCAATTGAGAGCAAGAGATATCTCATAAAAAGATGGGAAAGAGATTACAGCTCTTTCCTCAAATACGCTTTTGCCAAAGACCCTTCGCTGCTATAGCCTAAAAATTTATAAAAATCGTGGGTTCCATCTTTTGCATGGAGTGAATCGGTTGTGAGGTCAATGATGATGCTATGGTTCTCTCGGGCGAAAACCTCAATGGCTTGTATCAATTTTCGTTTAACGCGCAAGTCCCGCTCCCTGGGATCAACAACCAGCCCTTCAATGCGGCACCGCTTTCCTTCAGACATAAATAAATCATAAATAACAAAGGCAATGAAACCAATGATCTTTTTTCCCCTTTCAGCGACTAGAATCCGCTGATTTGACCGGCCCGCATAATTGTGGATCCGGGTTCTCATACTTTCACCGACCTGGCAATAACCAAGCTGCTGCTCCATCAAAGCCAACAGCTGGGCTATATCCTGCGGACCGGGTTTGCGAAGTTGAATTTTATTTGAAAGGATTTTTTGCCCCAGATTGAGAGGGATTTTTAGTTCGGCGTCGTAATGCCTGTCCAGGCGGTTTCTCAACCGCCGCATTTTCATCCACATTTTAAAAGCGACTTCCTGAGCCTGTTTTTTAGACTCATATCCTTGATAGTGATCACTGGACTGGGCTATATTCCACGTGCATTCCCAGGACGGATATATGGTGGCTTTAAGCTTTGGGTTATAAAAATTCCCTTTTTTATTGAGGTACCATTGATGACGCGCAGAAAGAACTTTCCATACATGGATTTTACGGCGGAGATATTTCAATAACAGGTCAACCTTGTAGGCAAGAAAGTGGATAGACGTGGCTGCCATTAATATAATAAAAGTCAGGAACTCGCATGTTTTTGCTACGCCCGATATGAGGGAGGCGTATATTCGGGACAAGATCAACCGCGTTGGTGAAAAAAAATGGCTTAAAGTATGTTTGTATTGAGAACTTAACCTTTTTGTATTTTTAATAAGGGGTTCCGTTTTTACGCATAACTCTTTAAAAGGCTCTTTAAAAGAGATCATCAACAAAATCCCGAAATAAAATAAGCAGGGTTATCAGCCACCTTCGTATAAGCGTATTATGGGATGGAAGATTTTACAAACGTCTTTTATCATAGGCGTGAGAGGTAGGATGAAGAGGTATTGCGTAAATTGTGCGGCTGCGTATAATTCTAATCCAGCAGGGTAGCAAAAAATTCAGGAAAAGAGGTATAGAATGGCTATTAAAGTTGCAATTAACGGGTTTGGGCGTATTGGACGCATGGTGTTGCGCGCCCTTGTTGAAAGCGGCCGCAAAGATATTCACGTGGTTGCGGTCAATGACCTGGGTTCTATCCACGATAACGCCCATATGTTGAGATATGATTCTGTCCATGGCCGTTTCCCTCAACCTGTTTTAACCTCAGATGATTCCTTGGATGCAGGCTCCGGTCCCATCAACGTTTTTGCGGAGCCGGACCCTGAAAAACTGCCGTGGGGAGAACTAGGCATTGATATTGTGATGGAGTGTTCAGGCTACTTTACGGATCGGCAAGCGGCCGCAAAGCACTTAAGCGCAGGGGCCAAACGTGTCCTGATTTCCGCGCCCGCAACAGGCGCAGATATGACGGTTGTTTATGGCGTGAACCACCATGAAATTTCCGCCAGCCATTACGTAATCTCAAACGGATCTTGCACCACAAACTGTTTGGCGCCCGTGGCGAATGTTATTCATCAGGGTGTGGGAATTGAAGCTGGCTACATGACGACAATACACTCCTACACAGGTGACCAACGGTTGGTTGATACGCTTCACAAGGATTTACGCCGGGCGCGTGCTGCCGCCATGGCGATGATCCCTACATCGACGGGCGCAGCAAAAGCGTTAGGGCTGGTATTGCCTGCCCTGCAAGGCAAGCTGGATGGTTGCGCGATTCGCGTTCCCACGCCCAATGTTTCTCTCATTGACTTCACATTCACCTCCGAGCGCGCAACGACCGTTGATGAAATCAACAGCCTCATGAACGAGGCAGCAAAGACGAACCTTCAAGGCGTCCTGGATGTAGTCAATGAACCGCTTGTATCTGTTGACTTTAATCATCATCCAGCCAGCTCTATTTTTGATACCACGCAAACACAAGTCGTGAGGGGGAAATTCTGCCGGATTTTATCCTGGTATGATAACGAGTGGGGCTTTGCAAACCGTATGAATGATGTGGCTGTTGTTATAGGCAAGACACTTGGATAGATGTATGGACCTCTGGCGAAAATAAGAGGCCCTACATCCATTATCGGGCTAACTTTCCTCGGACAACATGCTGTTGTCAATTAAAGACAGCCTTACCTTACTCAATCTTGAGGGCTTGACGCTGCAGCTTAATCAATTCTTCAACTCCTTCCCGGGCAAGCTTCAGCATTTTCGCAAAAGCCTCATCCCCGAAAGACCCCTTTTCAGCTGTCGCTTGAATCTCAACCAAATTACCGGAACCTGTCACCACAAAGTTGGCATCAACTTGCGCGTTTGAATCTTCCTGATAATCAAGGTCGAGAAGGGCTTCATCTTTTAAAAAGCCACAAGAAATAGCGGCGACTTGATCAATAACAGGCATTTTCGCAAGCGTTTTATTCTTGACCATTTTTTCTAAAGCCTGATGCATAGCCACGTAAGCGCCTGTAATGCTTGCTGTACGGGTACCGCCATCTGCCTGGAGGACGTCACAGTCAATTCTGATTTGCCGTTCACCGAGCAGGGCCACGTCAACAACGGCCCGTAATGACCGCCCGATCAAGCGCTGGATTTCCTGGGTACGTCCCGTTTGTTTGCCTTTAGAGGCTTCCCGGTCCACACGCTGGTGGGTTGCGCGCGGTAACATCCCGTACTCAGCTGTAATCCACCCCGATCCCGTATTCCGCAAGAAGGGGGGAACTTTTTCCTCGACCGTTGCTGTACAAATGACGTGGGTATCCCCAAATTTGACGAAGCAAGAACCTTCAGCATATTTTGCATAGCTTGGCCCTAGGAAAACAGCTCGTAATTCGTTGGCTTTTCTTTTATTGTTGCGCATATATATTGATCCACTCCCTTGACGATGTGTTGTTTTTTACTACATATAAGAGAGGAATGAAAGACCAAAACATGGCATTAACCGTTGCGGAATTAAATAAACGTTCCATTGATATTTTCCGCGAACTGGTGGATGCCTATGTGGAAACGGGGGAACCCGTTGGTTCCCGCACCCTGTCCCGTCGGTTGAAGACCTCTTTATCACCGGCGACCATCCGCAATGTAATGGCCGACTTGGAAGAGGCTGGCCTTTTATATGCCCCCCATACGTCTGCGGGACGTTTACCAACAGAAGCGGGTTTGCGTTTCTTTGTCCATGGCTTATTGGAAGTGGGGGACTTAACGGAAGGGGACCGGGCTTATATTGAGCAACGGTGTACAAGTGCGGGGCGAAAAGTTGATGATGTGCTGGAAGAAGCCACATCTATGCTATCCGGCCTCTCTAAATGCGCAGGACTGGTTCTGGCGCCAAAAACGGAGTCCCCCTTAAAACATGTCGAGTTTGTTAGTTTAAGTGCGGGGCGGGCCATCCTGGTTTTGATCACGGAGGATGGGGTAGTCGAAAACCGGTTAATTGAGGTGCCGGTCGGCATCCCTCCCTCCATTTTAATTGAAGCGTCGAACTATTTAAATGCCCGTCTTGCAGGCCGGACCTTAAGTGAAGCGAAACGTGTTATTTTTGAGGAGCTTAAGCAGCATAAGGCGCATCTGGATACGCTTGCGGCGAAGGTTGTGGAAACGGGCATTGGGGTTTGGAGCGAAGGCGACCAAAGTGGGTCGTTGATTGTAAAAGGGCAAAGCAACCTCCTCACGAACGTCACGGTTCTTGAAGACCTGGACCATATTCGGGATTTATTCGCGGTTCTTGATACGAAAGAAACACTGATTCAATTGCTGGATGCCTCCATCCAGGCGGAAGGGGTACAGATTTTTATCGGCGCTGAAAACAATCTCTTTAGCCTTTCTGGATGTTCCCTGGTTGTTGCGCCTTATAAAAATTCCCGCCAACATATTCTGGGAGCTATTGGCGTTGTGGGACCAACGCGCATGAACTATGGAAAGATCATTCCTCTTGTTGACTATACTGCGAAACTCGTCGGGCATTTACTGGGGTAGGGAGACGGCGCTTCCTCCTCCGTTCGTCCTCGCGCGCAGACGTGAAGCGCCGAAGCCGAGATATGAAGGCGAACGGCAAGAGGTAATTTATAGGCCAACATCGGGGGTCACGGAGCAACCCCCCCGCGGGCGGGTTGCTCCTAAGCGATGATTGCGTGATAAGGCAGAGCAAGGGTTTGCTCATCTATCCAAAAACAGCGGTCTCCTGCATAGATGACAACTCCCGGGCGGATTCGCTGGCGGGGGTATGTTTCCCGAAAGGCCCTTATTCCACGGGCATCTTGTTTCCCCACAAACGTTTTTGCTTTAACCTCAATAGGATATAACCATCCATCTCGCTCGAGAATGATATCCACTTCTGCGCCATTAGACGTTCGCCAATGATATTTATGAGGGGCCATGTCTAAAGCTGTAGCTACCGCTGTCATTTGATTTATAACGGAAGTTTCAAACAAAGCCCCCATTTGCGGATAAGCCCCTAGCGCTTCAGGGCTGGATAACCTTAAGAGGTGGCAGGCCATGCCTGTATCCTGAAATATTCCTTTTCCTTTCCTGGAAAGGCGTTTCAACGTATTCCCATGATAGGGACATAATTCTTCCCATTGATATGTGTAGGTCAATAAATTAAGCCAGCGGGACGCTGTTGTATGCGTGATTCCAATATCTCGTCCTAATTGGGTAGGATGTATCTCCTGGGCTGTCAAAGCGGCAACGATACGGACAAAACGGGTAAATTCATTTAAGTCACGAATGGATTCAAGAAGCCGCACATCCCGCTCAATATAAGTTTCCAGGTATGATTGAAGCATAATGGGAATGGCGTCATCAGGTAAGGATAACATACCCGGAAACCGGCCTCTCCACAGAAAAGACCATAATTGTATGGGTAAAACACCCTGAAACCGCCGAGGAAGGTCTGGAGGGGATTCCAGCAAGCAAGGAAGCCAGTGCTTGTCAGGGCATCCCTCCATTTCATGGGGCGTCAGGGGATATAAGGTCAAAATAGACACGCGCCCTGCCATGCTTTCAGCCATATTTTTCAAAACACTAAAGTTTTGGGAGCCTGTTAGAAAATATTGCCCGGGTTGCGGGGATTGATCCACCTTTCGCTTAATAGCTGAGACAAGGGCTGGATGATATTGGATTTCATCGAGAATTAAAGGTTTTGCGTATTGTTGCAAAAAAAGGTCGGGATCTGCCTGGACGTTATATTTGTCTTGAAAAGGATCAAATGTAATATGAGGGGCATCCGGGAAAATATGACTCAGCAAGGTAGATTTGCCAACCTGCCGCGCTCCAACCACCAATATGACTTTGGCGTATTGACTCAAATTTTTGATTTTTGCTTCTAAATGGCGGGTTTTATACATTTTAACCATGCAATCCGAATATAATAAATTCAAATTACATGGTTTTTAGAGATGAATCAATAAAATCATCTCTTAATCACCATACAATCTGAATATAATAAGTTCAGTTTACATGGTTAAACTCAGCCAGATCAGGAACCTATGGTTTGAGAATGCTCAAAAGCGATTAAGTCAGCGACGCCTTTTGCGCCTTTGAGAGAATCAAAGTCCGCAAACCAGGCGGTGAGAATTTCTTTTGCGATATCCTGGCTCAAAAGGTGCGATTAAAGTACAACAAGCAATTCACTCTTCTTCCCTATAATCTCTTTAATATCAGTTAAATCTTAAACCCCCGTACCCCTTGGTGTAGATTTTTTTTCTACCGCAATAAAGAATCAGAACAATATCAGTCGCTTTTTGAAGCAACGGACGCCAATATCCTTTTTTTTCCGACCAACCAAAAAATAACCGGCGTCATCAGGGTGTCAAGGAGGGTCGAAGATATCAAGCCACCAAAAATAACTACCGCGACAGGGTGCAAGATTTCTTTACCAGGTTGACCACCGCCTATCATGAGAGGAACAAGGGCGAAGGCTGCAACTAATGCTGTCATGAGTACCGGGGTTAAGCGTTCCAAGGAACCTCTAATGATCATAGGCAAACCAAAACGTTCCTTTTCATACTTTAAAAGGTGAAGATAGTGAGATATCTTTAAAATTCCATTGCGCGTTGCAATGCCTGTGAGTGTAATAAACCCAACAAGACTTGCCACGGATAATGTTTGATTCGTAAGCCAGATAGCCGCGACGCTTCCAATTAAGGCCATAGGAACATTCGCCATAATAACAAGAGCTAAAATAACCGAATTAAAGTGGCTATAGAGCAAAATAAAGATTCCACCCAAGGCCAAGATTGAGAGAAGGGCAATCAGCCTTGTTGCCGCCTGTTGGCTCTCAAACTGCCCTTCAAACCTCAAAAAGCTTCCTTCCGGAAGGCTTAATTGAGATAACTTAGCTTGGACATCTTGCGCAACAGACCCTAAAGCGCGATCCTTGGTATTTGCCATAATAACAATACGCCGTTGGGTATTATCACGATTAATCTGGTTCGGGCCTGTCGTTTCAATAATGTCAACAACATGTCTCAAAGGAATTTTACCAGAAGGCGTATCAATCAAGATATTTCCAATTTTTTCTGGGTTATTGCGATCTTCTTCAGCAAGGCGAACAACTAAATCGTACCGCCTGGCCCCTTCCAAAAGTTGGTTAATGACTTTACCAGAAAGAAGGGTTTCAATCGTTTCACCTAATTGATCGATATTAACACCATACTTTAAAGCCGCATCGCGGTTGGGACGAATCTGGAGCTGAGGTATCAGCGTTTGCTGTTCAACTTGCAGATCAGTAACGCCAGGGATATTTTTAATGGCGTTGCGAATGGATTCTGCTTGCTCTTGTAATGTTTTTAAATTATCTCCAAAAAATTTGATGACCAATTCTGCGCGTACCCCTGATAACAAGTGATCTAAGCGGTGAGAAATAGGCTGGCCAATATTAACAATGGCATCCGGAATTGTTGAAAGGCGGGTACGGATATCATCACGGATAGCCTGCTGGGATCTCTTTGACGTAATCAAATCGACATCAATCTCTGAAGCATGAACGCCTTCCGCATGTTCGTCAAGCTCGGCACGACCACTACGGCGACCGACGGATTTCACTTCAGGAACCTCCAAAAGCAGTTTTTCAGCAAGCGTACCGACTCTATTTGACTCTGTAAGAGACGTTCCTGGCTTCAGTCTGAGATCAACCGTGACTGACCCCTCATTGAAAGAAGGCAGAAACGATTTATTGAGAAAAGGCACGGAAAGAAGAGCGACTATCATCAAGGCGGTTGCGGGTAAGATAAGAGCTTTAGGATGCTTGAAAGACCAATGCAGAAGCTTGGTATTGAGTTTTTTAAGAGCGTCTACTAACCAGCTATCTCCATGGGCCATCCCTTTAATTCGGGGTAACAAGTACATGCAAAGAACGGGCGTTAAGGTAATAGAGACCAGCAAAGAAGCCAGAATTGAAACCACATAAGCAATGCCGAGAGGTGTAAAAAGACGCCCTTCAATGCCGCTTAAAGCGAACAAAGGTAAAAATACAAGAATAACAGTTCCTGTGGCATAAACAATAGAGCCTCGTACCTCTACGGAGGCATTGCGTACAATTTGGAGTACAGGAAGAGGTTTCGCCTTCAGATGATTTTCCTTTAAGCGCCGAAACACGTTTTCCACATCAACAATGGCATCATCAACCAATTCGCCAATAGCAATTGCTAACCCTCCCAAAGTCATTGTATTGATTGAGATCCCTAACCAGCGAAATACAATAGCTGTTATTAATATAGAAATGGGGATTGCTGTAAGGCTGATAAAGGTGGTGCGAAAATTCACTAAGAATAACAATAAAATGATAACAATAAAAATTGTTCCCTCATATAAGGCTTGTTTAACATTATTAATGGAATTTTCAATGAAGGTGGCTTGTTTAAAAAGGATACGGTCAGCTTTAATATCAGCCGGGAGACGTTTTTGAATCTCGCTGAGTGCTTTTTCAATTTCCGTTGTTAAGGTTAGGGTATTAGCTCCAGGTTGCTTTTGAACGGAAAGGATAACGGCTGGCTTCCCATCAATGCTGGCATCACCCCGCTTAATAGCTGCCCCAATTGCAGCATCTGCCAACCTGTTTAAAGGAAGTGATTTACCTTCCCGATAGTGAAGAGGCACTTTCTTTAAATCATCTAATTGGGTGGTGTTACCTAAATAGCGGATGAGAGATTCTTGACGGAATCCATTTAAATACCCGCCCGTCGTGTTTTGACCAAAACCTTGCAAGCTTTTTAAAATCTGTTCTAAAGAAATTTGATAGTTCCAAAGCCGATGAAAGATAGGTTGTATCTGGTATTGTTTAACCTCGCCCCCAATTGGAATAACTTGGGCTACGCCTGGAATGCTGAGAAGTTGGGGGCGCATCATCCAATCAGCAATACTGCGAAGCTCCATAGGCGACGTTTCCCCCGTTATGGAACTCAATCCAATTAAGAGAATTTCTCCCATAATGGAAGTCACAGGCCCAAGACTGGGTATAATACCTTTGGGAAGCTGACTCAGGGTCGTACTTAAACGTTCACTCACCACTTGCCGATTGCGATAGATCTCGGTATCCCATGCAAATTCCACGTAGATAATAGATAAGCCAATCCCGGATGTGGAACGTACGCGCGTTACGCCAGGCAAGCCATTAATAGCTGTTTCAATTGGAGAACTTACCAGCTGTTCCACTTCTTCCGGTGCGAGTCCTGGAGCTTCCGTAAGAATTGTAACTGTCGGGCGGTTCAAATCCGGAAACACGTCTATAGGTATTTTTGGAATCAGAACGCTGCCATAAAGAATAATGCTGAAATAACCAAAAAGCACAAACCATCGGTATTGGAGGGAAAATTCAACAATCTTATTGAACATCTTTTTTATTGCCTCGGTTCACGACCAGCTTATAGAGAGCCGCAATGGAAGCAATTATTTTATCGCCCTGCTTCAGTCCCGAAAGAATTTCCACTTGATCTTCAAAAAACAAACCGACTTGAACAGGATGTGCGGTAATAAGTTCTGAACCAGAAAGAACGAATATCGTATATTGTGAGTCATTCTTAAACAGAGCGGCTTGAGGCGCCACGATACGTTTGATGGTCTCTGCCGTATTCAGGAATACATCAAGGCTCATGCCAACCAGTAAGTCAGGAGCTTTTTCGTTTAAAGAGAAGAGGATATGGCGAGATTGATCTTTTTCCTCGATACCTGGACTTATGCCGATCAAGTTTAGGTCATAAAACTTTTCTGGGTTTTTGGGTGAACGTAACCAGGCAGATCGAATAGAGTCAGTTTGAAGGTAATCAAAGGTATAAGCCTCAATACGGAATTGCGTAGGGTCAATGATTTCAATGGCTGGTTTATTAGGCTGGATAATTTGACCAGGGAGCAAGTGATTATCACTGATAACCCCTGTAATAGGCGCCCGAAGAAGCTCCCTTCCCAAACTCGTTGCCATTAATTGTTCTTTTTGTTTTTCCGTTCGCTCAAGTTCGGTCTTCTTATTCTCAAGGTCTTTCCTTACTCCAAACTCTGCCAGAGTTTTGAGGCGTTCAATATCGCGTTTCAAGATGGCCGCTTCACTTTCTATTCTGTAAAGCTCCGTTTTCTTATCTGTCAGGTCAATGGCTGAAAGCAAGGGTTCAACAACAGCGAGGACTTGGTTGCGTTCAACTTTCTCTCCCGTATGGGGGAGAGGGAAGTTCTCATCTAAAATGACGCGAGCTAATTGAGGAACATGTACCTGCCCGTATCCCTGAGGGCTTACGATAACTTTCCCAGGCATAACAATGGTTTTGGGCCCCTCCACTTCTTTAGCGATTTTGGTTGGTAGATGGGATGCAAACTGTTCTTTTTTAGAAATGCGCAAGCGCTGGATTAAGGCTAATTCTGGAGCGTTTGCTTGAAGAATTATTTGAAGAGGAGCCGAAGGCGGCCTTGGAGAAGCTTCACCCCTATGACTCACACTCATACCAGCAATTAATAAGCAAGTACGCACAAGGCCCAAAAGGACGCCTAAAATAATAGACTTCTTTCGAAACCGTCGCACCGTTCCCCCTTAATAGGCGCACTTGCCAGCAGACTTCGGCCAATACGGTATGGTAAGCGTTAGCGTTTCGCTGGACTCCGGAGTTGTAACTTTTATAGCGGCAATAACCTTATTTCCAGCTTTGACAACGAGAGGCAGCCTATAAATGCCAGGTGTTGTGGTCGCTTCTGCCGTTAATGTTGAAGTAACATCCCCACTCACGGAAACGTCAATTTGAGCCTCCGAAACGGGTTGGTTGCTCTCGGCATCAGCCACTTGAAGATAAGCCTTGTCTTCTTCACATACTTCCAAGACAACGTCAAAGGATTTCCCCGCAACCGAGGGACGTTCATCGGTAATAGGCACAGCTTTTTGGGGCGCTCCATGATCATGAGGAGCATCCCCATGGGCAAAAACGGGTACGGTTAATAGAGCAATCAAAATATGGGCTTTAGATAATAATTTCACAGGTCCCTCCTCTTTCTACCTCTTTCCATCTATATGCTTATATTCCTAATATTTTATTAAGAGTTCTCTCGCTACCGCATGAGTTTCTGATGTTTTAGGGAAGAGGGGCGATTTAAGGGTGAACACGCAAGAATAAAAGGCATTTTCAAGATGGCTTAGAAGATACGGCGCTCATGTCCGAAAAACACTTGTTTTTCGGACGCCGACGCAACCGGGACTTTTTATATAAATTGGGACAGATAAGAGGCTTGGAAATAATAAACTTTCCATTTATTCGAGAAGTTTTTGAGGCAGCTGCAAGTGATTTTGACAACCGGAATGCACAAGCATAGGTGAGCCTGTGCGCGTACCGGAAGCGCAAAAATCAAGCTGCTGATGGCTCAAAAATCCCAGAAGAAATGGTAATGTTAATTTTTCTAGACCCCTAATGCTAATATCGGGAATCATTCCGGTATTGCGGCGTAGCGGCTTTTTGGTCCATGCTTTTTCCGACCTCGCTACCTGCATAGGCGCCTATTAAAGTTCCAAGACCCGTTCCAACGAGCGCGCCTGTTCCTTGCCCGAATTGAGATCCTAGCAACCCGCCAGCAAGACCGCCAACAAGCATGCCCCCTGTTTGATTGGGACTATTTTGAGGCCCCGAACAAGCTGATAAGAAGAAACCAACGATACAAGTTATGACAATAAAATAATGATTCATCTTTTCCTCTACAATTCTAAGTGGCATACTATCTATAGAAATAGGCTGATTGATAAGAATTTCAAGAGGATAAGGAACTTTTATGACTTAACGGATTTGATAATTTCACCCTGTTTTTCGGTGGCTTGATCACGTTCAATTTGAAGGTGCCTTTGTTGATGAGAGATATCCCTTGAGGAGGGAAGGACGGGACGATCAGGCACATCACCCAAAAGGGGGAAATTCGAGGTTGCCCCTTCAAATGCCTCCTCTGGCCCGGAATCTGTTGTACAAGCGGCTAAAAGAAAGGCCGCGCATAGACTCATTATGAATGAAAAGCTGATTCTTTTTTGCATTTTATTAATCTTTTACCGTTACGCTGGATTTATACAACTTTATTTTAGAGCATACCACAATGACGAAGAAACCAAAGGAATTTTCGCTTCTTCCTTCTCCCGGGAATTCTTTTGGAACATCTGGTAAGTGGAAGGGGACATGGAAAAAGATTGCTGCTGAAAATCAAAAGACGATGGCCCAATATATGAAAGAATCCGGTGTTGCGCCTTACCCGTGGCTGGATAAAGCCCTGTTCAATCCTGAAGAAGTAACGGGCATATTCACCCAGACCATGAAAAAGATGTCGTCACAAGCTGAAAGCCGTGATCAATATCCGCCGGAGAGCCTGGTGGATGTACAAGCTTTCCTTCATGCCACCATGGACCGTTTCCAGGAGGGAACCCTGACAACACACCAGGATTCCAGGTCACCGGACACGCAACGGGTGATGCCCGAAGGGGAAGAGAATCCCTTCTTTTTCTTGCTTCAGCAATCCTATCTTCTCAATGTGCAGTTTTTAAAAGAGGCAGCTGGCCGTAACCATGAACTTGATCCCCTCATTAGCCGCAAGTTGGCTTTTTATACTCGTCATTTAGTGGATGCCTTGTCTTTAACAACCTTTCCTTCAGCAAACCTTCTGAATTTACAAGGGATCCTGGCATCTCCTGACATAAAAGATGCGCAGTCTGCCTTAAAAAGCGTTCAACCCACTATTTCTAAAGAGCCAGTTAAGGCATTTCAATTGGGAAAAAATCTTGGAGTTACGCCTGGCAAAATTGTTTTTCAAAATGATTTATTTCAGTTAATTCAATATGAACCCTTGACCCTCAAGGTTGCTAAACGGCCCTTGTTTATTGTGCCGCCATGGATTAGCAAATATTACATCTTTGACCTTCGTCCTGAAAATTCTTTTATTCAATGGGCGCTAGAATCCGGCCTGACTGTTTTTGTGATGTCCTGGATTAATCCCGACCATCGGCATATACACAAGACGATGACAGATTATGTCTTAAAGGGCGTTAAAGAAGCTCTCAACCAGGTTTGTCAAATCACGAAGGAAACAGAAGTTAATGCAGTCGGATATTGCGCTGGCGGCACCCTGTTAGGGTGTTTGATGGCATATCTGAAAGTGAAAAAAGATAACCGCATTGCCAGCGCTACTCTCATAGCAGCGCCATTTGACTTTAGCAAAATTGATGAATTGGGGATTTATCGCTCGGAACGTCAACAGCGTAAATTAGAAGAATATGTTCACAAGAACGGATATCTCGAAGGCCAATATGTGGTTCAAGCTTTTAATTTGCTACGGACAAATGATCTCATATGGTCTTCTGATGTGAATCATTACCTCCTGGGGCAGTCCCCCTTTCCTTTTGATATGTTACACTGGACGTGTGATGCTTTACATATGCCTCCCCAAATGCATAGCGTTTATTTGCGCGAAGTCTTCATTGAAAATCGTCTGATGAAACGGGGCCGTTTATCCGTTGAAGGGACGCCCATTAATCTTGGAAATATATCCGCGCCTCTATTTGTGATGGCCTCCCATGAAGATCAGGTCGCTCCGTGGCGGTCTGTCTATGCGCTCACACAGATGGCGAAAGCCTCTTCTCAAAAATTTATTTTAAGCGCCTCTGGCCATGTAACGGGGGCTTTTACCCATCCAGGTTCTCAAAAATATCACTACTGGACGGCCGATCATTTACCCGGAAAAGCGGATGACTGGTTTGAGGGCGCTCAAAAACAATCCGGATCCTGGTGGAAAGAGTGGCGTCAATGGTTAGATGCTTATGAAGGGGGAAAAGTTGCTGGCCGTATAATTCCCAAAGACCGCATTCTCGAAGACGCCCCGGGCAATTATGCGAAAATGACGAGGAAACAAAAAAAATCTTAAGATACTTCAGGATACAAGCCCAAAACCTGAAAAAAGAATATGTCTATCTTATTGTTTTTTTTATGGGTTAAAAATTATTACTTTAAGGTCAGGTTAAGATACATGCCCCGAGGAATACGCCGGAACTTCAGGCGGGGGATTGATCTGCATTTTCGAGCCTGCCTGAACGCCAGGAGTCAGCTCCCGGTTTACAAAGGCCCGGGCTTACTTTTCCGCTAAATGCATGACGCCATCCCAATCCTCAGGGGGAGGATTGTCCTTAAAATTATGACACCGTTCTAAATACATCTTGGTTGTGAAATCATCTCCATAATGAACTTTAATATCTTCCAGAAGGCTAATAGCGGCATCCCACCGGCGCTCCATATAAAGCTGAAAAACCTTCGTGAAGAGTTTGCAATAGTTAACTTGCATTTCAGATGGCAAAAGAGAGGGGTCATCTTGAAAAATACCAACCAGCTCATAAATTTTTACCGCTTTGCTTTTCCCTTTTACAGCCACAAGGTCAACCGGGCGAACCAGACAGCGTTCCTGAACTTCCTGATAAACTTCCTCACTGATAATAATACGGGTGTGGTACATCTTGTTCGTACCTTCCAGCCGGGCAGCCAGGTTCACTGTATCCCCAAGAGCGGTATAGTTCATTCTGTCAGATGACCCCATATTCCCCACAATAACATTTCCTGTATGGATACCAATGCGCGTCTCCAGAACAGGCTTGCCTTCTATCCCCCATTGCCGGTTTAAATTCGATAGGCGCTGCTGGAGAGAGAGTGCAGCTCGACAGGCATTTAAGGCTTGCTCTTTATCAACAATAGGAGCCCCCCAAAAAGCCATAACAGCATCGCCAATATACTTGTCAATCGTTCCATTCGCTTTCATAATAATTTGGGTAACTTCTTCAAAATATTCAGATAAATGTACCACGAGCTTCTCGGCAGGGTAGCTCTCGGAAACAGTTGTAAAATTGACGACATCCGAGAATAATAAAGTAACGCGCCGTAACTTGCCCCCAATCTTGACGGATTGGTTTGTCCTTAAAAGCTTGGCAACCAATACTTTGGGAATAAACTTGGAGAATGCCCGCATACTCATCCGCATAGAGGTAATGGAATTATTGAGCAATTGAAGTTCATAAATATCTGTCTTGACTTCATCATTACTTTCAAGTTCAAATTTTTTAATGCGCGTCGCTTCTTCAGAAAGTAAAATGATCGGACGCGCAATACGCCGCGCGATGAAACCAATCAACGCTATAGAAGTTATAAATATTAAAAAGGTGATCAATAAAATTTTTCGCTGGGTATCCTTGATGCTGCCTACGAATGTATCAATGGGTACAATAAGGCCAATAGACCATTTCTTCTCAAATGTTTTTGGAAAAAAAGAGAAGCTTGAAATATACTCAACGCCATCTTTTTCAAACGTAAAATTATCTTTTTGGTCATTTCTGAATTTTTGATATCCGAGAATAACACGCTTATCGTTCAGTTCATTCAAGTTGATAGCCCGGACTTTTTCACCTTCAACCTTGACCATTTGGCTTTTATCTGTACTGGCAATAACCTCTTCCTTTTCTGTCATAATAAAGGCTGCATAATCTTTTGATATGCGCGTTTCATTTAAAAATTCTGAAATAGCCCCCATTTCAATATCAACCCCGATGACGCCAACGAAGCTCCCTTGCCCGTTAATGAGAGGATATCCTGTTGTAATACCTGGCTTCTTAGTGGAACTAAAGACATACACATCACTCCATTGAGAGCTTCGACTTTGGGAAACGCTAATATACCAATCCCGAATCAGGTGATTATACATCACTTTCGGGATATTTTCCTGATCGAGAATCTTGCCCTCTGTATCCTGGTACTCCCATACCTCAGAGGCTTTTCCATCTTCTCTATCAATAAATCGAACGGACGCTATACTTCCGCCTGGAAGGATGCGGGAGGGGTCTGTTCTGTAGGTTGAAGCAGAATCCAAACTTTTGACTTGTAAGAATTTTCCATCTTCTGTTCCTATATAAATAGAAGACAGGTAAGGATAGGATTTTAAAATCCCCGACATAAAAGCAACAAGAGGTTGATTGGCGTTGCTAATAGGTGATTTTTCCTTGACAAGGTTTGCGCCTAAATGGGTGATAAGCTGTGCCTGGTTAAGGTAAGATATAACCTTGGCAACAGAAAATTTACTCACATGCGTCAAAAGATCTTCAGATATCTGGATCATAGACTCGGAATTTGACTGGTATGTATACCATGTTGTTGCAAGGGTTGTGCCAAAGGTAATAAAGAAGAAACTGGCTAAAATATCAACATAGAGCTTTCTGCTTTTCCATGAGAACCGATAATTCTCCATCTATTTATTCCTTTCTTCATTACTCTCCAAAGAAATGATAGAATGGAATTGTTTTATTTTTCGTTAATGCTAGGGCGTGTCATCAATGATCGGCTTTTGGCCTTCCCCATTTTGTAAAAATACTGTTAAAATTCTTTATATATTCCCCCTACTGGGTATAACATTGGATCCTCCAACCAAAAGGCTGTCTCTTTTGTGCTAAACTGGCTTGTCACAACATCCCCCCTATTAAACTGGTTTGAGCTGCTGGGTTTGATCCTCGGCGTTATAGGTATCATTGGGCTACCTGTTCTGACCTATGTGCGGCATTTATATGATCAGCACCAAATTATTTCCCAGGCACGGGATGATCTTGTTAAAATTTTGGAAGCCATGAGTGAGGCGCGGTGCTGGTGGCGGGATACGGAAGCGCGTGTTCATTGCTCCACTGCCTTTGCGGCCTTATTAGATCTCAACCTTTCTCACCCTATTGAAGTTGTGGATGTTACCAATCAATTCGACTATCATTCCGGGTTTCTGCTTGATCAAGCCTTACAAAACACGCGACAAACAGGCGAAAGTTTTACGCACAAATTGACGCTTCTTGATCAGAAGACGGTTGTGCAAGTCGAAGGGACGCGGATCCTTCAGCTTCACCATAGTCTCATTGCTTTATCGGTTATCGATATTACAGACCGGGCTTATGAAACCCAAAGGTTAACAGCGCAAGTCAAAACTTTACGGGCAGAACATGACATGCTGCAAGCCATGATTGATGTCGTTCCTGTCGCTTTGTGGTACCGCAATGCGCAGAACCAGGTCATTTTTTGTAACCAGGCTTATGCGGGAGCCGTAGAAAGCACGCCAACCCAAGTTGCCCTAGCGCATAAGGAGCTTATTGAAAAATCCCGCAGTACGAGTCCCCATCATTTGGCCATTAAAGTTCGAAACAGTGGGCAAAGCCAACGCCAGCGGGGACACATTGTGATGGACGGCTTCCGTCGGTTAATTGAGATGACCGAGGTTGCTCATGAAGACGGCGCTACGGTTGGTTACGCCTTTGACCTGACAGATAGTGAGGAAATGGCCTCTGATTTAAACAAGCACATTCTTGCCCATCAGGAAGTTCTGCACCAGCTCTCTACGCCCATTGCCGTTTTCGGGGCTGACACGCGGCTGGAATTCTTTAACAATGCCTACACGAAGCTATTTGGTTATGAAGAGGCATGGCTTCATACAAAACCAACCTTCGGAGATGTCTTGCAAGACATGCGGGAACGACGCAAACTGCCTGAATATCCTGATTTTCAAGCATTTAAACGAAGCCGGTTGCAGCTGTTTAAAACATTACTGCAACCGATACAAGAGCTGGTCCACCAACCCGATGACCAGATTTTGCGCCTGCTTATTGCGCCCCATCCTTTGGGGGGGTTATTGTTTATGTATGATGACGTGACGGATAAGCTGGCCTTAGAGCGCCGTTATAATACTTTAATCGCTGTTCAAAAAGAAACATTAGACCATCTATACGAAGGGATTATTGTCCTGGGAAGTGATAGCCGCTTGCGGTTAAGCAACCCTGCAGCGGCGCGTATCTGGCAAGTGGAGATGGCGGATATCACGCTTGGCCGTCATGCAACAGAGATATTGGCCCTCATTCGCCCTTCTTTTTCCACAGAAGAAGAGTGGGATGGATTTCAGGCGCGTTTGTTGACCATCATTAACCAGCGCGTTCCCAAAACAGGGCGTTTCAGCCGTGCGGACAAGTCTATGATTCAATACGCTTATGTCCCTTTACCAGATGGGTCCCATTTGCTCAGCTTTATTGATGTCTCGGACCGGTGGCGGTTCGAACAAGCCTTGCAAGAACGCAACCAAGCTTTAGAACAGGCGGATCGTATTAAATCCAACTTCTTGTCCCATGTTTCTTATGAATTGCGGGCGCCGTTGAATATGGTCATTGGCTTTGCTGAAATTCTAACCAATCAGTACTTCGGAAACTTGAATGAACGTCAGATGGATTATTGCCGGGGCATTATAGATTCAGCGCAGCGGTTATTGGCGCTCATCAATGACATTCTGGATTTAGCAAGTATTGAAGCGGGGCAAATGACCCTGGCTCAACAACCTGTTCATTTAGATACTTTTTTGTCCAGCGTTATTGGGCTGGTTTATAACCGTTCCCATGACCAGGGACTCGAAATTTCTCATGAAAATGAATCAAAAATCCAAACATTTATGGGAGATGAACGCCGCTTAAAGCAAGCTGTCTTTAATCTTTTGAGCAATGCGATTAAATATACGCCATCTGGCGGGCGCATTCAGCTAAAAGCCTTTACTCAAGTTCAAGAAGAGGGGCCAGGGCTTTGCTTGTCTGTTCACGACACAGGCGTTGGTATGAGTGATGAAGACCGGGCGCGAATATTTAAGATTTTTGAGCGTGGCCCCAATTACGCAAAATCAAAACATATTGGCGCAGGTCTTGGGCTTTCCCTCGTGAAAAGTCTCATTGAGCTGCATGGGGGGACGATCCATATTGACTCCTCACAAGGAAAAGGAACGACGATTACGTGTATGGTCCCTTTGGTGACGGTGGATGAAGAAGCTGAAAAGGGCTTGTAAAAAATAGACAGGCTTTTTAAGATGGCGCATTCTATCTCTAGAAATGGAATGGGCCTATGAATGAATTTTTACGTATTGCCAGAAGAACCTTCAAACGGTTTGGCTACGATTTAAAAAAAGCACAGAAATTCACCTTATTGCCTCTTCAAAATCAACGGGATCCCCATTTAAAAGTTGCGCATGACGCTTTTGATCAAGATAAACCTCATTCCCAGGGCGTTCCTGGGTCAGATCTCGATAAACTCATCATTTACCTCCGCACCTGCCTGCGCTCAAACCGCAATATAGATACCACACCCCGATTTACAGGGGTCAGTACAGCGGAAACGATCTATCGATGCGTGCGGTCTACCATTCGATCTATCAATCACGCTTATCACCAGGAAGGCGGCAGACAACTGGAAGTCATCATTTTAGACGATCATTCAGACGCTTCTTACCTTCTTAAAATAAAAGAACTTTGTCAGGAAATTCAATGCCCGTGGAAAATACAAACAACCCGGGAAACGGGACAAGGCCAAACTTTGCGAGAACAATTTGAATTGGCGAAACCTTTGGACGCCTTGTGTTATTTTTGTGAAGATGACTATTTGCATGAGCCTTCCGCTATTTGGGAAATGTGGCATTTCTACCGTCAAATGGTTGATCAGACCAATTCTCATATGGCGCTTCACCCCCAGGAATGCGAGCCTCTCTATCTCACTCATTATCCCTCTTACATCATTGCGGGCGAAAAACGCCATTGGCGGACCACAAGCCATGCGACCCATGTCTTGTTTACCCACAGCCATGTTGTCAGGTTATACTGGGCCTACTTTGAAAACACGAAATATGTGGGAAACCGGAAATATCGCCACCTGGGGTCTGAATCAAAAACCACGAACTTGCTTTTTCAGCATATTCCGGGGTTTTGCCCCATTCCCGCAGTTGCCGGACATACCCAATTTGAGCTTAGCTTGCCTCCCTGCTTTAATTGGGAAAAAATTTGGAAAGAAAATGCAGACTGAAGGAAAAGATTATACCTCACTCCTTGTCAAGGGCAAAACCATTCATATCCTTCACCTTCGGCGCCTCACAACCCGCGCTAAGGGACGAACGGAGCAAGGAGTTACCGCGAGAGTTGGCTTGTATCCTGACAAGGTTGCATTTTGATGGAAAATTTGTCCCGAAATAACAGGATGGGAAAGGAGAATCCTCATGACATCTATGGATGAAAAGCTGGCAGTTCTGGGTATCAGCCTGTCAGAACAACCCCAGGTTGTAGCCAATTATGTTCCTTATGCCATGGCGGGAAACATGGTCATTATTTCCGGTCAATTACCCGTGAAAGACGGCCAGGTTGTATTTAAAGGGAAAGTAGGCCAAGACTTGTCCTTAGAAGAAGGCCAGGCAGCCGCGCGTCAATGCGCTATCAACATTTTAACGCACCTGAAGGTAGCTTGCGGGGGCGACCTGGGCCGTGTAAAACGATGTGTGCGGTTGGGCGGGTTTATCAACTGCGGTGCGGATTATACGGATCACCCAAAAGTCATGAATGGCGCGTCAGACGTGATGGTTGCGGTTTTTGGGGAGCCAGGGCGCCATGCCCGCGCCGCTGTTGGCGTGAACGCCCTTCCTCTAGGCGCGGCTGTTGAAGTTGAGGCGACTTTTCTGATTGGCCCTGACTGACAACGGCTTCTTACAAAGTAACTTACCTCTTGCCGTTCACCCTGAGCGTAGTTATAGCTCGAAAAGCTATAACGCAGTCGAAGATACTGTGATGGGTTGCAAGAGTTTTTTTCCTTTTTTGATAAAAATTTTCTGTCAACGGAAGTGATTTAGCCATCTTGCCACCTGACATTTTTTTAAGAAGGAAGAAAGCCTATTAAATTTTTC
>JACCDN010347323.1_pt1 | contig 23055 bp, 19 predicted proteins | sample 7441691 | NCBI WGS metagenome assembly JACCDN01 (sample SAMN15323439, study PRJNA562643) | freshwater metagenome | isolation source: river surface water | place: USA:Blue River Watershed | collected 2017-08-16 | reverse complement strand
GCCAAGTAATCAATTAAGAATTCCGGCAATTATCCATTGCCAAGTAATCAATTAAGAATTCCGGCAATTATCCATTGCCAAGAAATCAATTATAATACCAAATAAAAAATCCCGGCAATTATTCATTGCCAAGAAATCATTTATAATAATTAATTATAACAATCAATTATAACAATCAATTATAATAATTAATAAAAATTCCAGCAATTATCCATTGCCAATAAATCAATTATAAAAATAAATTAGCGTTCATATTTTGTAACAGTATTTAATTTATTTTCAACAACGCCAATAACAAGTGTAATATGTAAATCATACAAAACATTATTTAAATTATGTATATTAATACGATTTTCAGGATCTGAATCAAGCTGTTCATTTAAAATATTAAAATTTTCATCAATAATTTTTATAGTATATGGTTTACCATAACTATCTTTAAAAATAAACGTTAATTTTGTAATATTATGCAATGTTGAATCATCATATGTTTTAGAAGAATAATATGTGGTGCCTGTATAATATGTATCATAAATTCTTTCTGGAAAAATCAAAAAGCCATTTTCGTTATGAGTATTAGTTCCAAAAATACGATTATTAGTCAATTCTGGAATTTCTAAAATTACAAATTTATCAGAATCGAGAGTTTTTTGATTAGGTAATAATCTATAATCTGTTTGTGGAAATAATGGTGTTGCAGATGATGATGACCCTGGATTATGATTTAAATCTTCTAATTCGAGTTGTTGTTGAAGTTGTGCTGCGGTTAAAGTGGTTGTTGGTGGTGGAGGTGGTATTAGATATTTTTGAATAACATGAAATTTAGGAAGAATTATTGATTCAATTTTAATATATTTAACATTACGAAATTCGCGATTAATATTTGGGCGATTTTTTGATATTCCGAAACTGGTTGTAAAATGAAATGGATTTGGATATAAATTAAGGTCACGATCATTTGCATCGATATTAATTCTATATTCTGTAATATGTTCATTTAAAACGCTATCACCTAAATTATTATGTAAAACATTTTGTTGATTACGAAAATCATGACGTTCGATAATAGGAAAATTCTCTCGAAATGCATGATCAAAAATATTATTTTGTGTTGTATTTTGTGTTGTATTGGGTTTAAAATTGCCATCAGGTGGCGCGTTCATAGTAAAATTGCTATAAGATTTTGAGGGATGCATAAGATATTGGGGTATTTTTCTGCTATTATTATTCATAATATAATAGATTATATTATAAATATAGATATAATACACAAATATAAATGTAATATTAAACATCTGTATAAAAGAATACACATAAAGTGTTCGTTTTTACGTTAAGGAATCATTTAGAAAATAGTGTTATAATGGAAAAAAAGTTTTTTTCGCAACAAAATATTGAAAATCAAGTAAATGAACTAATAATACGTTTAAAATTATCAAAAACGAATAAAATACAAGAAAAATGTAAATTGCTAATGATAAAACACATGCAAAATGCATTTAATACATTTAAGAATAAAAAACCAATTCAAATGTCAGAAAAAGAGTTTTTAATGAAATTAAATAAAAAATGTATAATAAATTGTATTAATTTTTACAATCAACGCAAAAGCGAAAAAATACTAGGTAATATGGATAAATTACATAGACAACGTGATTTAGAGGTTAATGGAAAACGTAATATTATAATACCAACACAAAGTGAATATACATTAAAATCGACACGTAAGATGCCAGAAAATAACAATTATGCGAATTATGAATATATTGAAACGTCACAACCGAGTTATGTTTCTGCATCAGGAGAAACGAAATATGGAACAATAAATTTTGCAAATAATACAGCAAAAAAAAATGCTGTTCAAGATATTCGTATAGGACATATGACGGATCGTCATGATAATAGTAATTTAGAACAACGGTTTCAAGAACAATTAGAATTTAGAGAAAGTTATGATAAACGAAAAAAACCAGCAGAAATAAATTTTGCACAAGACGGAGGGGATAGTCGTGTAAAACCACAAGAATTAGATTTTAGTCAGTTTGAAACTAACCAAACAGATTTACTTGAAAGTAATTTATTTAATTTAAATAATGATAATTTAAATAACGATAATTCAAATATGCAAAAATTAATGGAAATGGTGCAAAATTTAATGCATCAAAATAATAATAAACAAAACCAATATGATAATACACGAAATCAATATGATAATAAACAATATGATAATAAACAAAATGAACATGTTCAATATATGGATATGAATACGGATATAAAAACGCGATTAAACAATTTAATGAATGAGCGTGATAAAATAGATTCATTAGCGAAACTAAATACAGGACAAAAATTTGATCCAATGAAATCGCCGAATAAAGCCGCGAATGATTTTTTTTTTGACCAAGCTTTAAAATTTATTTTTGAATTAAAAGAAGATGATATAAAAAAAATGAATTTAGAAGATACAAAAAAATTATATAAATTATTTTATTTTATATTATCGCGTGATAATATACCTCCAAAAGAGGTTATTGAGCCAATAATATTAAAAAAAACTATAACGATTAATTCAGAAAATTATAATAATGCATGTGATATAACATTGTCATGTGAACAATTACAGAATGTAAAATATATAATTATAAATTCTGCAAATTTTTCTGAATTTATGCCAAATGTAAATGATAAATCAAACACATTATCAATAAAACTATCAGAAAACACTGAATATTTAACATTTGTGTTAAAAACAGAAGAATATACAATTTTAAATTTGTTATTTTTGTTAAAACAAACATTATTATCATTAAATTTAAATATTGATATAAATTTAACATCTAATAATCATATTGAGTTTATTAGTGAACATAAATTTGATTTAAAATATCATGACGACAGTATTATGCGTTTGTTGGGATTTCAACAAGATATTTATGAAAATCAAACAAAATATACAAGCGAATCTCCATATAATTTAAATTTATTTAAACAAGTTGATATTTATGTAAATGATTATTATATAGCGATGCTTAATTTAGAGAATATAGAAAGTAATAAATACCCGATTATAACGGAAATAGAATCAGAAAATATTACAGAAATTAATCTTGTAATAACACAACATAATAACAAAGATGTTATATATGAATTTAGCAAACCATATAACATAAATTTAGAATTTGATTTCGAATAATTATAGTATGTTAAAAATGCACATTATTAAAATATACTGTACGGCAATTATTAATGTGTTCGTCAGGAATTCTATTTACAGATATTTCATCAAATGTTTCACCTGATAATAATCGAGCGATAAAATTAATTGAATAAACTCCGCATTCAGATTCTTCAAGTTGATGGCGCGTCTTGTTCGATTTAACATGTGGAGTTATATTTTGTGTTATTAAAAAATTTGCGATTTCTTTAAGGAACGCACGTATTCTGCGTTCAGGAGGATAACCATAACTATCGCTGTAAAAAACATTACCTTTTAATAAATCTGCAAACATTGAAACCCAATGCGAGCCAGATTTATAATGTTCATCTAAATTAAAAATAACACCAATTTGTGTTTTATTATTCTTAATTAAATTAGCGAAATCCAAATTTTGTAATCCTAAATTAAGGTCTTTAAAATCAATCGGAACCGCACCAAAAAATTTAAAATTGGGATATTTTGTTTCATATTGTTTCATAACATTATTAATATCAATCGTACTTAACCAAGTAAATCTACCTTGCGGCCCAACCGGTCTAAAAGTATAATTTTGTAAATCTGTTTTATCTGTGTCTTTAAGCAATTCAACAAATTTTTGCCGTGTCCAACAAATTTGATCATCACATACATCTGAAAGACGTTTAGTTAATTCAATTACTAACATTTTTTTATAACCTTTTGGATTTAAATTACGTTGTGTTTCGTCCATTTCTATTGGCAAAGAATTATTATGTTGTTGATTGTATGCATGTGCCATTTTTTCTAATATATCAATTGATATACATGATCCTTCGGTAAACTTTTTTGACGGCGCGCATCTCATGTTAATTGGATTCATTTTTGTTGATAATGACACATTAAACGCGGTTTTATTTTTAATATTATGTGTTTCTTTCATTATATATAAATATATAATACAAAAATAAATTTCAAAATATAAGGTTTGATGTATTATGATGTTAAAATAAAATTATTACAATAACAATTACACCATTTTCAATGAAAAATGGGACAGTTTGTTATGCATGCTTTTTAATGAAATTTTTGCCTTGTAAGAACATATATTTAAAATAATTTTGTATATGTTCTTTCTTAATATATTTGTTAAATGATTTATATTAAGAATATCAAAAAGACTTTTGGAAAAGAAACAATAATATGTTATGGTGATTGGTCCAGTGATAACAATAGACAAATGAAGAACTTTATATCAACACCTAATTTAGGATTAAAACGTAAAATAGCTGAACATTTTACTGTATATAATTTAAATGAATTTAGAACTTCAAAATTGAATTGCAAAACCGAAGAAGTAAATGAAAATATGTATTTACCAGATAAGAAAGGGATAATACGAAAAATGCATTCTATACTAACGTATCAAACGGAAAATAAAAGTTTGGGATGCATAAATCGTGATGAAAACTCAGTAAATAATATGGTTAAAATAGTAAATTATTATTTGAAACATAAAGAAAGACCATTAAAATTTACAAGAGAACACAAATTAGAAGAACCAATAAAAGATGGCAACCTTTTAGAAGTCGGGACTAATACGACTGGGTCAAATGCTGTCAAGCCTGCGAAGGTGCAATTACATTTATTTTCAAAGGGAAACTGTCTCATGTTTCATTGAAAATTGTGTAATAAATAAAAAATTGATTTTTAATTGTGTAATATTGTAAAATATAAAAATATAAATAATAATAAATGACTGAACAATTAACAATGGATATTTTAGGAGTTATAATTGATATGTTTCCAAGAATTAGCCAACATTATGATCAAATTATTGAACGAATAAATGAAACCCGAAAAAAATATAATAACAGAGAATTAACATTTACAAAAATTTTAATTAATAATACACATTATTATATTGATTCACATTGTTACATTTATGATAAATATATGAATGTATGTGGTGTTACACAGAAATTAAATATTGTTGGTGATGATAATATAATTATGTTTAGTGATCTTGAACAATCAATTTTAGATCTAAAAATTGAAAATTAATATGTTAAAAATATATTTGTAAATAATATAATACATTATGTTATATATTATTTGTCCAACATGCAATAAATTATTAGGAAATTTGCAAATCATTTATGAAACTCAACTTGATATAATATTTAATTCAAATAATTCTGAACAACAAAAAGACGAAAAACGAATTGAACTTTTATCAAAACTAGTAGATAATTATTGTTGCAAATCAAGACTTATATCATATCGAAATTTAGTTGAATATATTAAATAAAAAAACTGATTATTAATTAATTAAAGGTAATTATATTAATAATTTTTATATAAATATGAATAATAAACAAGAACGCGAAATACGCAATATTATAAAAACAAAATATTTAAATCAACAATTTACTTTATCACAAATTTGTAATAATATACATTTTATTTACCAAAATATGATTGTTAATCATCAAATAACAATATCAGATATAGTTGTTTTTATTAATAATTATTTACATTACATAAAAACATTTAATTATTTTAAATTTAATTTAAGATTTAAAAATAAAATTTGCCATATAACACCGTTAATTGTTTTTAATAATATTTCTGTTAATAATTTACAAATTAATTTAATGCCAAATCAAAACACTAATTCAGAAACTAATTTAACATCAAATCAAAACACTAATTCAGAAACTAATTTAACATCAACACAAAAAACTAATTCAGAAACTAATTTAGCAAATAATTCAACAAATAATTCAGAAACTAATTCAGAAACTAATTTAGCAAATAATTCAACAAATAATTCAGAAACTAATTCAGAAACTAATTTAGCAAATAATTCAGAAACTAATTCAGAAACTAATTTAGCAAATAATTCAGAAACTAATTCAGAAACTAATTCAGAAACTAATTTAGCAAATAATTCAACAAATAATTCAGAAACTAATTTAACATCAAAACAAAAAACTAATTCAGAAACTAATTCAATAACAAATTTAGAATTAAAAATAACACAAAATTGTATAATTGAAGTAACAAATAATTTAGATGAAATATGTTTTGATAACGTTGTGTTTAACACAAAAACGCATAAATATGCGGCTTATGGATATCCGTTAGAAGATATATATGAGCCTATAATGCATAAAAAATTATTATTTAATGATAATTGGGTACATGAAATTCAAACGGATGACATAATAACAACTGAAATAGAAGTTAGACAAAACCAATGTGAAATATTACAAAAAACTATGCAACAAGACCAACGAACAGCCGCATGGTATGAAATGCGAAAAAAACGATTAACCGCAAGTGATTTAGGAACAATATTAGGTATAAATAAATATGAGCCGCAATATAAATTTATATTAAAAAAAACAGTTGGAGTGCCATTTGAACCGAGTGAGGCATGTTATCATGGAAAAAAATTCGAACAAGCCGCGACATTAATTTATGAATATAGAATGAATTGTAAAATTAGAGAATATGGGTTAATAACGCATACAAAGTATTCATGGTTAGCAGCAAGTCCGGATGGTATTTGTGATAAATACAAATATGATGGAAAACATTTAAGTAAGAATGTGGGAAGAATGCTTGAGATTAAATGTCCGTATCGTAGGAACATAATAACAACAGGAGAAATTTACGACAATATAGTGCCGGCATATTACTGGGCACAAGTTCAGTTACAACTTGAATGTTGTAATTTAGATGAATGTGATTTTTTTCAGTGTAAAATAACCGAATATGAAACCCGAAAAGAATTTTTAGAAGATACTGATTTGACAGAACCATTTAAATCACAAGAATTTAAATTAGAAAAAGGATGTGTAATACAATTATTACCAAATGATAAAGTTAAATTTAAAAATACAGATAAATACGATGAAACGATATATGATCACGCTACATTTATTCATCCGCCAAGAATTAATATGACACCATTTGAATTAGATATTTGGGTATGTGAAACATTAGGGTCATTACATCAGAAATATTCAAAATTTATGTTTGATAAAATAATTTATTGGAAATTAGAAAAATGTAAAAACGTAACAATAGAACGTGACAAAGAATGGTTTAAAATAAATTTTCCAAAAATGGAATCGATGTGGAAAATGGTAAATTTTTATCAAGAAAATAAATTAGAATTAAAAATATTATTACAATATATTGAATTTTCAAATAAAAAAATAAATAAAAATATTATGACAATCGCAGAAGAATTAAGTGATAAACAAAATCCCAATTTTTTAAAGAATATTGAAAGAATAAAAACAGAAATTCAAAAAATGAAAATTGAAAAAATGAAAAACACATAAAATTTATTTATGTAATTTGGCAAAAAGATCATTTATATATTTATATAAATCTATTTTTTGCGTGTTTATAATTTCTTGTTTTAATTGTTCAGGTGTTATCTTATTACTTGCAAAATCAATACTTTGTTCTAATTCGTCATATAAATATAAAATAATACCAATAACAAAAAAGGTTATACCAATAAAAATTAATCTATTATTTTTTGTAATAATATCTTTAAATTCTTTATTTTTAACGTCATAAACAATACCTGACCATGTATCACCAATTCCTAATATTATTTGTTTTAAACTTAAATTAGAAAACTTAAAAGTGTTATCAATAATTTGATTTTTTTGGTTTAAATCAGGTTGTGTCATAAATATAATTAATTATAATATATTTTTACAAAAATATATTTTACAAAAATATATTTTACAAAAATTTATTTTTACAAAAATATATTTTTACAAAAATTTATTTTTACAAAAATTTATTTTTACAAAAATATATCTGTATAAATAGGATAATTTATACATTGTAATGAATCAGTATCATATATTTTGTATTGTTTTGAAGATTCTGTAACAATTAATTTATTTACTTGCTTATCAGTTAAGTACAACGTACGAATATCCACAAAATCATTATTTTGATTAATAATAAATTCACGAACATGATATCTATAATTATTATTATTTTTATATTTACAAATTTGATAATATCTTATAACTTGAAGTTGATTAAATTCAGGTTTAAAAAAAAAATCTTTTTGATTATGAACTTCAAACGTATATATTTCATTTTTTGTTTTAACATATTTTGTTTCAAACATTTGAATTTATATATATAAATTCAAATATAATAAAAAATCATTCAATTTAATAATTTATACGGTGTTGTAAAACAAAATAAATTAAATAACAATTTTAATATAAATCATAAGTAAAATATGAATTGACGTAAATATTACTTGATTTGGGTTCATTATCATTTTGCAATATTTTATAATTTATATTAAGTCCATTATTATTTGTATATATAGTATGTTTATTAACGATATTAGAAAGATATTTATCAAATAATATTTGTAAAACTTGTATAATTTTATTTAGTTTAAAATGCATATAATCAGTTACAGGTATTGTTATAATTAAAGAATGTAATGCATTAAGTGCATCATATTTATGTTTTATTAAAATAGTATATTCATCATTAATAACATTTAAATTCAATAGACATTGTTGATAATGTTTTAAAAAATATTGAATATTGTTTAAAATTTCTTCAAATACAGGAGGATTATAATAATAATATTCTTGAATTGAATATATGAAATCAATAAATTCTGGATAATTATTATAAATTTCATTATATGGTCGAATTTGTGTTTTTTTATAATTATTAATATTTTTTAACGAAATATTAAAATAATAGTAGGTATATATGATAAAACCACCTAAACAAAGGCCATATAAATATTTATTTGGAAAAACTAAATAACATGCAAGTATTACGCAAGCACCAAAAAAGATATGATTTGAAGTTAATGTATTGATATCCATCATATAATAAATATTCATCATATAATAAATAAATAAAATTTTAATATTAGCGCCAATGAGGAATATTAAATTAAGATTAATAAAATTGAAATATTAAAAATTAAATGTAAAAAATTAAATATTAAAAATTAAATAAAATATATATAAAATAAATAATAAAAAATGCTAAGAAGAACGTGTTTTTTATTTAAAAACAAACATTTGATAGGGTTAAATGGAGGTGAAATTTTGAAACAAAAATTAATTGAATATAAAACAAGTTATGTGTTTGGGTATTCGGGTGGATGTAATTTATCAATATTAAATAGTTTTTATAAATCTGAATATCCAAAATTTATTAATACTTGTACTGAACAAGGCGCAGGATTTATGGCAATTGGATATTCAAAATCATCTTATCAGCCTGGTGTTGCAATTACAACATCCGGTCCGGGAATGACAAATATTATTACAAATTTATATGATGCATACACAGATCATATTCCATTAATTGTATTTTCTGGTCAAGTATCAATAAATCAAATTGGTACAAATGCATTTCAAGAAGCACCAGCATGTAATTTAGCCAAATCTGTTACAAAATGGTCTTATCAAGTTCGTGATATTAATGAATTTGCGGATATTATTGACAAAGCATATGAAATAACTCTATCTGGTAAACCAGGACCGGTTTTTATTGATTTACCAAAAGATGTAATGATAAAAACAATGACATGTGAAAAACAAATCATAACAGAACATAAAATTAAAACGAAAAAATATATACCTGATAATGAATTATTAGAAGCAAGCGAATTAATTAATAAATCAAAAAATCCGATTATATTTGTTGGACAAGGTGCGAAAAAATGTTATAAATTAGTTCGATATTTAGCATTAAAAAATGGAATTCCTGTAACAAGCACTTTACATGGTCTTGGTATTTTTAATGAAACACATCCTCAAAGTCTAAAAATGGTAGGCATGCATGGTTCTGCAGCAGCAAATTACGCAATGATGCGTGCGGATTTAATTATTGGTATTGGTGCGAGATTTGACGACAGAACAACAGGAAATCCCGAATCATATGCAAGATGCGCATATAATGCGCATCAAATAAATCAAGGAGGAATAATAAATATTAATATTGAACAATTAAAAACCATTAAACCACATTTTAATTATGGTTATGATGCGCAACAATTTTTAAGTTTATTATTATCGAAAATTAAAATAAATCAAAGAACGGAATGGAATCAAGTAATATCTCATCTCAAACAAACACATGCATTTCCATATTGTAAAGAATCAGATAACTTGAAAGTTCAAGATGTATTAATACAATTAAATAATTATTTAGAAACAAAAAAAATTAATTATAAAATTGCAACCGGTGTTGGCAATCATCAACAATTTACAACAATGTATATTAGATTTACAAAACCTAATCAAATTATCACTAGTGGGTCATCAGGAACGATGGGCGTCTGTTTGCCATTTTTAATTGGTTGTTATTATGCTGACAAAATTAAAATTAAAAATAAAAATAAAAATAAAAATATATTAATTGGGGTTGATGGTGATGGTAGTTTTAACATGTCATATACTGAATTACAACATGTTGCGCAATATAACATACCAATTAAATTATTTATTATGAATGATAAAAAATTACAAATGGTTGCAACATGGCAATCATTATTTTATAATAATCAAATGATAGCGACAGATAGTTATAATCCAGATTACAAAAAAATATGCGAAGCATGGAATATTAGATATGTAAAAATTACGACAGAACAAGATTTAAATTCAGCATTAAAATTATTAACATTAAATGTGCCTATTATATTTGATTGTCATGTAAAACCAACTTATTGTTTACCGTTAGTAGCACCTGGTAAAGCACTTGATGATATGATACTATATCAAGAACAATTAAAAACACAAAATTTTGACCAAATAAATACTCCCGGATAATAACAAAAATTAATAACAACAAAAATTAATAACAACAAAAATTAATAACAACAAAAATTAATAACAACAAAAATTAATAACAACAAAAATTAATAACAAATAAAAAAAATAAAAAAAATTGATAAAAAAACAATTTAATAATAAATCAATATTATTAAATATAAAAAATGCAATCCGCATTACAGTTAGCAGAAAACGATATGAATAATGCGATTACGTCAACTAATATTTTAAATATTTTCAACAGATATCAAATATTAAAAGTAATTAATCCACAAACGATGCCATTAGACAAATGGTTAGAATTAGCAAAAACATATTTTACTTATCAATCATATGCGAATTTAACATCTGAATTAATTTTACAATTTGATAAAACAAGTTATGAATTAATAAAGTCTTGCCATCCAAATAAACAATTAAAAGAATATAAACAATTATTTAAAATTTGCGAACAAATTAATTATGGTGCATTATTTAATGAAAGTAAATATAAATATATAACAAAATGCGTAAAGTTTACATCAGATGAAGATATACATAATTTATTTCATGAGGTTTTTTTAAAGATTAAACCAATAGAATTAGATATTCAAGATGTAACTCAAATTAAACAAAACATTGATAATATTTTAACAATAATAACAAAAGAATTAATGGTAGCAATAACAAAAACAGACACATCAACATTTAAATTACAGTTATATAAAACATTTGCATATTTTAAAAATATTTTGAAAGATTATGAAAATGATTATTTATCAATACGTAAATTTAACATGTTATTAATTCAAAATCAACAATTTATTACGGGTTACAATCAATTTATTTTAAGTTTACAAGATTATAATTATAATTGTTTTAATGGATTGACAGAATTTCTTGAATTTATTAAATTAACAGAAAATGGTAATATTAAATTTATGCAAGAAAAAAACAATGGATTAAAGCGTCTTCTTGATGCGAATTTTGTAATTTTTCCATGTAATTTAGATAAAACACCTAAATTAAAAAATTGGAATTTTTTAACTTCACATAAAAGTCAATATATGTATCAACAAAATACATCAACAAATTCATATAAAACGCCAAATTTAGGTAATTCAAATTATGGGTTACAATGTGGTAGAATGAGCGGCGTTGTTGTTATTGATATTGATGTTCAAGATAATGGAATTCAAACTTGGAATGATATTCTTCAAGAATTAAAATTAGATAATGTTATTAACACATTAACTGTTAAAACAGGTAAAGGAGGATATCATTATTATTTTGAATGGGAATTAGAAATGGATCAATGGTATAGTGCAAATAAAATCTTTTCAGACGAAACACATAAAGTAGGAATTGATTTTAGAACCGACAATGGTTATGTAATTGTTCCTCCGTCAATACATCCAAATGGCAACAAATATGAATTTTTAAATGCACAACATGATATTAATTTAAGGCAACAAATTAAAAAAATGCCGTCAGAACTTAAACAAAAATTTGCGAAATGGTTTGAATTAAAAAATAAAACACAAACTCGAAAATATAAATTTGCAGATATGTATAAAACACCAGAAATTTGTAACTTTTATGTCCGTCAAAATCCAATAAATATTTATTATGTAAAACCCGAAATGCTTACGCAAGAGTTATGTACTTTTGTATTGACAAATAATTATCATAAGTTTAAATATTATGTCCCATTTGAATATGGTGGTATGAAAAATGCACCTTCGTTATTTCCACAACCACCATTATTGCCTTTGTTATTTTCACCACCAACATCAATGCCCTCGTTATTTTCACCACCAACATCAATATCAACGCAAAATGTTTATGCACCATTTTCGTTATTTTCACAACCTATACCAACACCACGAACATCACAAAATTACCTTTTTCCACAACCATCAATGAGGCAACCATCACAAATACCCTTTTCCACAAATATTTAAAAATATTTAAAAATATTGAAAAAAAATAAATTAAAATAATAATATTTAACATTTACTTATAAATGTCAAGTATTTATTTAGAAATAGAAAAATTCAGAAATAATCAATTATTGCAAATGTATAAAATGGAATTATTAGATCCTAAAACAACAACAGAAAGAATAAATGAATTGAATAAATTATCGTCTGTGCTAGTTCGTGAAAAAAAATCTGAAAAAAATAATTTAGAAAAAATTTATAAAAAATATGATTTAAATCAATATTATCAATTATGGAAACATTTAACTGATTTGCAAAAAACAATTAAAATTAAAGAATTTAATAATAATTTGACTGATGATGAAATTAGTATTTTAATACATAATAAAACAAAAACTATAAAATATGATTCAGTTCAAGGCAAAATTATTGAAATAATGTAAATTACATAAGTATTTTTTTATATTTATAAAAAAATTAACCCGGCAATTATCCATTGCCAAAAAACTATTATAATTCTAATAATCAAAACTCGGCAATTATCTATTGCCAAAAAACTATTATAATCCTAATAATCAAAACCCGGCAAAAAATCATTGCCAAAAAACTATTATAATCCTAAAAACCAAAACCCGGCAATTACCTATTGCCAAAAAACTATTATAATCCTAAAAACCAAAACCCGGCAATTACCTATTGCCAAAAAACTATTATAATCCTAAAAACCAAAACTCGGCAATTATCTATTGCAAAAAAACCATTACAACCCTAAAAATCAAACCCGGCAATTACCTATTGCCAAAAAACTATTACAACCCTAAAAATTAAAATCCGGCAATTACCTATTGCCAAAAAAACTAATATAATTGCTAATACTGTTGTTAATATTTGTATTACGCCTTTGGATAATTAAAATGCGTATTTTTAAATATAATAAAAATTGATATAAGAATACTTAATTATATTATTTGTTGTTGTATTAACAAATATATAATTATGACATCTAATGGCATGAATATCAATATTTTTATAGATTATATTATTCAATTTAATAGCGTTGATAGTATATTAAATGAATGTAAAACACAATCAGAAAAAGGATTTATTTTTGAAAGATTATGGGATATTTGCATTAAATTTGGTTTTTGTTATTATTTTCCCAATTCAGAGTTTGATCATAAAATTGGAAACACGAACACGGGAAAGTTAAAGACTTTAGATAATCTAAATAAATATGTGTCAAATGTGAAAGTTTATAGTGGTAATTCTGGTGGATGTTCAGATATTACATTGCAAAATAAAAATAATGGAGAATATGTTTTTATTAGTTCGAAATATCCCAAAACAAATGACGATTTAGCAAAACAAAAGTCGGTTGAGTATTATAACGTTCAAAATATAATTGCGGTTATTGCGGATAATGAACACATTTACAAAAAATATACAATTTACATAGTTGTACCAAATAAAAATAAAGTTTTAGATAAAGTGAAGACATCCAATAAGTCAAGTAAATACATAACTAAATATATGACAAAAAAAAATATTTTAGATAAAGACGACTTAAATAAATATTTTTTGGCATTTAAACAAGATATAATTAAAAATAAAAATGGAGATTGGAACGAAATATATTTATCGCGAAAAGAAAATTTAAATTTAAGATTTCATCAAGAATTAATTACTCAGAAAACAAGTGATTTATGTGAAGAAGGTAATAAAACGTTTTTATGGGGTTGTAAATGTAGAAGTGGTAAAACGTATATGTTTGGTGGTATTATTATAAAACAATTTAATATTAGGAAAAAATTAAATGTTTTGATTATTACGCCTGCACCGACAGAAACTGCACCGCAATTTACCAACGATTTGTTTAATAAATTTAAGGATTTTAATAAATTTAAAATTCATCATATTGAAGGTTCCAAATCATTAGACTGCATTAAAACACATGATAATAATATATTTGTAATGTCCAAACAACTTTTACAAAAATATATTAATGAAAAAACAATTAAACAAATAAGAGATTTAAAATTAGACATTATTGGTTTTGATGAAAACCACTTTAGTGGAACGACTGATTTATCCAAAAATATATTAACATCATATTCATCAAAAAATACAATTAAAATATATTTAACAGCTACTTATAATAAACCATTAATAGAATGGAATATTTTACCGGAATGTCAAATGTTTTGGGATATAGAGGATGAACAAATATGCAAAAGTATTTTAGTTGATAATACAAATATTAATAAATTAAAAGAAAAGCATGGCGACGAATATATTACAAAAACTATAAAACATTACACAAAATTAGGGTTATCGTTAAGTGATATATTTAAATGTTATAAAAAAATGCCAGATTTACATTTAATTACCAACATGTTTGACAGTCAAAGATATGAAATAATAAAAGAGAAATTAAATAATGAAAATAAAATGGGTTTTTGTTTTGATACTTTATTTGGATTAAATAAAATAAAAACAAAATTTAGTTTTGAAAATGAAGTTAAAACATTTCTGAGATATATTTCAGGTTCTCATAAGGAAGAAGATGGAGAAAAAACAATATTTACGAGAATTAATAATATATGTTCTGAAAAAGAAACAAGATTACCTTTTACTCAAATTTGGTTTTTACCTTCTGATAATATTAATGAAATATCGCAATGTTTAAAAAAACTAATTGAAGACGATTTAATACTAAAAAAATATGATGTACAATGTATTAATCGTAAGAATAAAGAATTAGTTAAAGATATCAAAAATGAAATTAATAAGAAAGAAATTGAAGCAAAATCAAGAGGGAAATTAGGTTTAATTTTACTTGCAGGCAATATGTTAACGTTAGGTATTACATTAAATTTATGTGATTTAGTAATTTTAATGAATAATGCGTTATCGTCTGATAAGGTTTTACAACAAATGTATAGATGTATGACTGAAGGAAAAAATAAAAAAATTGGTTTTGTTGTTGATTTGAATATTAGTAGAGTGTTAAATACGTGTGTTAATTACACAATTTACAAAAATGAAAAAAATATAGATGATAAACTGAAGTATCTAATTAAAAATCACTTAATAAATATAGATGTTGATATAATGGAAAATAAAAAAATAAATTCAGATATGATAGTAAAAAAACTAATGGATATTTGGAAAAAAGATCCAATAAATAGTTTTAAAAGTTTATTAAGAAAATTAGATAATGATTATGAAGAGTTTGATAATTCAACTCAAAAATTAATAAATAAAACATTTACTAAATTAATCAAAAATGATAAAGTAAAATTAGAATTGAAGTTAAAAGACGAAGATGATAAAATACAAGATTTACCAACAGGAAAAGAAAAAGTAAAAAATGATAGTGCTGATGAAACATTAGATAACAATGAAACATTAGATAATAATGAAACATTAGATAATGATGAAAAATATGAAGTAACAAAAGAAACACCAATATCATTTACAAAAGATGTATTACCATATGTAATACCATTAACATGTTTATTAACAATGAAGAATTCAAATATGAATTTTGTAAAGATGTTAAATGATATTAAAGAAAATCCGGAATTGTTGGAAACATTTGATGAACAATGTTTAATATGGTGGAATAAAAAAGATTTAATAGACCTAATAAAAGATATAGTAAATAAATATTTTGATAAAAGTTCAAATACGTATAATATTACGGTTCAATTTAAGATGTCGTTACAAAGTTTAATTGATAATCCTAAAGAATTATTAGAATTAATTAATGATTGTTTAAAACCAAAAGAAGTTGAAAAAAAAGAAAATGGAGAAGTTTTTACACCAATGAAATTAATAAATGAAATGTTGAATAAATTACCAATAGAAGTATGGAATAATAAAAACTTAAAATGGTTAGATCCTTGTTGTGGAATGGGTAATTTTCCAATAGCAGTATATTTAAGATTAATGGTTGGATTAAAAGACATCATTAAATGTAATAAAGAACGAAGAAAATATATATTAGAAAACATGATATATATGAGCGAATTAAATAAAAAGAATGTTCTGGTGTGTAAGCAAATATTCGATATAAACAATGAATATAAACTAAATATTTATGAAGGCGATAGTCTAAAAGTAGATTATAATAAAGAATTTAAAATAAAACAATTTGATATTATAATTGGAAACCCGCCATATAATGCGTCAGGTACAAAAGCATCAGGAAATACAATATGGCAATTATTTGTAAATAATAGTATTAAACTATTGAAAAAAGATGGGTATATATGTTTTATTCATCCGAATGGATGGAGAAAACCAAACACTGAAAAGGGAAAATTTTATGGATTATTTGAAAAAATGACAAAACATAATATAATATTATATTTAGAAATTCATGATACAAAAGATGGAATGAAACAATTTAATTGTGGCACTCGTTATGATTGGTATATTTTACAAAAAAAGAAGAATGAAAATTATAAAACTAAAATATTAGATCAAACTAATACATTATATGAAATTAATTTAAGTAAATATAAATGGTTAGCAAATTGCGAATTAGAATTAATTGATAAACTTATAGCAAATGAAAATGAAGAGAAATGTAAAATATTGCAATCAATGAGTGCTTATGAACCAAGAAAAAAATGGATATCAAAAACAGAAACTAATGAATTTAAATATCCGGTTGTTCATTCAACGCCAAAAGATGGACCGAGATTTGTATGGTCAAATAGAAATGATAATGGTTTTTATGGAATTAAAAAAGTTATATTTGGTGAGAGTGGTATATATAACCCAATAATTGATATTGACGGAAAATATGCAATGTCTCAGGGGGCAATGGCGATTGTTATTGATGATATTAAAGAAGGCGAAAAATTAGCTAAATTTTTGTGTTCGCCAATATTTAACAATATTGTAAAAGCATGTTTATGGTCGTCATTTAGGATTGAATGGGGCATGTTTAAAGATTTGAAGAAAAATTTTTATGAATTATTAGATAATAATAGTTTATCAAACAAAATTATTAATAATGTGTCAAAAAAAGAAAATAATTAAACAAAAAACTATTAATGATGATAGTGAAACTAAAATAAAAAATATAAAAAATATAAAAAATAAAATTTTATAAAATTTTATTTTTTATAAAATTTAGCGTTTAAACTCTTTACAGGTGTAAAAATAATTGCCGATATAGTTGATAATATTCTTGTTTATATTTGTATTAAAAATAATTACAAAAAACTAATATAAAAATAACTTATAAATATTTTTATATATAAATGGAAAATATGATATGTGAAAATAAAACTTGTAAAATTGAAATTGAAAAATATAATTTAAATTTTGATTTAGATAAATTGCCTGAATTAAATTGTATTGGAATTGAAAACAAAAACGATGCTTTAATAAATTTATTATCGGAACATGAAAAGAAACGAATATTATTAAATAAAATTATGGAAAATTTTGCAACAAACAATCAAATTGATAAACTAATTGACAACTCAAATGATACCATAAATGACGTCATAAATGACACCATAAATGATAATACAATAAATAATATAAAAACTAAATGCATTGCAATATTAGATATTTTTAAGGCAAATCAATTAACAAAAATGATTGAAGATGATAATTGGATTTTTCATGATAAAACGTCGATAAAATATAAAATTAAATCAAATAAAATATTATTTGAGAACACAATATCGACAGTTAATAGTAATTCAATAGAAGTAACAAATTATTTAGAAAATTTAATAAAAATATTACAAAAAGCGAATATTAATGCGGAATATCAATTGTGTGACGATACAAAAAGTATGATAACATTTATATTAGTGATATGTAAAAAATAATAAAAAATATAAAGATAATATATTAAAAATGCAAAGTAATTACACATCAAATAATTTTACAGAGAAAATTAATTATTTTATATATAGTGCGTTGGCATTTTCAGTTTCATTTGCATGGAATAGTGTATTTCAGAATTATATAAAAGACGTAAAATATTTAAAAACATATGATTGTTTTGTATATGCAACAATAGTAACTGGAATTGCTATTGGAATAACATATGGTTTACATAAATTAACACAATTAACTAATCAACAAATAGCTAATAATAAATTTAATCAAACAAATGATAAATAAATAATAAATAAATAATTTATTTTATTATTATTAAATTGTAAAAATATCTCATTTATAAAATATAAATGAGGTATATAATTGTATTAGTGATAATATGTATATTATATATGATGTTAACAAAATATTTAATAAAGGATAATAATGGAGACAAAATGGAAACAATATTATTAACGAGTATATTAAATACAATATGTATATTAATAAATTATGATTGTATTAATATTATTATAATGGTTATGTGTTTGTTAATGTTAAAAAATATAAAAAAAGTAAAACAAAATAAACATCGAATAATATTAAGAATAATTATTATAGTGCAAATAATTATTGTAATATATAACATATATGACAATAATTATGGATTACAAACACAACAAAACGAAGTAATTAATATTATTGAATGTAAATATTCAAATATAGACGAGCACGAAGGAATATTAAAATATTTAATAGAAACAAATAATGATATAGTAATTGATTATAACAATAATTTAAATATTAAACCGAATTTTAGTGATTTTTGTATTATTTTGCAAAATAATTAGTATCTTTAGTTAATTTAATTTTTTTACCATTACTTGTCATAACAGATCCTGCAATATCTAATTTATCATTATGTATTTTTTGATGGCAATCTTTACATAAAGTTACTAAATTACTTAATTGATTTTTTAAAATATGTTGTTGTTCTGGAATTAAATTATTATTACGATATGATGCTTGATGGATAATATGATGTGTATCTAAATTACTGGTATGTTCTGAATCATTATACTCATATTCTTTATTACACATAGAACATTTATTAAGATATAATTTAGCATTATATTTGGATGTTTTATGAGGAATAACGTGATTTGATAAATGTAACAAATCATTTTTAATTTGATTAGCGATAGTAATAAATGTTGGATATTTAACGATTTTATTTGCGACAGTAATACCATAAATAGGGTCGCCTTGACCTGATTTTAATTCTCTATTAAATATTAATAAATCTTGTGCAGCATCATATTCGACAGATAAATGAAAAGTTTTAACATTATCGAGACATGAAATTTGTTTTAATTTTGGAATGTCGTGTAAATGTGTTGCAAAAATAAACGAGGCATTAAGTTTAGCTAAACATATTATAGCAGAAGCGACAAGTGCGTTAGCGGATAAATTTTCAGTGCCTTTTGCGGGTTCATCTCCAATAATTAAAGTATTCATATCACTTTTATTAAGAATTGAATTAATTTCAATCATTTCGAGTGTAAATGACGATTGGCCTTTAAAAATATTATCAGTGCCCGTAATACGTGCATAAATTGAGTTATATGGATAAAAAATAAAATCGGTTGCGGCGACGAACATTCCTGATTGTGCCAAAATTACATTTAAACCGACACTTTTCATTAAACTACTTTTGCCGCATGAATTTATGCCATAAATAAGCATACCTTTTAAATCTTGTCCGATATTAACATCATGTGGGACATAATTATAATCAATAATGCGTTCAATAATAGGATGTCTAAGATTGCGTGCATTTATGTAAGAATGATTGTTAGAAATAGGTTGAATAACCGGTTTAATATATTTATAAGTTTTAGCGCAACATGCAGAGGATGATAAAAAATCAATTTCAGAAATAAAATTATTGGTATTTTTAAAAATATTAGCATAATTTGTTTTTATTTCATTTAATGTTTTTAAATAAATATCTGAAACAAGTTGTTTTAATTTATCAGTTAAAATACCAATTATTTTATGTGTATCATCAAGACACGGTAAAGTAATTTTTGTGGTTCCTTTTAAAGTTTTAAAATTAAAATCTGCAACAGAAATGTTTTTTTCTAAAACTGTAATATGTGTAATATCTTTTAATTTACGTTCAAGTTGTTTAAAACGGCTTTGAGTTAAAAGTAAACTTAATCCATCTTTAGTTTCATGTTTTTTAACTTTTAAATATGAATCTGAATTTAAATCAGAACCCCAGTCAGAATTTAAATTAGAATCAATATTATCAAATGTTTTATTACTTAATTTTTTTTTAATAAAATTAGAATCGTTAATATAATTTGAAAGAACAGAACATAATTCATCTGGAAATTTAGAATTAAAATTAATTTCATTTTGAATTTTATCAATGTCTGAATAAAGGTTAGAGTTAAAAAATGATTGAGTGATATCAGTTAAATTTTGAGATTTTAAAATTTCAAAATTAAAAATTTCTGAGCTTTCTTTTAAAAATTTATTTATTTGTTTAAAATTTTGTGGCAATATATTGCATAATACATCATTTTTTTTAATATGTTTTATAAGAGATTTTATTTGTTGATAACTTGTGATTAACTGTGCTAATTCAAATGGTTGTAATCGTAATAATAATAATTTACGATAAAGACGTTCAATATCAAGAATTGGTTTAAGTTCAGATTGTATTTTAAGATAAAGTTCATCATTAAGTAATTCATCGATGAAATTATATGATTTTTGCAATTCAATGGTTTGTGTAATAGGATTTGTTAATCTATTTTTTAAGAAACGTCTTCCTAAAGCAGTTTTAGTAAAATTGACTGTATCAAATAAAGATTTAACATTAGAATTACCAATATCTAAATTATGATTATCAATAACGGCTAATTGCATTACCGCATTATTACCTAAAATAAGATGATTGTGATTTGAAAAAAATTTGGGCGCATTTAAATCTAAAATTATAGAATTGTCATGCTGATAAACAAAATCGATAAGGCCAATTAGACTAATTCTTAAATAAGAATATTTATCAAGATCGAGTTGTTGGATGATATCGGTTAAAGAATTATGATGAAAAACACGATTTAATAAATTTTGTTGATATGAAATTTTTTCATATTGTTTATGATAATTATTAAAATAATGGTAATTTTGATTAATAATTTCTAAATGATAAATAATTTTTTCTTTTGTTAATTCATTAGCGAAATTATGAATTTTATGATAAATAACAATTTCTTTTGGATTAAAAGTGTATAAAAAACGCAATGCTTCACTAAAAGCATAATTATTATCAGTATCAAAAGAATAAACTTCATTAACATAAATATCGCCTGTTGATAAATCAATAACAGTCATGCCAATACAAGTTAATAATTTTTGGGTGGTCTGTAGTTCTTGTTCAATATAAAATGCAATAATATTATTATTATCGGGTGAATTTGGGTTGTCAATATAGGTACCCGGAGAATAAATACCAGTAACTTCACGTTTAATATGAGGTGATTGTGAGATTTGATCAAGAACAACAACAGTGAACCCATTATCAACAAGAATTTTAATATATTTAGTTTTTGCGACAGATGGAAATCCTAACATTAATGGATTATCAATGGAAATATTTGAAATCGATTTATTTTTTTTTGTACAAACCATATTTAATAAACTTGCTAATTTATATAAATCATATCCTTGTTTTTCTGTTGCATATGCCTCGTGAAAACTTCCAACTTGCATTAATACAATGCATTTTTCACCGTATTTTTTTGTATATTCGTTTTGTAAATCTAAATATTTTTGATGTAAATTTGTTACACCCATTCTTTTTTATATTATCAATTATAATTTTTAAATAGTAAAAATATAAATATTTATATAAGTTTTTATCAAATATATTTTTGCTAAAACAATATTAACAATAATATTAGTATTTGGTAATTATTTTTTGCCGAAACTATATTAGCAACAATATTAGTGTTTGGCAATTATTTTTTTGCAGGAACCATATTAGCAACAATATTAGTGTTTGGCAATTATTTTTTGCCGGAACCATATTAGCAACAATATTAGTGTTTGGCAATTATTTTTTGCCGGAACCATATTAGCAACAATATTAGTGTTTGGCAATTATTTTTTGCAGGAAACTATATTAGCAACAATATAAGCAACAATATTAGTGTTTGGCAATTATTTTTTG
>JACCDN010947823.1_pt1 | contig 23069 bp, 29 predicted proteins | sample 7441691 | NCBI WGS metagenome assembly JACCDN01 (sample SAMN15323439, study PRJNA562643) | freshwater metagenome | isolation source: river surface water | place: USA:Blue River Watershed | collected 2017-08-16 | reverse complement strand
TATTTACTGAAAGAATGGTTCCAACGTTTAGTGAAGTGGGCATAGTAATTCAGCGTCTTCCAGATGTTACTAGCGACTCGAGAGCGACTCCTGCACCTGCCGTAGCTCCAACTCCGGCAAATACAGTGCAGTACATCAACGGAATTGCAAACACGGTAACTACCAATGAATTTGGACAAACAGTGACTACCCCAATTTTTGACGGAACGTTTGGATAAGAGGACCCATGATTTATACAGACAGTAGATACGCAGGAAGTTCTTTTTCAAAGACCTACAGTGCTAAACGTGAGACGTATAATCTCTCTGTTATGCGTCAGTTTCCTACCGACCAATCTAGCTTTTACTACTACAGATGGCGAGAGCGTGACCGAATTGAGAGCGTTGCTGCTGTGCAGCTGGGCGACGCTAACTTATGGTGGAGAATAATGGACTACAACCCGGAAGTCCTTAATCCAGCAGGAATTGCAGCTGGAACTGTTATTAGGATTCCAGCTGGTGAGTAGTTACAAATACCGTAGAAGTACTTCTTATAAAGTGACGTTTCCTACAGCGCCTTCACTTAACGCTTTGCCTAGCTCTGTTGAGCTTAAGCAGGAAAAGGGTTGCCACGATATTTTGACGCTAGAGTTTAAGCGCTCCAGCTCGCTGTGGTTTGAGGTACTAAAAACGGGTACACCAGTGGTCTTTTCATGGAATCAAAACGGCGAAAAGAACACTTGGTTAGGGTATGTCAGCACGGTCGTAAAGCAATCGGCTAGCCAGCGTGAACGTGAATTTAAGATTATTTGCCTTGGCACCAGCTACCTATTAAAAGCCAGAAGTCAGCGTACATTTAGAAATGTGACTGTCACCGAAGCTGCAGCTCAAATTGCTAAAGAGTTTGGGCTTAGGTTTGTTGGTACACCTACGTCTAGAAAGTTTGAGACTTTAGCTGTTGCTGGGCAAAGTTACTGGGAATGGCTGCAGCAACAGGCCAGCAGAATTGGGTACGTTTGTGTAGTGCACAATGCCGCTATGTTTTTTACTACTACAGATAATCTAATAAACTCTTTTATATCGAACTCAGCAATACTTCGAGGAGAGTTGCCGGGAGCAGCCAGCGACCGCCATGTGCTTGACAGAACACTCGACTCTTTTACCGTATTAAACAGTGACTATTTAGACCACGATATTTTGCCTACAAGAACGTCTCGAGTTGTATCAGGTATGAACCCTGTTACTGGACAAGTGTTGAGCTCCAAGTCTTCCCCTAACGGGCACAAGAAGCCGTTAAGAAGTAAAGAGACGCCAGCATTTTTCAACACTTACTCTGACGAAGTAGTGCACAGCTCAACTTCTGCACGACATGCTGCATACGAGGAAGCAAGAAACGTGCAGTTCTCTACTGTTGCCCACGTGGTAGGTCAGGGAGACCCTCGAATTCACCCTTACTCAACTGTCTTAATTGAAGGCACTGGCATAGAGACTGATGGGTACTGGATAACTGGTAGCGTAACCCACCGCTTTAAGTTTACAGGCGAGTACACAATTGACTGTCATGTTCTTTCTGACGGTCTAGGTAAAACAGTAAGTACTTCTTTAAGAAGGCCAGACGGCAGTGCTCATGGAACGGTAAACTTGACTGCAGCAGCGTTAAATACTTTAAAAACAAGTACAGTAACGCCGTCCACTGTTAAGTTAACTTCTAGAACGCCTATCAGAGTGGAGTCTCAACAAGGCTTTGTTCAAATGGGAAGTATTTGGAGCGGAAGATAATGGCAATAAGTTCAATGCGCGAATTGTGCATGTCTCTTCCTTTTAGGATTGACGAGTACGGCACTATCGCTGCAACTGTAGACGAGTCAAAGATTTGGGCAGACCGTGTACGAGGGGTTATCGGTACTGCTCTGGGGGAAAGAGTGTACCGACCAGAGTTTGGTTGCAGGGCGGCTACTTCGGTGTTTGAAACTGAAGAGGAGACCGAGGCTTTGTTGAACTCAGAAATTAGAAGTGCCTTTTTAAACTACCTACCAATGTGTGCATTAGAGGATGTCGTCGTTACCATTGATGAGCAGACTCGTCTTATCACTGCTGAGGTAACTTACTCTCCCCCTAACTCAAACTCTGCTTCCCTACAAATGGGTGTAGCAACTATTAACGGTGACCAGCCAATCAGTGAGGAATTCCCATGGCAACCCCAGTAAACGAACCCCCAGTAGCAATTGACTACACCTCCAGAGACTACTTCTCGCTACGTCAAGACCTAGTCAGCCGTATTAAGACCCGTCTACCAGCATGGTCTGGAGAGAACCCTGCAGACTTTGGTGTGGCATTAGTAGAAGCGTTCGCTTACATGGGCGACGTACTTAACTACTACATTGACCGTGTGGCCAATGAGTCTTATCTTCCTACTGCAACCCAACGTCAAAGCGTTCTAAACATCGCTAAGTCTTATGGCTACTTCCCTGCGGGCTACCGAGCAGCTTCCTTAACTCTTCAGCTAACTAACTCTGACACATCGGACGTTGTTCTTCCTGCTGGTACTCAGTTCTTGGCTAAAGTAGCGGTTGATGACGTAAACTTTGAGCTAATTTACTCAATTGCAGAAGAGGTCACTGTTCCTGCAGCCGCATCTGGAGTAAATGGTGTCGAGACTGTAACCGCGTACCAGTACGAGCAAGTCGCTGACCGTGCTGAAAACGCCGCGGCAAGTTTGTCTGACATTGATGGCGAACTTTTGGGAGTGTCAAACGGTTTGCCAGAGCAGACCTACCAGTTGTTCGAGAACCAAGTTGTTGAAGACTCGGTAGAAGTTTGGGTTCAAAATGGCGAAGTGTTTGAGAAGTGGCAAGAAGTCACCCACATTGTAGACTTCGGCCCTAATGATTCCGTCTTCTCTGTAGTCACTGACGCAAACAACTACGTCTATGTAGTTTTTGGTGATGGTGTATCTGGAGTTATTCCAACTCTTAACTCTGTTATTAAGGTTAAGTACCTAGTTGGTGGTGGGGCAGGTGGAAACATCTCTACTAACTTGGTTAACGAGATTACGTATGTAGCTGGACTTACCGAACTTGAAGTAGCTACGCTTTCTCAAACTTTAGAGGTAACTAATACCACTGTAGGCGTTGGTGGTTCAAGCCCTGAAGACATTGCAAGTATTAAAGCAAACGCACCAAAGGCGCTTACTGCTTTAAATAGGGCCGTATCGCTTCCAGACTACGCGGCCCTAGCGCTGCAAGTTGGCGGAACTGGAAAGTCTAAGGCAGTTGCTGACATTTGGAGCTCTGTCACTATCTACGTTGCTCCTCAAAGAAACGCAGACTCTTTGGACCAGTTCCCGGGGTATAGCGCAAACCCAGATGACGGCGGCGTTCTTCTGCCAGAGTGGACTACTCTACAGGAAAACATAGAACAAGCGCTGGTTGATAAAACTCAGCTTGGTGTCACTGTAACTGTCTCTCCTCCTACTTACATCCCAGTATCAGTAGACGTTTTCTACACTAGACAAGCACAGTACACTGAGCAGTCTATTGAAACAGCTATTACAAAGGCAATTGTAGAGAAGTTCTCTTACGCAAACGCTTCATTCAATCAGATTATTCACCCTGAGGAAATTGAGGCATTGCTTCGACAAATTCCGGGAATCTTAAACGCTAAAGTAACTGGGCTGTTCCGTTCCGCGGATACTGCTTCTCGCGGAATCCTTATCGGTGAGCCCGATGAAATCTTTGTATTCTTGACTGACGATATTGCTGTAGGTCCGTACTCTTCTAACGCTAGCTTGTCAGCGTTGTCCAGCAGTGCAGGTACTTTAAGCCCAACTTTCAGCTCAAGCTTCTACTCATACTCGTTGGTAGTTCCAAACGGTACTACCTCTGTAAACCTAACTGCGACAACATCCAACTCTCAAGCAGTGCTAAAGGAAGGCACCACGGTTAGAACCTCAGGCACTCCTTTTGCAGTGTCTACTCCTGTAGGAACTACCCCTGTTGAGTTGTTAGTTATTGCAGGAGATGGAATTACTATCGGACAGTACGAGATTACTATTACTAGAGTGAGCTAGTCCATGGCTGACCTGAAGAAATACCCGGGTATTTATAGGGGAACAGTTTTTAGTAATAAGGACCCCCTTAATCAGCGTAGGCTTAGAGTAATTGTTCCGGCAATTCTAGGTGACTCCCCTACTCAATGGGCGTGGCCGCTAGACCCTTCAGGGGTTTCTTTAGAGCCCCCTGCTGTTAAGCAGGGTGTCTGGGTAATGTTTGAAAATGGAGACCCGTCGTTTCCAATTTGGGTCGGAACTTTTGGTAAAGAAATTTCTGGAAAGTATAAACTTTACGCATCCCGCGTCTCTTCCACTGCTGTGGTTCCTCAAATAACTGATTTACTTGAGGTAGTTTCTAGACCAGACGGAACTAAAGACGTTGACGTAACAGAGACCCTTTTGAACATAGTACGAAATCGGTGTTACGGGTCTTTCTACTCAATGGCAGGGACAACCGCTTCGGCAAACACTCGCTATTTTTTACCTTTTGACCAAGTAGAAATGCAGTGCTCAAATGTAACCGTTTCTGACACTAACAAGCTGTCGCTAGTTGGTACAGGAGTTTTTAACATGCAATTTTCTGCGCAATTTTCTAACTCTGTAAGTCAGGATAGGTACATTGACATTTGGTTAATGAAGAATGGCCAGAATGTTCCTAACACAAACAGTCGAATAACTACAGGCGATAAAGCACCTTGGGTAATTGCCTCATGGAATTTTTTCTTAGAAGGCGGTGGAGCGTCCGATTATTGGCAGATAGCATGGTCTGTAAACGGGACGGGAGTGTCTCTGCATTCAGAAGCCGCCTCTACTGGCCCCTCAAGACCAGCTATTCCTTCGGTTCTCATGACTGTAAGTAAGGTTAAGTAGGTTCAGGCAGTAACTGGAGGGCAAACCAGCGAAAATAGACATAGTATTTAGGAGAAGCTTATGCCTGCAGTATACCCCGCAGCAATTAAGACGTTTAATAGACGTCGTGACTTGCTGGACGTTATTCTAGCCGCGGATGTAAACCAAGTTTATGACGAAGTCACCGAGATGCAGACAGTCATTGGTACGTACATTACCGCTAAGCCTGCTGGTTGGTCTGGCGGAACTTTTGCTACCGATACCTCGTGGGCAACCTTAAAAGCACGCATCGAAAACATTGAAGCTGGTGTGTACGCCGCTTACAATAATCGCATTCAGTCTTCTGGTGGAAGCACTATCACCCCAAGTTCTACTAGCACCGTAGGGCTAATCTTGCAGGCTATTTCTAGCCAGACTGCCGACCTTCTTCAAGTTAAGAACGCTTCAAATACTACTGTTGCAAAGATTGATAAAGACGGTGCTATTAAGATTGGCTCTAACACTGTTGCCACAGTAGCAGGAACTGAGACGCTAACCAACAAAACCATTAGTGGTGCAACTAACACTCTAACCAACATTGCACCTAGTTCGGTAATTGTAACTGGTAGCACTGACATTCAAGAGTATGTTGACGCTCGCCCTACTGTTTACTACCAAGACACTGAGCCTTCTGGGGTAATTGCGGGAACTATTTGGATTGACTCGTCTACCAACGTAGACCCGTTTGACCCAAGCGGCGTAATCCTGTCGTCGGACCCTTCCCCAACGAGTACCTCCAGTGGATACCGCCGTATCACTGCGTCCACCTCAGCCCCTGCTTCTGGAGACGGTGCCAATGGCGACGTCTGGCTACAATACGTTTAGGAGATAAATGACTACTTATAAAAGAGTTAAAGTATGGGACGGCACTGACTGGCAGTACGTTGGTGCTCAAATTCCTCAAGCTGTTGAAGCGTACGGCTCTGAAAGCCAAGCTCTTACTGCAGGAGCTGCAACTAAGGCTGTCACCTTTACGGCAGGAACGTTCACTTCTACTCCATTGGTCTTTACCCAAGTCACTGGCTCTAAGAGCGCTACGATTAGAGTAACTGCAACTTCAAGCGGATTTACCGCAACTCTTGCGGGAACTGGTACGGACACCATCACGTTCGATTGGTTTGCAATCCAGCCAGAATAAAGGCGGAAGTATAAATGGCTAAATACGGTAACCCAAAGTATAAGGGTGCTTACTATGGTGAGGCACCTCGTTTTCCGTTTTCTGTAGAGCCATTTACCGCAACTGCTATTGACTACGACCGGGTGTACCTAACTTGGAATAACCCAACAGGTGCGATTAATGGTATGCGACTTGTTCGTAACCAAGAAGGTTACGGAGAGACTTCTGAAGACGGCGTAATTCTTCTTGAACAAAATGGTGACCCATCTACTTTTGGGGACAGCGTATTCACCGATGGTGTGGACAACTTCACTGACGCAGACCCTAGAAACGACATTGCTCTAGTATCTGGCCGCTGGACTTACTACAGCATGTGGGTGCGCCGTGAAAATGACCTTTGGGTAAAAGCTAATGACCTTGTAGTTCTGCTGCCAAAAAATCACGGAACTAAGTTAGACGATGGAACTGAGCTACTAAGCACTCACATTAACTTTATGGACTTAATTCCTAGGGTCTACACTTCCCCGGAACAAAGCCCTTTAGGTACAATTGACCCGTCTTCCGACTTGTACAGCTTCTTGCAAGGCATGTCGTTTACTGTAGACGAACTCTTGACTTTGGCAGAGTTGCTACTTCCAGACTTTTCTGGAAAGAACTACAACCCCGGCATTCTGGAACTTAAGTCTCTAGAGCTTGGCCTTGCTCAAGAAGAGCCTCAAGCAGTCATCCGTAAAAAGCGTATGACTCGTGAAGCTCTGTACATGTACGCTCGCAAAGGAACCCTTCTAGGTCTTTCGACCATGATTGAGTCTTTGACTGGCTTTGCTCCTAAAATTTCTCTTAGTAAGAACTTGCTGTTGTCAAATCAAGACAGCACGTTCAATAAGAGCACTGGCTATTGGAGAACTGTAGGGCCAGCCACTCTTTCAGTAGAAACCACAGTAGTACCACCTACTGCAGAGTCAAAGTCTATTGACGATAGATATTGTGCAAAATTTACTAGCACTGATAGCTCCGCTCGTATGGAGTTGGGCTACTACCGACCTATTACACGAGCTGTGCCTGTTAAGTTTGGACACGAGTATGAGCTTAGTTACTACGTAAAAACTGGTGTTAGCGGTAGTCCAACGACCACTGCAACTATTACATGGCACAACAAGCGTGGCGAAATAATTAGTACTACCCCTGTAACTTCGTCAAGTGGAGCGGGAAGTAGCTGGACTAAGTTTGACATGACCGGAACTGCTCCCGGCGAATCTTTCACTATCGAGTCATACAGTGTTTCTTCTAACGTAGTCACCGTGGTGTTTACTGCTGACCACTCTTTTTCTTCTGGAGACACCGTTGAGATTTCTGGATTGGGAGCAGAGCTAGACGGTATTGACACTATCCTTAGCATCACCGATGACTCAATTACCTACGCCAGAACTTTGGAAGACGTAGAGTCTACTACGATTGACTACCCAGCAGTAGTAACCACTGATGCTGCGGTCTATGCGTCTATCTCTATTTCTTTTAGCGCCACCGGAACCTACTACATTGACTTAATCCAGTTTGCGGAGTCTACTTCTGCCGACCCTAGCCCTGCTTACGAAGAGGCTCGTGCGGTCAATGTCTTCTTGGAGTCAAGCAAAGAAAACTACATCAAGAACCCATCGTTCGACGGAACTGTAGCGGGCTGGACTATTACAGGTGAAGATTCGTTTGAGTACACGGATAGCACGCTACCGTATGTCTTTGTCGGTGACAGCATGTTGGCAGTCACTCTTGACTCTTCAGAGGTAGTTATTTCTGCAGAGACTGCTGCAGGAGATAAGCCTGTAGATAAGTCGTATGTATTTTCTACTCACCTAAGTGTTGACGCCAACATTGAAGAGGTTATTCTTCGAGTTACTGCTACTGATGGAACTAACACCGTAACAGCCTCAAGTGACGCGGTTTCTGTTAGCAGTGAGTGGAGCCGAGCATTTGTCGAGGTGTACGTAGACGAAACTTTTGATACAGACCTACTTGAGTTTTTGGTTGAGATTATTGTAGAGAACCCTGACGGTAATGTGCTCTACCTAGATGCGGCCCAGCTTGAAGAGGCATACCAGCCAAGCGACTACTTTGACGGCTCATTCGGGGCTGAGTACGGTGCTACTTGGTCAGGAACTGCAAACAACTCCAGCTCTCACCTATACCCAAACAAGCAAGTAAAGATTATTAGGCTTATTCAGGAATTAGAAAACTTCTTACCGTCTAATACTCCATACTTCGTAACCAGTTATGCAGGCAAAGAAGTAACTGGCATTACAATGTAGGTTATGGACCTACTACTAATCGCAATCATTTCAGGCATGGCCGTCGGCTACATCACGGAACTTCTTGCCAAGTACATCTTTCCAACTTTTGTCAAGGTGGGCTTGACTTTACCATTAGCAGCTCTCTCGGGCTGGATTCTTGGCATTCAGGACATCCGACTGGCAGTCGTTGCTCCCGCAGCTGGATTTTTTGCTCTCACTGTACTTTCTGTAATTTCTCGGCCTGTCGTGGTGGATAGGCAACCTAGGCGATAAGATATCGCTCTATGTGTACCGCCGAGGAAAAGTTTTTTACCCCACTGTCGGCAGCTGAGTATCGGCTGCTCGATGTGCTGTGCCTGCTGTCAAAGAACAACGTGACACGGGTTTCTATGGAAGAACTAGCTCGGCATACCCAGTCCAGCGAGGAGTCTGTTCGTCGCTCTCTTAGGAGTCTTGAGTCAAAGCAGTTGGTTGCTACGGCTCGAACCAAGCGGAACCTAGGGAAGCTTTCTTACAACGAATATACGCTGATTGCACCATCCCACAGAAATGTGGGGTCTGAATCTCTACCCCACAACTTACCAGCCCACAAAAATGTGGGGTCAACAGCTGATATAGATATAGTTATTGATATTAGTAATAAAGAAGTAAATAAGACTACGTCTTATTTAGTGCCGAAGGGCACAAAAAAGAGGAAGGAATTTAAAGTGATTGGAAAGTGGTCAGAAGATGACGAGGTCAGTGGCTTTGGACTCTTTGACAGTGAGATTACTCAGAAGGCACCTTCAGCCAAGGTAAGCAAGCGGGACCCTAAGACTAGAAACCTGCGACCACAGGAAGAGTGGACTGCTGCAGATGTTGCCTCAGAGTTTGCCTCTAGGCTTTATCGAGCCATCCCCGGTGTGCCAAACCTAGTCAACACCAACAATGTCCGTGGTGCGTTGTCGAAGATGCGTAAGCAGTACGACTCCAATGCTCTGATTGAGCTAGAAATTATGAAGATGTTCTTTGAAGACCCTTGGGTTCAAGGTCAGGGTAGGGACAAGCCAGCCTTTCTTGCTGGTCGATTCCTAAAGATGTTTGCTAATAACTTTGACCAAGCACTGCAGAACTTGGGGCTACCAGCTCGTCAGGCACCTTCGGAAAAGGCCGTGTCATCTACACCACGAGTTGAATTCCTGTATGCTTCAGACGGAGAACAGTTCGACAACTCAATGCCGGGGCGATTGGCACTTGAGCGATACGAAGAGTCTTTGAGGAGGACTAATGGCGTATGACATCGCAACCTTGGGGTTTAACCAGCAGCGCTGGCTACTTCACAGCTCCAACATCCCACACCGTTTCTTGGGTATGGAGCCAGCAGACGTAATCAAGAAGCTGGGCAAGTTTCCTAAGCGAATTGACACTTGGATTACTGACGTCCTAGAAGGACGAGTAGTCATGCGAACTGGTGGCCTAGGAGAGACTGGTGTCGGCCTGCTGTTTGATGGCGAGGCTGGATTGGGGAAGACCACCCACTCGGTAATCTGCCTGATGGAGCTAGTTCGCAGACTGCCAAATGATGACGCTGCAATTCGTAAGCTGTTTAAGTATTCATCGGATGACTACGGTGTAATGTCTAGGCCAATCTATTACATGACTGTGCCGGACTTTATGAACCGCAAGAAGGCGATGATTGATGCAGAACCAGCTGAGCGTCGTGAGATGCAACTGCAGATGGAGGGGTTCCACGGCAGGTCTGTTATGGACCACTTGAACGTTCGTGTCCTAGTCCTAGACGACTTGGGCAAGGAGCTAAAGAGTGACTACAACGCTGCTGGGTTTGACGAGCTTCTTAGAGCTCGGTACGACAAGGGATTGCCTACAATAGTTACAACCAACCTCGACTTGTCGATGTGGAAGCAAAAGTACGGTGAGGCCATGCAGAGCTTTGCGCATGAAGCTTTTCAGCGTATAGTAATCGGAGAAACTGATTTGAGGAGGAACAATTGAGAGAGAACGTAATGACCCACGACTGGAGAACAGTTCAGCTATTCCTAGAGCCATCTGGGGTTGCTGAGGTAGAGGTAGACTCGCTAAACGCAAAGTTGGTTAAGTGCACCTGCCCTTCATACAACTCTGTGCGTGGATGCACTCACACTAAGTACGTAAAGAAGAACATGCAGGAAAACGCGGGGCACTACACCGTTTCAATTCCAGTAGAAATTGACGATGAAGAAGCTATTGCAGCAACTTCTAGCGCCGAGGCTTTTCGTGAGTTTATTATCAAGTACGGACGAGTAGAAGTTATCTAATGATTAACGGAAACATTTCTAATGAGACTCCCCCACGAATTATCGTGGCCATGGAGGTAGTGGCTAGGTCCGAGACCATGACGGCTAAGAGCCTATTTGGTAAGACCAAAACTGCACGAAAGGTAACTGGGCTAAACAACGCCGAGCTATCTAAGCTGTGGAACTCTTCATTCAACTACGGTCTAGCAATTGAGCTAGCCGCATTTGAGGACGAGGGTTGGACTCAAGAAGATGTAGACAAGCTAATGGCTCGTCTAGACAACCGTGGAGGCAACCCATTTAACTACGCTGAGTTGTACGGCAGCTTCCACGACCTAGTCGGTGAGCTACCGTATCGACCAAACCTAAAAGCTGTGATAGATTTACCGAACCAAGTTGCTCGGTACGGGTCATGGGGCTTAGACCTAAACAACTTGTAACATTTCCTGTGGAGGGCAGATGGCATACGACAACGAATATCGGTTAGTTAGCAAAGTAATTGCTGACCGAGTAATCATCCCTGTTATTGAGCGGGGCATTAAAGACGACTGGATTGTAGACGACGACCTACGTCGTGTCTGGAAGTTTGTGCGTGAGCATTACGCCAACTACCGCGAAGTCCCAACCATTATTGCCGTTACGGATAACTTCCCTAACTTCAAGGCTGTTCGTGTAGAAGACACTATCGACTATCTGATTGACAAGATGGTCGAGTTCCGGAGGAACAAGCTCACTCGTAATGGTCTTGAGACTGTCCTTGAGAAGATGGGTCACAACGACCACGAGTCCGCACTAGCGGAAATGAGCAAGACGCTTACCAACGTTAACGCTCAGGGCGTGATTGGCACCACCCATATTGACGTCACCAAGAACCCAGACGCCTTCTGGGAAGAGTATGAGAACATCCAGAACTCTGTCCTACTAGGTCTGCCAACTGGGTTCGCCAAGATTGACGAGGCAACTGCTGGTCTACAGGGCGGTCAGCTCATTACTGTGATTGCTCCTCCTAAGACTGGTAAGTCACAGATTGCTTTGAGGATTGCCGCCAACATCCACAACGCTGGCAAGATTCCGATGTTCCAGTCTTTTGAGATGAACAACCACGAGCAGGTGCAGCGTTACTTGGCTATGAAGGCCAACTTGAACAGCGGTCGTTTCCGCCGTGGAAAGCTCACAGGTAATGAAGAGGACCGACTATTAGAGGCTCTTGACGACCTAAAGACTAAGCACCCATTCCACTTTGTAGATGCTATTAACGGTCTGACTATTGACTCGTTAGTTGCTAAGGCAGAGCAGTTGAACCCAGACGTTCTGTTTGTCGATGGTGTGTACCTGATGCTAGACCAAGTAACTGGCGAAGCCAACACCCCTCAGGCACTGACCAACATCACCCGTGGACTAAAGCGTGTGGCTCAGAAGCTAGACATTCCAGTAATCATTACCACTCAGACCTTGCTCTGGAAGATGAAGGGCGGCAAGGTTTCTGCCGACTCCATTGGTTACTCGTCTTCATTCTTCCAAGACTCGGATGTAATCCTAGGTCTTGAGCCTATCGAAGCTGTTGACGATGCTCGCACCTTGCGTATCGTGCAGTCGCGTAACTGCCCACCTGACTCCACCGCTATTACATGGCGCTGGGATGCAGGTTGCTTCCACGACATCACCGACTCTGCTTCCTGCAAGTACTGCTCAATTCCTTATGGTATGGGCAATGTATAACGTAGCGAGAGCGCTAGATGCGCTAGACATTGAGTACTACGAGTCCAGTGCCGACAACGCTAAGGCTATCTGCCCTATGCACGAACGCATTACTGGCTCACCTGACCACAACCCTTCGTGGTTTATCCACCTAGAGACTGGTCAGCACATCTGCTTTAGCTGTGGCTACAAGGGTAACCTTCAGCAGCTAGTCTGCGATGTAAAGGAGTTGTATACAACCGTCTGGGGTCTTGAAGGAAACCAGTACGACTACTCTGCTGCCAACAACTGGTTAGCCACTGCAATTGAAGTCACCATTGACGACCTCAAGCAAAAGTTTGCCAGCCTACCTCAGTACATCACGCCCCCTCCACGGCCCCTTCCAATGTCTGAGTCTAGGCTGGCGCTCTACATCCCTCCTACCGAAGAAGCACTAGATAGCCGAGCGATTACGGCTGAGGCTGCTGAGAAGTATGGAGTTCTTTGGAACGACAGAACCGCAACTTGGATTCTGCCTGTGCGTGAAGCTCACACCGACAAGCTGATTGGTTGGCAGGAGAAGGGCACTATTGAGCGCACCTTCAAGAACCGACCACCGGGGATGCAGAAGTCCAAGACTCTATTCGGTGTAAATCAGATGCAAGAAGACATCGCTATTGTTGTCGAGTCGCCCCTCGACTGCGTGCGTATTGAGAGTTCGGGGATTACTGGTTCAGTTGCAACGTTTGGGGCAATAGTGTCAGAGGCTCAGGTTAAACTACTACGGTTTTCTAATAAGGTAATTGCTGCCTTTGATAACCCTAACGTAGATGCCGCAGGCAAGAAGGCTTGCGACCAGATGCGCGACTGGGCTAGAAAATACGGTATTAATCTGTTTTACTTTAATTACGGCACGACTGGGAAGAAAGACCCGGGAGACCTAACTGACGAAGAGATTGCGTGGGGCATTGAGAATGCCAAGTCTGCAATCCTAGGAGAACAAGCTTATGTTTACGGGGACTCTCAAGCCGTATCAAACTGAGGCGGTAGCCCAGATGGTCGCTAAGCAACGAATGCTGGTTGCTTACGAGATGGGTCTTGGTAAAACCCCAATGACTATAGCTGCAGTAGAAGAACTGCGTGAGGCTGGCAAAATAAATGGGCCAGTGCTAGTCCTGTGTCTGGCCTCTCTTAAATATCAGTGGCAAAAAGAAGTTGCTAAGTTCACAGACACGACGGCAATTGTTATCGACGGAACTCCGAAGCAACGAGCGGAACAATACTCACAAGTTGGTGAGCACGGGTACACCGTGATGAACTACGAGCAGGTGGTAAATGACTGGGATACTGTTAAAGATTTTAAGTTTGCTGGAATCATTTGTGACGAAGCGACCGCCATCAAAGGTTTTCGAGCGAAGAGAGCCAAGAAGGTAAAAGAGCTGGCAAAGCCAGTCCCAGTTAAGTTTGCTCTTACAGGAACCCCTATTGAAAATGGAAGACCAGAAGAGCTGTACAGCATCATGCAGTTTGTTGACAGCAGTATTCTAGGCCGTTTTGATTTATTTGATAAAGCCTTTATTGTCCGGAATCACTTCGGAGGGGTAGACCGCTACCGAAACCTTCCAGTTCTACATAAGACTTTATCCACAGCCTCAGTGCGTAAGTCACAGAAAGATGCAGATGTGGCCCCGTACTTGCCGAACGCCATCTACCGTGAACCACTACTAATCTCGCTGGACTCCAAAGCTCAAAAGGTATATAACTACATTTCAGAAGACTTGATGCAACTTCTGATTCAAGCCCGCGAAACCTTTGGCTCTGGGTTTAATCTTGCGTCACACTATGGTCAGTTAAACAAAGCTGACGACCCAATGAATGAGCTGCGGGGGCAGATTATGTCCCGCATCACTGCTATGAGAATGCTCTGCTCTACCCCAGTTGCACTAAGAGAGAGCGCTCGACTAGCAGAAGAAGGTAACGGAGGCAGCGGCTACGCCCACAGCATCTCGTCAATGCTTGACGACCTTCTAAAGAAACCAAAGCTAGATGCGACTATTACATACCTAAAAGACCATCTAGAAATCGACCCTAGTTATAAAGCAGTCGTGTTTGCTTCTTACCTAGGCGCAGTGACCGACCTTAAGTCGGCATTACAAAAGGCAGGCATTGAAGCTGTCGAGTACACAGGCAAAATGAACGCAAAGGAAAAAGAGGATGCAAAAGTTCTTTTTCAGACTACTGATAGGGTCCGTGTTTTTATTAGCAGTGACGCTGGTGGTTACGGTGTTGACCTTCCTCAAGCTAATCTACTGGTTAATTACGACCAGCCTTGGTCTGCTGGACTGGCTGTCCAAAGGAATGGCCGAATCAATCGTGCGTCTTCGACGTGGCACACGATTACTATTCAAGACATTCTCATCAAAGATTCGATTGAGCAGAGACAGTACGACACGCTGAAACAAAAATCAAACATTGCAGGAGCAATTCTAGATGGAGAAGGTATAAACTCTAAAGGAGGAGTTGATTTGACTATCGGTAGTCTTATAGACTTCCTCACAGCCAAACTAATCTAGGAGGGATTATGGTAAAGCCAATTGGAGAACCAAGAGAGTTCTCAAACCCAGATGACCCAAACGCTCAGATTACTGAGTACATTCGTCTTGTAGCCAGCATTGACCACATGGACGAGCGCCGCAAGGAGCTACGCGAGAAGATTTTCTCTTACATTGAAGAGGAAGGTTTCGAGGACGAGAAGGGTAACATTCAGTTCCCACTGGACGCACCTATTGAGGGCGTACTTCGTATCGAGAAGTCTGGTCGTCGCACTCGTAAGCTTGACGAGATGAAGGCAGAAGAGATTATCGAAGCCAATAACCTTGGCGATTCTGTATACAAGATGGTCCGTGTCATTGACGAGGACGCACTTATGGCTGCTCACTATGAGGGCAAGCTAACCGAAGAAGAACTAGACGACATGTTCCCAGTATCCGTAGTCTGGGCATTGAGGACTGTAAAGAAGTAGTATGCCGGGGATGCGTAGCGAGGAAGAAATCCTCAAGGCTTTCGAGGGTCTGGACAAGGTTCCGGGCTCTCGTCAGCCACGCCGTCCCGACACACCTGTCGCGCAAAAGAAGCGTGCACAAGCTTTCGGGGAGTCCAATGGTTGGGATGAAAACCCAGTCATTAAAACCCTGAATGGAGTGGAGACAGAGCTGTTTACTATTGGTGCGCTAGCACAGGCACTAGAGAAGCAGATTGTCACCATCCGCCTGTGGGAGAAGAAAGGGTACATCCCGATGGCTCCTTACAGGCTTCGCTCAAAGCAGCTGAATGGCAAGAAGGTTAATGGTAACCGTGTGTATACACGCCCACTAATCGAAATTGCTATCGAAGAGTTCGCCAAGCGTGGACTTTTAGGCTCAGCTCGTGTAGAGTGGAAACTGCTAGGCGACCTAACAGAAGTAATCACTTACCGATGGAAGGAAGCTGTAGCCAAGTCAAAACCGAGTAACGTCTCCGATTAGAAAGAAAAATAACCCATGGCTATTATTGAGCCCGACATCGATGCAACAAACTACTTCGTCGACGACGTAGTAGAGGCCGAGCCAAAGCACGGCACCACCATTCAGGCAGGCTGGGACGCTGTTACCGCAGCATCTAAGCCAAAGCGTGAATCCAGCAACTACCCAACCGACTTCAAGTTCGAGGAGAAGGCACAGCTAGTGCGTTTCTTGGACAACGAGCCGTTCGCTGTTTACCAGCAGCACTGGGTACAGGTTCCAAATGACAACGGAAGCCTGTCTTGGCGCTCGTTTGTTGCTCTAGGTGATGATGACCCGCTAACTGTTATCGCAGGTCTTACTCCTCGTCCAAAAGCAGCTTTCAACATCCTGAACCTCTCGCTAGAGCAGCCAGAAGTTCAGACTCTAACCGCTTCAGTAACTCTTGCACGACAGCTTCAGGCTGCCAACGAGGACCCACGCCGTGGACCTCTAAGCAAGTACTACTGGGCAATCTCTCGTCAGGGAATGGGTCGTGAGACTCAGTTCACTGTAGACCGCGTCAAGGCCACTGACCTTGCCGAGGAGTGGGACCTAGACTACGAAGAGATTGACGCAATCGCAGCCACTGCCCCCCGCTACGATGCAAAGTCAATCTACGTAAAGACCTATGAGGAGCACCTCAAGGTCGCACGTCAGCTAGTCGGTACTGGTACCAACTAGTCCCACACCAAATCGGGGAGGTCACGCCGTCTCCCTCCTCTCTTGCTAGCGTGACCTCCCCCACACTTTTTTACGGGGCCGTATGAATTTAATTACCACACAAGAACAACTCCAAGAGTTTGTTCAGCACTACCTGAAGGTAGATGCGTTTGCTTTTGATATTGAGACCATTGGTGAGCAGAGACTTCTCCCTGTTGTCAATGATGTTTGCTGGATTGCGTTTGCTACTGAGGGACGAGTAGACGTCATTCCTATGGGACACCCAAACGGTGAGTTTGAGTTTTATACAAAGCCATTACTAAAGGCTGGTCAAGCACAGGTTGCCAAAGGTCGTTCTCTAACTGACGCTCACTTCTCCAAGAACAAGGCCCACTGGATTCCACAGTTTAGCGAGCCACCAGTTCAGCTAAACCCTGCTGAGGTGTTTGCTGCTATTAAGCCCCTGATGTTTGGCAAGCAGCTCAAGGTTGGCCACAACGTTAAGTTTGACCTGAAGTCGGTAGCTAAGTACTACCGGAAGCAAGTGCCAGTCAAGCCTTACTTTGACACTTTGATGGCATCCTTCATTATTAACAACCAGAATAAGTTTGACCTTGGACTTCAGGCGTGTGTGAAGCGGGAGCTAAACATCGACATTGAGAAGGGTGTTGGAGAAGACATCTCTCAGCACGACTTTGATACTGTGGCTAAGTATGCGGCCATTGACGCTGAGGTTACTTGGAAGTTATATAAAGCACTGGCTCCTAAGCTTGAGGGCAATCTAAAGAGCGTGTGGAGACTTGAGATGGACGTGCTAGGCGCTCTTTGCGACATGGAGCTGACTGGAGCGTACATTGACCAAGACCAGCTAAATGCTCTGTCAGAACAAATCAGTGAAGACCTAGAGCTAGCAAAAACCAAGGTGTTTAAGTCTGCAGGCAAGGTGTTCGCTATCAACTCTGTGCAGGTTAAGCAGGAGCTACTCTTTGGTGTAAACCCAGACACTGGCAAGCCTCGTCTAAAGCCAAACCCGAAGTTTCAGAACGCTCTTACCCCAAAGGGTAAGGAAGCAGTCCGCCGTCAAGAAGAGCTTAGCCCCAGCATGTTCTCTGTGAGTGCAGAGGCACTAGAGGTATTTAGAGGCAAGGATGAGCTAGTAGATGCTCTTCTAGAGTATCAAGACCTTAACAAGCTTATGACAACCTACGTTACCCCGTACACCGGAGGTGAGGTAGAGCGTGAGACCAACGGCAAGAAGAAGACCATTACCAAGAAGAGCTTGCTAATCAATGGTAGAGTTCACACCAACTTTAAGGCGAATGGTGCTGAGACTGGTCGCTTCAGTTCCTCTGAGCCAAACCTTCAGAACATTCCGTCTTCTGGTGACTACGGAAAGCTAGTTCGTAACTTGTTTATTGCCCCACCGGGACACAAGCTGGTTGTCGCTGACTACTCTCAGATTGAGCCAAGAGTAATCGCAGCCTTATCACAAGACCCTGTTCTAATGAATAACTACCTAACTGGCGGAGACATCTACACCACGATTGGTGACACGATGGGCGTAAACCGTAAAGCAGGTAAAGTGCTCGTATTAGCTATATCTTATGGCGTTGGTCCAGACAAGATTGCCAGCTCTATTGGCTGTAGCTTAACCGAGGCCAAGGACTTGCTTAAGAACTTTGAACAGAAGTTCATCTCAATTAGCCGTTATAAGTCTCGCGTTGTAATGGTCGCCAAAGAGCGTAGACCGATTCCTTACGTTGAGACACTGTTCGGCCGTCGCCGTTACATTCCAGACCTTCTTAGCAAAGACACGGGTCTTTTAGCTAGAGCAGAGCGTCAGGCATTTAACACGGTTATTCAAGGTTCCGCAGCCGACATTATGAAGTTGGCACTTGTGCGTGCCCACGCCTCGTTTGTAGAAGAACCAGATATAAACTTGATTTTAACGGTTCACGATGAATTGGTAACGATTACACCTGAAGACCGCGCAGAAGAAACCGCTGAAGCGATTAGGAGAGCTATGGAAGGCATTACAATTCCTGCTATTACTGTTCCTCTTATTGCCGAGGTAAACATCGTAGATAAGTGGGGAGAAGCTAAGTGAAGTGGTTTAGAAAGCGCTCGTCAGAACCTACTATCGCTGAGATTAATGCTCGGCTTAGAGGGTTCATCCTTGACTCACAAATGGCTGACGCTCACGACGTTAGTGTCATTCTAGGGTGCGGACCAATCAGCGAAGAGATTGCAGAAAAGGAAGAAGAAGAGAGCGACAAGCGTCTAGATAAAATCTCACATTTGATGCCGATGATTTACGCTCACTCTCAAGCTCTTGCTCAAGGGTCAATTGAATACCAGAGAAGTAACGTGCCTGAGTCCTTACAGTCTTTACCAGATGAATTGTGGTGGGATAGCAGAAAACTACTTGAACAAGTCTCCTCAGCCGCTATTGTAGGTTCTATATCTCAGTTAGTTGACATGGGACTACTAGAAATTCCGAAGAGGTATCGATGAATAACGCAGATTGGTGGGCAAAGAAGCTCCAAGAGCAACAGCCTACCCCACCCCCAGCAAGGACTCAGAGCGTCCCTCAGGCACCCTCTCAGGTGCCGATGACGGCGTATCAGGCCCCAGCACCTCAGCAGCCTGTGGTAAAGGCTCAGAGCGCCTCACAGACCGCTGCGTGTCCTGACTGCGGTTCTGATAAGTACTTTGGTTTTAACGGCTCTAAGCCGCGCTGCTATGAGTGCGGTTACCCCATGGAGCAGTCCGGCAGTAAATACGGCTCATTAACAGGTGCTAGGGTAGTAGGAGATGCCAAGGGCGCTAGAGGTAATGACGCTACCAACAATTACAATCCACAAGGCATCATTGGAAGGGTAGATTAATGGAGTCACCAGTAGTTCCACTAGAAATTGCCGCCGAACATTATCGAGACGGCATGGTACGCGGTAAGACCGCGGGTATAGCAGAAGAGCAGCTCAGGATTATCGCTTTGCTAAAAAGCAAGGGGCTGTACGACGCTGTACTAGCTATTAAAAACAACAGTAAGAGGGAGAATAACAATGGCATCTAAGAAGAAGCAAATCAGAATTTTGACTGAGCAGGTTGAGTTTCTGCAGACTCTTGTAGACGTAATGCAGGCGCACTATACCGGAGAGTACGAAGCAGGACTTGAGTCTGGAAGAAACTGCGCACTAGACAACATTGACTCAGCGATTGAGCTGAAGCGTAATGAAAACGATGAAATTGCCGTAGCAGTACTTGAGTGGGCAAAAGAAAGGCTCTAATGGAGCTAACTGAGGGTTACCAAGAAGACCTACGAAACCATTTTGAAGATGGGTACAAGCTTGGCCGTGAAGACGAGCTGGCTCGTTGCATGACCTTGGTTAAGTTAGATATGCTTTTAACAGAGGAAGTGCGCAGTCGTGTACTAGACCTACTAAGAGGAGGAAAAGATGAATCCTGAAGTCGCTAAGATTATGGCGCAACTAAACAAGCGCTTTGGTGACAATACGGTTGTGCTAGGCGAGAGCATACGCTCAGACCTATTAAAGAGAATTACTACTGGCTCTACTACCTTTGACTACGTTCTAGGTGGCGGGTTTCCTGCAAACCAGTGGAACGAACTCATCGGAGAGCCAAGCCACGGCAAGACTGCGATTGCTTTAAAGACCATTGCTGCTAATCAAGAGGCTAACCCAGACCACATGACTGTTTGGGTAGCTGCTGAGCAGTGGGTTCCAGAGTACGCAGAGATGTGTGGCGTAGACACTAGCCGTGTCATCGTTGTAGAGACGAACGTTATGGAAGAGGCATACCAAGCTGTAATTGAGTTTGCCGAGTCCAAGGCTATTGATGCCATCGTAATCGACTCTCTACCAGCACTAAGCCCAGCTCCAGAGATGGAGAAGGACATGAACGAAATGACTGTTGGTAAGGGAGCGTTGCTCACCAACAAGTTCTTCCGTGTAGTTGGTGCTGCTATGAAGCGGTCTCTAGTAGAAGACGAGCGCCCTATTCTAGGTTTGATTATCAATCAATACCGTATGAAGATTGGTGTAATGCACGGAGACCCACGCACTACCCCCGGTGGTGAAGGCAAGAACTATGCCTTCTTTACCAGAGCCGAGGTAAAGCGTGACGAGTGGATTGAAGAAGGTACAGGCGTCAACAAGGTGCGCGTAGGTCAGCGTATTAAGATTCGTGTTATCAAGAACAAGACCGCTCCTCCACAGCGTGTAGCCTACGTAGACTTCTACTTCCAAGATACTGCGTCTAACTTTGCTGGTGACTTCGATGTTGCCCGTGAGGTTGCGGCCATGTCCATGGTCAAGGAAATCGTAGACCGCAAGGGTGGTTGGATTTACTATGGTGAGCGTAAGTGGCAGGGCCAAGATTCTTTCGTAGCCTCACTGCGTGAGGAGCTTGACTTGTTGTCAGAGCTTCGTGCTAAAGTGTTGTCTATACCAGATTCATTTGTAGGAGCGAGCGATGAGTAAAATGAATGAGCTGTCCATAGCAGAGCAAGAAGAGCTTATGGCACAGCATGAGCAGGAGCAGATTGAGGGCTTCCGTAAGGATGGCCAGCAAGAGCTACGTAACCGTCTAGTTTGGGTATTAAACCGAGACATTACAATGGCTATTAGAGCTGGCAAGCACACTCAATACACCGAAGGTCTCCTTCACGCTCTCAAGTTAGTGGAGAACCCACTATCGTGAGGTCTGAGGGACAGAAGCAATCTCGCAAGCACGAGGACCGTCTAGCTAAGGCTATTGGCGGTTCTCGTACTGCTGCTTCTGGGGCGTTCTGGTCGCGCAAGGGCGATGTGAGGTCAGAAGAGTTGTTGATTGAACACAAGTGGACCGGAAAGAAGTCCAAGACAATTCAGTCAGCAGAACTCAAGAAGATAACAAACGAGGCAATCATGGACGGGCGTATGCCTGTGTTTGGAATGCACTTGGACGGGGAGGATTACGTAGTCATGTTGGAAACCGACCTGTTAGAGATAGTGCATAAACTTGATTCTAGATGAACACCTTGACCACTCTTGGAGAGTGGATGCTGCCTGTGCCACCGCTGACACAGAAATCTTCTACCCACCAAGGGACAAAGAACTTTATAACAAAATAGCGGCAGAGGCTAAGGTTTACTGCAACGGCACTAGGAACTCTCCTCCGTGCCCTGTACGAGCCGAGTGTCTGTGGCAAGCCATCATTACAGAAGAGCAGCACGGTATCTGGGGGGGAATGTCCCACAGGGAACGAAACGCCCTTGTACGTAAATGGCAAAAACAATACAGAGGTAAGATAAGTCTTAAAGACTTTGTCTTTAAAGAACGAGAGGGCAAATAATGGCAGTGGCAAAATCAGACTTGAAGAAGTTTCTAGACGCTAAAAAGCACAAGACTAGGCTTGTAGGAGACGTTGAGCGACACCTACTGGCTAGACCATTGGGAGACCGTGCGACTGACGTCCTGCACCCTTCCGAGATTATCAAGCGTAACTGGTGCCGTCGTGCCTCTTACTTCTTGCTAAAGGGCTACCCAAAGATTCAAGAGCGACCAAACCTACGCTTACAGTCTATCTTTGACGAAGGCCACGCTATCCACGCTAAGTGGCAGAACTGGTTCTACGAGATGGGCAACCTGCACGGTAAGTTTAAGTGCCTAGCCTGTGGCCAGATTACTTGGGGAACTTCCCCCAGCAACTGTGAGCACTGTGACCACACTCGCTTAGAGTACGCTGAAGTAACTTTGTTTGATGATGCTTTGCGTATTAAAGGCCACACTGACGGCTGGATTAAGGGTATTGGTGATGACTGCCTCATTGAGATTAAGTCAATTGGTCCCGGCACTATCCGTAACGAAGACCCCGGCCTATTCCTAGACAGCTCTGACTTCATGGCTGCATGGAAGAATGTTCGTCGTCCATTCAACTCTCACCTGCTTCAGGGACAGATGTACCTAGAGCTGATGAAGCGTATGGGGCACGAGGTAAACGAGATTGTATTCTTGTATGAGTTGAAGGCAGACCAAGACTATAAAGAGTTTTCTATTAGAGCTGACTACGAACTTGTGCGTCACATTTTTGAGAATGCCGAGAAGGTTGTAAAGGCCGTAGAGAGCAATCAAGCCCCAGTGTGCAACAACAACGTGGGCGGAACTTGTCCTCAGTGCACTGGATACGAGGAATAATGTCGTACGCATTAGATAAGCTAGCAGAGTTAGGGCTTGCAATTCAGAAGCCCACCATGGACGTGGGAAGCCTACCAGCAGACATTACCCTACTCAGTAGTGAGCAACTTGGTGAGAAGTTTACCGTCCTAACCGCTTGGGCAGACTACGCTTCGACTCAGCTGGCTATCGCCCAGATTGAGGAGAGGGCTGTTCAGCGTAAGCTCGACTTGCTAGAGAACAAGCTATTAGTACAACGGATGGGTAACGCAGTTAAGGGTGAGCGCATCACTTTGGTAAAGGCGCAGATTTCTGTAGAACAGGATGTTCAAGACTTAGCCCTTGAATTTGAAGAGAAGTACGCGTACAGGAAACTCGTAGAAATGATGTTGTCCAACTATGAAAGGGATATTGCCCTTGTT
>JACCDN010010928.1_pt1 | contig 23082 bp, 21 predicted proteins | sample 7441691 | NCBI WGS metagenome assembly JACCDN01 (sample SAMN15323439, study PRJNA562643) | freshwater metagenome | isolation source: river surface water | place: USA:Blue River Watershed | collected 2017-08-16 | reverse complement strand
TTACTTCGTGAATTCGACAGCAAGAAGCTCTGCGATTTGAGCTGTGTTTAATGCAGCTCCCTTACGCAAGTTATCGCCACAGACAAATAGGTCGAGAGACATTGGGTCATCGATGCTCTTTCGAACGCGACCTACCCACGTTGGATCTGTGCCAACAACATCTGCGGGTGTCGGGAATTTATGGTTTTCAGGATCATCAACAAGCTTGACCCCAGCCGCATTTTGAAGAATATCTTGTGCCGCCTTACGTGAAGGCTCCTTCGCAAAGGTCGCATGCACAGTCAATGAGTGAGTTGTGATGACTGGAACACGCACACATGTTGCAGAGACCTTGAGTCCTGGAAGTCCAAGAATCTTTCGTGACTCATTGCGAACCTTGAGCTCTTCAGATGAATAGCCATCTTCTTTAAGAGAGCCCGCCCATGGAACAACGTTGAGTGCAAGTGGTGCTGGGAAAGGACCGTTCTCTTTGATTACGGTGCGAATATCGCCTGCAACATCACCCACAGCTGTTCCTGCAACAGCAGATATCTGCTCGCGCAAAGTGTCAATACCAGCTTGTCCTGCACCAGATGCTGCTTGATATGAAGATACAACTAGCTCTTTGAGTTCATACTCTTGATGGAGTGCGCCCATTGCAACAATCATTGAAAGAGTTGTGCAATTTGGATTAGAGATAATTCCACGTGGACGATTCTTTACATCTTGCGGATTTACCTCTGGCACAACAAGTGGGACATCTGCATCCATTCGGAATGCGCCAGAGTTATCTACAACTACAGCACCACGCGATGCCGCAATCGGTGCCCACTCAGCTGAGACCTCATCTGGCACATCAAACATTGCAACATCGATTCCATCAAATGCTTCAGGTGATAGTGCGACGACTGTGAGCTCTTCTCCACGGCAGATCAACTTCTTGCCTGCACTGCGGGCAGATGCGATGAGACGAATTTCTCCCCAGACATCTTCGCGCTCTGACAAAATTCCGAGCATTACAGTGCCAACGGCACCTGTTGCACCTACAACTGCAAGTGATGGCTTCTTGCCCGAAGTTGATTGAGTCATCGTCCTGTACCTCCGTATACAACAGCCTCGTTCTGATCAGAATCAAGGCCAAAAGCAGTGTGTGCAGCCTTTGCTGCCCGCTCAAGATCTGTCTCGCGAATGATGATTGAGATACGGATTTCAGAAGTTGAGATCATCTCGATATTTACTCCCGCCTCTGACATTGCAGCAAAGAATGTTGCCGTGACGCCAGGGTGTGAACGCATTCCTGCACCGATCAGCGAGAGCTTTCCAATGGTGTCGTCATACTGGATTGATGCAAAGCCAACTTCACCTTGAATCTTCTTGAGAATAGTTGTTGCTTCCGCACCATCTGCCTTAGGCAATGTGAATGAAATATCTGTGAGGCCTGTAGCTGCAGCAGAGACGTTCTGCACAATCATGTCAATGTTGAGATCGTTATCGGCTAGTGCCTGGAAGATTCGCGCTGCAACACCCGTGCGATCTGGGACACCGACGATCGTGATCTTTGCCTCTGACTTATCGTGTGCGACGCCAGCGATGATTGCTTGCTCCATGGTGCCTCCTTCTGGGTGGTTTTCAACTACCCAAGTTCCTTCGAGTGGTGAGAAAGATGAACGGACGTGAATTGGTAAGTTGTAACGACGTGCATATTCAACGCAACGCAAGTGAAGAACCTTTGCTCCTGCTGCTGCGAGCTCGAGCATCTCTTCATATGTAACTGTGTTCAACTTGCGCGCAGATGGAACTGCGCGAGGATCTGCGGAGAAGATTCCATCAACATCTGTGTAGATCTCGCAGACATCGGCATCGAGGGCTGCGGCGAGCGCGACAGCAGTTGTATCTGAACCACCGCGTCCTAGAGTTGTAATGTCCTTTGTATCTTGCGAGATTCCCTGGAAGCCAGCAACGATTGCGATATTTCCTGAATCAATCGCCTCTCGAATTCGACCAGGTGTCACATCGATAATGCGTGCCTTGCCGTGAGTTGAATCTGTGATGACGCCAGCTTGTGAACCTGTAAATGATTGTGCTTCAAAACCGAGGTTGTTAATTGCCATCGCAAGAAGTGCCATTGAGATTCGCTCGCCTGCAGTCAGCAACATATCGAGCTCACGCCCTGGAGGAATCGGGCTCACTTGATTGGCAAGATCAATGAGCTCATCGGTGGTATCGCCCATGGCTGAGACCACAACGACGACCTGATTTCCCGCCTTCTTCGTCGCCACAATACGAGCGGCAACGCGCTTCATGCCCTCGGCATCTGCGACTGAGGAACCACCAAATTTCTGAACGATAAGCGCCATGCGATAAGTGTGAAGGCGAATTTAGCTACGCGCTAGCCGAATTTCGGATTTTCTCATTATATGAAACAAAGGTAAATCCACATATTGAGACAAGAGCTCTTTAGAGGTTGGTGCGCCCCTCAAATGCGCGACCGAGCGTGACCTCATCGGCATATTCGAGATCTCCACCAACAGGCAAGCCTGATGCCAGACGAGAGACATTAATCCCCATCGGCTTAATCAGACGTGCCAAATAAGTGGCAGTTGCCTCACCCTCGAGGTTGGGGTCGGTCGCCAAAATGATTTCAGTAATCGTTGAATCTGCAAGGCGTTGCATGAGCTCGCGAATTCGTAGCTGATCTGGACCGATGCCATCGATGGGACTGATTGCTCCACCAAGAACGTGATACTTGCCGCGGAATTCACGGGTGCGCTCGATTGCAATCACATCTTTCGACTCTTCAACAACACAAATCTTTGTTCCATCACGACGTGGATCGCGACAGATTCGACATTGACCTTCTTCAGAGACGTTTCCGCATTCACTACAGAACTTCACGCGCTCCTTAACGGTGCGCACTGCCTCTACCAAAGAATCTGCAATCTCTGCATCTGATTGGAGAATATGAAATGCGATGCGTTGAGCAGACTTTGGTCCGATGCCAGGCAAGCGCCCCAATGCATCAATGAGATCTTGAATCGCGCCTTCATACATTCCACTTGACATTAGTCGTGTCTCTTTTCGCTAATGACAGTTGCACCGAGTTCGGCTGCAAGAAGTGCGGCGCCAGTTAACTGTGTTGCATCGGTGGGAGCCTCTGTTGTTCGAACGGCGCGAGCTTCAGGCGTGCTCGTTGTATCGATACTCGGATCGACAGTTACCTCAATCTTGCGATCGAGTCCAACGATTTCAATAAATGCATCGCGCAAAATCTGATCGGATTCGCTTCGGATAAATGAATCACGAGCACCGGCATTGACGATGCCAATGGTGATTGCCTTCTCATCCACACCAAGGATCTGTGCACTTGCACTCAAGAGTGACCAAGTCAGACGGCGTCGCTTCTTCACATTTTCAATGACTTCAGGCCACATACGACGAAGGCCAGCAACATCGATTGCGCCAATATCGTGAGCAGGTGCCGCCTGCTTTTCAGGCTCTTCTTTCACAACAGGAGTCTCACGAATAGCCTCTGCAGTAATGGGAGAGACATAATCTGCAGGATCAACGCTCTTTGCTGGTGGTGGAGTTGGTATTTCAGTTTTCTTCGGTGCAACTGCAGTTACCTGCGGTGCAATGTTCTCAACGCGCTCAAGGCGTTCAATACGTGCGAGCATTCCTGCCTCGCCGTTATCTCCAATTGGCAACAAGATCCGGCCGCAGATGAGCTCAAGAATAAGGCGTGGAGCAGTCGCTCCTCGCATCTGCGTAAGTCCTTCTGAAGCGATATCTGCTGCTCTAGAAAGTGACGCTTGGCCAATGTTCTCGGCCTGCACACGCATACGCTGCAATTGATCATCAGGCAGCTCACGCAAAATACTGTTGGCATTTGTTGCCTGCAGTGCATCAACGATCATCAAATCGCGAAGACGCTCGAGTAAGTCCTGTGTAAATCGACGTGGATCATGTCCAGATTCAATAACGCGATCAACTGTCTTAAAGAGCGTTGCACCATCACGCGCTGCAATCGCATCCATCGCATCATCAAGTAGCGCGCCATCTGTAAAACCAAGTAGTTGAACTGCGATTTCATAGCTCACGCCATCTTTACCGGCACCGGCCAAAAGCTGACCCAGAACAGATAAAGCATCACGGACAGAGCCGCCTGATGCACGAACCACAAGTGGGATAACACCCTTAGCAACTTTGACGCCCTCTGATTCGCAGACCTTTTCTAGATGTGCTGCAAGAGTTCCTGGTGGAACAAGACGGAAAGGATAGTGATGTGTACGTGAGCGAATAGTTGAGATCAACTTCTCTGGCTCTGTTGTTGCAAAGATAAAGATGACGTGTGCTGGTGGCTCTTCTACAACTTTCAGAAGTGCATTTGCAGCCCCTGGTCCAAGCTGATGCGCCTCATCGATGATATAAATCTTGTACTTGCTCTGAACTGGTGCAAAGAATGCTTTATCGCGAAGATCGCGCGCATCATCTACAAGTCCATGTGTTGCAGCATCGAGTTCGATGACATCGAGTGAACCTGGACCATTAGCAACAAGGTCTTTACAAGATTGGCAGAGACCACATGGATTGGGAGTTGGTCCTTTCTCGCAATTGAGCGAGCGCGCCATGATGCGAGCAGATGAAGTCTTGCCGCAACCGCGAGGGCCGCTAAAGAGATAGGCGTGGTGAGTCTTTCCGGATTCGAGGGCATTTGAAAGTGGAACTGTGACATGTTCTTGTCCGATCACATCTGCAAATACAGATGGACGATACTTTCGATAGAGAGCAAGGCTCATATTCATACCCTTCGATAGCTCTGATTCAATTCACTTCTAATTGACCAGAGGATCTGCGTTTTATAAGGGATCTCCGGCGCACCCAACAGAACGCACCTGCCCTTGCTGTATTCCTACCCTGGGGGAGTTCAGCACGACTACCGTCGCACCGGAGATCTAAGCCAATCTTATGTGTCTAAACCCCTCTCGCCCACCGCTACCCTTAGCCAGTCCAGTCGAGCGTGAGCGTGGCTGGGCGCGGGAGGATTCGCATAGCGGCCGAGTGCGCACGCTTGGAAAGCGTGTATAGGGAAACCTATCGAGGGTTCAAATCCCTCATCCTCCGCCAGCAGGGCTTTCCTGATTTTGCCTCTGGTTCTCTAAATCTAGATTCATCGGATGCAGAAATCACGGCATTTACAAATCTCTTTCTTGCTTTTCACCATCATCTTTGAAGCAATTAATCCTTCCATAGATGCCCTTGGCGCAGTAACGCCACCGGTAACAAAATGCAATATCCGTGTCGATAACCCGCATATCTCTAAGTACATCCTGCGTACGCGGGGAATCCTTGCCGTAAAGGTGAATGCCCGATCCAAGTGTGACAAGTTTATGCGTGATCTTAAATTCATCGTAGAGATCTATAAGGATGGATTCTTTTGGGATAAGAAAGTGGGGGAAGGTCTGACAGTAGTGAATGGATTAATCTACCCAAATCGCATCATCAGAAATGAAAAGGCCTACTCTGAGTGTTCTTCGCAACTTCCAACTAAGTACTACGGGGTCGCATATGCGAGTGCAATTATCGATGGAGAATCAAAACAGACTCTAAAGGTCACCTCTGCAGAAACTATAACTCTTAATTGCGGGCATTGAGTTAAAATTTCTGCATGAGCGCAACGGAAGATCAAGAGTCTTTTATCGATGAGGTATGGGAGAAAAAGTATTTCTCTCTAATTCTTGATTTATCAGAGAGAAATGCTTCTAGATACGAAAGCCAAGCGAAATCATTACTAGAGAATAAAATAATTGAGGTATCCATCAATGGCATTGAGATCTCGTACAAGGTTACGCCACTAGGGTGTCGTTTCTATACCTCTCAAAATGCAGATGGCATCAGAATGGGTTCTTGGCATCGAATGGGCTGGAGCAAATCGTCAAAATTGAAGGCTCTACCAAATTTTTTCGCTAAATCAGAGGCGGACGTTCTCATAGACTGAAGGTGCAGAATACCCTCTCCCCATGGCAGCTAAAGATCGCAGCGGATTTCTTACATGGAGACATGGACGTACCTGGTTTCGCGTTATGGGGGATCTCAAATCACCGTTGACGCCAGTCGTTGTAATGCATGGTGGCCCGGGAAGTTCACATCACGGAGTTCTCGCGATGGCGAAGTTGTTACACGACTCTGGTCGTCCGGTAATTCTCTACGATCAAATTGGTTGTGGACGATCTACCTCCCTGAAATCAAAACCTGCCCACTTCTGGACTCTTGAGTTATTTGAAGAGGAACTCACTCGATTGATTAAGCATCTCAAGATAGAGAAGCGTTACATCCTTGCAGGTGCATCATGGGGCGGAATGCTTGCCCTCAATTACTCTGTGAAGCGACCTAAGGGGCTCAAGGGTTTGATCTTGGCCAACTCATTGCCATCTAGTCGTATGTGGGTACAAGAGACTCGTAAGTTAGTTGCGAAGCTTCCTGCAAAACATCGCGCTGCAATTTATAAGTATGAGAAGTTAGAGAAGTACACCCATAAAGATTATTTGGCAGCAAATGAAGTCTTTGCAAAACGCCATATTCGTCAGATCCCGCAGTTGGTAGATAACCCACCCAAACGTAGATTTGGTAAGCATGTCTATGAAGCGATGTGGGGTCCAACTGAATTTACAGTCAGAGGCTCACTGAAGGATTGGTCTGTCGAAAAAGAGTTGTCACAAATAAAGGTGCCTACTCTTTTGATTAATGGTGAAAATGATGAGGCGACTCCTGCCATGCAGAAGTTTATGAAGGCGCGCATTAAGGGATCTGAGTATTACTGCATTAAAGGCGCTGCACATACCGCCTTTACGGAGGCCCCTCTTGAGTGGATGCGCGCAACTGAGAATTGGCTATCTGCCAAAAAGCTGTAAGGACTGCATAGAACCATTGAGTTAGTAATACACTCATCTCATGCGCACGAAGTGGCTCTGGGTTAAGAACAACTGGCAGCGCCTTCCGCATCCCTTTCGCTGGATCCTTGCAGCGACAATCGGCTTCTCTCTTGTTTTCACTGGAATTGTCTTTTTAGTTCTGCCGGGACCAGGAATTCCAATCATCATCGCAGGGCTTGCAATTCTTGCGACAGAGTTCACTTGGGCAGAAGTACTTCTCAACCGCACAAAGCATCATGTTTCAAAGGCTGTTGCTAAGGTGCGCAAGAAGAAGAAAGATTAAATCTCTACACCAATATATTTAGTCTGCAAGAACTCATGAATTCCATCGAAGCCGCCTTCGCGACCGAGGCCAGATTGCTTCACACCACCAAATGGCGCGGCAGGATCAGATAACAAACCACGGTTGATTCCCACCATTCCAGATTCGATACCTTCTGCAAAGCGGATGGCGCGTTTGAGATCTTCAGAATACACATAGCTAATCAGGCCATATTCGGTGTCGTTTGCGAGCTTAAGCGCTTCATCATCAGTATCAAAGAGAACTACTGGAGCTACTGGACCAAAAACTTCCTGAGCAAGAATTGCATCATCGTTTGAGACTTCAATGACTGTTGGTGGATAGAAAGCACCAGGTCCATCAGGAGTTCTTCCTCCTGTATGCACCTTTGCACCGCGTGAGGTAGCACCCTCTACTAGCTCTGCAATCTTGTTGCGTTCTTTAATTGAAACGCTCGCTCCAAGTGTGATTCCAGCTTCGCGACCCACACCCATCTTCATTGCAGACATAGCCTTTGCAAATTCTGCAATGAACTTATCTCCAATAGAGCGTGCTACATAGATGCGGTTAGCGGCAGTGCATGCAGCTCCACCATTGCGCATCTTTGCAAGCATCAAGCCCTTTACCGCTTCTTCAATATTTGCATCGTCTAGAACTACAAATGGCGCATTGCCACCGAGCTCCATTGAGCAACGAATTACTTGATCTGCAGCCTCGCGCAACAAAATCTTTCCAACATATGTTGAGCCGGTAAATGAAAGATTCTTTACCCGTGGATCATGGAGCAACTTTGAAATTGCAGGTCCGGTCTCAGCAGGCAGAATTACATTAAGGACGCCCTTAGGTAGACCTGCGCGCTCCATGATGTCTGCGATAGCGAGGGCAGTAAGTGGTGTCTCACCCGCTGGTTTCAAAATCATGGTGCAACCAGCGGCAACTGCTGGACCGATTTTGCGTGTGGCCATTCCCGCAGGGAAGTTCCATGGAGTAATAAGGAGTGAGACTCCAATAGGTTGGTGTGTTACCAAGATGCGCTTGTCACCGGAAGGTGCCATGCGGAAATCTCCAGATGTGCGCACAGCCTCTTCGGAGAACCAACGGAAAAATTCTGCAGCATAGAGAACTTCACCCTTTGCATCGGGTAGTGCTTTGCCGTTTTCGCGTGAGATCAGCTCGGCCAATTGATCAGCTTCGGCAATCATGATTTCAAAAGCCTTACGAAGGATCTCGCCCTTAACGCGAGGGGCGACCTTGGCCCAGCTCGCAGAGGCGGCATCGGCTGCTGCTACAGCGGCGAGGTTTTGCTCATCGCTGGAGGTCGATACTTCGGCGATAACTGAGCCATCGCTTGGGTCGATTACTGGCGATTTGCCGCTTCCATCTACCCATTGGCCATCGATATATAACTGAGTGCGCATAAGATGAGCCTACTAAATCGCGATAAAAACCGGTACCTAAGGTGCCTATTGAGGGAGTCACTGTGGCGAAGTCATGGACAGATGGAGCACCAACACCGGTTGCTCTCCAAGAACATGCACACCTGAAAGATCCGCTGCGCTACAAGATTAAGCGCGCATTCCTCGGTGCTCCTCATAACCGCCACTCACTAAGCCATCAGCGTCTGGATAAGAGGTATGCCCTCGGAATCCTCTCCTCTGACTGCATCTCATCATCTGCATATGGCACCGAGCAAATTTTGATTGCACTGCTTCCTGCCTTTGGTCTGGCAGCATTCGGAATCCTGATGCCAATGACAGCAGTTGTTGTTGGAATCCTTATTTTGCTCACACTTTCATATCGCAATGTCATTGATGTCTACACAAAGACTGGTGGCGCATACATTGTTGCCAGAGATAACTTCGGGCCTGTTGTTGCTCAAGTTGCCGCTGTTGCCCTCATGCTTGATTACATCGTGACTCTTGCGGTGCAATCTGCTGCAGGAGTAGCTGCGATCATCTCAACATTTCCTTCTCTTGAACATCTTAAGATGGAGATGATCTTTGCAGTCATTGTCTTTCTTACCTTTGGAAATCTACGTGGCGTTAAGGAGGCAGGAAAGGCATTTGCTGCACCTACCTACTTCTTCGTGGGCTGCATGGCAATCGTCTTTGGAATGGGAACATGGCGCCTGATTAACGGCACACTCCCAAAGCTTGATCCATATGTTGACGGTGCTATTCAGATTGGCGAGAACCAAGCGCTGATGTCTGCTGCTGCAGTCTTTATCTTGCTGAGAGCTTTTGCAAATGGCGGATCGTCACTGACAGGCCTTGAAGCGATCTCTGATGGTGTTGCGCTCTTCAAGGCGCCAGAGCACACCAATGCAAAGCGCACGATGGTAATCATGTCGACGCTCCTTGGATCATTGGTTCTGGGAGTCTCTTGGTTTGCAAGCCACGTCCATGCTGTTCCTTACGAAGATGAGTCTCCAACAGTTATTTCACAGGTAGCAAAGGCTGCGCTGGGCACCGGCAGCTTTGCAACAGTGATGTTTATTCTTGTGCAGGCTGCAACAATGTTGATTCTCTTTGCAGGTGCAAATACCACTTATAGCGCATTCCCACTCCTTGTTAACTTTGTTGCATCAGATGGATATCTACCTCGTTGGCTTACAAAGCGCGGACACCGCCTAGCTTTCTCTAACGGAATTCTTCTCCTTGCAGGTGGTGGAACACTCCTTGTTGTTCTCACAGGCGGATCGGTAGAACATCTCGTTGCCTTCTATGCCTTAGGTGTATTTACAGGATTTACATTAGCTGGTGCGGGAATGACAAAACATGCACTACGTACACGCCCACCACACTGGAAGTACAAAGTTGCAATCAACGGTGTTTCAGGTTTTGTTTCATTTGTCATCGTTATCATCTTCTCAATTGTGAAGTTCAACCAAGGTGCGTGGATTGTCCTTGTTACTGCGCCAATCTTGGTTGCACTTCTTCTTCGTTTCCGTAAGCAATATGTGCGCGAACAAGAAGCTCTTTCAGTAAAGGAAGATGGTGAGCGCGCAACCTCCATTGCTCGCCATGATGTAACCATCCTTGTAGATAACGTTGACCTAGCAACTGTGGGTGCTGTCCGTTACGCACGCAGCTTGAAGCCCCATAAAATCAAGGCTGTTCACTTTGTTATTGATGATCGCCACGCAGAAGAGATTCAAGAAGCATGGGCAAAGTCTGAAGCGCTAGATGATGTCACTCTCGAGCTCATTGACTGTCCAGATCGACGCATTGCTAACTCTGCAATGGATTATGCAATTCGAAAGACTGAGAAACCTGATGTTGAACTCACACTCTTGCTTCCACGTCGTTCATATTCACGTTTCTTGGGACGTTTGCTCCATGATCAAACTGCTGAAGAGATTGCAGCACCTATCTCTCAACTCAAGCGAGTAGTTGCAACGATTATTCCTTTCGACGTAAATAACATCGTGGCTGGAAATACAGTTGTAGTTCACGAGTCACACGAAAAGGTTGCTCCAGTAAAGGAAGCTCCAATAACTCCTGTGCTTCGTGCTGATATGCCATTTACTCCAGTAAGCCACTATGCAGAGCACATCACTCCAATCGGAAAGATTGAATGGCGCAAGCGTGCCCATGTTCAAGGTCGGGTGACATCACTTTCAACTGCTCCCCGTGGAAGCGCCCCTACCCTTCAAGTTGAGGTATGGGATGAGACTGGTGGCGTCACGCTTAACTTCTTAGGTCGTCGCGAAATTGCAGGTCTTGAAGTTGGTATGGAAATTCGTGCCGAAGGTATGGTTGGTGAGGAAGATGGAACACTCGTCATTCTCAATCCATCATACGAATTGGTGATTGAGTAATCCGACACTTTCCTAAGAGTTACTTATCTTTGAAGAACTCCGTCAGGATTTGAGCGCACTCTTTTTCGAGAACACCTGAAGTAACCTCTACTTTAAAGATAGATCTCGGATCTCTTAATACATCCCAGACAGAGCCAACAGCGCCAGCTTTCTCATCCCACGCCCCAAATATAAGATGTGAGATGCGTGATTGAGCAATTGCGCCGGCGCACATCGCACAAGGTTCTAGTGTGACAATGAGGGTGCAGCCATCGAGTCGAGATTTCTGTAAACGTGCAGCTGCATTTCGAATTGCGACAATCTCGGCGTGAGCAGTCGGATCATTATTTGCTTCTCGCTCATTAAAGCCTTTACCGATGATGATGCCGTCGCCATTGACGATAATTGCCCCGACCGGGACATCGCCGGTGGCAGTAGCAGTGTGAGCTACCTCAAGCGCCAAGCGCATGAGCTCCTCGTTATTCTGCATAGCCAGACTTTATAGGTATCGTTAGAACCATGAAAGTACATGTGGCCAACCATCCGCTTATCTCTCACAAATTAACGGTTCTGCGAGATGAAAACACAGATTCACCGACTTTCAGAAGGCTTGTTGAAGAGCTCGTCACCTTGCTCGCTTACGAGGCGACTCGAGATGTGCACACAACAACTGTCAAGATTAAAACTCCAGTAACAGAGACGACAGGCCTGAAGATGGCAGAACCTCGTCCTGTTGTTGTTCCAATTCTTCGCGCTGGTCTTGGAATGCTCGAAGGCATGACGAAGTTGCTACCAACAGCACAGGTCGGATTTCTCGGTATGGTGCGAGATGAGACAACACTTCAGGCGAGTACTTATGCAAACCGTCTTCCAGAAAATCTCAAGGGTCGCCAATGTTTTGTGCTCGACCCTATGCTCGCAACTGGTGGAACTCTTGTCGCAGCTTTTAATTTTCTTATCGAACGTGGTGCCACAGAGATCACGGCAATCTGTCTTCTAGCCGCTCCTGAAGGAATCAAAGTTGTAGAAGATGCTTTTGCAAATTCTGGTGTCCCAATCACTCTTGTAACCGGCTCTCTCGATGAGAAGCTCAATGAACATGGATACATCGTCCCTGGACTCGGCGATGCAGGCGATCGACTATATGGAGTTGTGTAATGGCATCTACATCCCCGGGCTACGGAATCACTATTCGAGTTGAAGGCGCACCAGAGCTTCAACCTGTCGCACTCGTTACAGCAACCGTTACACGTGCTGGTGCAACCATTACAGCACTCGATGTCGTCGAATCAGATTTAGGACGTGTCGTTGTCGATATCACCTGCGATACAGTCGATAAAGATCACGCCCAAGAAATCAACGCCGCACTTGCTGCCCATGAAGGTTTAACAGTTCGTAAGGTCAGTGATCGAACATTCCTCTTGCACCTTGGCGGAAAGATTGAAATTAGTTCGAAAGTACCTCTCAAAACTCGCGATGATCTATCCCGTGCATACACCCCAGGTGTTGCTCGAATTTGTGAAGCGATCGTCGAAGATCCATCAGATGTTCGTCGCCTGACAATGAAGCGAAATACTGTCGCTGTTGTCACCGATGGTTCTGCTGTTTTAGGGCTCGGAAATATAGGCCCAGCAGCAGCCCTTCCAGTGATGGAGGGAAAGGCTGTTCTCTTCAAGCGCTTTGCAGATGTTGATGCATGGCCTGTCTGCCTCGATACTCAAGATGTCGATGAGATTGTTCGAACAGTTCAGTTGATTGCACCCGTCTATGGAGGAATCAACCTAGAAGACATCTCAGCACCACGTTGTTTCGAGGTTGAAGCTCGCCTTCGTGAACTCCTCGATATCCCGGTCTTCCATGATGATCAGCACGGAACCGCGATTGTTGTTCTTGCCGCGCTTCGCAATTCCTTGAAGTTAGTGAAGAAGAACTTAAGTGATGTAAAGATCATCATGAGTGGAGCGGGAGCTGCGGGCACGGCAATTGCGCGCCTATTGGTTCTCAGTGGTGCAAAGAACATCATTGCATTTGATATCGATGGTGTGATCTCACAGTCATCACAGGGTGAAGATCCAATGCGTCGTTGGTTTATCGATAACTCCAATCCAAATAATTTCCAAGGAGATATTCACGCAGCTATGGCAGGTGCTGATGTCTTTATTGGAGTTAGTGCCCCTAATGTTCTCAATGAGGCAGATGTTGCATCGATGAACCCTGGATCGATTGTTTTTGCCCTTGCTAACCCAAATCCTGAGATTGATCCAGCTATCGCTCGCAATTATGCAACTGTCGTTGCTACTGGGCGCAGTGATCAGCCAAATCAGATCAATAACGTTCTTGCTTTCCCAGGCATCTTCCGTGGACTTCTCGATGCTGGTGCAAGCCAGATTTCAGATGATCTTCTCGTTGCAGCAGCGGAGGCAATTGCAGATTGTGTGTCTCCTTCACAGCTCAACGCATCATTTATTGTCCCGAGCGTCTTTGATCCTCAAGTAGTGACCAAGGTTGCGACGGCTGTTAAGCGAATCTCTCAGAAACGATAAGCAATGCATCCGATTGCAGCCTCATTTGATAGTCAATTCTCGACTTTGGGGCCACTACTGCTTTATGTAGTGGTGGGAGCAATCGTTTTTATCGAAACAGGGCTTCTCTTTGGCTTCTTCCTACCGGGTGACTCCATTCTCTTTAGCGCAGGACTAGTCGCAGCAGCACAGGGCGATGCCAATATATGGATTTTGGTGGGTGTAATCGTTGCTGCCGCTTTTATTGGAGATCAAGTTGGCTTCGTATTGGGGCGAGTTGTTGGACGCCCATATCTGGATAAACGTAAATCTCAACGTGTTCAAAGAATGATTGTTCGTGCAGAAAAATTCTACGAGCAGACGGGTTGGTGGGCAGTTATCACCGCTCGCTTCTTCCCTTGGATTCGCACATTCGTTCCACCGATAGCTGGTGCATCAGGGATGAACTATTACAAGTTTCTATCTGCAAACATCATCGGCGCCATCCTGTGGGGCGCTGGCATCACACTCGCCGGCTACTACGCGCACTCCCTGCCATGGGTGAAGACATCTTCCTATGCGATTGCCGCTTTCTTTATTATTGCTTCTGCAATCTCCGTGTATGTGAATTATTCACGCCGCCAACGATAACTCCAAGATATGTCATCGCGATTCCGGTGACCAAATACCAGCTGACTTGAACTCCCTCTGTTGGAGAGACTAAATCAATGACAAGTGAGCCCAGTAGGTTTCCGCCAACGCTAAATAAGGTAAATGTCAGAACACCTAAATGCTGAACTATCTTCGATGTGAAGGCGATGTAAATAACGCCAATGACTCCCCCTGAGTAGATCCACCATGGGCCAGCAGGAAGTGGTGAGAGCGAAGCATCCCCAAAGACGATGATGAGAGTCAGAAAGATTGTAAGGAAAGATGTTCCCATCAAGAAGTTTAATAATGATGTTGTGTAACTCTGATGTGAGTGTTCATTAATCTGACCATTGAGTGCGCGTTGAACACCAACCACAGCACCAGCAATGCCGGCCAAGAAAACAGCAAAGAGTTGTAAATCCGCCGCTTCGATTCGATCTGCAACAGAAATCAGTACAGCAAAGACGGTAAAGAGAGCTGCCGCTACTCGGCGGAAAGTGATTTTCTTCTTCCCGCCGCCAGTAATTCCTAGACGATCGACCAATAGTGAGGCCGCTGTCTGCCCAGCAATTGAGGCTACAGAGTAAATAGCCACGCCTATTAGAGGGACTGTATGGGTCTGGATAGCAACAAAGGTGCCCCCAAGGGCTCCTGCAAAGAGCGTCCATTTAGGAATCTCTCGACGCGCTACAGCGCCACCTAAATTGCGCGCTCCTTCTTTAATTGATGGAGAGAAGAGCGCAACTAAAGCAATGATTGCTAAACCAGAACCGAAAGAGATCAGAGCCGCCTGAACCCCATTGTCGAGCCGATGAGAGAGTTCGCCATTTGCACGTGCCTGGAGAGCAATCATCACTCCTGAGACAGTTGCGAGAATATCTAAACGCTGATGACTCTTCTTTGCCATTACTAACCCTCAAGAGCCACTGTTATCGAGAGCCACTCTTCTTCGCGCAGCACTAAATCGCCTTGAGCTTTATGAAGTTGCTCAGTGAGCTCAATGAGCCTTCCAGAGTCGCTACCGCCATTTTCAAGTTCAGCAGTCAGGCGCAAGACTTCAGCTTTACCTTTTTCAATCTGACGTTCTACTCGGTTGAGATCTTTCTTAAGTTGGCGCTCTTCTGCCGCGCTTGAACTCTTAGCTTTACTTCCAGAGCTTTGTGCCGGTGTGCCCTGTTGGTGGCGCAATTCAAGATACTCATCTACTCCACGAGGAAGATCTCGCAACTGCAAATCACCGAGTAGCCCAACAAAACGATCACAGACTCGCTCGAGGAAATATCTATCATGGGAGACAACGAGAAGAGTTCCTCCGAAACTATCAAGTAGATCTTCCAACTCAGTCAATGTCTCGATATCAAAGTCATTGGTTGGCTCATCGAGCATAAGAACATTGGGAGCATCCATGAGAAGTCGTGTTAGCTGTAAGCGACGGCGCTCTCCGCCAGATAAATCTCCTACTGGTGTCCATTGGCCATCACGATCAAAACCTAGACGTTCGCAGAGCTGAGATGCAGAAAGGGTCTTTCCCTTTCCGAGTTCAACATATTGGGCAACTTTCTCAACCGCTTCAAGGACTCGCCATGTTGGATCTAGCTCATCCAAATGTTGCGTAAGGAAGGCTATTTTCACTGTTATTCCAGTTGTTAGTTTTCCCGCAGCTGGCTGTAGTTCGCTTGCAAGTACTCGCATCAAAGTGCTCTTGCCGGCACCATTGATACCCACAATTCCAATGCGATCTCCTGGGCCAATATTCCAGGTTAGATGGGAGAGGAGTTCCTTATCTCCAGCCTTAACCTGCATATCTTTTGTTTCGAGAACCGTCTTACCTAAACGATTCAAAGCAAATTTAAGAAGTTCACTTCCGTCACGAGGGGCTGGTTCGGCAGAAATCAACTCATTAGCTGCATCCACACGGAATTTCGGTTTTGTAGTTCGTGCAGGTGCCCCTCGACGTAACCATGCGAGTTCTTTGCGAATAAGGTTATTGCGTCGGGCTTCAGTAGATGCCGCCTGTCGAGAGCGCTCTGCTTTAGCAAGTACAAATGCTGAGTATCCACCGTCATACTCTTCAACGTTTCCTTGAACAACTTCCCACGTGCGCTCTGTAATCTCATCAAGAAACCAACGGTCGTGGGTGACGACAAGAACTGCAAGATCGCTTCGCTTCTTTAGGTGATCTGCAAGCCATGCAACACCTTCAACATCAAGGTGGTTTGTTGGCTCATCCAAGAGAATCAACTGAATGTCATCAATTAAGAGTTTTGCAAGACCCACGCGGCGCTTTTCGCCACCAGAGAGGTTGCCTATTGTTCTTTCAAAGAGGTGATCATCAAAGCCGCCAAAGAGCCCAGTAAAGATTTCACGAATACGGGCATCGCCTGCCCACTCATGCTTCTCTCGATCGCCTAAGACAATCTCCCCTACTGTCGCCTTTGGATCGGCGCTATCAATTTGTGCAAGAAAGCCAATATTGGTCGAGTTTGATTTAGTCACACGTCCAGCATCTGCAGATTCTTCGCCAGAGATAATGCGCATCAAAGTGCTCTTACCGGCACCGTTACGCCCGACAATTCCAATGCGCTCACCCTCTGAAATTCCCAGTGAGACCTTTATGAGAAGTGGGCGAATATCAAAGGCTTTAGAGACCTCTTCTATATTCACAAGATTGCGCGCCACGGTAGGAGAGCGTACCTTTTCGCCATGAAGGTTACTGACCGCCAATACGCCCTTGAGCTCGATAAGAACGATCCACTCGCCCATTTCCGTCAACAATTTCTCATTACAGATCCAGATCTCTGTTATCTCGATGGCAATTCACTTGGTCGCCTTCCACATCAGACAATCAAGGCTGTTAATGACTTTTTGACCCACGAATGGGGGCGTGAGGTCGTCACGGGCTGGAGCCACTGGGTTGATGAAGCACAGCCGGCTGGTGACCTCTTAGGCCGTTCGGTACTTGGCGCCGCACCCGGTCAGGTTCTTGTCTGCGATACGACATCGGTAAATTTCTATCAACTCTGTCTTGCAGCAATCAATTCTCGCCCTGGGCGAAAGACAATCATTACTGATGCGGCAAACTTTCCGACAGATCGATACATCCTTGATGGGATCGCGAAGCAACTTGGTCTAAACCTTGTCATTATTGATAATGAAGATCCGGCTATTTCCGATAACGAACGGATCACTGTCGATATCTTGAAAGATTACATGAGTGAGGACGTAGCGCTTGTAACGCTTGAGGTTATTCAATATCGCTCAGGTGCCCGCAATGACATCAAATCAATTACTGATTATGTTCGCACATTTGGTGCATGGGTTGTATGGGATGCAAGCCATGCAGCGGGTGCTATCGAGATGAATTTTGATGCCAATGGTGTTGATCTCGCTGTTGGGTGCACTTACAAATACGGCAACTCTGGACCAGGATCACCTGCTTGGCTTTATGTTTCACATCGCGTGCAGAACGAATTACAAGTTCCAATTCAAGGATGGTTTGGAAATGAAGATCAATTTGGAATGGGCCCTGAGTACGTTAAGGCAAAAGGCATTCGAGGTTTTCAGATTGCAAGCCCTTCGATAGTTGGAATCCGTGGAGTACAAAGCGCTTTCTCGATGATCGAAGAGGCGGGGATTGCATCAATCGCCCATAAGGCAGCTGTTGGTACACAGATGATGATTGATCTCTACGACGCATGGCTTGCAGATTTAGGGTATGAACTTCTCACTTCACGCGATCCGCAAGAACGTGGCGGACATATCTCTCTCGGCCATCCTGATGCAGCACGTATCTGTGTGGCACTACGTAAGTTCGTTAATGTGATTCCTGATTACCGAACTCCTAACGCTATTCGCCTGGCGATAGCACCACTGCCAACCTCATATGTAGAGATTTGGGATGGCTTCCAACGCCTGCGAGATCTCACAATTTCACGTAAATATGAAGAGATTAAGGGATCGGATTCACGAGTCACATGAGCAATCAATACGAATCAGCGTTGACCTACAACTCCTATCTCCAGGTCGATGAGCTATTAGCCCTGCAAAAGCCTCTATCTGATGGGCCTGAGCATGATGAACTTCTCTTTATCATCATCCATCAAACCTATGAGCTCTGGTTTAAGCAGATTCTCCATGAGTTTGGCCAGGCAGCTGTGGCACTTGAAGCGGGAGATTCTCATCGTGCTCTGGCGCTACTTGGTCGCATCCGCACAATTATGAAGGTCTGCGTTACCCAGGTAGATATTCTCGAGACAATGACTCCGCTTCAATTTAATGCATTCCGCGGATATCTCTCTTCCTCGAGTGGATTTCAATCTGCACAGTTTAGAAAGGTAGAGGCAATCTTGGGTCGTCGCGATGGCAAGATGGCTGGCCACCTTCCACTGAATATGCAAGAGGAGATTGCGGTAATTACTTCAAGAAATTCAATTTGGGATTCTTTCTTGATTTATGTCAATGGTCGCGGTCATTTGATTCCAGATTCAATTCTGAAACGAGACCCATCTCTTGCATATGAAAGCGCACCGGAAGTTCAAGATGCTCTTCTTGACCTGCATCGCAACGATCCAGAAGGTGCTCTTGTCGCAGAGCTTTTGGTCGATATCGATGAGGGAATTCAGGAGTGGCGCTATCGCCACGTAAAGATGGTTGAACGTACTATTGGGGCAAAGATGGGAACAGGTGGATCAAGCGGAGTGCAATATCTAGCTAGCACTCTCTTTAATCCAGTCTTTAAAGATCTTTGGGAGATCCGCTCTCGTTTTTAATACTTAAAGTGGAAGCCCTTTGATAACAATCTCCTCGAGTGGCAAGCGCACTCGCGGTGCAACCTCTCGCTCGGCAAGTGCTGCATCTAACTTATCTGGAGAATCTTGTTTTCCAATTGCAACAACAATCACGGGCGTTAATTCATCGGGCATTGATAGCGCGTTACGTGCATCAGATTTATCAAAGCCAGCCATCTGATGAGCGATAAGGCCGCGATCGTGTGCCTCAAAGACAAGCTGACTGACAGCTAATCCACAGTCAAAGAGATAATCATTATTGGGTGTTCCATCTGCCTTCACCGTTGTTGAGGCGACAAGAATTAAGAGTGATGCATTTTTCGCCCACTTCTGATTGAAAATGCCTAGGCTAGACAGGATCTGGCCATAGGTCTCATCCCCTTGTGTGCCCACATAAAAGCGCCAAGGCTGGCCATTCATCCCCGAAGGAGCCCATCGAGCCGCCTCGAGCATCGCCCGAATGTCCTCACCTGAAACTTGGTAGCCAGGGTCATAAGACCTAGGGCTTCTACGCGTGGCAAGGACTTCATTGACTGCAACTGATGTCTGAGCTCTCATAGCAATACTGTAACGGCGTCCTATTGTGAGCGCATTTTTTAATCTCTAGACTCTCTGCTTTCACACTATTTGCGAGATTGAAGGCTAAGCGGAATGACACAGATTATTCATCCAACAAAAGCCCAGCTGATCCGCGTCACAGCAGAAATTCTTGAGACTAAGTTACCGAACGAGATTGCAGTAGATGAAATTCTCGAAAAGTCAGGAATCTCCAAGGGAAGCCTTTATCACCACTTTGAAGATCTATCAGAGCTCTTAGAAGCTGCTCAAGTAAGAAGATATTCGGCATGGGTGGATCGCAGTATTGAAATACTTATCTCACTTCTTGCTTCGGCAAATACTCGAGAAGACTTACTAATCGGCCTCAAGAAGGTGACACGCTTAACGCAAGATCCTGCATATCGCTCAACACGCTATTCACGAGCTCGAGCTATCGTGAATGCCGAACATAGCCCAAGATTTCAATTAGCACTGGCTGCAGAACAGATGCGTCTGACTGATGCACTCGTAGATCTCATTGAAGAGGCACGCAATAAGGGTCTCTATGCAACAGATTTTGATTCCCGGGCAGGCGCAGTTCTCGTGCAGGCTTACACTCTCGGAAAAATGCTCGATGACTTCTTGCCAGAGCCCATGGATCCAGATGCTTGGTATGAGTTAATTGATAAAGTGGTTGAGAAAGTTTTTCTAAAGTAACTTACTTATAGACACGTAGAGCGATAGCTTCACGACGTGCTAAGTATTTCTTGCTCGATCCAGGAATCAATTGTTCGAATCGGCGATTTCCCTTAATCGCACTTCTTAGAAATTCTGCATCAACTTCTTCACTAAAGAGCACGGGTTCGTTGCTCACATTTGTGGAGATTTGTTGTGGGCGAACCAAACGATAGATGCGTGTAGCAAGATGAAGTCCACGAGTGACTGAGATGCGCACAAGTTTCTGAATAATGCTCTGCTTTCCAATGGATTGATCTTCTGCGATTGCAATGAGCAACTGGGCAATCTCTGGACCACCTTCAGTATTAAAGAGTTCTCGACACTTCACACTCAAAGAGCTTCGAATCTCACTCTTGTGAAGTTCAGCCACCGTCGCAGTAATCGAAGCTAAATCGGCATGATTTGCGCGTAGCGCATACCCCTTGTCATGGCACCACTGTGCGCGAGCATCCTGATCATCGGTGCCACGGATATTGGATATAAAGACGGTAGGAATTCCTGCTGGAAGTAGTTCATGAACACTGTTATATCCAGTGGCGGCAATCGCGCCATCGAATGCACTCAAAACATCTGCAAGGGGGAAATAGCGAACGACCTTAACTTCAAGGCCTTCTGGCACTAGTGATTTTCCATTGTGGTCAATCGGATTCTTAGTCAAGACAATTTGAAGATTACTCCAACCTTTCAAACCCAATAGTGCTGCGCTCATTTTTTCATTCATATCGCTATCGCCTGTGCCAAGCTGAACCAGAACGGCTGGCTTATCGTGATCCAGACCTAGCGCATCGCGAGCCTGACTTCGACTCTTTGCATGCTCTCTGCGATAGAGGGAGACTGGCGATGAGAGATGAGAATCGTTGCGATGTGAAGTGGGGCCGTGATCATATTCCCGAGCGATATCACCTGGCTCAATCACGCGATCTACTAATCGCGACTGTAGGCCAATTGCAAAACGAAGAGCATTCTTCTGCCACAGACCTCTTCGAACCCAGACTAATTTTAAATCAGGACGTGAAATCTTCGTTGCAATAAATCCTGGGTAGGGAACCACGCCATCAAATGAGATGACAGATGCACCTGTCTCATCGGCGATTGCGACTAAACGGTCACGAAGATATGAATCCCAAAGATTGCGAGCCATCCAACCACGATTCTTTCCAGGAATGTACTCGCATGGAATTCCTGTTGTTGATGGCAATTCTGCGATACCTCCTGCAACAGAGACAATGACAGGGTTGGCAATATCTTTCATGGATTGCGCAATTGCAGTGGCACGGGCGAGGTGGCCCATTCCAATTCCGTTACTTGTTGCCAGGATGATTGTTGGTTTAGCCACGACGGAGAGCTTTTCTTACGAACAAAGATGCGATCTTCTTGATAAAGATGAGCAGTTGGCGCGGTGAATTAATCTTCTTGCCCTCTCGCTTGAGATATCGAAGAAAGCGCAGGAAGCGGTTATGTTTTCCTTGATTTATCTGCTCAAAATTCTCTTCGGTCATCCATTTCAGGCCAAATTGAGCGGCAATGTTGGCATAGAGGCGACCCTTTGTACGAGAGCCTCGGGCTAGCGCTGGGGCAAAGAGAGCGAAGGCCCGACGGTCATCTTTATTGGCAACTCCCACAATGCCATTTCCACTGGCCAGAAGGTGATCCACAAGATCTTTGAGATTAAGGCCGAATGAGCCTTCAATAAAGAGGTAGTACGGCGTTGCTGTTGGAGTGAAGTATGTGAGTAAGTGGTCAATTGTGAGCTCTGCATCTTCGGTGATATCAATGAGTTGATACCTACGATCGCCTTTAAGCCAATTAAAGATTTCTCGCATATCAGCATTTTCATCACTTATCGGAGAATAGCGATTCTTAAGAAGATGCCACGGTGCCAGTAGCGTGAACTCAGCGGTTGTTCCATTGAGAATCAGAAGATCACTCTCAATCTTCTGAAGTTGAGTAAGAGAAGTCTTGCGAGCATCAATCAGCACGCTATATGTCGGCACTTTGTATGCAAGTGATTGACGAGAACGAATCACATGCATCTGCGGGATGAATTGAGCCAAAGCTGGATCGTTGTGGCGATGTATAAGTTCTTTATTCTTCTCCACCGTGCTGTAACCCAAATGCCAAGAATGCGCCTGACGATCCACCACAGTGCGAAGACCCGCGGTGAAGATGCGCCAACCAAGCTCGGTATCTTCGCCCGTGATGAGCTCGCGGTTGTATCCACCCAGTGCACGCCACTGTTGACTCTTCATTGAGAAAGTTGCACCAACAAATGCGCGATATCCATCGAGTGCTGGTTTCACTAAATCTTCTGTGCGATCAACGCGTTCTTCCCATAATTCTTTGCCCCAGCTGATTTCGTGAAGATCTAAGAATTTTCCTTCTCTTAATTGTTCAGAAAGTTCAGAAGGCGAGTAGCTCCATTGATCCACAAAGCGCTTCCATCCTAAAACTGCATAATCATCTGCGTCATGATGCCATTTCATGTGGTGAGCCAAATGGTCTGGATCAAAGACCATATCGGCATCGATAAACCAGAGCACATCTTCTTTAAGCTTGCCCGCAACATCATTGGTAGCAGCTGTTTTTCCCCACTTACCAGGCGCGTTCTTATAGCTAATAACTGTGCTCTTTGCTGGTCGAATCTTGGGCAGGCTTATTGCAACCTCGCTGCCATCATCGATGATGTAGACCGAGATCAGGCGCGATGGGTAACTTTGAGCTGCAAGTGACGCAAGAACTAAATCTAATTTCTCTTGTCCTCCACGACATGCAATGACGACAGCAACGCTGAGAGTTGGCTTAGAAAGAAGCTCTAAATCAGATGGGCGCTCAAATCGGTAGACAGTGCTCATGCGCGGACTCCAAATACTGGGTGATCCCA
>JACCDN011135844.1_pt1 | contig 23084 bp, 14 predicted proteins | sample 7441691 | NCBI WGS metagenome assembly JACCDN01 (sample SAMN15323439, study PRJNA562643) | freshwater metagenome | isolation source: river surface water | place: USA:Blue River Watershed | collected 2017-08-16 | reverse complement strand
ATCGCAAGTCAGCGCATTATGTGTTGGATTTGAAGATCAAGTTTGGAACCAAGCCTGGAACTTATGAGTGTTACATGTATGGTCGTGACACGGCGATGCACATGTCCAACTGGGCCTTCCAATCAAAGCTCCACGTATTCAGAACACCTCCAGGCATGCCCGACGCACCCACCTCGCTGCAGCTTATCCAAGACCGCCCAGGGCGCGGAGTGCTCTCGTGGGCGGCTCCTAAATTCCTCGGCAGTCCGGCACTCAAGGACTACGTCATTCAGGTTTCTGAGGACGGCCAAATCTGGAAAGACCTCGTCGACGGCTACTCGACTACAACCAACTTGCCTCTAGACAACCTGAAAAACGACACCGACTATTGGTTCAGAGTCCGTGGTGAAAATGGTGGAGCTGCGGGAGCAAATACCGACTACATGGTTTTGAACTGGGGACAACTTCAGGTTCACACCTTGGCCGCCCGCGTGCCCGATGCCCCGACGGACCTCGTCATCTCGACTGTCAGCGCAAATGGATTCAATCTCGCATGGTCAGCCCCGACCTTCGACGGCGGAAAGTCGATCACCGATTTCACCGTCGAAGTTTCGACTGATTCTGGGGCAACGTGGCGCAGTGCGAAAGCCGATGCCTCGACATCCCTCAGTTACTCGGTACGTGGAGCCTCGCCGGGCACGAACTACCTGGTGCGTGTCGCCGCAAAGAACGACGCTGGTCTTAGCTCTTATCTCGAGGGCTCGCTCAGAACCTTGGCGACCATCCCTGGAGCCCCTCAGAACTTGAATATTTCCAAGGTTTCATATCGGACGCTCACCCTTGGGTGGTCTCTGCCTTCCAGCAACGGCGGTTCGGCAATCACGAACTACAAGATCGAATTCTCGAGCAACGGTGGCACGACCTGGACTGAAATTTCTCACCCGGTTTCAGCTTCGCGTTCATTCAACGTGACCGGCCTGACGCGTGGCAAGAGTTACAAGTTCAGGGTCTCGGCGATCAACGTTGTCGGAGTGGGAATGGCTGCGACACCGGTTTCAGCCACGACACTCCTTGCCACCGCATCCGCGCCGCAATCGCTCACCACCGCAAACGTCACCTCTGAAAGCGCTGACTTGTCTTGGACAGCTCCGAGTGACAACGGTGGCGCTTCGATCACTCGTTACAACATAGAAATTTCGTCGAATGGCGGAACCACCTGGTTCAATAACGGTTGGACCATCGGCACGAAACCGCAGTGGTACTTTGCACCGTTGAACCCGGGCACTACCTACACCTACCGAGTCACCCCGGTCACCAAGGCTGGTTCAGGCGCGACTTCGACAGGCACATTCACCACACTCGCCGTGTTGCCTCAAGCTCCTCGAAATGCCAAGGTTAGCGAAATCACTAATTCTGGGCTTACCATCTCATGGTCACTGCCACTAAGCAACGGCGGTTCGCCTATTTTCGACTACCTAGTTGAAATGTCTAGTGATGGCGGAGGCACCTGGAAGCCGGTTGCGCACACCGCATCAAACAACCTGGCACTCAAGGTGACCGGACTCCCAGCTGGCACAAAGCGCTGGTTCAGGGTTTCGACGGTTACGGCAGTTGGAACATCCGAGGCATTCACTTCCACATCGGGCGTGACCCTGGGCAATGCCCCAGCCGCGCCAACTGCAGTCAAAGTGGCATCGCGAACTTCGACCACCGTGACAATCACCTGGAGCCAGGCACAGGTTGTAGGCGGAAGCCCAGTGCGCAACTTCGTGATCGAATACTCCAAGGATGGCGGCTCAACCTGGCTCACGGCGAAGTCTGTAGTGACCAAGGCTCAGAGCTCAACCATCTCTGGATTTAAGTCGGGAACGAACTACAAGATTCGAGTGCGTGCCGTGAACGACGTTGGCTCGTCGGCAGCCTCGACATTTGTGAGCGTTACTACTCGCTAGCCGAGCACGGAGTCGACTAGAGCTTTTGCCTCTTGCTGCACATGCTTGAGGTGAGCTTCACCCCTGAACGATTCGCCGTAGATCTTGTAGACGTTTTCGGTGCCCGAAGGTCGTGCCGCAAACCAAGCGTTTTCGGTCTCGACCTTGAGGCCGCCCAATCCCGCGCCGTTGCCCGGTGCGTGAGTCAAAATCGCCGTGATCGGTTCGCCTGCGAGCGAACTTGCGGTCACTGCATCCGCGCTGAGTTTGCCTAGGCGCGCCTTTTGCTCGACGGTTGCCGGTGCGTCGATTCGTTCATAAACCGATGAACCGAAGCGATCGGTGAGCTTGGCGTATTGCTGGCTCGGGGTGAGTCCTGTGACCGCGCTGATCTCAGCGGCGAGCAGCGCGAGAATTAGGCCGTCTTTGTCGGTCGACCAGGCGGTGCCGTCTTTTCGCAGAAACGAAGCTCCGGCTGACTCTTCGCCACCGAAGCCGACCGAACCGTCGATCAGCCCTGGCACGAACCACTTGAATCCAACCGGAACCTCGATCAACTTTCGTCCGAGGTCGGCGACCACACGGTTAATGATCGATGACGAAACCATGGTCTTGCCAACTGCCGCGTCGGCACGCCAGCCAGAGCGGTTGCGATATAAATAGTCGATGGATGCGGCCAAGAAGTGGTTCGGATTCATTAGGCCGTGGTCGCGAGTGACGATGCCGTGGCGGTCTGCGTCGGCGTCGTTGCCGGTCGAGATGTCGAAGCGGTCGCGGTCGGCAATCAGCGAGGCCATCGCGTGTGCGCTCGAGCAGTCCATGCGAATCTTGCCGTCCCAGTCGAGAGTCATAAAGCCGAACTGAAAGTCGACGTTCGGATTGATGACGGTGAGGTTGAGACCATAGCGCTCACCGATTTCACCCCAGTAGTCAACCGAAGCACCACCCATTGGGTCGGCTCCGATGCTCACGCTCGAAGCAGCGATGGCGTCGAGGTTCAGCACCGAGCCGAGCTGCGAAATGTAGTTGTGCTTGAAGTCGAACTTGCCCGCGTTGGGCTTTGCACGCTTGACTTCGCGCAGCCCGCCAGCGATCAGCTGGTTGGCTCGCGCGGCGATGACATTGGTCGCGTCAGAGTCCGCCGGGCCACCGTGTGGCGGGTTGTACTTGATGCCGCCCTCGGCCGGAGGATTGTGGCTAGGAGTAATTACTATGCCGTCGGCGCGCGACGCATCCGTGGCCGACTTGCCCAGGTTGTGGTTGATGATCGCCAACGAGACGGCGGGGGTCGGGGTGTAGCGGTCGGCCGAATCAATTAAAACGGGGATGCCGTTGCCGGCTAGCACCTCCAGGCAGGTCTGTTCTGCGGGCGTGCTCAGCGCGTGCGTGTCTTTGCCAACATAGATTGGCCCTTGGATGTTCTGTGAGGCGCGGTATTCTACGATCGCTTGGGTGATTGCAGCGATGTGATCTTCGTTGAACGAACCGGCGAACGCAGCACCGCGGTGACCGCTAGTTCCGAACACCACCTTCTGTTCGGGGTTGTTCACGTCGGGATGAATCTCGAAGTAGGCCGCCAACAGTTTTTCGATGTCAACAAGGTCTTGTGCTTGGGCTAATTGGCCTGCTCGTTCACTCATAGAACCATTTTGGTCGCTACCCTTTATCTATGTCATCTTCAGCGCGTAACTCTTCGAAAAAGGTCTATTCGTTCTTAGGCCCGGTCGGAACGTTTACCGAGCTCGCGCTCTCCCAGGTCAAGGCTGCAAAGGGTGCCGTGCACAAGCCGGTTTCGTCAGTCACCGAGGCAATCGATGATGTTCTCGCTGGCCGTGCAACTCGAGCCATCGTCCCCGTTGAAAACTCGATCGAGGGCGGCGTTTCGGCGACTCTAGACGCGCTCGCCAACAGCACCGACATTCGCATCTTCGGCGAATATCTCGTGCCGGTCACCTTTAATCTCGTTGCCCGCCCTGGCGTTAAATTGGCGGATGTTCAAACCGTGGCAACTCACCCGGTTGCCTACGCGCAGTGCCGCGGTTGGCTGGCCGAGCACCTGCCTAAACACTCGCACCTGCCAGCCACCTCGACCGCTGCCGCTGCGGCGGGGCTGCTCGAAACCGACGTCGCGCAAGCCGCCATCGCTGCACCGAGCATCACCAGCCACTACAAGTTGGCAGTGCTCGCCCGCAACATCGGTGACAACCGCAACGCTCAGACCCGATTCATCGAGATCGGCTTGGCTGCAAAGGCTCCGGCACGAACCGGCCGCGACAAGACTTCGGTGATTGTCGAACTGCCGAGCGATCGTCCCGGTGCGCTTTTAGAGATGCTCGAGCAGTTTGCCGCACGCGGAGTCAACCTGAGCCGCATCGAGTCGCGCCCAATCGGCGACCGCCTCGGCCGCTACCGCTTCAACATCGATGTTCAGGGTCACGTCGATGACTCGGCTGTTGCAGAGGCGCTCATGGGTTTGCACCGCTTCAGCCCGAACGTGGTCTATCTCGGTTCTTACCCACGAGCCGACAAGCAGAAGTCTCAGCATGAAGGCAACAACTCGAACCCCGAGTTCGATTCGGCGTCTGACTGGCTGAAGGCCATCCGCAACCCGAAATAGCCTGGGGCCGATGCACCTAATGAGGCGAGACCTCCCAACGCAAATCCGTAGGTAAACGTTTGGTTACGCCTTCGACCGATTTGCAAATTTCAGATCGACTTTACGGTTCCAAAGCGTAGAGTTCATTTAGCGAACCGATTGGCCCGCTAGCAAAACAAGGGATATTTGATTGAAAAAGTCACTGGTCGGAATCACAACTTTTATTGCGCTGCTTGCAGCATTCCTAACGGGTCCAGTCAGCCCGGCTAACGCCGACCCGTTGGCTAGTGATGCCAACCTCACGGCACTTACCTTTGGAAGCCAGAACTACTTCGACTACTACGGTCGTCGAGACTCGAGTGGTATCTACCCCGGGTTCAACAAAGACATCACGACTTACCAAATCGCGACCGTTGCCGACACGCTAGATGTGAACGCCACTCTCTCAGACCCTCTGGCCACGATGAAGGTGACCATCGATGGGGTCACCGGAACCGCTTTGAGTGCGACTCCTTACACCGTGACGCTCGAGCCAAAGGTAAGCATGCTCGACATCGAGGTCACCGCTCAGGATGGTGTTACCAAGAAGCACTACAAGGTGAACATCAGCAACCAGGTTCTTGCGACCCCAGAACTTGTGTCGATTTCTACCAATACCGGACCGTGGATTGGTGGAAAACCGATCACGGTTCGAGTCAAGAACATCAACCTGGGCAATGCCTACACCGAGGGTCACACTGCGGTTACCTGCTACGCCATGCTCATGTTTACGAGCGTTGATCCGAAAACAAAAGAAAAGCGGGTCAGCAACTCGTGGATCAACTACAACCAAGAAACCGCACCTACCACAGATTCCTCGGGTGTGACCACATTAGCAACCATGCTCCCTTCCTCCCCCATCACCGAGTTCACGGGCAGCGCTGAGGTCAGTATCGCCAACCGGTGTGACGGACTCATGCGCTCGAGTAACGACTGGGCTTACATGGGTTCTGAATCGCCGGCAACAGCCGATTTTGCCTACTCTGAGTCGGTAACGGTAGACAGCGCCGAACACCCAAGCACCCTCACCAGTGGTTCTAGCCTCACACTTCGTGGTTCGGGACTCTATGCTGCCGGCGGACTAAGCGTTCGCGTCAAAGACTCCGCTTCAAACGAATATTTAGAATTCTGGGGCTATCCGAACTCATCCATGAAGCCAGGAGAACCGGGCGTTTGGGGTGGACTCCTCGACATGTACAACAGGCCAGCTTCGTTCAAGGTCGCCGGAAAGAAGACCCTTGAAGCCGGTTTTTGGCGATATGACCCGGTTGCCGACACATCGACTTTCGTGCATTTGCTCACCAAGACCGTCAACTGGAAGCCTGTCGCAGCCTCATCCGTTTCGATCTCCCCTGCCAAATCAGATATCGCGGGAGGCAAGCGAGTCAAGGTTTCTGGTTATAACCTCTGCAATCAGTCGGTTTGGCCAAATGCCGTAGAAGTCAAAATCGACGGCAAGCCGCTCACCAACATTCAGTACCAAAATGGCGACTGGTGTGGTGAAGTAATTGACTACTTAACGGGCAAGCCCCTTCAACAGTGGGTCACGGGTCTTGTGCCAGAGGGAACCTCAACCGGAGTAAAGACCGTAACGGTTGACAATGGAAATGGGGCCGTAAAAGTTGCCGCCACGTTTGTCTACGGAGCCACTCCCGAAATCACTGCGTTTAGCGAAACCTCGGTGGCTGCAACTGGTGGTTCACGACTGACCATTACCGGTAACAACTTTGGTCTTTCCGGAACACCAACGGTGACCATCGGTGGCAAAAAGGCTCCAAAGGTTGTCAGAGTCTCAGACGATGAGCTGACCGTGACTGTTCCCGCTGACCTAACACTTGGAGCTCAGCTTGTCACCGTTATTTCGTCTAGCGGCGGAGGTGCTAACACCACACCGGCAACTATCGATGCAGTGGCATCCACACAGAACCCAACAGTGGGAGCACTTTCTTCGACCGAGGGACTCACCTCTGGTGGAGAAACACTAACCATTGCGGTCGGCAACGTCGCTTCTCCGAACACCGTTGGTGTCATGTTTGGCCTCAACCACGCCGACGTGGTTTCGGCAAGTGCTTCTTCGATCGAAGTGAAAGTTCCCGCCGGTTCTGCGGGCGCTGTTTCGGTCACCGTTTCCTCTGCTACCGGGCAGGCAATAGTAGCGAACGCTTATACCTATAAGCCGATTGCTGCCGTGAAGTCGGTCAGCCCATCCACGGTTGCATCGACGGCTGACGAGGCCGGTCGCACCGTCACCATTACCGGTCTCGGTTTTGGTGCTAGCGGCACCTTGAAGGTTGGTCAACAGGCAGCTCAGGCCTATACGAGCACCGACTCGGGAACTAAGATTTCGGGAATCGTAATTCCGAATGACCTAGCCGGTTCGCTTTCGATATTGATAACGCCTCAGGGCTCATCGACCCCGTTGGCCGCTTCGGTTCGAGTCACCAAACCGTCGTTCACTTACGTAGGTACCGAGGCGGAGCTGGCCTTGTTCAACACCGTCTGTACTAGCAACGATTGGTCTTGCATCTTTGGTTACATCCGTGGTCGTGCCTCATTCTCGAAGGATGGCGGCGATGTTCTAAAAATCAAGGGTTCAGGATTTGGAACCGCTGGAACGGTTCGAGTTGGAACTCAGACTCTTGTTGCCGATTCTTATTCGGACACCATGATTCGAGTGGTTTTGCCGGCGCTCGCAGAAGGCGCTTATGACCTAACAGTCGTTCCATCAAGTGGCTTGCCAACCGAGACTCGAACGGGAGCGTTCACCTCTGTGGCGACCCTAGCCACATCAGATCTAGTTATTAATGCCGTGGTGCCAACTGTTCCGAACACTCGCGGAGACTCGATTTACAACTTCGACCCATCGCAAGACACCAGTTCGGTGTTCAAGGTCACCGGTAAAGGATTCTTGGGCGCCGACAACGGAGCCAGCACTAAGGTTTATCAGCTCGATGCGTGGACCGACCCTAGAATCGTGTCGGCCGAGCGGGTGCAAGTAACCGTTCTGTCGATTACCGATACCGAAATCACTTTCTCGGCTGTGCGCACCTATGCTCCGGTTCGTTGGACGGGTGTAGCCGTAGAGACCTCGCTAGACCTCACCTACGTGCGTCACGCGATTCACTACGTTGGGAACCCACCGCCGACCGCAAGCATTTCTAGCTGGTATGGGCTCTGCACCAAGGACGCCATCAACTCGCATAACCCCGCTGTTGTAAATGTCACTGGCCAGGGGATGTTCGGATCGGCCGGCTCTGTAAATCTCTCGGGTCAGGCCATTGATCCAGCCGCCGTAACCTGGACGGCAGACGGTGTCACCGTGGACTTCTCGAAGTTGCCTGCCGATCTCGCAGAACACTGGGGACAAAAGTCGCTCGAGTTTATTCCGTCCGACACCGGTCTAATCTCACGTTCGTTCAACTGGTTCTGCGGAGTTTGGGCAGAAGTCGAAACCAAGATCAATGGTTCTACTTCTGAAATCACCATCCAGGCCGGTTCTGACTTCGTCGCAACCGCGGATATTCCGTCGAGCAAGCGCTTGAACGAGATTGTGCCTGACATCGCTTGGCCAGCCGGAGGCTACCAGTATCAATCGGCAGCCGACCACGCACGCACCTACACCTGGACCTACGGAGTTCGAGACGGACTACCTACCTACGCAGGTGACTGGTACATCCGGGCCAACCCAGGCACGACCACTCAGAGAATCGATCGCGGTATCTATGCGGGAGTAAGCGCATCCGAGGTTCACGTTCTGATCAACGGAACCCCAATTGCCTTCACTCCGAAGCTAAAGGGCAGCACCGAAACCTCGATCATTTATCGAGGACAACTCGGCGATGGCTCGGGCGACACAACTGAAGACATCGAATACACCTTAGATGTCGCTGCTGGAGCACCGGAAATCACCAAGATTGTTTGGGAGTACAGAAACCACGCTTGTGGCCAAAACAACCCCGACTACAACTGGACCGAGGGTCTACCGGCAAACGTTGCGGTTGTCTTCAACGACTGTGGCGGTGACGGAACCACGATTAGCAGCTGGGACATTCGCGTCAAATCGTTCGAAATGTTGAAAGACGGCAAGGACCAGGCGATGTTCTATCTGCCTACTTACAACGTCTTTAACTTGACTGTCGAGAAGCGTGCTTTGACCATCGACAAGGTAACCGCATCCAAGCCTTATGACGGAAATGCCAACATCGCACTAGGTGCCCTTACCGTCACCGGTGCACTTGATGGCGAGACCCCAACGCTCCAGGGAAACGAGGGTCGCAACGGCTACTTCGCTGACGCATCGGTTGGCGAGAACAAGCCTGTCTATGTTGCCGGCTCGGATGGTCAAACGGACTTCATCCAGCGAATCAAGCTCGAGGGTGCGTTCGACTGGAACTACTACCTGACCAATGGTGAGCTGCTGGTTCTAGGTTCGATCACTAAGGCGAACGCTCGACTGAGCCTCAGTGCAACAACCCAGTCATTGGTTATGTCGGTGGTTGAGGAATCGACCATCACCGCGACCGTGATTGACACCGCAACTGGAAACGCTCCCATTGCCGCGGCCGGCGCATCCGATGTTGTTCTGACCGTTGCTACACCGAGTGTGTGTAGCATTTCGGCAGAGCGCGTGGTTACCGCGCTAGCCCCTGGTGAATGTATTGTGCAGGCTTCGCAAGCGGCTTCCACGAACTACAACGCAGCTAGTGCATCGAGCGACCCAGAGTCGACCACTGAAACGCTGACGATTACGGTTTTTGCCGAACCGAAGAAGGTTTCGGTGATCACTCAAGACTTGACCATCGGTCAAGGTGACGCTGTGAATCCTAGCTACGAGGTTGTTGGTCTCGCCGATGGTGATGGCCTCGACTCTGTGGTCTTCGACTACTACGACGGAGCGACCAAGCTCGATGCCGCACCGACCCAGCCAGGCCGTTACACGGTCGTGCCGTCAAGCGCGAACATTGTCACAACCAATGCGGCCGCATATGATGCCTCAATCGAGTTCGTTCCTGGTGTGCTGATTGTCACCTCGCCACCGCCAACCGTGACGGGTATGACTCCGACAAACGGTGCAGAAGCTGGCGGAGAGACCGTTGTAATCACAGGAACTAACCTGAGCGATGTCAGTTCGATCAGGTTCGGCTCGACAGTAATCGCAAACACTGGATTCTCTGTGAATGGCGATGCAACCGAGATCTCCTTCGCAGCTCCTGCCGGAACCGGAAACGTGACAGTTGTTTTGGTGGCTGGCGAATCCGAACTGTCGCTCGACTACTCCTATGATCCACCTATAGCCTCGGTGAACGAAATGTCACCGGTGAAGGGCTACGAGGCAGGTGGTGAGTTGGTAACTATAACCGGCACTCATCTCGAGCTGGTTACCGAAGTTCGCTTCGGAACGACCTCGCTCACGGGCGAAGCGCTGACTCGAAGCCAAGACGGCACCACCATCGCGTTCAATGCTCCAGCGGGAACCGGAAAGGTGACGGTGGTTGCTGTGGCATCAACCGGTAACACCTCGTTCGAATACACCTATGACAGCGCACCACCGATCGTGCCGGATGCCGTTCAGAGCCTTTCGCTGTTGAACCCGAACTTCGGAGCCAAGTTCTCAGGGCACCTTCTGAAGATGCAGGCTACAAACCTCAAGCCGGGATCGACCTACGAGATCAACATGTACTCGCACAAGGTAACCATGGCGACCGGAACGGTAGGTATCGATGGCGCGATGAACATTTCGATGCCAGTACCTGCAAGCGCGTGCGCTAAGCCTGGTCTGCACCGCATGATTCTCGACTCGGTTGACGGCAACGGAAAGCCAGTGCGATCGATGTTCTACGTGGTGCTGGGTGCGAAGTGCGTGCTCAACGCAGTTCTCACTCAGAACGCTGACAAGAGCTGGTCCGTCGCTGGAATGCGATTCGATTACCAGAAGTGGGAATTGACCGCAGCATCGAAGTCGACCTTGAAATCAATCAAGTACTGGATGAGGAACGCAAGCCACGTCAAGGTATCGGGTTACACCGAGACCGACGGCAAGGGCAAGGCCCTACAGGCAATCAACAAGTTGCTCGCTAAGAAGCGCGCTCAGACCACGGTGAACCACCTAAAGTCTCTCGGCTTAAAGAGCAGGTTCTGGGTGAACCCGGTTGGTGCCAAGCTGCCAGTCAGCAAGGTTCAGTCGAAGAACCGACGCGTTGAACTGACGGTGCGCTTCTAACCAGAAATTGAAATCGAGTTAGGTTTTTTGTGCAGTCTCGCAAGGGTATTTGGCTTGTAGGCGCAATCATCACGGCGATTCTGGCCGTGGTGGTTGTGCTTCAGGCTCAGTTCTTTATCGATGCCCGCGCCAAGCGGCTGGGTGAGCCGATTAATCCCGCTCCAAACTCGACAAACCCGGCTACGAATTTCGATCTGACCAACAGTTTCACGGCGGCGACACTTCTGGCAGCCAACATGGAAGAGCTCAGTGGGCTTGCCCCCGAGTCGCAGCGCGTTGGAGTCGATTCCGGTGTGAACGAAATCGCGCAGTCGGCCTACGCGCAGGCAATGAGTGCAACCGTGATTCTTCGCGATTGGTTGAGCAACGAGTCGCACCAGGGAATCGAGCTGAATGTTCCCGAACCGCTTGCCGAGATGCGCCCATATGCTCGCCAGTTCGTCTTTAAGACTCAAACCCAGCAAGAGCGAACAACGGAAGTAGCGGTTGAACTCAAGCGACTACTCGCCGATTTCAATCTGATTAGGGCCCAATACGACAACTTGCAGCTCGATGTCGACGTTCGCCAGGCCCTGACAACAGCGATGGTCATCTACGAGTCCTCTCGCACCAGCATCGAGCAGTTGGCCGACTAAGCAGGATGCTCACCACTATCGGCTAACCTTGAAACGTGATTGACCTAGCCCTCCTCAGAGAAAACCCCGAAGCCATCAAGGCGTCTCAGCGCGCTCGTTTGGCCGACGAATCGTTGGTCGATCAAGCTATTTCGGCCGATGCTGCTTGGCGCAAGGCTCTGCTCGAGTTTGAGAACCTGCGGGCCGAACAGAACGCACACGGCAAGCTCGTTGCAGCTGCCCCCAAAGACGAGAAGGCAGCACTCGTAGCTGCGGCTCAAGAACTCTCCGCTCGCGTGAAGGCTGCCGAGGCCGCCGCATCCGAGGCTCAGTCTGCACTCGACACCGTGCTATGGAAGATTGAAAACGTCGTGATCGATGGCATTCCGACCGGCGGCGAAGACGACTACGTTGTGGTTCGCGAGGTTGGCACCAAGCCGGCGTTCGATTTCGAGGCTCGCGACCACGTTGCTCTCGGTGAACTGCTCGACGTGATCGACATCGAGCGTGGCGCAAAAATCTCGGGCAGCCGGTTCTACTTTTTGAAGGGATGGGGCGCTCGCCTCGAACTCGCCCTCATGAACCTCGCGCTCGACCAGGCGGTTGCCGCCGGGTTCACGGCACTGATCACCCCGACCCTGGTTCGCCCCGAGGTCATGGCGGGCACTGGATTCCTGGGTGCTCACGCCGACGAGATCTACTACCTCCCCGCCGACGAACTCTATCTGACCGGCACCAGCGAGGTCGCGCTCGCCGGCTATCACCGCGACGAGATCATCGACCTGAGCGACGGTCCGGTTCGCTACGCCGGCTGGAGCACTTGCTATCGCCGCGAGGCAGGCAGTCACGGCAAAGATACCCGCGGCATCCTTCGCGTTCACCAGTTCAACAAGCTCGAGATGTTCTCCTACTGCCCACCGGATGAGGCGGAGGCCGAGCATGCCCGCCTGCTGGCCTGGCAAGAGCAGATGCTGCAAAAGTGCGAACTGCCCTATCGCGTGATTGACACAGCAGCCGGCGACCTTGGTTCGAGCGCGGCTCGCAAGTTTGACGCCGAAGCATGGGTGCCGACTCAGGGCACCTATCGTGAGCTCACTTCAACCTCGAACTGCACAACCTTCCAGGCGCGACGCCTGAACGTGCGCTACCGAGGTGAAGACGGCAAGACCGCGACAGCTGCAACGCTGAACGGAACGTTGGCAACCACTCGCTGGTTGGTCGCGATTCTCGAAAACCACCAGCAGGCCGATGGTTCGGTGCGCATCCCTGCGGCCCTTCGTCCTTATCTCGGTGGCGCTGAGGTTATCGAACCAAAGGCGCGAGCCTAAGCCCGTGACAGATGCCTCGAGTTTTGAAGCCATGACCAGAGCGACGGGTGATGAACGCTGGTTGATTGCCCTCGACATCGACGGCACGCTGGTAACCGACGACGGCGACCTTTCGCCCGCGGTCGTTCGCGAGGTTCAACGAGTGCGTGATCTCGGTCACGTCGTGGTCGTGGCCACCGGGCGCTCGGCTGCAAATGCTTTTCCGGTAATCAAAGATGTGGGAATCCTCGACGGATTCGCGGTTGCGTCTAACGGTGCTGTCACGATTCGACTCGATGAACAGCATCCGCGCGGTTTTGACCCTGTGGAGGTCATCACGTTTGACCCTTCCCAGGTGCTTGGCCAGTTGATCGAGTCGCTTCCCAACGCGCACTTTGCGGTTGAGAAGGCCGACGGGTCTTATCTGTTCCACCGCCACTTTCCGGCCTATGCGCTTGGTGACAACAACGTAGAGACACCGCTAGAGGAGCTGGTCAATCACCAGGTCAGCCGTGTGGTTGTGCTGAGCCCGAATCAAGAAGTCGAAGAATTCTTGGATGCGGTGGCCCGCGTCGGGCTGCACTCGGTGTCTTATGCGATTGGCTACACCGCATGGCTCGACATTTCTCCTCTCGGGGTCACAAAGTCGAGTGCACTGGAAAAGTTGCGTGTTCAGCACGGTATCCGCGCCGACCAGGTGATTGCCGTTGGTGACGGTCGCAACGACATCAACATGTTCGAGTGGGCGCAGGCCGGTGGCGGCATCGGATTCGCCATGGGTCAGGGACCAGACGAGGTGAAGGCTGCGGCTGCGGCCATCACCGCACCGGTCACCGAAGACGGAGTTGCCAGAGTTCTCTCAGGGTTTGAGGGCATTCTATTCAGCAGGTCACTCGGCTAAACTTGTTCTTGCTTCGCTGCCGAAGCCAGGAGGGCTGTCCGAGCGGCCGATGGAGCTGGTCTTGAAAACCAGTGAACTGAAAGGTTCCGTGGGTTCGAATCCCACGCCCTCCGCTCAAGTTCCATCAGAGGAATCCCATGTCAGAGAAGCAGCCAAGGCGTTTTTGGCGGCGAGCAACCAAGGTTGATCGTCGTCGTGCTTATGCGCGCCATGGCAAGGTTCCCGTTCAAACCAAGGGCTCGGCTCTGTGGGGTCTGTTTTTTAAGGGTCTCGCAGCCTTTCTCGGCGCGACAATCGCGGTCGTCGGTGTTGTCACCTGGGATGTCTCCAACCAAATCGCCGCAAACGGAATCGTTCTGACCGACGCCGACGGAAACAAGTTCCAGGCTCCAACCGGAGATGACCTCAAGGGCCCAATCAACATCCTGCTAATCGGTTCTGACACCCGCGCTGGTCAGGGTAGCGGTTTCGGAAACGACACCTCGGTGCTAGCCGACGTGATCATGCTTTTGCACATCTCGGCCGACCGCAAAAATGCCGTCGCGGTGTCTTTTCCGCGTGACTTGCTAGTGCCATGGCCTGCCTGCCCAAGCACCAGCGGCGGCCCAGGTTACCTGCCTCAAGCTCTCGGCCAAATCAACGCGACCATTGCCAACGGCGGCCCGGGATGCACCCTCCTGACCGTGCAGAAGCTCACCGGTTTGACGATTCCCTACCTAGCTATGATCGACTTCAAGGGCGTCATCGAGATGTCGAACGCCATCGGTGGTGTCGAGGTTTGTGTCGCCAAGGAAATCAAGGACGACTACACCTTCACCTACCTCAAGCCGGGCAAGCACGTGCTGCAGGGGCGCTCGGCGCTGCAGTTCTTGCGCACACGCCACGGCGTTGGAGATGGCTCTGACCTCAGCCGCATCAGCAACCAACAGGTGTTCTTGACTTCGCTCGTGCGAAAGGTGCGCAGCGCCGGTGTGCTCACCAATCCTGTCTACCTGTATTCGCTGGCAAACGCCGCCGCACGCAACATGAAGCTCTCGAGCAGCCTCACCGACCTCAACACGATGGTCGCGATCGCCTCCGCACTCAAAGACGTCGAACTCGAAAAGATGACCTTCCTGCAGGTGCCTTCCCGTGGCGGGTTGCCAGCTCCTTACTCGGGACGAGTCGCTCCAGTTTATGAGCAAGCGAACATCCTGTTTGAAAAACTTCAAAAGGACGAGCCAATCATCATCGAGAAGGCCAACACCGGTTCGGGAGCTGTCGTAGACCCGAGCGCTTCGCCTAGCCCTTCGGAAACTCCATCCGAGTCGTCGACTTCAACTCCAACACCGAGCCCAAGCAGCACCGATCCAGAGTGGCGTGGCACCAACGCAGCCACCAAAACCTGTTCGGGATAGCGCCTAACCAGGGCTAGTCTGAAGCCATGACCGAATTCGTTTCGGCTCTGGATCTTTTCACGATCGGCATCGGACCGTCGAGTTCACACACGGTTGGCCCAATGCGAGCGGCGAAGGCGTTCAAGGATGAACTCCAGGGCTCCGGCAAGCTAACCGCCGTTGCGCGGGTGGCCGTCACACTCTACGGCTCTTTAGGAGCTACCGGCCCGGGTCACGGCACAACAAACGCAATCATCGTCGGGTTGGCCGGCTCAACTCCAGAAACCTGTGACCCCGCAGAAGTCAGAGCTGCAGCACCGAGCATCCTTGGGTTTGATCTGGCCGAATTTGATTTGCAATCCCGAACTCGTCTCGAGAAACACTCCAACGCAATGCGATTTGTTGCGACCGACCAGTCGGGTCAAATGCTGCTCGAGAGTGTCTACTATTCGGTGGGCGGCGGATTCATCGAAGACGAGCTAGGCCCTCTCGGTGGTGAGCGCGCAAGAGTTGACATGCCACATAACTACCAAACCGCATCCGAGTTAATTGAAACCGCAGAAAATCTGGGGATAACCATCGCCGAGCTCGCCTGGCGCAACGAGCTCGCCTTGCGATCGGCACACGAAGTCGATGCCAAACTTTCGGCCGTCTGGCAGGCGATGGTCGCCTGCATCGAATCGGGGCTAGCCACCGAGGGCATCCTGCCCGGCTATCTCAAAGTCGAGCGCCGTGCATCCAAGATGGCACGCGGGCTTTGGGACCGAGCCGCAGCATCCGAGTCGGCCGCCGGTGACCAATCGATGGAATGGTTGCAGGCATATGCCATCGCAGTTAACGAAGAGAACGCTGCAGGAAACCGAGTAGTGACCGCCCCCACCAACGGTGCGGCTGGAATCATTCCGGCCGTGGGTTACTACGCCCGCGAATTCCGAGGGGTCACCGACGAGCGCTTGGCACGCGAATACCTGCTCACGGCCGCCGCAATCGGTTCGCTCTACAAGAGAAACGCATCAATCTCGGGCGCTGAGGCCGGCTGCCAAGGCGAGGTCGGTTCGGCTTGCTCGATGGCGGCCGGTGCCCTAACCGCGGTTCTCGGTGGCACGCCGGCTCAAGTCGAGAACGCAGCCGAGATCGCCATGGAACACAACCTCGGCCTAACCTGCGACCCGGTCGGCGGATTCGTGCAGATGCCCTGCATCGAGCGCAACGCAATCGCGGCAGGCACTGCGGTAGCCGCATCCCGGTTGGCTTTAATCGGGGATGGCCGCCACAAGATCTCGCTCGACACCGTAATCGAAACTATGCGGCAAACCGGTCTCGACATGTCGAGCAAATACAAGGAAACGTCGATGGGCGGGCTAGCGGTCAACGTCGTCGAATGTTGACCATGCTGGGATGCTCGACTCAAGCCAACGAAAAAAACCAGTTTTCACTCGCCCGTCGGCATCGGCTAAACTAATCGGGTTATTGGAGACGTCGCATAGCCCGGTCGAGTGCGCCTCACTGCTAATGAGGTAGGGATCTTAAAGTCCCTCGGAGGTTCAAATCCTCTCGTCTCCGCAAGACCCCAGCGTGGAAGCTTTGCCGACACGCTGGTCGAAGCCCCGCCAGGAGTAGCGATACTTCGGGTCGGGGCTTTTTCTTATCCCGAGCAACTAGTCACATTCCTTGAACGAACGGGCGACAACCGCCTTGCGTCCGAGCGTGACCGCAAGCTTCGCAGTGGCAGCCGTCGTGTTTTTATTGGCCGCGAAGCTTGCCGTGATGGTGCACGAACCGAAGGTGTATTTGCTCGAAACCTCCACCTTTGAGCTGGAGAGTCGCTTCACCGAGCACATGCTGGTGCTCTTGAAAGTCACGGAGCGGCCAGTCACCGATTTGAAACTCAAGACGAGCGGCTTTCGGTCGAGCAGGGTTGCGGCGCTAGACATTGAGATTTTCTCGACCACAGGCCAAAGCGAAACTCGAACCGACGATTCGCCCGCACTCCACCAGGAATCCTCACCCACCCTGGCGGTCACGGGGCAGCTTCCGTCGCCACTAAGGGCCTTAAGCCTGGCTCGGTTCATGCCTAGCCGGGTGATGGTGCATCCCTCTCCCACGCTCCAGCCGACTTCGCGTCCCGAGACTGTGGTTGCCGTGATGTCGACCGACTTTCCAAACAACAAATGCGATGGCAAGCCAGAGATCGCAACAACTTCAGATGCTCTCCTCAGGTCGAAGCGCACCGATTCCATGGCTTCAAACCAGGATGAACTCCGAGGCACTGTCGCATCCACGCGACATTCGCCGGATCCGCTACCAGCTCCGATTTTTAGCCTGTTGCCATCCACCTCGAGCAGGTTGCAAGGCCCCGACACACTCCATTCGACGGTTCGTCCAGATGCGACATCCGCCAAGAATTGTCGTTGTTCGCCGGCGACGAGGTGTTCGTTCGAGCCGTTAATGACTATGCGGTCGTTAGATCTGGGATATGGAACGGTGATGGTGACCGGATCGGATACTTGCCCATACTGCGTGCCATATTTCATGTCGTCAAGTGCTACGAATCGATAGGTATAGGTCTTGCCATAGTCATCACCGTTGAAGTGATCGTTGATATGGGGGCTGGTCGCAGGCATGTATTGGTATTTACCGTCCGAGCGCACAAACAACAATCGCTCGGCATCTGGGTTGGCATCGAATTTAAAGCCGAGCCCCGAATCGTCCAGATAGGCAACCTCGATTCCTGTGAGAGCCGGAAGCTCCGGGGGCAAGGCGAAGTACCAAAAGAAGGGGGTGAAGAGCGAATAGAGGTTGGTGTCGCGGTTGAGTGCCCGCACCCTAAAAGTCGAATACAGAGCGGTGTTCAAGCCGGCAATCGAGACGTGAGTTTCGGCCGTCTCAAGCCATTGTCCGGCACCAGCGTCGTAGTACTCATAGAGGGATGCGCCGGGCACCGCATCCCAGGAAATATCGGCCGTTGTGGCCGTGATGTTAGCAAAGGCAACGTTTTGAGGTGCAGGGAGATAGGTCGAACGGAAAGCGACTTCCCCCGAGGGCTCACTCAAGTAGCCAAGTGGACCCATAGCGAGGTAGCGGGCCTGATAGTCGCCCGCTGCGACCATGTATTCGCAGGTGTTGGAGCGGCAGTTCGCTACGTCTCCGTTTGAAACTACCAACGCCCCGCCCAGATCAGAGAAGGACGATTCGCTATAGATGTAGGTGCCCTCATATGACGCACTGACCCGGTTTATCGAGATGGGCGCGACTGTGGGTTGGGCGGTTGGAATCGCCAACGCTGGAAGAGTCTGGCTGCCTTGGGAGTCTGTGACGGTGATCGAATATGCCGCCTCGTTCACTAGACCCGAGAGTGCGGCACTCGAACCAGAGTCGACCGAATACTGTGCATCGCCATCGATCGCAATCGAATAGGGGCCCGCGCCAAGCCCACTCGCAGACCAATCGAGTTCGATCGTGGAGTCTGAAACAACCGCGGATGGGGCACTCAGGCCGCCGGCCACCACCTTAGCCTCGAGCGCTGTTGCCAGCTCGACCGCTGCCACGGCATCAACGATTCCTGCACCCGTGTAGTAGCGCGTTGGCCAGTGAGCGGGCGAGAGATTGGTGCAATCCCACGCCACACTCGTGGAGTTCCAGGTGCACGAGTCCCAAACTTTAGGAATGTCTTCGGTTGGCACAGAGGCACTCATTTGCAGCACTGACTGGACTTGAGCCGAGGTTAGATTGGGTGCCGCCTGCTTGACCAAAGCCGCGACTCCTGCAACTACGGGCGTTGCCGCCGAGGTGCCACCAAAATCGGAATAAGGGCCCCAGGGAAAGGTGGTCGAGACTCCCGTTCCCGGTGCCGCGACATCGACCTGAGCGTTATAGCTCGAATAACTTGCACGCTTGCGCTCGCGATCAACCGCTGCAACGGAGATGAGTCCAGCAATCGGATAAGACGCCGGATAACCGACCGACAAACTGGTCTGCAAGCAGTTGCGATTCTTGGGGCCAGACTCGCTCTGCCAAATCGACATGCAGGCCGAGTTGCCAGCGGCAGCAACCACGACGATTCCTCGCTCTGTCGCCTCGCGAATCAGTGCGGCGGTGGCGGCGTTGAGGCCCGCGCCACCGAAACTCATGCTGATGACGTCTGCCCCGTGGTCGATTGCCCAGCGCAAACCGGGCACGATCGCCTCATCCCTGCAGTTCGACATCACACAGACCTTGACGTTCAAAATTTCTACGTCGGGAGCAACCCCACCGACCCCCGCCTCGGCGTAGGTCTCGGCAGCCACGATGCCGGCGGTGGCGGTGCCGTGTTCCTGTTGCCCGTTGACACCGTGAACGGCGTCGAAACTGGCCACGACCTTGCCCGTAATCCCGGTTGCCCGCGGGTCTATTCCGTTGTCCAAAATCGCCACGCGCACGCCCTGGCCTCTATATCCCATGGCGTGTGCTTCATCGGCACGAACCATGTCATAGGCCCATCCGTTTTTCGCTCGCGGGCTGACAGGTGTCGACTGAGTCAATTTCTCGCTGTCTTCGGCGGCAGATGCGGGCAGTGGGCTAAACGCGAGAAGCGCTGCCAAAAGCGCAGGAAAAAGCACCAGAGATGCGCGGCGCAAGCGCTTCGCCATGGCAACCTCCTCGTGTGCTTTGACTCAAGGTTATCGCCGCGAGACCCCTGCGTGGCAGCTTCGCTGACGCGGTGGTCGAAGCCCCGCCAGGAGTAGCAATACTTGGGGTTAGTGCCTAGGCGGACCCTTTATTTTGCCTGCCCCGCGCTCCAAGTCACGTATCCGCCATCGAGGTTGCGCACGCTAAATCCGTGTGCCTTCAGGATCTGTGTGGCGATATGACCACGCTGCCCCACCTGGCAATAGACCACGACATCCTCTTTTTTGAGCTCGTCGAGGCGCTCCCGCAGTTGTTCTACCGGGATGTTCAAGGTGTCGGGTATGTGACCATTGCCGTGTTCCGACGCCGACCTAACGTCGACGACCTGCGCCCCTGCCGCACGGGCGGCTTCGAGCTGGTGCCACTGAATCGTCGGAGTAGTGCCAGTGAAAACGTTGTTTGCAACGTATCCGGCGATGTTTACGGCATCCTTGGCCGAGCCGAACTGAGGCGCATAGGCGAGTTCAAGATCCATCAGGTCGTCGACAGTGAGTCCGCCGTGCATTGCGGTTGCAATGACGTCGATTCTCTTGTCAACGCCGTCTTCGCCATAAGCCTGCGCCCCGAGAATCTTGCCGGTCGACGGGCTGAATAGCAGTTTCAGCGAAAGTCGCTTTGCTCCTGGGTAGTAACCCGCATGGTTATTGGGATGAACGTGAATGATCTGGTGCTCGATGCCTGCATCCTTGGCCGCCCGCTCGCTCAAACCCGTAATACCCACCGCGTGACCAAATGCACCCAGGATCACGGTGCCGGTGGCTGAGTGCGCTTTGACATCGCGCCCCGCAATTACGTCGGCGATGAGCCGACCGTGTCGATTAGCAAGGTTCGCCAGCGGAACCAGCGTTTGATTACCCGTAAGTTCCCCCAGCTTTTCAACGGCGTCACCGGCTGCAAAAATGTCTGGGTCGCTCGTGCGTTGCTGCTCATCGACCCACAAACCTCCGGTTGCACCGATCTTGAGGCCGGCATCCTTGGCGAGCGAATTGTCGGGCTCAACACCGGCAGCCGTGAACACCAACCCGGCATCGACTTTTTGACCGTCCTTGAGCACGACGTGTTCGCCCGTGATTCGTTCGGCATTTGCATTTAAGAGGATGCGCACGCCGTGCTTCTCGAGCGTCGCTTGCAGCGGAGCCACCATCTCGGGGTCGAATTGACTCAGGATGCTCCCACCGCGCTGAATTAGCGTGACGGGGATGCCCATGTGTCTAATGTTTTCGGCTAGTTCGATGCCGATGAAACCAGCCCCAAGAATCGCCGCGGTCTTGTTTTCGGTCTTTTCGAGTGCGGCCTTGACTGCGTCGGCGTCGGTCACGTTGCGCAGCCAGAGGGCTCGCTCGATGCCCTCGATAGCAAGTTTTCTAGGGCGTGCACCGGTCGCGATGACTAACTTGTCATAAGGGGCGACTTCGGTGTCTCCGGTCGCCAGGTTTTTAACCGTGACGGTCTTTTCGGCGCGATTGATCCAGGTGACTTGGTGTCGCACCTTGGCTTTAATTCTGAATCGGTTCCACAGGGCTGTCGGGTTCTGCAGCAAGAGTGCATCCCGGTTCGAGATCACATCGCTCACGAAATAGGGAAGCCCGCAGTTTGCATAGCTGACGTGTTCGCTCATTTCGAAAACGGTGATTTCGGCTTGCTCGTCGAGACGACGCAAGCGAGCGGCGGCAGACATTCCCGAGGCCACGCCTCCAATGATTACTACCTTCATGGTTATGCCAACGACATGAAGGCCTTTTCTAGGGCCTCTCGGTTTTTACTACCGGCTTCATCTGAACCGCAGTGCTGCATACCGGTGGCGATGATCGCAAAACCGGCTCGGTTCAGTGCAGTGCTGGCGGCAGCGAGCTGAGTCAGCAGGTCGGTGCAATCACGCCCTTCGTCGAGCATCTTAACTATTCCGGCGATTTGACCCTGCACTCTAACGAGGCGATTTCTCGCAGCTTTAAGCTCTTCTGGTTGAATCTTCATGTTTTTTAGTATACCCTAGGGGGTATACGAAAGGAATCCTAGATTGTCTAGATTTTTCAAGTTTGTCGTGGCGGCGCTAGTTGCCATCTTTGCCGTGGGCTCGCTGAGCTCTTGCGCGTCAGCTCCAACAGATATGAGCGCATACGCAGCGGTCATCGACGTTCGCACCCAAGAAGAGTGGGCCGCTGGGCACCTCGATGGTGCGGTGCACATCGACATCCAAGGCGCGGACTTTGCCAGCCAGATCGAAGCTCTCGACCATTCGGCGAACTACATCGTCTACTGCCGTTCGGGCAACCGCGCCGGTCAGGCGATTCAGCAAATGAAAGATGCCGGGTTCACTGGCGAACTAGTCAATGCGGGCAGCGTCGAGGATGCAGCCCAAATGACCTCGATGAAAGTGGTGCAGTAAATGTGTCAGAAAGTAACCTGCCGCAAGTGCGGCAAACCAACCTGGTCGGGCTGCGGTCAGCACGTCAACGACGTCATGAGGGGAATCCCTAAATCTCAGCAGTGCCAGGGGCACCAGAATGATCCCAAGGAGCCGGGCTTCTTTGCTCGTCTATTTGGCAAAAAGTAAGGAGAGCAAAATGTGTTCACCAGCAATGTGCGACACCTGCGGAAAAGTGACCTGGGCTGGCTGTGGCCAGCACATTGAGGAGGCCCTCGAGGGCGTGCCTCAGGACCAGCGCTGCACCTGCGAGCAGTATTATCGGTGGCAGAACAGGGGGAGCCACTTGGCAACCCCTGCTTCGGTTCGCTAGAATGTTCAGGTTGCCTAAGTTTTTCTAAGGCAAACCCAGCGCTTGTCCGAAACCTGCGGTTTCGGCAAGGCACCTCGTAGAAGCACGATTTCTAGCCAACTAGAATCGGCATCTACTCGGCGCTTGTAGCTCAACGGATAGAGCATCTGACTACGGATCAGAAGGTTGGGGGTTCGAGTCCCTCCAAGCGCGCTTCCGATCAGGCCAGTAAATCACTGGCCTGTAACCCTTTGAGCGACTCCTCACAACTAGCCAAGGCTTGCCTAGTTGATACCCCAATCGATACCCGCAATCCAGAAAACTCAACTTCTGGTTCTCCAGCCGAAAACCTCACATCCGTTTGCCGTGACACCGGTGTTCTCATATTCGATATGCAGAACTCACCAGGTATCTCAAAGACTCAACCTGAGTCAGCCGTTGTTCTGCCCTACCTAGAGGAGAACATCAATGGCAGAAACCATCGAAACCGAACTGATGACAGTCCCGGAAGCGGCAGCTTTCCTGAAGATCTCAGTGTCGACAATGCGCAGGCTAGTAGCGTCCCGATCGGTGACAACGATTCAGATCGGCCGCGCTCGCCGAGTGACCTTGAAGGCACTCCGCCAGTACATCGCCAACCTAGAGCGACAGGTAAGAACCAACCAGTAAAGAAAGTTAAGACCAGACCAGGAGTTATCCAGCTCAAGGATGGTCGATTCATGACGCGCCTCGAGCT
>JACCDN010188842.1_pt1 | contig 23092 bp, 14 predicted proteins | sample 7441691 | NCBI WGS metagenome assembly JACCDN01 (sample SAMN15323439, study PRJNA562643) | freshwater metagenome | isolation source: river surface water | place: USA:Blue River Watershed | collected 2017-08-16 | reverse complement strand
CATGGAATTTTAAGGGATCTAATATTCACGATTTTGTTTGGGCAGCGGATGATCATTTCAAACATTTATCTAAAGAAGTTCGCAAGGGTTTGACATTACATGTTTATTATAAAGAGAAAGACGCTCAAGCAGACAGTGCATGGGCGAATGTATTATGGGCGGCAGAAAAAGCATTGCCTTATATGGAAAAGAAATTTGGTGCTTATCCTTATCCTCAATATTCCTTTATTCAAGGGGGTGATGGTGGTATGGAATATGCAATGGCTACCTTATTAAAAGGTCCAGGTTTAGGTACGGTTTTCCATGAGTGGATGCATAGTTGGTATCAACATATATTAGGCACCAATGAAAGTTTGTTCCCTTGGATGGATGAAGGTTTTACTAGTTTTGGAGAAGAAGCTATTTCTTTTTGGTACGATGAAAATCACGCAACCAATTCTCCTTACTTAAGTGAGAAGGCAAAAGCACAAATTAAAGCTGCACATGAAACAGCTAAAACGCAATTGCCTTATGTGCAAGCAGGTAACTATGCAGGATATTATGGCTTAGCAAAAAGTGGTTATGAAGAACCTATGAGTACGCACTCTGATCATTACAATACCAATATGGCCTATAGTAGCGCTGCTTATAGCAAGGGTGCAACATTCTTAGGAGTACTTGGTTATATTATTAGTGATTCTTTGAGAGATAAAACTTTATTAAACTATTATGCTACTTGGAAATTTAAACATCCAAACGCCAATGATTTTACAAGAGTAGCTGAAAAAACAAGTGGTATACAATTACAATGGTTCAAAGAATATTGGATGAATAGCACCAAGACTGTGGATTATGGTTTGAACGATATTCAAGCAGGGGAGAAAGGAGCTATTTTAAGTATTCAAAGAGTAGGCAAAATGCCTATGCCTGTTGAGGTTTTCGTAACCTACAAAGATGGAAGTTCTGAAACACATTATATGCCTTTAGATTTAATGTTGTCTGGTAAAAAAGCTGAAGTAGCTAATTGGATAACACATGCTGAATGGAAATGGACAGCACCAACCTATTCATTTGAGTTAAGCAAGCCTATTTCACAACTAAAGAGTATTGAAATAGATCCTTCACAAAGAATGCCAGATGTAAATAGAAGTAATAATAAAATTGAAATTCCTAACTAAGAGGAGTTGGTTCAAGTGCATTATTTTTTAACCTGAATGATGAACTTCTCTTTAAAATAATCTTCTTGGAAGATATCATAAATAGACATCATTTTAGGACGCACTCCACTTTCTGAAATTTCTTGGTGTAAATCACCACCTTTTAAGCAAATCAATCCTCCGGGTTGGTTTGCTTTTTTATGTAAGATAGGATCTGCCCATCTCCATAAATCTTTTAAAGGAGCAACAGCTCTGCTTATGGCATAATCAAATTTCTTATTCTTGATTTCTTCGACTCTTGCGTGTCTGGTAGTAATATTTTTAATGCCAGCAACTTCGCAAACTGCATCTACCACTTTTAATTTCTTCGCTATGCTATCTACTGCTAAGAATTGCACTTCTGGAAAAAAGATGGCCATGGGAACGCAAGGAAATCCGCCACCACAGCCAATATCAATCACTTGTGTGCCTTTTTCCCATTCTACTATCGCTGCAATACTTAAAGAATGCAATACATGATGCAAATAAATATGATCTATATCTTTTCTAGAAATGACATTAATCTTGGCGTTCCATTCTTTGTAAGCGCCTTCTAGTGCTGCAAATTGTTGTAATTGCTCATCAGTAAAATCAGCAAAGTATTGGGTGATTAATTCCAATTTTTCTGGGGTGCTTTCCATACGCTTGGCAAAGTAAATAAATAATAAAAAATTGACCAGATATCAAATAGTATAAACCAAGGCCATAAATCCAACTCATTTAATTTTTTCATAGCACCTCTTAAAATGCTAGCCTGTAAAATTAATCTTACGCCGAATATAGAACCTACTAAAATATATTCTTTTGAAATGAGTAAAGCTGCAATGGTCATTGGGTAAACTAAAAACAAACTAATGGCATATAAAGCCAATAAGAATGAATGAGATTTTTTATAGTACTTACTAGTAGTATAGTGTCTGTATTTTTGATTCATCCATGCATTAAAACTAGTCTTAGGCTCACTTAATGTATGTGCTTCCTGATCAATTACGATGGCTGTGTTTTTTGAATTAGCCACCTGATTAATAAACAAATCATCATCACCACTTGGGATTTGATTGATAGAAGAGAATCCTTTATTTCTCAAGAAAACATCTTTTTTATAAGACAGGTTTCTGCCAACACCCATATAAGGAAGTCCAGCTAATGCATAAGAGAAATATTGTAAAGCAGTTTGAAAGGTTTCAAAACGAATAAGTTTATTGAGTAAGCCTGGCTTCTTTTTATAAGCACCATATCCCAATACAATTTCAATACCATCTTGATACCCATCCTGCATTAATTTCATCCAGTGTTCACTTGCTGGAACGCAATCTGCATCGGTTAATAATAAAATCTCATTTTTAGCAGATTTAATACCAATTGACAATGGGAATTTTTTTCCACTAATCATTTTAGCTTCCTGCGTTAAAGTAACTGGGTTTAAATTTTTAAATGATTTCTTGAACTCCTCAATTAAATATTTGGATTCGTCTTCTGAATTATCATTCACTAAAACTATTTCGTGGGTAGTGCTATAATCCTGCACCAACACTCCAGGTAAATTATTGGCTAGGTTTTCTGCTTCGTCTCTCGCACAAATCACTACAGAAACTGGGTGCTCCATATGTAAGTCTTTGCTTGGCTTTTTGTAAATGGCCAATCTTAAGAAGAAAAATAAGTAATAAAACACTTGAATAGCAATAACAGCTATAAACGCAATGAGGATATAGGGACTTAGTTCGGATAGGCTAATCATGCTGCAAAAGTAAAGTTTTTGACCTTACCTTTGCCATATGGCGGCATTACAATTTGAATTAGTAAAGGAAAGCAATCAGGGCTCTTCTAGAGCTGGGACAATTACCACAGATCATGGCATAATACAAACGCCCATCTTTATGCCTGTGGGGACAATAGGTTCTGTGAAAGCAGTTACACAACAGCAGTTAAAGCAAGATATTCAAGCACAAATTATTTTAGGCAATACCTATCATTTGTATTTAAGACCAGGATTAGAGGTTTTAGAAGCAGCCGGTGGCTTGCATCAATTTATGGGTTGGGATAGACCCATTTTAACGGATAGTGGTGGATACCAGGTTTTTTCTTTAGCCAATAATAGAAAGATCAAGCCCGAGGGTGTGGTTTTTCAATCACATATTGATGGTAGCAAACATTTATTTAGTCCAGAGAAAGTAATGGATATTCAAAGAACCATTGGAGCGGATATTATTATGGCATTTGACGAATGTCCTCCTATTCCAAGTACTTATGAATATGTTAGAAAAAGTATGGATCTAACGCATGTGTGGTTAGATAAATGTGTGAACAGATTAGCAGAGACTCCAGATAAATATGGCTACACGCAAAATTTATTTCCCATTGTTCAAGGTGGATTGTACAAGGATTTAAGAAAAGCTTCTTGTGAATATATTAGTTCTAAAAACGCCGTGGGTAATGCCATTGGAGGATTAAGTGTGGGAGAGACAGAAGAAGAAATGTATGAGTTTACAGCACTTTGTTGTGAAAATTTACCAAAGGATAAACCAAGGTATTTGATGGGAGTAGGCACCCCTTGGAATATTTTGGAAGCAATCGATTTAGGGGTGGATATGTTTGATTGTGTAATGCCCACTCGTAATGGTCGTAACGGAATGATCTTTACTAGTCAGGGTGTTATCAATATCAAAAACAAAAAATGGGCAAATGATTTTTCTCCATTAGATCCAGGTATACCCAATGAACTAAGTAATTACTATACAAAAGCCTATATGCGACATTTATTTGTGGCAGATGAAATATTAGGATTACAATTGGCTAGTATTCAAAATCTATCTTTCTATCTTTGGTTGGTAGGGCAGGCAAGAGAACATATCATTGCTGGCGACTACAGTAGTTGGAAGACAGACATGATTCAACAAATTAGTAAGCGATTATAAAATAAAGGCATTGAAAAAATTAGATTGGTATATTATTAAAAAGTTTTTGTCGGTATTTTTTTATGCCATCTTCTTCTTTGCAGTTATTGCAGTAGTTATTGATTTGAGTGAAAAGACAGATGATTTTGTAAGAACCGGTTTAAGTGCGAATGAAATTATTACGCATTACTATATTGGATTTGTTCCGCATATTATTGCCTTATTATTTCCTCTATTCGTTTTTATTTCGGTGATCTTTTTTACTTCTAAAATGGCGGGTCAAACCGAGATAGTAGCCATCTTAGCAAGTGGTACAACTTATAATAGATGGTTAAGACCTTATTGGATAGGAGGAAGTTTTTTAGCATTGGTTTTATGGATTGCGAATCAATGGACTGTTCCCAAAGCCAATAATATTAGAGGAAGTTTTGAAGCCGCATATATCGATAAAAATTCAAGTTATGATGCATTGGTAAGAGGCTCTTCAGATTTGTATTTTAGAATTGACTCTTTTACATACGCAGGCATCTATGTATATGATACCACCAATAATAGAGGGGGTAATTTTTTTGCATTTACGACGAAGAACGATAAAGTGGTTTACAATTTAAGAGCGGAAACCATTTTATGGGACACTGCTAAAAAACTATGGCAGTTAACAGAAGCAGTGGAAAGAAAAGTAATGGATGATAAAGAAGTGGTGAAGTACTATCCTTATTTAGATAAAAAGTTTCCATTTAAGCCAGTCGATTTAGAAAAAGACAAGTATACTAAAGACAAGTTAACTACCCCGCAATTAATCCGTCAGATCAATTTGGCTAGTTTAAGAGGGGCAGAAGGGTTAAATGAACTAAGAATTGAAAGGTATAGGAGGGATGCTACCCCCATTACGGTGTTATTATTAACCCTAATTGGAGCCATAATTGCAGGTAGAAAAGTAAGGGGTGGTAGTGGGTCCCATTTAGCCCTTGGCTTTGTGATTGCAGCTGTGTTTATATTAACAGATAGATTTTCAACTATATTTTCGACAAAGGGAAATTTACCCCCATTATTGGCTGCTTGGATACCCAATTTAATATTTATATGGGTGGTATATTATTTGTACAAAAAAGCGCCTAAATAAGTTATTCTTAACTAACTTTGCCCCCAAATTAAAGGTTCCTAATTTATATACTTTTTTTATGGAAGCAATCAAAGACTTATTCAGTGCGAAAGCAACAGCAGCTGCAGCTGAAATCAAAGACCTCATCAAACAACACGGAGAGAAAAAAATAGGTGAAATCACCTTAGCGCAAGTGTATCAAGGTATGCGTGGTATGACTGGTTTAGTTACTGAAACAAGTTTGTTAGATGCGCAAGAAGGAATTCGTTTTAGAGGTTATTCCATTCCAGAATTACAAGCAAAATTACCAAAGGCAAAAGGTGGTGATGAGCCATTACCAGAAGGTTTATTTTATTTAATGATGGTGGGAGAAATTCCAACAGAAGAAGATGTAAAAGAAATTACGAGCAATTGGCAAAGAAGAAGTCATGTTCCTTCACATGTATTTGATGTGATTGATGCATTACCAATCAACACACATCCTATGACGATGTATGTTGCTGCAGTAATGGCATTGCAAACAGAGAGTAAGTTCTCTCAAGAGTATGCAAAGGGCATGAATAAAAAAGATTACTGGCAATTCACTTATGATGATTCAATGGATTTAATCGCAAGATTACCAAGAATTGCTGCGTATATCTATAGAAGAAAATATAAGAACAGCGAACATATTCATCCAAACGGTTTATTAGACTGGGCAGGTAACCTTGCTTATATGATGGGCTTTGAAGATGAAAGCACAAAAGAATTAATGCGTTTATACATGACCATTCATGCTGACCATGAAGGTGGAAATGTATCTGCACATACTACACACTTAGTAGGCTCTGCATTAAGTGATCCATACTTAAGTTATGCAGCTGGTATGAATGGATTAGCTGGTCCTTTACATGGATTAGCAAATCAAGAAGTGATCAAGTGGATTTTTGAAATGCAAGAAGCGATTGGTACAGATAACCCAACTGCAGAACAAATTGCAGAATATGTACAAAAGACTTTGGGATCAGGTAAAGTAGTTCCAGGATATGGTCACGCGGTATTAAGAAAAACAGATCCTCGTTTCACTGCACAAATGGAGTTTGGTAAAAAGCATTTAGCAGATGATAAATTAGTGAATACAGTTTGGAAGATTTATGAAACTGTACCTCCAATATTAGAATCATTAGGAAAGGTGAAAAATCCTTGGCCAAATGTGGATGCGCATAGTGGTGCTTTATTAGTACATTATGGTATTGTAGAATATGAATTCTATACTGTATTGTTCGCTGTTAGCCGTGCACTAGGTGTATTAGCTAGTTTAACTTGGGATCGTGCTTTAGGATTCCCATTAGAGCGACCAAAATCTGTAACAACAGAAGCGGTAAAGCTTTGGTTAGACGGCAAGGGAGAAATTTAGTATCCATTGAAACATTTACTGCTCGCATTATTTAGCTTATTAAGCTTTGGTATTGGTTTTGGTCAATCCAAAAACTATACCTTTAAAGTGATGGATGTTAGAAACAATAGCATTCCATTTGCTTCCATCAAAGTAAAATCTGTTTTAGATTCTACTAAGCAATTTGCATTGATTGCAGATTCCAATGGAGTAGCTAGTGCAAATATTGCTTCTAATAAAAACTATACTATTCAAGTGAATGCCATTGGATACAAAAAGTATTCAAAAACAATTGCATTAGAGAATAGCTCCATTTTTACCATTAAATTATTAGAAGATCCTACACAGTTGAATCAAGTAGTGGTTACTTCGTCCAAGGCCTTGGTAAGACAGGAAGATGATAAAGCTATAGTAGATCCAGAACCATTGGCAGCAGGATCTACCAATGCCATGGAGACCATTGAAAAAACGCCAGGTATATTTATTGATAGTGATGGAAACATTTATTTAAATGGATTATCTCCTGCAGGCGTGCAAATTAATGGCAGGGATTTAAAAATGAGTCCTTCTGATTTAGCAACCTTATTAAAAAGTTTGCCACCGAATGTGATTCAGAAAATTGAATTAATTAGAACACCATCTGCCAAGTATGATGCTAGCGGTGGAGGAGGAGTGGTGAATATTGTTTTAAAGAAAGGAGTGAAATTGGGATTGAATGGTTCTATAAATACTGGATTAAATCAGGGACAATATGGTAATCAATTTTTTGGTGTGAATCTGAACAATACCAATGATAAATACAGTACCTATTTAAATACCCAGTACAATAATAACAATGGCTATAGTATTAATAATACCAATAGAATACTAAGTGATCAGTCTACCATTATTCAAAGAGCAAGAACACAGAACCCTAGTAATTCTTTTTATGTGGGCTATGGTATTGGGAAAAATTATAAAGAAAAATGGGAGTTCAATTATGATGGTAGAATAAGTAATAACCTTTATAATAATACTACTAAAAATAATGCAGGTATTGCAAGTATAACAGGATTGCCTTTATTGAATGAGTCCATTATCAACAATAAGGGGAATAATTATAATATTAATCAATCCTTTAGATCCAAATACAAATTAGATACTTTAAGTGGAGAATGGGTGACAGATGTATCGGTGAATTATTCAGAAGCATCTACCCATCAAAACTATTCTAATCAAATAAGAAATGCAGTTGCTTCAAGTGGTGAAGGAGATTTTGGTAATTATAGAACTAGTTTTATTGCACAGACCGATTTGAAAAAGAAATGGTTGGGGCTTAATTGGGAGACGGGTATTAAAACCTCTATTTTGCAATTTGATAACCATGCTAAATATATAAAAACCATTGCTGGTATAACTATGCCAGATGTGTTTAGAACAAGTAATTATAGTTTTAAGGAACAAGTAAATGCTGGTTATTTACAAGCATCCAAAAACTGGGGTGCTGTAATTTTAAAGTTAGGTTCAAGAGTAGAGCAAACTATTATGGAGGGAAGGCAGTTTATACCAAAGGATACTAACTTTTTAGTGAATAGAACAGATGCATTTCCATATGTGTATTTGAGTAGAAAAATTATTACTATCATGGGCTATGAGATGAGAGGTTATTTGGTATATCGAAAAACAATTAGTCGCCCTAGTTATGATTTTCTAAATCCTTTTGCAAAGTATATCGATCCTTATACCTATGAAATTGGTAATCCTAATTTAAGACCACAGTTTACTTCTAATTACGAGGCCAATATCAGTGTAGATGATAAACCCATTTTTGCTTATGGGGTGAATGAAACCAAAGATATCTTCTCAAGTGTGGTGTATACCTCTCCATTAGACAAACAATTATCTTATAGAACCTATGACAATTTGGGAAAAAACAAAGAAGTATACTTTAGAGCAATTGGTGTAATTCCTCCTGGAAAAAAATTCTTTGCAGTAGTAGGGGTGCAGTATAGCAGAAATATTTACAATGGTTTTTATGAAAATCAACCATTTAATTTTGATAGAGGAAGCTATACTTTCTTCACTTTCCAATCTTTAAAATTAGATACCAAATCAACCCTGGCTATCAATGGGTTTTGGAGAACCAATGGACAACAACAATTTTATGAGTTGGAAAATTTTGGTCAATTAAATGCAACTATCAATAGACAGTTTTTAAATAAAAAATTAACGGTAACATTAAATGCTAATGATATTTTCTTTACCAATAACAATACTTTTGTCTTAAATCAAGGAAGTATAAGATCCAATGGTTATAGAGAAAATGATACTAGAAGATACGGTATCAATTTGAGGTATAATTTTGGTTTTAAGCCTAAGGAGAAGAAGTTGGATATGCTAGATAATGAGCTTGTAGATAAATAACCTACTTCCCAATCAAGCAAATTTATCAATCAGCGCAAACACGCTCATTCCACCCATTAAAAGAACAACTAACCAACCGGCCATTTCCATCCATAATGGATATTTGAATTGCTTGAGTAGGGGTAATTTCCTGCCTGCAATCAACATTACTGCTAATGCAATAGGTAAGATCAAACCGTTTACTAATCCTGCTAATAATAATAAGTCTTTGGGTTTTCCAACAGTAATAAAAATAAGTGTCGAAGCAATAATGAATAGGCTAATCATCCATCTTTCTTTTTGAATCCATTTATTTTGAATATGCTTGATGAATGTATAGGAAGTGTATGATGCACCAACGACAGAACTAATTGCAGCACTCCATAAAACCATACCAAAAATAAACAGTCCCCACCTTCCTCCAGCAGATTCAAATACGGTTGCTGCAGGATTATTGGTGTCTAATTGAATTCCTTTGGATACAACACCTACTGCGGCTAAGAACAAAATAAAACGCATGGTAGAAGAGATTAAAATACCTCTACTTGCACTCTTGGTAACAAAACCAATTTGTTCAGGTCCGCTAATGCCTGCATCAATTAATCTATGAGCTCCTGAAAAAGTAATATATCCACCCACGGTTCCTCCAACTATAGTAACAATCGCAATCCAAGATATTTTCTCAGGTACAAAACTATGATGTACTGCTTCTAAAATTGGAGGATGTGCTGCATAAACTATAATGAGTGTTAATCCAATTTTAAAGATGCCCAGAAACTTGGTTAATTGATCTAACATTTTGCCTACTTCTTGTAACCAAAATATGATAATAGCTATGATGCCACTTATAATGGCGCCTTTTGCAAAAGAAATACCTGTTAAAATATTTAATGCCAATCCACAACCAGCAATATTGCCAATATTAAATGCAAATCCACCAAGCACTACTAATAAACTTAAAATAGAACCTAATCCAGGCAAAACCTGATTCGCAATTTCTTGTGCGCGCATACCACTTAGTGTAATGGCTCTCCAAATATTAATTTGTGCTCCAAAATCTAATACAATAGAAATAAGAATTACAAATCCGAAACTAGTTAATAATTGTTCTGTATAAAAAGAAGTCTGTGTTAAGAAGCCTGGTCCTATAGAAGAGTTAGCCATTAAAAATGCTGCACCTAAACTTATTCCAATATTATTTTTACTGGGGAAATTTGATTTCAATTTGTTGTTCTTTTAATGTGGTATAAATTGCTTTAGCCATTTCAACTGCATGATATCCATCTCCGTGAATGCAAATAGTATCAACAGGCAATTTGATCATTTCATCTTGTAAAGTGCGCACTTTTTTTTGTTGTACTAATACCAATGCTTGTTCACAAGCCGCTTCAATATTAGTAATTAAAGCGCTTTGCATATGTCTTGGAGTAAGGCTTCCATTTTTTTGATAAGTTCTATCTGCAAATACTTCTTGCATATATGGCTGACCTAAGATAATGGCTTGTTGAATCGTATTGCTTTCGCTTAATCCATAAATATAAGTATCGGGATAAATTGCTTGAATAGTTTGTACAAAGATTTTACTGAGTGTTGCATCTTTTGCACAATCATTATATAAAGCGCCATGTAATTTTACATGATGAATGGTTGCACCCAATGGGGTAGCAATTTTTTCAAACACATAAATTTGTTCGTTAATTAATTCTGCTAAATCTAAAACAGAAATAGGTTGAGAAAGTCTTCCAAAGTTTTCTGGATCATCATAACCTGGATGAGCACCAATAGCTACACCATGTTCTAAAGCAATTTCAATGGTTTTTTTGATGGTATATTCATTACCTGCATGAAATCCGCATGCAATATTGGCACTACTAATAAAGGGCATTATTTCGACTTCATTGTCCATGCCTTCACCCATATCACAATTCAGATCAACTTGAAAATTGTGTTTGTATGAATTGATATTGTTCATGTGCAGTGGATAGATTAGATAATCTAAATTGAATGGGGGTTTGATGTACCATTTGTGCTAGCCTAGGTAAATCTACCAAAATTATTTGACCTAGATTAGGGTATCCGCCAACGGTTTGATGATCTGCCATCAAAATAATGATTTGTCCATTGGGTAATAATTGCATGGTACCTCTGGTGACTCCAGCAGATAAATAAGATTTTTGATTAATTGTATGAATTGCAGGGCCTTCCAATTGAAAGCCCATTCTATTAGATTGCAAAGTGGTATAAAAATTGGCTGATAATAGCTGTTGAATAGATGCTGGATCTAGGTCGTTCCAAGCTGGACCAGGTATAAATCGAATGGGGGAGGTATTAAAAATTAACTGCTCTACCTCTTCTATCAATGTTGTTGGTACTTGATTTGAATTGACCGCAGTAGAGAAAGCTAAATAAGCTATTCTTCCTTGTATGGGTTGTAAAAATTGTAATACATCACCTTTATTCACTAAAATTTTTTCATGCATTGGAATACTTTTTTCATTTAGTACTGGAATAAAATTTGCACCAGTAATAGATATGAAAATAGTTTCTTCAAATTCAAAATGACTAGCAGGAAAATGAATTTCATACACTGTTTGATTCAATGAATTTCCAACAATTTTATTGGCTAATTGTGCGGATAAAAAATCCATGTATCCACCTACTTGTATACCTAAATGTTGATGGCCATAATGTCCAGCATTTTGTAAACTATCTGCAATTCCTTTTTTGATTATTTTAATGGACATTGTTTGAATTATTTTTAATGTCATTAAATTCTTTCATACTAATTGCATAAAAAGAAACCTGATCACCAGGTGCAAATAATGCAAGCTTAATTGGATCAAAAATGGTTACAGGTGTTCTCCCAATTATTTGCCAACCGCCTGGTGCGTCTTTTGGATAAATACCAGTCTGTGCACCAGCAATACCAACACTTCCAGCTTCTACCAAAGGTCTTGGTTTTGAATGTCTAGCTACTTGTATTGAAGACTCAACAGTTCCCATGTATGCAAATCCAGGCATGAAGCCCAAGCAAAAAACTTGATAGATTTTGGAGGTATGAGTTTCAATAATTTTTTCAATGGAAGTATTTTTTTCTTTCGCTATTTTTTCTAGATCTATTCCAAAATGAAGATCATAACAAACAGGTATTTTATGTAATTGACTGTTTAATTTAAAAGAAGTATTTTCTTTTTTATATGCTTCAAATTCAAGCACTAAATTTTGAGCAAAATCATGAATATTTGTTTTTACTATTTTATGTAATTCAATAATGTCATACACTATAGTTAAACTATGGTAGGAGGGAATACAATCTTTAATTGCAATTATTTTTTTCTCAAGAATAAATTGATTGAAAGCATGCACTTCTGCATTAATGGTTGTATCAATTTTTTCATTGAGTGAAAATAAAATGGCATGATCACCTAAAAGATGAATATGCCATGTTTGAATTGTATTTTGCTCGTTTATTTTCATTAATTAATCAAAAGTAGGTGCTTTGTTTCATCCTTTAATTCAATTGCTTATACAAACAATGTGTATCAATTACACAATAGCTAATTATCATTAGTGTAATTAGTACACAATCGTTTGAAATATTTTTAAAAAATTAATGCAAAGGTTTGCAAAAGTTAAGAATCTGTTATATTATTGGTACACGATTGTATTAAAATTTAAAAACCAAACCCGAACACTATGCGAAAATTCCTACGTTTAATTACGGTTCCTTTGTTGTTATTGGGTCTTGTTGCTAACGCACAAACAAGAACAATTAAAGGACAAGTAGTTTCAGCTAAAGACGGTAAAGCCGTTGCTGGTGCTACAATTTCTGTGAATGGACAAAAAGTCTCTGCACTTTCTGGAGACGATGGTTCATTTGCAGTTAATGCAACAGGTAATGTTACTTTATCAGTAACATCTGTTGGTTTTGCTGACAAAGCTGTTGCTGTTGCCGGCTCACAAAACACAGTAAGAATTGCTCTTGCTGAAGAAGCATCTCAATTATCTGAGATCGTTGTAACAGGTTATACTGCACAAAAGAGAAAAGAAATCACTGGTGCGGTTTCTGTTGTTAACGTAAAAGACATGAAGTCAGTTCCATCTGGTACTGCAGAACAAATGTTGCAAGGTCAAGCTGCCGGTGTAACTATCTTAGGTTCTGGTAGCCCGGGTGAAGCTTCTAACGTGTTTGTACGTGGTATCACTTCTTTTGGTAACTCAACTCCATTAGTAATCGTGGATGGAGTACAATCAGCTCCTGGTGACTTGAGCTTGTTCCGTGATTTATCTGCAAGTGATATCGAATCAGTTCAAGTATTGAAAGATGGTCAAGCGGCTATCTACGGTGCTAGAGGTTCTGCGGGTGTTATCATTGTAACTACAAGAAGAGGTAGAGGTAAGCCAAGCATTACTTACGAGTCTTATTATGGTATTCAAATGCCTAAGACTGGTAACGTATGGAATAAGTTAGATACTAAAGGTATGGCAGACTTATTCTGGTTAGCAGCTAAGAACTCTCAACAAGATAAGAATGGTGTAGTAACTTCAGGCCAATATGGTACTGGTACTTCTCCTGTAATCCCTGACTATATTAAATATGGTACTAAGTCTGGTTACACTGGACCAGTGGATTTAACAAAATACAACAACAACTATTCTAAGGGTGACATCTTCTTAATCGTTCCAGCTAATAAAACTGGTACTGATTGGTGGGATGTGTTGATGGATCCAGCTCCAATGCAAAGTCATACAATCACTGCATCTGGTGCTGCTGAGAAATCTACTTATTTATACTCTTTGAACTTCTTAGATCAAAAAGGTACATTATTAAATACTTACTTAAAGCGTTATACAGCTAGAGTAAATACTTCTTGGAACATCAAAAACAATATTCGTATTGGTGAAAACATGACTGTTTTCTACAGAGACAATCCAAGAATTGGTAACAACCAAGAAGGTAATGATATCAACAACACAGCTTGGGAGCAACCAATTATCCCTGTATTAGATGCAGGTGGTGGATTTGGTGGTACAGCTGGATCTCAGTTAGGTAACTCTTCTAACCCGTATGCAAATCGTATGCGTGCTAAGGATAACAAAAACTATAACTGGCAAGTACAAGGTAATGTGTATGCAGAAGTTGATTTTGCAAAGCACTTTACTGCTAAAACTGTATTTGGTGGTCGTATCGATAACTATTATGGTTTCTATCATAACTACCGTTCTTATGAGAACGCTGAAAATGGTGCATCAAATGGTTATGGTGAATATGGTGGATACAACAACAACTACAACTGGACAAATACTTTAAACTATTCTAATGTTTTCAAAGAAAACCATAGTGTGAAGTTAATGGCTGGTTATGAGATGTTAAAAGTGGCAGGTCGTCAAGTAGGTGGTTCTAGAGTAAACTATTTCTCTGATAACACTGATTACTTGAGCTTGAATACTGGTTCTCCAATTGGTCAAAACAACTATTCTAACTATTATAAGCAAACAGGTACTTCAATCTTAGCTAAAGTTGACTACGCATACAAAGACAAATATTTAATTGGCTTGAATGGTCGTCGTGATGGTAGCTCTGTATTTGGTCCTGATCAACGTTATGGTAATTTCTGGTCAGCTTCTGCTGGTTGGATGATTTCTCAAGAAGATTTCTTCAAGAATGTTAAAGGAATCAATTCTTTAAAATTACGCGGTAGCTATGGTATCTTAGGATCTATCTCTAACGTAGGTGCATTGAACCAATATACATTATATGGTGGTTCTGGTGGATCTTCTTATTATGACTTATTCGGTACAAGTACTTCTACAGTGATGGGCTTCTATGCTACTAACTTAGGTAACACTTCTACTGGATGGGAGAGAGACAGAATCTTAGACTTCGGTTTTGATGCGACTATCTTGAACAACAAGTTAGACATCTCTTTCGACTGGTATGAAAAATCTATCGATGGTTTATTATTCCAAGACCAAGCGCCTGCTGTTGTGGGTGTAGGTTCTCAATTACCTCAGGTTAACATTGGTGACTTAAAGAACACTGGTATTGACTTAGCGTTAAACTATCGTGGTAAAGTAAACAATGATTTGAGCTATACAATTGGTGCAAACATTGGTGCTTATAAATCTACTATCGTTAATATTCCTGGTGCTGCTGGTTTCTTCGAAGCTGCAGGTACACACAACACAGGTAATCAAGTTAGAAACTCTATTGGTCAACCAGTAGGTGCTTTCTTCGGTTACAAAATCGCTGGTATCTTCAAAGATGCTGCTGATGTGAAGTCTTGGGCTACAACACAAGATGCTGCTCCAGGTCGTTTCAAATATGTAGATGTTAACAAAGATGGTAAAATTAGCGATGCTGATAGAACTTTCTTCGGTAACCCAAATCCTGATTTTACTTTAGGTTTAAACTTAAGTGTTAACTACAAGAAGTTTGACTTCTCTACAGTAATCTACGGTTCATTCGGTAATGATGTATTGAATGAAACTCGTTACTTCCAAGATTTCGTTCCTCAATTCCAAAACTCTAAGAGTATCCCAGTGTTAACACAATCATGGTTACCTGCTGATAGATCTAAGCCAAGAGCTGAGTGGACTGCAGTAAACCCTAATGCTAAATATCCAATCGCAGAAAACGATTCTTGGTTTAGTACTAACGGTGTTATCAATGATTTCTACATGGAAGATGGCTCTTATGTAAGAGTTAAGCAATTAAGTATTGGTTACACAATTGATCCTTCAACTTTAAAGCGTTACGGAATTGATAAAGCGCGTATCTACTTACAAGGTGCGAACTTATTCACTCTTACTAAGTATTCTGGTTTAGATCCAGAGGTACAAGGTAGTTCAGTATCATTTGGTGTTGATTATGGTAACTATCCTCCTTCTAAACAATTCAACGTGGGAGTTAGCCTTACATTCTAAATTATTTAATTGAAAACTAATTACACTATGAAAAAATATAACTTAAAACATATAATCCCAGTGGCGCTTTCTTCTCTGGTGATATTATATGCTTGTAATAAATCATACTTGGAAGTACCAGCGGCTGGCGCATTGAGCCAGGATGTGTTGGCTAACAAAGTAGGGGTTGAAGCCCTTTTAGTAGGTGCTTATTCATTATTAGATGGTCAAGGTAGCTCTGCAGGTACTGGTAACGGTCCTTGGGCAACTTCTTCTAGTAACTGGGTGTATGGTTCAGTTGCGGGTGGTGACGCTCACAAAGGTTCTGACCCAGGTGACCAAAACTTGATCACTCCAATTGAAAAGTGGAGTGCTACTGCTTCTAATGGTTATTTGGACCAATTATGGCAACAACGCTATGATGGTGTTCAAAGAGCAAACGAAACTTTAAGAGTTTTAAAATTAGCAAAAGATGTAACTGCAGCTGATGTTACTCGTATTACAGCTGAAGCTAGATTCTTACGCGCTCACTATCATTTTGATCTAGCTAAATTCTTCGGTAATATCCCTTATATCGATGAATCTGTATCATATGCTGCTGGTAACTACATGGTTGCTAATGCTGGTGTTGCAGCTGCTTTAGCTAAAATCGAAGCAGATTTAAAATACGCTTATGACAATTTACCTGAAACTATGAATGGTGTTGGCCGTGCTAATAAGTGGGCTGCAGCTGCATACTTAGGTAAAGTTTATATGTTTGAAAAGAAATATGCTGAAGCAAAAGCTATCTTAACTTCTGTAATCACTAGCGGTAAAACATCTTTAGGTGTTAAATATGCTTTGGTTCCAAAGTTTGGTGATGTATTTGATATTTCTAAGAAAAACAGCTCTGAGCATGTATTCTCTGTTCAAATGACTGTAAATGATGGTACTGGTGCTGCTAACGCAAACGCTGGTGACGCATTGAACTTCCCTTATGGTGGTGAAACAGGATGTTGTGGATTCTTCCAACCTTCATTCTCTTTAGCAAATGCATACAAAGTAGATGCTAATGGTTTGCCATACTTAGATGAGTCTTACAATGATGTTCCTTTAAAAACTGATATGGGTATTGCTGCTGATAAGCCATTTACTCCAGATTCAGTTACTCCAATGGATCCTCGTGTTGACTGGACAATCGGCCGTCGTGGTGTACCTTATTTAGACTGGGGTATTATGCCAGGTTCTACTTGGGTGCGTGACCAAGCTTCTGCTGGTCCTTACGAGCCATTAAAGCACTTATTCCGTAAGTCTCAAATTGGATCATTAACTGATGGTTCTTCTTGGACAAATGGTTTCACTGCAAATAACTATCCTTTGATTCGTTTATCAGATGTAATGTTATTAGCTGCTGAAGCTGAAATTGAAACAGGTGGTTTAGAAAAAGCAAGAGAGTATGTTAACTTAATTCGTACTCGTGCTTCTAACCCAGATGCTTTCGTTGGTGCTGGTAATAACAATGCTGGTCTTAAATCTCCAACTAACTACAAAATTGGTACTTATACAGCTGCTTGGACAGATGCTGCTACAGCAAGAAAAGCGGTTCGTTTTGAGCGTAAATTAGAGTTAGCTATGGAAGGTCACCGTTTCTCTGACTTAACTCGTTGGGGTATTGGTGATGTAGAATTAAACGCTTATGCTAAGAGTGAATTGAAGCAAGGTTATTCTACAATGGCTGGTGCTGTTTACACTAAAGGAAGATCTGAGTATTTACCTTTACCACAAAACCAAATTGACAAAATGCAGAAGGATGGTAAGTCTGTATTGACTCAAAATCCTGGTTACTAGTTTTAATTTTTAGAACTATATATAGAGCGCTCCGATTCATCGGAGCGCTTTTTTTTGCGCCTCATTTTATGTATCTTTAAGAACCTTGTAAGAACTAAAATTGATGCTGTTTATGAACCTGCGTGTAATTAGCTTAAGTGTAGTCATTGTTTTATTTGCAACCTCTTGTGATCGTCAAAAACCTTTATTTGAATTAGTTCCTACTGAAACCTCAGGAGTGACTTTTAATAATGTCATTAAAGAATCAGACACTTTAAATGTATTAGATGTTTCCAATGTATATAATGGAGGTGGAGTAGGTATTGGAGATTTTAACCAAGATGGTTTGCAAGATATTTATTTTAGTGGCAATAAAGTGGCTAATCAATTATACTTAAATAAAGGAGAATTTAAGTTTGAAGAAGTAGCAGCCAAAGCAGGAGTTACTGGAGAAGGTAAATGGTGTAGAGGTGTTTCAGTTATTGATATTAATAACGATGGGAATTTGGATATTTATGTGAGTACTACTTTAGATACCAATGCCAATAAGCGCGCTAATTTATTATATGTAAATCAAGGCAACGATGCCAATGGTGTTCCATTGTTTAAAGAAATGGCTGCAGCATATGGTATAGCGGATACAAGCTATTCAACTATGGCAAATTTCTTTGATTATGACAATGATGGAGACTTGGATATGTTCTTGGTGGTGAATGAAATTAAAGACCCAAGAGTGCCTAATGTATACCATCCTAAAAATCAATTACCAGAAGAATATAGTAGTTCTAGATTGTATGAAAACAATTGGGATGAACAATTAAAGCATCCGGTGTTTACAGATGTGACAGCGAAAGCAGGAATGATTAGAGATGGATTTGGGCATAGCGTAGTGGTAGCCGATATCAACAAAGATGGATGGAAAGATATTTATGTGACCAATGACTATTTACCGAATGATTATATGTGGATCAATAATCATGATGGAACTTTTACCGATCAATTAGATACTTATTTCAAACATAGTTCCGTGAATTCTATGGGAACAGATATGGAAGATATCAATAACGATGGATTAATGGATTTTATCACATTAGATATGAATCCAAGAGATAACTATCGTAAAAAGATGATGATGAATCCCAATAGTTATCAAACCTTTCAAAACAATGATTTATACGGATACAATTATCAATATGTAAGAAACACTTTGCAAGTAAATCAAGGACCAAGAGTTTTACAAAATGATAGTATTGGCGCACCTATATTTTCAGAAATTGCGTTTTTGTCTGGCATAGCAGAAACAGATTGGAGTTGGACGCCTTTATTAATGGATGCTGATAATGATGGTCACAGAGATTTATTTGTTACCAATGGGTTCCCCAAAGATGTAACCGATCATGATTTTATTATGTATCGAAACAAGGCATACAGTTTTGTAACAAAAACTGAAATGTTACAACAAATTCCAGAAGTCAAATTGCATAATTATATTTTTAAGAACAATGCTGATTTAAGTTTCTCTGATCAATCAGAGAAATGGGGATTTAATCAAGCCAGTTTTTCTAATGGGGCTGTGTATGCAGATTTAGATAATGATGGAGATTTGGATATTGTAATTAATAATATCAATGATGTAGCAAGTATCTATCAAAATAAGCAAAGAGAACTAGCGCCAGAGAAAAGTAATTATTTAACAGTTAACTTAAAAGGGGATGCTCAAAACTTAACAGGTATCGGTGCTGAGCTTGCTATATTTTATAATAATGGAGCGAAACAAATTGCTGAACAAAGTCCTTTTAGAGGTTATTTATCTAGCGTACAAAATAGTGTACATTTTGGTTTAGGTAATACAACAAAGGTAGATTCAATCAAAGTTACTTGGCCCAATGGATATACACAGGTACTTGGAACAACAAAAGTCAATCAAGCCATTGTATTGGATATAAAAAATGCAAAACAAGCTAGTGTATCGCCTGCCATGATGTTTGCGAGTCAATCTTTATTTAAAGAAGTGACTAGTGCTTTAGGAATCAAATATGTGCATACTCAAACAGACTTTGTTGATTTTAATATTCAAAAATTATTGCCACATAAATTCTCTGAATACAATCCCGCTATTGCAGTAGGGGATATCAATGGGGATGGCATAGATGATATGGTGGTGGGAGGGTCTTCTAATCAATCCGCACAACTCTTTTTTCAAGACAGGCAAAATAGATTTACGCAAAAAGCTTTATTGAATGGCATCAATAATAATAAACCCAATTCAGATCAAGGTGTTTTATTATTGGATGTAGACACAGACAATGACTTGGACTTACTCATTACCAGTGGTGGTTATGAACAGAAGTCAGATGATTCTGCCTATGTAGATCAATTATATGTAAATGATGGTAAAGGAAATTTCACTATTGACAAAACAGCATTGCCCAATAATACCACAAGCAAGCTTTGTATAAGAGCTGCTGATTTTGACAAAGACGGTGATTTGGATGTATTTATTGGAGGTAGAGTGAATCCATGGAACTATCCAAAACCAGTGAATAGTTTTATTTATAGAAACGATTCAAAGAACGGCAAAGTATTGTATACAGATATCACTAAACATATTGCGAAGGGATTGGTGGACATAGGCTTGGTTTGCGATGCCTTATTCACCGATTTTAATAATGATGGCTGGCAGGATTTGATTGTAGTAGGAGAGTGGATGAATATTCGATTCCTAGAAAATCAAAAAGGAATATTCAAAGATATTAGTGCCAATACCGGAATTCAAAATCAAGTGGGTTGGTGGAACACTATTCAATCAGGTGATTTTGATAAAGATGGTGATATGGATTATATAGTAGGCAATTTAGGAATGAACTCCTTTTATAAAGCCACTGATACTTATCCGGTAGCCATCTATGCAAAAGATTTTGATAACAATGATAGTTATGATGCATTCCCAGCTTTGTATTTGCCCACTAGTCATACTGATACCATTAAAAAATTATATCCAGCTCAAACCAGAGAAGATATTGTGAAGCAAATGATTAGTATGAGAGCAAAGTATCAAAACTTTAGAAGCTTTGCATTGAGTCCAATAGATCAGATGTTTACACCAGAGCAATTAAAAGGTGCTCAAATTTTAAAAGCAAATTATTTTGGTTCTAGTTATTTGCAAAACAAAGGGAATGGTCAATTTGCTTTGACCCCTTTACCTAAACAAGCGCAGTTTTCTGCATTGAATGGAATATTAGTAGATGATTATGATGCAGATGGGAATTTAGATGTATTGATTAATGGTAATGACTATGGTACAGAAGTGACTGTTGGCAGATATGATGCATTAAATGGATTACTATTAAAAGGAGATGGAGCAGGTGGGTTTAAACCAATGAGTATTCTTGAGAGTGGCATTTTTATTCCAGGTAATGGTAAGGCATTAGTGAGTGTGAAAGGAGCTAATGGCACACAATTAGTTGCAGCTTCTCAAAATAAAGGCCCTTTAAAAATATTTGAATTAAAAAGAAAGGGTACCTGGGTTCCATATTTTGCAAATGAAGTTGCAGCATTATTAGAATACAAGAATGGAAAAAAGGCAAAAACAGAAATCTATTATGGAAGTTCGTTTATGTCACAATCTACTAGAGGGATATATAAAAATGAGTCAATCAAGACCATTTCAATAATAGATATTAAAGGAAATAAAAGAGTAGTTCAATAATTAAAAATTCGAATGGCATGAAAAAGTATGTAATGAGCGCAGCATTATTCTTGGTATTGGGAGTAACTGCATGTAAACAAGAAAAATCAGCTCCCCTAGATAAGGTTGATTTAATCATTAATAATGAAGATCAATTAACACAGATCATTATATACGATGTATTCACGCCACCGGTAGCAAGCCGTATTTATGTATATTCATCTATTGCTGCATACGAAGCTATCAGGTATGCACAAAAAGATGCACCTTCTATCGCTGCTAAATTAAATGGCTTTGATAAAATGCCAGAGCCAGATGCCAATAAAAAATACGATTTTGATTTGGCTGCAAGTGTAGCTTTTTTCAAGGTAGCAAGAAATGTGAAAGTGTTTTCGGTAGATTCATTAACCAACTATGAAAATTTGGTACATGAAAATTTCAAACAACATTTAGATGAAGCTACCTATAAAGCATCTGTTGCATTTGGCGATACCATTGCGAGTGTGGTATTGAAAAGAGCTAAAACAGATGGATATGCAGCTTCAAGAGGTAAATCTAAATTCTTGGGTTCCAATGAGCCTGGAAAATGGAGACCCACACCTCCAGATTATTTAGATGGAGTAGAGTGGTGTTGGAATACCATGAAAACAATGGTATTGGATTCTGCTTCTCAATTTAAACCATCATTGCCTCCAGCTTATAATGCTACACCAGGTTCAACTTTCCATACTATGGTGAAAGAAGTATATGATATCAATAAGAATTTAACAGATGAGCAAAAATTGATTGCAAAATATTGGGATGATAATCCATTTGTAATTGAACATTCAGGTCATTTGACTTTTGGTAATAAGAAAATCACTCCTGGTGGACACTGGATGGGTATTGCGGCACAAATTATCAAACAAGAAAAAGCGGATCATGTAAAAGCAGCGCAAACTTTTGCTTTAACTTCTATTGCTTTGTATGATGGATTTATTTCTTGTTGGGATGAAAAATACCGATCTAATTATGTAAGACCTGTAACGGTGATTAAAGACATGATTGACAAAGATTGGATGCCATTCTTACAAACGCCTCCATTCCCAGAATACACTAGTGGCCATAGTACCATCACTGCTTCGGCAGCAACAGTATTAACCAAGCTATATAGAGACAATTTGGCTTTTGAAGATTCAAGTGACTATAAATACATAGGATTAAAAAGAAAATTCAAATCATTAGATGAAGCTGCTGCAGAATGTTCAATGAGTAGAGTTTATGGCGGAATTCATTATGTAATTAGTGTAAATACGGGTGCAGAAATGGGTAAACAAGTGGGTGGATTGGTAGTGAAAAAAATATTGGAATAAATTTTATGTTCACCTTTAAATTATAATGCCATGTCAAATTCAAATCACCAATACGACGCGATTGTCATTGGTTCTGGAATAAGTGGTGGTTGGGCTGCCAAAGAACTTTGTGAAAAAGGTTTAAAGACATTGGTATTAGAAAGAGGGAAGGATGTTGTGCATTTAAAAGATTATCCAACAGCTACCAAACAACCATGGGAATTTCCGCATAGAAAAGGTAAAACCTTGGCAATGCAAAAAAATAACCCAGTGTTGGATAGATGTTATGCATTCGATGAAACCACAGAGCATTTTTTTGTAAAAGATAAAGAGCATCCTTATGTACAAGAGAAGCCTTATGATTGGATCAGGGGTTATCAAGTTGGAGGAAAGTCTTTATTGTGGGCAAGACAAACACAGAGATGGAGTAAAT
>JACCDN010244369.1_pt1 | contig 23098 bp, 18 predicted proteins | sample 7441691 | NCBI WGS metagenome assembly JACCDN01 (sample SAMN15323439, study PRJNA562643) | freshwater metagenome | isolation source: river surface water | place: USA:Blue River Watershed | collected 2017-08-16 | reverse complement strand
GTCGCTTACATGCTGTACCAAAAGGTCATGCGTCACGACCCCCAGGACACGACGTGGATCGGCCGTGACCGTTTCGTGTTGTCGATTGGACACTCGTCCTTGACCCAGTACACACAGCTTTTCCTTGGTGGTTTCGGACTCGAACTGGACGACCTCAAGTCGTTCCGCACCTGGGGTTCCAAGACACCAGGACACCCCGAGTTCGGTCACACCGCCGGCGTTGAAATCACCACAGGACCTCTGGGACAGGGTCTCGCGTCTGCCGTCGGCATGGCCTATGCAGCACGATTTGAACGCGGACTTTTCGATGCAGACACCGCCGAAGGCGAGAGCCCATTCGACCACCACGTTTACGTCATCTGTGGTGATGGCGACATGCAGGAAGGTGTCACCGCTGAAGCTTCGTCGCTGGCCGGACACCAGCAGCTCGGAAACCTGACCGTCATTTACGACTCGAACCAGATTTCTATCGAGGATGACACCGATATCGCCTTCACCGAAGATGTCGCAGCACGTTACCGTTCGTATGGTTGGGACGTTCGCGAAGTCTCATGGCGCACAGAGGCCGGTTACGTCGAAGATGTGCCCGCTCTGTATGCAGCTGTCGAAGCGGGCAAGAAACTCACCTCACAGCCCACACTCATCATTCTGAAGACCATCATCGGATACCCAGCTCCGACAAAGCAGAACACTGGAAAAATTCACGGATCCGCTCTGGGATCCGACGAGGCATCAGGAACAAAGGAAGCACTCGGCTGGGACACAACGGAATCTTTCGTCGTACCCGCAGATGTTCTGGAACACACACGTTCGCTTGCAGAACGCGCATCAGCCGTCCGCACCGAATGGCAGGTCGCTTTCGACGCGTGGGAATCAGCTCACCCCACCGAGGCCGCTCTGCTGGAGCGCATGGAAAAGGGCGAGCTTCCTGCTGGCCTCGAGGCTGCGCTTCCCGTATTCGAAGCGGGAACCTCGCTCGCCACACGTGCAGCGAGCGGCAAAGTCATTAACGCCATCGCCGCAGTAATGCCCGAACTGTGGGGTGGAAGCGCTGACCTCGCAGAATCCAACCTCACGACAATTAACGGAGCACGGTCGTTTGTCCCGGAAGAGCACTCGACCGAACATTGGACCGGTTCTCAGTACGGCCGCGTTCTGCACTTTGGTATCCGCGAACACGCGATGGGTTCGATTCTCAACGGCATCAGCCTCCACGGAAAGACCCGTTCCTTCGGAGGAACCTTTCTGATTTTTAGCGACTACATGCGTCCCGCTGTACGACTCGCTGCGCTGATGAAGACTCCCTCGATTTTCGTGTGGACACACGATTCGGTAGCACTCGGTGAAGACGGTCCCACACACCAGCCGATTGAACAACTGGCAACCTTGCGTGCAATCCCCGGCCTCGACTTGGTTCGTCCCGCAGACGCAAACGAAACCGCTTACGCGTGGAAGACCATCCTGGAGCGACGCGAAGGGCCTGCAGGCATCGCACTGTCTCGTCAGAACCTTCCTGTGTACGACCGCTCGGAAAAGGCCGGCGAATCCTCGTTCGCTCCCGCATCGCTCACAGCACGTGGCGCGTACACCCTGATTGACTCCCCCACAGGAACAATCGACGTAATCCTTATTGCTACGGGATCCGAGGTGGGCGTGGCTGTCGAAGCACGTGAAATTCTCGCAGAACGCGGAATCGGCGCACGCGTAGTCTCGGCACCGTGTCTGGAATGGTTCGACGAGCAGGATGACGACTACCGCGAATCTGTACTCCCCCAGAGCGTCACAGCTCGCGTTTCGGTTGAAGCCGGACTGGCATTGGGCTGGAACAAGTACGTCGGCGCGAACGGTGAATCGGTCTCCATCGAGCACTTTGGTGCATCCGCGGACTTCCAGACCCTGTTCCGTGAGTTTGGCATCACCCCCGAAGCTGTCGCAGCGGCAGCTCAGACTTCGATTTCCCGATAACGAGAGGATCACATCGTGACCACCCCCACCCAGCAGTTGAGCGAAGTCGGCGTATCGATCTGGCTTGACGACCTTTCCCGTGACCGAATCCAGTCGGGATCGCTTCAGACACTGATCGCAGAACGCAACGTCGTCGGAGTTACCACCAACCCCACGATCTTTGCGGCGGCGATTGCTACCGGTTCGACCTATGCTGAACAAATTCGTGAGGTAGCCGCCTCCGGTGGTTCCGTGACCGATGCCGTGTTTGCAGCCACAACGGACGATGTTGCGGCTGCTTGTGACATTTTCCGTCCCATCTATGACCGCACGCACGGTCGTGATGGACGCGTCTCGATCGAGGTGGAGCCTCACTTGGCGTTTGACACAGAAACCACGATTTCTCAGGCGAAAGAATTGTTCGCAACAGTTGACCGCGAGAACGTGATGATTAAAATTCCCGCGACCAAGGAAGGCCTGGCCGCCATCACCGCCGTTATTGGAGAGGGCATCAGCGTCAACGTCACCTTGATTTTCAGCATCGAGCGCCACGCAGAAGTAATCGACGCATATCTCGCGGGACTCGAGTTGGCTCAGAAGAATGGCCACGATCTTTCTACTATCCACTCCGTCGCCTCGTTCTTTGTGTCACGTGTTGACACGGAAATTGACAAGCGACTGACTGCTGTGGGTACCGAAGGTGCACTCGCGCTCAAGGGCAAAGCTGCAGTTGCCAACGCACGACTGGCATACGAACTCTTTGAGTCGAAATTCTCGACCGACCGCGCCGCCGCACTGCTCGCTGCGGGCGCAAACCGTCAGCGTCCGCTGTGGGCATCAACCGGCGTCAAAGACCCTTCGATGCCGGACACCACCTATGTCACCGAACTGGCGGCCGCGGACACTGTGAACACGATGCCGGAGAAGACCCTGGATGCGACCTTTGACCACGGTGTCATCACCGGAGACACAATTTCCGGCACCTACGAGGATGCTCGTGCCGTTCTCGCACAGATCGAGGCTGCAGGAATCTCTATCGCTGATGTCACGGAACTTCTCGAGCGTGAAGGCGTCGACAAGTTCATCGTGTCGTGGAATGAACTGCTGGATATCGTCACCGCGACGATGGAGGGCGCTCGATGAACATCAGCGTGAACGGTGCATCTCGTGCCGCTCAGGCAGTTGTCGAAACGCTTGTAGCGGACGGTGTTGCGTCCCGAATCGGCGCACAGGACTCTAGCCTGTGGGGCATCGAAGCTCAGCCCGAAGCATCAATCCGTCTTGGTTGGGTTCACGCCAGTGAAAACTCTCGTGCACTCGTTGCGTCAATCCTCGAATTGCGTGACGAATTCCGAGCACGAGGCCTCAACCGTGTCGTGCTGTGCGGCATGGGCGGGTCGTCACTCGCCCCCGAAGTAATTTCCAAAACTGCGGGTGTCGAATTAATCATTCTTGACTCAACTAATCCCGCACAGGTCCGACGTGTCGTCACCGACCGCCTTGATGAAACAGTCGTCGTTGTGTCGTCTAAGTCAGGATCTACAGCGGAGACCGACAGCCAGAAGCGAATCTTTGAGTCCGCATTTTCGGCCGCAGAAATCGATCCGCTGTCTCGAATCGTCATTGTGACGGATCCCGGTTCGCCTTTGGATGTCGCATCGCGCGATGCAGGGTACCGTGTATTCAACGCTGACCCCACCGTCGGCGGACGATATTCGGCACTCACCGCATTTGGCCTCGTGCCCTCGGGGCTCGCCGGTGTAGATATCGAATCGCTTTTGGACGAAGCGGACGATGCACTCCCCCAGCTCGTAGACGATGACGTGCGCAACCCCGGACTGATTCTGGGCGCCGCAATGGCCGCTACATCACCCCGCCGCGACAAATTGATTATCGATGCAGCCGAATCTTCAATCGTGGGCATCGGTGACTGGATCGAGCAGCTGGTGGCCGAGTCCACCGGAAAACTCGGCACTGGTGTGTTGCCCGTCGTTGTAGACGAGGATGCACCCGAACTGCTCTCTGCCTGGGCTGACACCGTCGTGGTTCACATCACCGATGAAATCCGCGACGCACACGGCGATGATGTCGTTGTCGCTGCGTCGCTCGGAGCACAGCTGATGCTGTGGGAGTTTGCCACCGTTGTGGCAGGTCGCATTTTGGGTATCAACCCGTTTGACCAACCCGACGTGGAATCTGCAAAGATTGCCGCTCGTTCACTTCTGGACTCGACACCAGACCCCGTGGACGTCGCAGCGACTGACCAGGGTGTTGACATCTCGGTACAGGGCTTTTCGACACATGCATCGACACTGTCCGAAGCTGTACGTGAACTCATCGCGTCACTGTCTTCAGACGGTTACCTCGCCGTGCACGTCTATGCAGATCGTGAAGCAGAGGCTGACCTCGATGAAATTCGCAACAGTCTTGCATCACGTGCAGAGCGTCCTGTCACTTTCGGCTGGGGACCTCGCTTCCTTCACTCGACCGGGCAGTACCACAAGGGCGGCCCCCTGCAGGGTGCGTTCTTGCAGATCGTGCGCGTTGAAAGCGACGACCTCGCAATTCCTGGACGGCCTTTTACCTTCGGTGAACTGATTGCCGCACAGGCTCAGGGAGATGCGAAAGTATTGGCAGACCACGGACGACCTGTTCTGACCCTTACGGTGCGTGATTCATCGGGTGTTGCCGCTGTTCGCTCTGCGTGCCTCGATACGGCCTAAAGCATGGACAACGTTAATCCACTGCGCGATCCAGACGATCGTCGCCTCAACCGCATTGCGGGCCCCTCGGGCCTCGTGATTTTCGGCGTGACCGGGGACCTGTCGCGCAAGAAACTGCTTCCCGCCGTGTATGACTTGGCTAATCGCGGTCTGCTGCCGCCCGGGTTTGCCCTGGTTGGATTCGCACGTCGCGACTGGTCGAATCAGGACTTCATGGACGTCGTGCACGAATCCGTCAAACAGTACGCACGTACTCCCTATCGTGAGGACGTCTGGCGACAGCTTTCGGCGGGAATTCGTTTCGTCATGGGTGACTTTGACGATGATGCGGCGTTTGACCGGCTCACAGAAACCGTAAAAGAACTTGACCGGGAACGTGGAACCATGGGTAACCATGCGTTCTATTTGTCCATTCCGCCCCGTTCGTTCCCACTGGTAACCGAGCAACTGCGCCGTTCCGGTTTGGCCGCACCCAGCGACAACGAATGGCGCCGCGTCGTCATCGAAAAGCCGTTTGGAGACAACCTGCAGACGGCTCGTGAGCTGAACAATGTCGTTGAATCTGTTTTCCCCGCGGATTCGGTCTTCCGTATTGACCATTACCTCGGTAAGGAAACAGTTCAGAACATTCTGGCTCTGCGTTTTGCGAACATGTTCTATGAACCCATCTGGAACGCCAATTACGTTGACCATGTACAGATCACGATGGCTGAAGACATCGGGGTCGGTGGTCGTGCAGGTTATTACGACGGTATCGGCGCTGCTCGTGACGTGATCCAGAACCATTTGCTGCAGTTGTTGGCTCTCACCGCCATGGAGGAACCCGCATCGTTCGACGCTGCCGACCTCCGTGCAGAAAAGGAAAAAGTGCTGGCATCGGTGACCCTTCCCGAGGACCTCGCCACCGGTACTGCACGTGGTCAATATGCTTCGGGCTGGCAGGGCGGTCATTTCGTACAGGGCTTCTTGGACGAAGAGGGAATGAACCCCGAATCCATCACGGAAACATATGCTGCGATGCGGTTGAATATCAACAATCGACGCTGGAACGGAGTCCCGTTCTATCTGCGCGCCGGAAAACGGCTTGGTCGTCGCGTCACAGAGATTGCCGTGGTGTTTAAACGCGCACCCCAGACGCTGTTTGAGGCCAGCCAGACGTCTAGCTTGGGCGAAAACGCTCTCGTAATTCGGGTACAGCCCGACGAGGGTGTCACCATGCGATTCGGTTCCAAGATTCCCGGCGCAGGCATGCAGGTGCGTGACGTCACGATGGACTTCGGCTACGGACACGCATTCACCGAGGAAAGCCCCGAGGCGTACGAGCGCCTGATTCTCGATGTGTTGTTGGGTGACCCGCCCCTGTTCCCCCGTCACGAAGAGGTTGAACTCTCGTGGAAGATCCTCGACCCCATCGAAGAGTTCTGGGCAACCGCAGGTAAGCCTGAACAGTACGCTCCCGGCTCGTGGGGTCCGGAATCAGCTCACGACCTGTTGCGCCGTGACGGAAGGGAATGGCGTCGACCATGATCATCACGCTTCCTGAAACAACCATCGCAAGAATCCTCAAGGAGCTTCAGCGCGCCCGTGACGAGGGCGGTGCTGTGGCACTGGGCCGCGTTCTCACGCTCGTCATCACGACAACTCACGACAAAGAAGAACAGGTCATCGCCGCGGCGAACGAGGCATCGCGCGAACACCCCATGCGCATCATCGTATTGAGTGAGGTGACCGCGGGAACTGTTGACAACGTGCTCGACGCGGAAATCCGTCTCGGCGGGGATGCCGGCGCCTCCGAGGTAATTATCCTTCGCGGGTCTGGAGACATGATGGGCGACCCCCAGGGGCTCATCAACGGCTTGCTGCTCCCCGATGCGCCCATGGTTGCATGGTGGCCCGATACATGCCCAGAAAATATGGCCGGCACTTCTCTGGGCCAGGTCGCGGGACACCGCATCGCCGACACAATCACGGCCACGAATCCGCTGGAACTACTCGACATCATGACCCGCTGTTATGTCCCCGGTGATGTCGACCTGGGCTGGACCCGAATCACCCTGTGGCGCGCCCAGCTCGCCGCTGCCCTCGATTCGTCCCAGCAGTCGCCTATCCTCTCGGCGAAGGTTTCCGGAGCTCAGGATTCGTCCTCACCGATTCTGCTTGCCGCGTGGTTACGTGCGGCCCTTGCTGTCCCCGTAACTCTCGAGCTGGCTGAGCCCAACGAAATGGGAAGCATCATGCGTGCGGAAATCGTGCGAGAAGACGGTTCGGTCGTGTTGGAACGCACCGAACCCGGTTTTGCGCGGCTTCTGCAGCCAGGACAGCCGGACCACGTGATTTCGCTCCCCTTGCGCACTCTCGGTGACTGTATCGCCGAGGAACTCCGTCGTCTTGATCCGGACGTCGTATTCGGTCGCGTGTTGGTCGAAGGCATGCCTGCGCTACTCGCCGAAAACACCTCGATCTAACAATGCGTGAACTGACCGTGCTGGCAGATCGCGCTGCTGTTGAGCAATCTGTCGCTGAGCACCTTGTGAAGGAAATCATCGATGTTCTTGCAATTCGAGATGAATGCACGATTGTATTGACGGGCGGTACCGTCGGCATCGGGACGCTGCATGCAGTGGCACGGTCGCCACGGTGTGCTGATATCTCGTGGGACCGCGTCAGAATCCTGTGGGGTGATGAACGCTATGTGCCAGCCGGTCATCCTGACCGCAATGACGAACAAGCAGACGAAGCATTGCTGCGACACGTTCCCGTCGATTCGCGGAAGGTGCTGCGTTTTCCCTCATCGGACAGTGGCCTCAGCCTCGAAACCGCAGCTGGCGAGTTCACGAAAATGCTCGTGTTGGAGTTCCCCGATGGCTTCCACGCCGATGTCTCACTGTGCGGAATCGGTCCCGATGGACACGTAGCAAGCCTATTCCCCGGGCGCGACCATGGACCGGGAACTGTTATTGCAGTACACGACTCCCCCAAACCACCGGCCGAGCGGCTCTCACTGACGTTCGAGGCCTTGAATTCATCACGAAAAATATGGATCGTCTGCGCAGGAACCGATAAGGCTGAAGCGGTACACCGACTAATGACAGATGACGCTGAAACAACGCCTGCAGTTCGCCTCAAGGGCCTCGAGGAAACGAAGGTTTTTGCGGATACATCTGCTGCGTCCGCACTGTAGTTCAGCGAACTGTCGAAACTCGTGTCTTCGGTAGGGCTTAGCCCTGAGGACCGTAGCCGCGCTTTTCACGCAAGCGTGCGATGGCATCGTCAAGGATCTGTACGGCTTCCTCATCGGTACGACGCTCTTTGACATACGCAAGGTGAGTCTTGTAGGGCTCGGTTTTGGCGACCTGCGGAGGGTTTGACTTGTCGCGACCAGCGGGGAGGCCCGTGGTCGGCGAATCGATGATCTCGGGGATTTCTTCCTCGGGGACATCTGCCGCGTAGTAACGAACAGTTTCATTGCCCATCGCGTCCCAATACAAAACTTCAATACGATCGGCATGCATGCCATGGTCTTTTTCACCCATGGGGCCACTGCCAACACGAGTGCCGCGAATTGCGTTACCGCCAGCCATTGTGAACCCCTAGACCAATTCGAAACGGACGAAAAGTCCGATAGTGACAATGGACGCAATCCAGAGCAGCGCGATGACCACGGTGAGACGGTTGAGATTACGCTCTGCAACTCCGCTCGAACCGAGGTTAGAGCCAACACCGCCACCAAACATGTCGGAAAGTCCGCCACCGCGACCGCGGTGCAACAGAATCGTCATGGTGAGCAGCAGGCTGGTAATTGCCAGCACTACTTGCAGAATGATGAAAAGAATATCCATACCCGTCCCTTACAGAGTCGTTAGTAGTTTAGACGGTTGTGACGTGTGACGGGAATCGCACGATCGCCGAGAACTCGTCGATGTCCATGCTGGCACCGCCGACGAGTGCACCATCAACGTCCGATTCACGCATGAACTGTGCAATGTTCTGTGCCTTGACGCTTCCGCCATACAGAACACGGGTTGCTGCAGCCTGTTCCGGTGTGTGAACCTCGGCAATGGTTTGACGCAGCGCTGCACAGACTTCCTGGGCCTGCTTTGGGGTCGCGGCCTGACCCGACCCGATGGCCCACACGGGCTCGTATGCAACAACAATTTCCGAATCTGCGGGAATTTGTTCGAGAACGTGACGCAGCTGACCGACTGGTACCGCCGAGGCTCCGAACTTTTCCAAGTCTTCGCTTGTTTCGCCAACACAGATGACGGGCACAAGACCGTGCTTCAGTGCCGCACGAGTCTTCTGCGCAACAATGTCATCCGACTCGTGGTGATCCATACGTCGTTCCGAGTGACCAATGATGACATACGAGCAGTCCAGTTTCGTAAGGAACTCGCCCGAGATGTCACCGGTGTGTGCACCGGAATCGAAAGGCGAAAGGTCCTGTGCGCCGAAACGAATGTCGATCTTGTCGCTCGAAATAGTTGTCTGAACTGAACGAAGGTCGGTGAACGGAGGGAACACCACAACTTCTACCTCGGCAGGGCTGTGCTTGGCGTCTTTCAACGTCCACCCCAGCTTCTGCACGAAAGCAATGGAACGCAGGTGGTCGAAATTCATCTTCCAGTTACCCGCGATGAGAGGCGTGCGCTTTACCATCCAAGGACCTCCAGTCCGGGAAGTTTCTTACCCTCGAGGAATTCGAGGCTTGCTCCACCACCGGTGGAAATGTGACCAAATGCGTTTTCATCGAAACCGAGAATTCGGACTGCTGCGGCTGAGTCACCGCCACCGACCACACCGAGACCGTCGACTGTGCTGACAGCCTGAGCAACTGTGCGAGTGCCCTCGGCAAATGCGGGGATCTCAAATACACCCATCGGGCCGTTCCAGAACACAGTTCGCGAGCTGGCGATAAGTTCCGCGAAGTGAGCCGCCGTTTCGGGGCCGATATCGAGCCCAAGTCCCGAAGCGCCAAAGGGTGTGTCCTCGATGGAATCAACCGCACGGACAACGTGTTCTGCGTCTGAACCGAACTTGGACGCAACAACAACATCGGTGGGGATAACGATCTCGACGCCGCGAGCTGCAGCATCGGATACATAGCGCTTAACTGTGTCAATCTGGTCCATCTCGCAAAGCGATGAACCAATCGCATATCCCTCGGCAGCCAAGAATGTGAAAAGCATTCCGCCACCCACGAGGATGCGATCCACGTTGGGAAGGAGATGCTCAATCACACCGAGCTTGTCCGACACCTTCGAGCCACCCAGAATGACCGTGTACGGACGCTCGGGGCTCACGGTGAGGCGAGCAAGTACATCGAGTTCCGCTGCGACGAGAAGCCCCGCTGCGGAGGGCACCGCCCGAGCAGATTCGAACACACTGGCCTGCTTACGGTGAACAACACCGAAACCGTCAGAGACCATGGCGTCAACGCCCTTGGTCAACAATGCAGCAAACTCGACACGCTCGGATTCAACCTTCGACGTCTCGCGGGGATCGAATCGCAGGTTCTCAAGAACCAGGACCTCTCCTGCGGCCAGGGCTGCACGCTTCTCAGCAGCGGACTCGCCAACCGTGTCCGACGCGAACGCGACGGGCGAGCCGAGTAGCTCTCCCAGCCGTTCGGCAACGGGGGCCAACGAGTAACGTGCATCGGGTGCGCCGTCCGGGCGACCGAGGTGGGATACCGCAATAACTGCGGCACCCCCCTCGATCAAACGTGCGATGGTGGGCACAGACGCTCGAATGCGTCCATCATCCGTGATGACGCCGTTGTCGAGTGGGACATTGAAGTCACACCGCAACAGAACTGTTGTGCCCGAAAGGTCTCCGAGAGTGTCGAGAGTGCGCAGAGTCATTAGAGGCGTTCTGCCACGTATTCTGTCAGGTCAACGAGACGGTTCGAGTAACCCCACTCGTTGTCGTACCACGACGAGATCTTGACCTGGTTGCCCAGGACCTTGATGAGGCCTGCGTCGAAGATCGACGAGTGAGGGTCGGTGACGATGTCCGACGAAACAATTTCGTCTTCCGTGTACAGCAGGATTCCCTTGAGCGGTCCCGATTCGGCTGCGGCCTTGAAAGCTGCCTTGATTTCCTCGACAGTAACCGCGGTCTTCGTGGTGACAGTCAGGTCGGTGATCGAACCGGTGGGGACGGGAACTCGCAATGCATAACCGTCAAGCTTGCCCTTGAGCTCGGGAAGGACCAGGCCGATTGCCTTTGCTGCACCGGTCGAGGTGGGGACGATGTTCAGCGCTGCTGCACGCGAACGGCGCAGGTCGCTGTGGGGGCCGTCCTGCAGGTTCTGGTCTGCGGTGTAGGCGTGAACCGTGGTCATCAGGCCCTGTTCAATTCCGAAGTTGTCGTTGAAGACCTTTGCGAGAGGAGCGAGGCAGTTGGTCGTGCACGATGCGTTCGAAATGATGTGGTGTGCTGCGGGGTCGTAATCGGTGTGGTTGACGCCCACAACGAAAGTTGCGTCTTCGCCCGATGCGGGAGCCGAAATGATGACCTTCTTGGCGCCAGCCTCGATGTGCTTCACAGCATCGGTTGCGTTAGTGAAACGACCGGTCGACTCAATAACGATGTCGACACCCAGTTCGCCCCAAGGGAGGTCGGCAGGGTTACGTTCCGCGAGGACCTTGATCTTGTGTCCGTTGACAATGACGTGGTTGTCGTCGTGGCTGACCGTTGCGTCAAGACGACCCGTGATCGAGTCGTACTTGAGGAGGTGTGCCAAAGACTTCGTGTCCGAAAGGTCGTTTACAGCGACGACTTCGAGGTTGCTGCCCTGTGCAAGAGCGGCGCGGAGGTAGTTACGTCCGATACGACCGAAGCCGTTAATACCGATTTTTACGCTCACGTGATTCCTTAGTTATTCGCAGAGATTGCGGTGGTGGAAATAAAAAGACGTGACGGGTGTTAACCCCGCCACGTTGCTACTTAAGAGAGTAGCAAAAGACCGGAGGCCTGTGCACGAGCGACATCGAATCGTTGTGCAACATTTTCCCAGTTCACGATCTTCCAGAACGCGGCAACGTAGTCACCCTTGACGTTCTGGTAGTCGAGGTAGAAAGCGTGCTCCCACATGTCGAGCTGGAGCACGGGGATGGTCGCCTGCGCCATGTTGGCCTGCTGGTCGAACATCTGCTGAATCACGAGGCGCTTGCCCACCGGATCCCACGAGAGCACAGCCCACCCGCTCCCCTGGATTCCCAGAGCGGCGGCGTTGAAGTGTGCGACGAACTTGTCGAACGAACCAAAGAACTCCTCGATAGCTGCAGCGAGCTCGCCGTCGGGGCGTTCCTGCGACTCGGGGGTCAGGTTGGTCCAGAAGACGCTGTGGTTAATGTGACCGCCCAAGTGGAAGGCCAGGTCCTTTTCGAGGCGGTTAATGTTTGCGAAATCACCGTTGTCGCGTGCCTCGGCAAGCTTGTCGAGTGCAGCATTTGCGCCCGCAACATATGCCGCGTGGTGCTTGGAGTGGTGCAGTTCCATGATGCGCGCCGAGATGCTGGGCTCGAGTGCCGCATAGTCGTACTGCAGTTCAGGAAGTGTGTACACAGCCATGAGTGATTCCTTTTCTGTTGGGTGGTTGCTTAAATTTCGGGGTCTACACCGAAGTCGGTTGTCGGCAGCCCATTGTCTTTGGCGTGCTTGTCAGCGAGCGCGAGCAGCCGACGGATTCGACCGGCGACGGCGTCCTTGGTCATGACGGGGTCGGCAAAGTGACCGAGTTCGTCAAGGCTCGCCTCGCGGTGTTCGAGTCGCAAACGTCCGGCATACGCAAGGTGCTCGGGGATGGTGTCACCGAGAATCTCAAATGCTCGTTCTACCCGGGTGCATGCGGCAACGGCGGCTTGTGCACTTCGGCGCAGGTTTGCGTCGTCAAAGTTGACGAGTCGGTTGGCATTGGCGCGAACCTCGCGACGGTTGCGGACTTCTTGCCAGGTGGTGAGGCTGTTCAGCGCACCGCACACCAAAAGGAACTGGCCGACAGCATCCGCTTCTCGGATCACAACGCGGAACCCACCACGTACGTCCCGAGATTTTGCGGAAATTCCCACCCGACCACAGGCACCCACGAGGGCCATTGCGGCCTCGTTTGTGGGTGCAACAAATTCGATGAACTGCGCACGACCGGGATCAGTCATCGTGCCGCGTGCGAGGAACGCACCACGCAGAACGCCGATGAGTTCGGCGGGATGAGCGGTTGTGAGCTTGTTGGGCAAACCACGAACGGGTCGACGACGCGAATCCAAAAGTCCGGTGTGACGTGCCAGTGTTTCGCCATTGTCGGCGACGCGAACAATGTAGGTTTCGAATTTTTTAGCCGAGGTGGGTCCCGAAATTGCCGCCGCACTGGTAAAACCAAAGTGGCTGTGGACGAGGTTGCGCATGCGGGTGGCCGTCGCCTTGTGATCAAACTCGGCCTCGACAGCGATTTTTCCGGAAATTAGGTGCAATCCACCGGCGAAGCGCAAAGCGGTACTCAATTCAGCGAGGCGAACGGCGGGGTTCGACTCGTCAATTGCGGCGATTTCATCCTTGATGGATGTCGCCAGCTTTTCTTCTGTGTGGCTCATGCTGTCCTATTCACGACCCAGGTCTCGGTGCTTGATAGAGACCGCTACTCCCGGAACAGTGGAGAGCCGGCGTGCGAGTTCTTCCACAATCGAGACACTGCGGTGTTTTCCTCCTGTACAGCCTACCGCGATAGTGGAATGGCGCTTATTTTCCCTTGTATAACCGCGTAACACTGGGGTCAACATGGTGATGAGACCGGCGAGGAATTGTTCAACGTCGGGCTGCCCCAGCACAAAAGTTTGGACCTCGGGGTTTAGTCCCGTTTCATGACGAAGGTGCTCGGACCAGAAGGGGTTGGGCAAGAAACGTGCATCGGCAACAAAGTCGGCATCAACAGGCATGCCGTTCTTGAAACCAAACGATTCGATGACGAGTGTGAGATCAGGAATCTCGTCTTCACGGAACGTGTTGTGCACCAAAGTTGTGAGCTGATGAATGTTGAGGTCGGTGGTGTCGAGGACCACGTCGGCCTGGTTCCGCAGCTCAGCGAGGGCAATTCGTTCGGAGGCTATGCCGTCCAAAATCGTTCCGTTGTGTTGCAGAGGGTGTGGGCGCCGCACGGATTCAAAGCGACGGACGAGTGCGGCATCTGTTGCATCAAGAAACACCAAACGTACGGGAAGGGTAGCTTTGAGTTTTTCGATTTCTTCCGAGACCCGAGCAAAGCTATCGCCGCCGCGCACATCAACAACAATTGCCAAACGATTCATGGTCGATCCGGGGTATGTCGCCAAGTCAACGAGGGACGAGAGCAGTTCGGGGGGAAGGTTATCAATGACGCGCCAACCGCGGTCTTCGAGCGCATGTGCTGCCGTCGAACGACCCGCACCGGACATGCCTGTCACAATCGTTATGTGGGCGTGTTGTGTCTCACTCATCATCTGTAGATTACCTATTTTCCTTGTCGCGAGCCAGTGCAGTGACAATACGCTCGGCCAGAGCGGGGCCAATCCCCGGTACTCGTGCGACCTCGTCCACCGTTGCCGCGCGCAGTGATGTTGGGCTGCCGAATGATGTCAGCAATTCTCGGACGCGCCGTTCGCCCAAGCCCGGAATATCGTGCAGTGCGGTGGTAAGAACACGTTTGCGTTTTGTGGTCTGATACCTCAGCGCAAATCGGTGAGATTCGTCACGTGCACGTTGGACAAGAAAGAGAGCTTCGCTGGAACGGCCGAGAATCACGGGGTAATCGTTGTGCGGCAGCCATAACTCCTCTAACCGTTTTGCAATTCCGCAGACCGTAAGTCCTGTGATGCCGGAATCACGAACTGCGCGGTCGGCAGCAGCAACCTGAGGCTGGCCGCCGTCGATCAGCAACATTGTTGTCGGATACCGCATCGACGGCAATTCGTCGGCCAATTTGGCCAGACGACGAGACACCAACTGATACATCGCGTCGGTGTCGTCAGTGGCATTCGCGATGGCGAAATGACGATACGCGTCTTTCAGCGGAAGACCCTCTTCGAAGACGATATGAGAACCGACGATGTCAGTTCCACCGAGGTGCGAGACGTCAAAACACTCAAAACGCAGTGGAGCCTGACGCATACCGATTGCGTCGCGAAGATCTTCGAGAGCTTGCGAACGCGCCGTGAAGTCAACGGAACGTTTCAGCTGGTATTCCGCCAAGTTGAGGGTTGCGTTCTTGTTGACGGATTCTAACAGTGTGGCACGGTCACCGCGCTGTGGGGTCGACAGCTTTACCCCGTTGCGGTGACCAGCAGCCCGCCGTTTGTCAGACAGCATGGATGTTAGCGCGTCAACAGATTCGGGCAGAAACGGCACGTCAATTAGGGCCGGTGGAACTTCGGTGTCATAGGCGAGTTCGATGGCGTGTTCCAACACGACCGCCGAATCCAGTTCCAGCTCGGTGTCGACGTTCCAACTACGAACACCTCGAACCCGACCCGAGCGAACGTGGAAAATGTGCAACGATGCGGCAAGTTCGCTGGTGGCAAATCCCATCACATCAATATCGAGGTCCTCTGCCAGCACGACGGCGGAGCGTTCCATGATGGAACGCAGCGCGTTCCGTTGATCCCGAAGCTTTGCGGCCCTCTCAAAATCCATCGCATCGGAGGCCTCCCGCATTTGGCGGTCCAAATCCGTAACAGCAGAGGCATCTTGCCGCGTCATAAACTCGGCGAACCCTTCGGCAATTGTCCTGTGTTCAGCTGCACTGACCCGATCAACACACGGTGCCGCACATTTGCCAATGTCCCCCAACAGACAGGGCCTGCCCTGAGATCGAGCGCGACTAAATACGCCCTTCTCGCAGGAACGAACGGGGTACACGGTCAACAGCATGTCCATCGTTTCGCGTACAGCCCAGGCTTTCGTGAATGGACCCCAGTACTGCGAGTACGGGTTGTCTCGCGATCGCGCCAGAGATGCACGAGGATATTCCTCGCCCATTGACAACGCCAAATAGGGGTAACCCTTGTCGTCTCGGAACTGAATGTTAAAGGGCGGTTTGAATTCCTTGATCCACGTGAATTCGAGGTGCAACGCCTCTAATTCAGAACCGACCACGTTCCAATCCACGCGTCGAGCTGTGGCCACCATCCGCTGGGTGCGCTGCAACATTGATGACGAGGAGTGAAAGTACGTCGAGAGACGATTGCGAAGGTTTTTGGCCTTACCCACATAGAGGATTCGCCCGTCACCATCAAAAAATCGGTACACACCGGGATCGGTGGGAATATTTCGAGGCTTGGGATGCCACTCCGTGGACACGAGAATCAGAGCATTTCTGCCAGGAAACGGCCTGTGTGTGATTCGGGAATCGACGCGACGTGTTCGGGCGTGCCCTCGGCAACGACCAAACCGCCACCGCTGCCTCCCTCGGGACCCATATCGATGAGATAGTCGGCGGAGCGCACCACATCGAGGTTGTGTTCGATGGTGATCACAGAATTTCCCTTATCTACGAGAGTGTGAAGCACTTCCAGCAGTTTGCGAACGTCGTCGAAGTGCAATCCCGTCGTCGGTTCATCAAGAACGTATACAGTGCGACCTGTTGAACGCTTTTGAAGCTCCGTCGCAAGCTTGACGCGTTGTGCTTCGCCACCCGACAGGGTTGTTGCCGACTGACCGAGACGGACATACCCGAGCCCCACGTCGCACAGCGTTTTCATAAAACGGTGAATGGACGTGATGGGTTCGAAGAATCGTTCGGCCTCTTCAATAGGCATGTTCAGCACATCAGCGATCGACTTACCCTTGTAACGTGCCGTCAGAGTTTCCCGGTTGTACCGCTGACCATGGCATTCTTCACACTCGACATAAACGTCGGGCAGGAAGTTCATCTCAATTTTGATTGTTCCGTCGCCAGCACAGTGTTCGCAGCGTCCACCCTTGACGTTGAAGGAGAATCGACCCGGGCCGTATCCTCGTTCCTTTGCCTCGGGTGTTTCCGCAAAGAGCGTGCGAATTTTGTCAAAAACACCGGTGTATGTCGCAGGGTTCGACCGTGGCGTGCGACCGATCGGGGCCTGGTCGATGTGAACGACCTTGTCGAGCTGGTCAACACCCTCAACGCTCTTGTGTCGACCCGGAACGTTTTTTGCACGGTTGAGTCGATTGGCCAGCACCCGATAGAGGATGTCGTTGACCAACGATGACTTGCCCGAACCGGAAACACCGGTGACGGCAACGAAAACGCCAAGAGGGAATGTGACATCGATTGCGCGAAGGTTGTTCGACTCGGCTCCACGCACCGTGAGTACTTTGTCAGGGTCGATCGGTCGACGTTCGGTGCGGTCGCTCACCTTGACTCTGCCCGACAGGAAGTCTGCGGTGCGCGAACGCTTTTCCTTCAGGAGGTTGGCCACGGAACCCGAATGGACTACCTCGCCACCGTGCTCGCCTGCGCCCGGGCCGATGTCGACAATCCAATCGGCAGCGTTAATGGTGTCTTCGTCGTGTTCAACGACCACAACAGTGTTTCCCAGACCACGGAGGCGCTCCAGAGTATCGATCAACCTGCGGTTATCCCGCTGGTGCAGACCAATCGAGGGTTCATCCAGAACATAGAGAACACCGGTCAGTCCCGCACCAATCTGGGTTGCCAGACGGATACGTTGCGCCTCGCCCCCCGACAGGGTTCCGGCCGCACGCGACATGGTCAGATAACCCAATCCAACATGTAATAGGAAGTCGAGTCGTGCCGTGATCTCGCGCAGAACTGCTGCGGCCACGAGAGCATCACGGTCAGACAGTGTCAGGGATGTCATAAAGGCGTGGGAGTCCTCGAGACTCATGTCACAGATTTCGGAAATGGACCGATTGTTGATCGTCACCCCGAGAACCGCGGGCGACAAGCGGCGGCCGCTACACGCATCACACGAGACTGTGCGGTGATAGGCGGCGTAACGCTCCTTCGCGAGGTCACTATCAGTTTCCAACATTTTGCGTTCCACGTAGGGAATTACACCCTCGAATCCGCGCGACATCGAGACCTGACGGCCATAACGATTTCGCCATTTCACCACAATGTCAAAGTCATTTCCGTACAGAACGGCGTTCTGAATCTCGGTCTCGAGTTGATTCCACGGGGTATCGAGACTGAACCCAAGGTCCAGTGAGAGTCCGTGCACGAGTCGTTCAAAGTAGGGGTAAATGTTTTCCTTACCGCCGGGCTTCCATGGCAGTACAACACCCTGACGGATGGACAGATTCTCGTCACCGAGTACAAGGTCGGGGTCTGCCATCGATTGAGTTCCAATGCCGTGGCACTCGGCGCAGGCACCAAACGGTGCGTTGAACGAGAACGTGCGAGGCTCAATTTCTGTTAACGAGAGTTCGTGCTGGTTGGGGCACGAAAGTTTTTCACTGAAAATTCGACGAATTCCGGTGTCCACAAAATCAACAACCACAGTGCCGCCGCCCAGACGCAGTGACGTTTCGACCGAATCAACCAAACGAGAGACATCACCACCGGCGACGAGACGGTCCACAACGACGGAAATATCGTGTTTCACAGTCTTCTTCAAAGCGGGAGGGTCCGCCAAAGACACGAGCTCGTTGTCGACAAGAGCCCGCGCATAACCCTGCGACGACAGGTCTTTCAGCAGGTCGACGAATTCGCCCTTTCGCCCCGAGACCACGGGAGCAAGAAGTTGGAAACGTGTTCCCTCGTCGAGCTCGACGAGCTGATCGGAAATCTGCTGAGCGGACTGTTTCGTAATTGGTTCACCACAGTCAGGACAGTGCGGGACTCCGATTCGCGCCCACAAGAGTCGCATATAGTCATAGATTTCGGTGATCGTGCCCACTGTCGAACGCGGGTTACGATTCGTCGACTTTTGATCAATCGATACCGCAGGGGAAAGCCCATCAATGAAATCCACGTCGGGCCGATCCACTTGACCCAGGAACTGACGCGCATAGGACGACAGCGACTCGATGTAGCGGCGTTGTCCCTCGGCGAACAACGTGTCAAAAGCCAAAGAGGATTTTCCCGATCCACTGAGGCCCGTAAACACCACCAAAGAATCCCGAGGGATGTCCAAATCAACGTTCTTGAGGTTATGGACTCGAGCACCACGGATGCTGATGGCGTTGCCACTTACAGGACTGATAGACACAAAATCAGTCTACGGTTTACCCAATGACTTCGATTGCGCAAGCGTCCGCTTGAGTTCCTGGACTTCATCGCGCAGTCGCGCTGCCAGCTCGAACTTCAGTTCTTGGGCTGCCAGCATCATCTGATCGGTCAGCTTCGCGATGACTACTTCAATGTCATCATCGGCAGCCACTCCCCCGGTCATTGCCTCGGTGTCGTAGGCCTCACGTGCCAGAGTTTCGGTGATATCCGCAATTCGTTTGCGCAGAGGTTGCGGGTCTATACCGTGCAGCTCGTTGTATTCAATCTGACGAGCGCGACGACGATCCGTTTCGTCAATAGCCAGGCGCATTGAATCCGTCACCTTATCGGCGTACATGTGGACTTCGCCCGAAACGTTTCGTGCTGCACGGCCAATGGTCTGAATCAACGACGTCTGGCTGCGCAAGAAACCTTCCTTATCGGCGTCGAGGATTGCGACCAGTGATACCTCGGGAAGGTCCAAGCCCTCGCGCAAAAGGTTGATGCCCACAAGCACATCAAATCGACCCGAACGCAATTCCGTCAACAGTTCGATACGGCGCAAAGTATCCACATCACTGTGTAGGTATTCGACCTTTACACCGGCATTGCGAAGGAAGTCGGTGAGGTCTTCAGCCATGCGCTTCGTCAACGTCGTCACGAGAACACGTTCATCTTTGGCAACACGGATACGAATGTTCTCGAGCAAGTCGTCAATCTGCCCCTTCGAAGGTTTGATTTCGATCTTTGGATCCACCAAACCTGTGGGGCGGATAATCTGCTCGACAACGCCGTCAGCTACACCCATCTCGTATTTTCCCGGAGTCGCGGACAGATACACCTTCTGCCCCACCCGGTTGAGAAATTCGGGCCATTTCAAAGGGCGGTTGTCCATCGCACTAGGCAGGCGGAAACCAAAATCGACAAGCGTGCGTTTGCGCGACGCGTCACCCTCATACATTGCACCGATCTGAGGAACGGTGACATGCGACTCATCAATAATGACGACGAAGTCATCGGGGAAATAATCTAACAACGTGTTGGGCGCCTCGCCGGGCTGACGACCGTCGACGTGACGAGAGTAGTTCTCAATGCCGGTGCAGAAACCCAGCTGCTCCATCATTTCGAGGTCGTACGTGGTGCGCATCCGCAGTCGTTGGGCCTCCAGCAACTTGTTGTGAGATTCCAGTTCCACCAAACGGCCAGCCAACTCGTCCTTAATGTGGCCGATTGCGCGTTGCATCGTCTCACGTCCCGCCGCATAGTGCGTCGCCGGAAAAACTGCCACTGATTCAAGCTGCTGAATGACCTCGCCAGTCAAAGGGTGCAACTGGTACAGCGCTTCGACCTCATCGCCGAACATTTCGATTCGAATCGCAAGTTCCTCGTACATGGGAATAATTTCGAGTGTGTCGCCACGGACACGAAACTTCCCGCGCGAAAAGTCGATGTCATTGCGTTCGTATTGCATGCCGACGAACTTTTTGACAATCTCGCTGCGCGAAATATGTTGGCCCACCTGCAGCGGAAGCATCGCCTCGAGATATTCCTCTGACGAGCCCAAACCATAGATACACGAAACGGTCGAGACCACAATGACGTCACGGCGAGACAACAAAGAATTCGTTGTGCTGTGACGCAGCCGTTCAACCTCGGCATTAATCGAGGTGTCCTTCTCGATAAACGTATCGGTTTGCGGAACATAGGCTTCAGGCTGGTAGTAGTCGTAATACGAGACGAAGTATTCGACGGCGTTGTCAGGCATCAATTCACGAAACTCGGTCGCCAACTGCGCTGCCAAAGTCTTGTTATGTGCCAACACGAGCGCTGGTCGCTGAATCTGCTCAATCAACCACGCAGTGGTAGCTGACTTACCTGTGCCCGTCGCACCGAGCAAAACAATATCTGTCTCTCCCGCATTGATGCGAGCAGCAAGTTCCGCAATTGCAGCGGGTTGATCACCGCTGGGGGAAAATTCACTAACAACGCGGAACGGTTTGACCGAACGAGTGGGTTCCATTATTTCGTGCCCCCGGCAATCGCCGACACAACAGATTGCCACACCTCATCAGTGCGTTCACGCGTCTGTTGCAGTGTTCCGGACGTATCGATGACCCAATCTGCGATAGCTCGCCTGGCCTCGTCACTCGCCTGAGACTGAAGTCTGGAATCTGCCTCGTTCCGTGTCATGCCTCGATACTGAATCAATCGTTCCCGACGAAGGTCAGCCGGCGAATCCGCCAGAATCACGCCATCAAATTCAGACGCACGACCCGTCTCGACGAGCAATGGAATGTCATAGACAATGACCGCGTCGGAATCGGACTGTTCGATGCTGTGCACACGAGAGTCAAAGAGTTCCGCAATTGCAGGATGGACAATGGCCTCGAGATCGGATTTCGCCTGTTCGTCATCAAATACGAGCCTGCCGAGTGCCGCGCGATCCAACTCACCGCCATCGGTAATGACACCAAAACCGAAACGAGCCGTAATTCGGGCAAGGACCGGGCTGTTGGGGCCCTGTACGCTGCGGACTAGCTCGTCGGCCGAAATAATGTGGGCACCCAGTTCTGAAAGTCGCGCGGCAACAGTAGTTTTTCCGGCCGCGATGCCTCCGGTGAGTGCAAAAATTTTCACACCTTCAGAGTAACAACGAAACCACAGATGAAGCGTCGACGAAGTGTAAAAATGACTGATGGACGGCCCTTTCGGGCCGCCCATTAGTGGTTGAGTTATTACTCGCCTGCGAGCTTGGCGCGCAGAGCAGCGAGCTGCTCGTCGTCTGCCAAGGTGCCAGCGCGGTCCTCGTCTGCAGGTGCAGTCGATGCGGCAACGTCATCCGAAGCCACAACAGGAGCTGCTTCTGCTTCAGCGTTCATACGAGCGACCTGAACCTTGTGAGCTTCCCAACGAGCCTGTGCAGCTGCGTAGTCGTGCTCCCACTTGGTGCGCTGCTCCTCGAAGCCGTCCTTCCACTCGCCGGTGGCGGGGTCGAAGCCTTCGGGGTAACGGTACTGGCCCTGCTCGTCGTAGTCGGTGGGCATGCCGTACAGTGCGGGATCGAACTCGGTGCCCTCGGGGTCTACACCCTCGTTAGCCTGCTTGAGCGACAGCGAGATGCGACGACGCTCGAGGTCGATGTCGATGATCTTGACGAAGACATCGTCGCCAACCGAAACAGCCTGCTCGGCCAGCTCGATGTGACGGGTCGACAACTCCGAAATGTGCACGAGGCCCTCGATGCCGTCGGCAACGCGAACGAACGCGCCGAACTGAACGAGCTTGGTGACCTTACCCGGTGCGATTTCGCCAATGGCGTGCTCGCGGGCAAATACCTGCCAGGGGTCTTCCTGCGTTGCCTTGAGCGACAGCGAAATACGCTCGCGGTCGTTCTCTACCTCGAGAACCTCGACGGTGACTTCCTGGCCGATTTCAACAACTTCGCTTGCGTGCTCGATGTGCTTCCACGAGAGCTCCGAAACGTGAATCAGACCATCAACGCCACCCAGGTCAACGAATGCACCGAAGTTAACGATCGATGAGATAACACCCTTGCGGATCTGGCCCTTCTGGATGTTGCCAAGGATCTGGCTGCGGCTCTCGGACTGAGTCTGCTCGAGGAGTGCGCGGCGCGACAGAACAACGTTGTTGCGGTTCTTGTCGAGCTCGAGGATCTTGGCCTCGATTTCCTGACCCAGGTAGGGGGTGAGGTCGCGGACACGACGGAGCTCGATGAGCGATGCGGGCAGGAAGCCACGCAGTCCGATGTCAACGATGAGACCACCCTTGACAACCTCGATGACGGAACCGGTGACAACGCCATCGGCTTCCTTGATCTTTTCAACGTCGCCCCAGGCACGCTCGTACTGAGCACGCTTCTTGGACAGGATCAGACGTCCTTCCTTGTCTTCCTTTTGGAGGACAAGAGCTTCGACAGCATCGCCCACGGCGACAACTTCGTCGGGGTTCACATCGTGCTTGATGGAAAGCTCGCGGATGGGGATAACACCCTCCGTCTTGTAGCCGACGTCGAGGAGTACCTCGTCACGGTCGACCTTGACAACGGTACCTTCGATGAGGTCTCCGTCGTTGAAGAATTTCAGCGTCTTTTCAACAGCGGCGAGAAAGTCCTCGGCTGATCCGATGTCATTGATTGCGACCTGCTTGGTCGTGTTGTTCGTCATGTGGAAAATGCTCCGTAGGGGCAAAATAGGTGTCCGTGCAACGGGTGTCACGCGGGCATGCGGATAGG
>JACCDN010424657.1_pt1 | contig 23099 bp, 19 predicted proteins | sample 7441691 | NCBI WGS metagenome assembly JACCDN01 (sample SAMN15323439, study PRJNA562643) | freshwater metagenome | isolation source: river surface water | place: USA:Blue River Watershed | collected 2017-08-16 | reverse complement strand
CTTTCTGGAGGAGAAAAAACCCGTTTGGCAATGATCAAATTATTGCTAGAACCGGTAAATGTGTTGATTTTGGATGAGCCTACCAATCATTTGGATATGAAAACCAAAGATATTATTAAAGACGCTTTGCGTGATTTTGACGGAACGTTGATATTGGTTTCGCACGACAGGGATTTCCTTGACGGATTGGCAACAAAGGTGTTCGAATTTGGAAACAAACGCGTCAAAGAACATTTTGAAGACATCAAAGGATTCTTGGCTTACAAAAAAATGGAATCATTGCGAGAAATTGAAAAATAGGGGAGTAAAAAAAATGTTTTTCTTGAATAGTGTATCTTTGGGACTTTATTTAAATAAAAATACTACTTTTGTAATTATATAACCTTTTAAATAAATTCAGATGAAAAAAATCATTACTTTATTTGCCTTAGCTATTTCTACTTTTGCAGTAGCTCAAGATAGCTCAAAATGGACCGTTGGATTTGGTGTAAATGCCATTGACAATACATCAACACAAGATGCTGTTTACTTTCAAACAAAAGATTGGAATGTTGTTCCGGTTTTGTCAAAATTTTCTGCTTCCTATAATGTTAAAGAACATTTTGCAGTGGGAGCTGAAGTTGCCTTTAATAAATATTTAGCAAAAAACATGCACAATGGCGTGCAAGGAGCTATTTCAAGTGACCTGAACTTCATTGCTGTGGATGTTAATACAAAATACAATGTTGATCATTTCTTTACTCAGTCAAAATGGTTTGATGCTTCTGTTATTGGGGGTGTTGGATTTTTCTGGTTGGGAACTGAAGCAAATCAATCGCTAAATCCAGGTGTAGCTTTAGACTTTTGGTTGGGTGATGGATACGGAATCCGTTTACAAACATTAGGAAGAGTCGCTTTAGATAACAACAAATTAGGAAATAATCACATCCAACATTCAGTAGAATTCATTTTGAAATTCTAATTTGAATAATTAAATAATAGCATCAAAAAAAAGCGGAGTTTGTCTCCGCTTTTTTTTACAGTTTGCTTAGACCTACCGGTTTATATTTTGTAAACGAAGTATATATTTGCCATTACATCTTTAACTAAGTTACTTCAATGGCTTTACTAGGTATAGTCATGATGTATTACTTTATCAAAAACGAAATAAATATATTCTTAGTGCGTTCGGTTTGGAAGCATTCACGAATTATTAGCGAAATCAATACTTTATTTTTCAATTTTTTTTTAAAATAAAAGGCGTCCTCTATATTGCCTCTTACTGTTTAAATGAGTACTTTCGTTGCTAATTGAAATAGATGTGTTGTACACCACATTTACTTCCTTTAGTTTCAAATATAGAGCAAATAATCCCTTTGAAATTGGTGTTTTTCATCATTTTTAGATAGTTGTTGACAAAAGTACCATATTTGAAAGCAAAAAAACAAACTCAATCTATGCAAAAAGCATAAAAATAGAATTGTTATCTACATGAACTGGTATGCACTTTACACCAAACCAAGAAACGAAAAGAAAGTAGCCGATGCGTTACAAAAAATTGGCATTACTGCCTATTGTCCTTTGGTAACGCGAATCAAGCAATGGTCGGATCGTAAAAAGAAAGTAACTGAACCTTTATTGCCTTCTTATGTTTTTGTGCAACTTGAAGAGCAGCACCGAAAAGACGTGTTTCAAGTAAATGGCGTAGTACAATATGTCTTTTGGTTGGGTAAACCTGCCCTTATTAAAGAGTTTGAAATTGAGGCTTTACAAAGTCTACTTTCTCATCCAGATCCTGTCCTTGAAGTGGCTATGACTTCATGGCAACCCAATGCGTCTGTTCAAATCCCCGAAGGACCTTTCAAAGGGAAAGATGCGATTGTTCAAAACGTAACTCCTACCAAAGTGAGACTTTTGATTCAATCGCTTAATCTGTATGTGACCATTGAACGGAATGGAAACTAGCAAACTATTTCGTTAAAAAGAGTATAGTTTATTTATGATTGGATTTGCTATTCGTATGGCTCAAATCCAGGAACAATTCTTTTAAGTAAATGAATAATTTCTTTACGATCTAATTGATTGACGGACTGAAATTTATTAAATATTTCTTCTAATTCATTAGAGTTTGGCATTTCTTCTTTTGCAATAACAATTTTTTGATGGTACGTTGGAAGTGTTTCGGCTGACTTTGTCAAGACTTCTTCATATAGTTTTTCTCCAGGTCTTAAACCGGTGTACACAATTTTGATGTCTTTATTTGGGATTTTTCCAGCCAAACGAATCATCTTTTCGGCCAAACTGACAATTTTAATTGAACGACCCATGTCAAACAAATAGGTTTGTCCACCTGAACCCATTGCTCCTGCTTCAATTACTAATTTACATGCTTCTGGAATCGTCATAAAAAAACGATTTACTTCGGGATGGGTCACCGTAATAGGTCCGCCAGCTTCAATTTGATCTTTAAATAACTTTACCACAGAACCATTAGATCCCAATACATTACCAAAACGAGTTGAAATGATGTGCGTTTTATGGTTGTTTGCAGCGCTTAAAAAAGCTGTTTGTGCTAACATTTCTGCAAATCGTTTACTAGCTCCCATAATGTTCGTAGGGTTTACTGCTTTATCAGTTGATATGAATATAAATTTCATAGCACCATATTGCATGGATAGATCTATGCAGTTTTTCGTACCGTGAACATTTACTTTGATGGCTTGTTTGAAATTTTTTTCGAGTAAGGGTACATGCTTGTATGCTGCGGCATGAAAAACGATATCAGGTTGGTAGTCAATAAAAATGTTTTCTAATTCGGCTTTATTAGTTACATCCACCAATTCAAAATGGCATAAACAATTTGAGTTGTTTTTCTTAAAGTAAAGTTCAATTTCATATAGAGGTGTCTCGGCTTGGTCGATAATGATTAATTGTTTCGGTTGAAAAATACTTAATTGTTTCGCCAATTCAGAGCCAATAGAACCGGCACCACCTGTAATTAAAATAGTTTTGTTTTTAAACAAATCAACGACTTTATTGTTTTTGATTTCTATGGTGTCTCTAAATAATAATTCTTCTAAATTATAGGTTTTTAATGATTCACTCGTATTTTCTAAATTTTCAATAAATTCAGGCTTATATACTTTGATGTCATTATTGATACAGTCTTCAATTAACTCTTGTTCAATAGATTCCTCTAAATATCCTTTGGTTAAAATGATGTTTTTGATGCCTTTCCATCTCAAATAGTAAATGATGGGTTTTTTATTATAGGCCAAGACGCTTATGCCAGCAACTTTTTTACCATTTAGGGAGTTGTTAGGGTCTAAAAAGCACAATAAATTAAATTTACTTACAGGAGAAGTTAGGGTTTCAATCAAACTAATGTTGTGAGAATTTACTCCAATAATTGCGATATTTTCTTTTACTAATTTATTGATATCACTGTTTAAATATTGGAATGATTTTTTTACAAAAATTCTAAAACTGATAAGAGAGAAAAAAATGAAAAAACTAGAATAGAAAAGTGTAAAAATTAAAAAAACATGACCACCATACAAAAACACATGTAAATAATCAATTGCTACAAGAGTAAGAAAAGAAAAAAACACAGCTTTAAAAATACGGCCAATGTCATTCAAAGTTGAGTAACGAATTACACTCGTATAGATTTTAAAAAGTAAAAAATAAAAAGTATAAACCCCTAGGGTAATTCCAAGTCGAATTTTAAAAGGAAAAGTATCAATAAAAATAACACCTAGTTCTTTAAAAAAAGTATAACTTATTAAACTAGTGCAGCAAAGCAAAATAATATCAATTAAAAAAATAGCCCATGAGGGTAATATTTTTAATTTCGTAAGAAATTTCTGTAAATATATGAATCTTTTCATAGGGCAAAAATACAAAAAATCCCCATCAGAAAATACATTTTTCGAATCATTATACTCTAAATATTTTTTGCATTGCTAATCTATTTTTTTAAAAAAAAGAAATATAAAATTATAAGATATTATGAGCTTAGTTTTGATTTACCACAATTTAATAGGATAATTATTAATAAAAAAAATTAATGAGTTATATTTGCATTCATCAATGCATAAAACAGTGAAAATAAAAACGTATTTATCCCTAATTTTTGGAGCTTTATTTATCTTAAGTTTCAATTCATGTGCAACCAAAAAAGACCTACTTTATTTGAATGGAAGTCCATCTTTAACTTCACTACCTTTTAAATGGTCTGAAATGTATATTCAACCCAACGATATTATTAGTGTGAAAGTGACCACTGAGGTACCCGAATTAGCAGCAGCATATAATATTACTCCTTTACAGCAAAATAACGTGCAAGGAGTGCAAATGCAGTTACAAGGTTATTTAGTAAGCAATCAAGGCGATATTAATATACCTGTTTTGGGTGTGCAAAATGTTTCAGGTTTGACTTTAGAAAAAGCCGAAAAACAAATACAAGATGCTTTGGTAAGCAAAGGGTATTTAAAAAACCCTGTAGTAGTTTGTCGCTTGTTAAATGCTAAATTTACAGTATTAGGTGAAGTAAAATCTCCAGGCACTTATACTTTTTATGAAAACAATTTGACTTTGTTACAAGCTTTGGGCTTGGCGGGTGATTTAACCATCAATGGCATTCGTAAAAAAGTAACTATTATTCGAACTGAAAATGGGGTGCAAACCTACGGCAACATCGATTTAACTAAGAGCGATTGGTTTACTTCGCCTTATTATTTTGTGAAGCCTAATGATGTCATAATCATTGATCCCAATACTGCTAAAGTTAAATCTGCTGGAGTAGTAGGAAATGCAGGTAATATTATATCCATTATTTCTGTTTTAATGTCCAGTTTCTTAATTATTAAATCACTATAAGCCTCTATGCAGTCATCAGAATTTCATGAAAATCAATCTACTACGATAGATCTCAAAGAACTTATATTCAAATACCTCGCTTTTTTACATTGGATTGTTTTAGGTGCTTTATTATCATTTACAATGGCTTTTTTCTACCTGCGCTATGCACAAGAAATTTATCAAGCTTCCAATGTGATCAAAATATTAGATAATAACAACACGGGTTTTAAAATGCCTACGGATGCGTTGTCGTTCTTTTCTAAAGGAAAAATTAATTTAGAAAATGAAACCGAAGTCTTGCAGTCTTCCTTGTTGATTGAAAAAGTTGTAGATACGCTTGATCTTCAAAATAGTTATTACACTAAAGGGACTATTAAAGAAACTGAAATTGGCTCTACGACACCGTTTACTATTCATTGGACCGAACTTCCTGAAAAAGTAGCAGGAATAGACCTAACCGTTTCTTTAGAATTGACTCCTAAAGGTTATTATTTATCTGGGAAGAATGAATTAATGGAATATGGAAAAACCTACACGTACAGGGGTCACCCATTTTATATTCTATTGAAAGAAATTGAAGCTAAGAAAATAGCGGGCGATTATAAAATTGTTAAAATTAATAAAGAACGCGCCATACAAGCTGTGAAATCACAGTTAACCATAACGCCAGTAGGAAAACAAAGTGAATTGTTACGCATAACCGTATCGGCAAACCATCCTAAAAAAGCCGCCGATATCGCCAATATGCTTACTGCAGTATTTGACCAAGATGGTGTTAAAGACCGTCAATTAGTGCACCAAAAGACGGTGAGTTTTGTTAACGAACGTTTTGGATTTTTATTCAAAGAACTCGATTCTATTGAAAAAAACAAGGCCAATTACAAGCAAAAAGAAAATTTAGCCGATTTTCAAGCCGATGCCGGAGTGCTTTTGGCTACAAAGTCGGGTACCAAAGGCGAATTGAATGCTGTCAAAACCCAAGCGGTATTGAGTGAAATTTTGATAGAGACCCTGGGGAAAACCAAGTCCAATGAATTGCTTCCTGCCAATATTGGTTTGGAGCAAGTGGAAGTATCTGCCATTATCGATCAATACAACGAATTGGTTTTGAAACAACAAAAATTGTTGCAATCGGTAGGAGAGAACCACCCGGCAGTTTTGGAATTGAAAGATACACAAAAGGAACTCAAAAACAATATCAAGGCTTCCTTAGCTACTTACAAAAAAGTGTTGCAATCTAAAATAGCAGCCATCAGTCAGATCAGTTCAGGCCAATCGCAACAATATGCAGCTCTTCCGTTTCAAGAGAAGGCCATTCGTTCCATTGAGCGCCAACAAGAAATTAAAGAAGCACTTTATATCATCTTATTGCAAAAACGCGAAGAGGCAGCTGTAAACTTGGCGATCATCAATCCGTCGATTAAGATGGTTGATTTTGCAAAATCAATTGACGTGCCCATCAGCCCCAAACGCCCCATTATATATTTGGCGGCATTACTGTTAGGTATGGGTATTCCTTTGGGAATCATCTATATTTATTTTATGATGGATACCAAAATCCATTCAAAAAAAGACGTAGAAGCGGTCGTGAAAGACATTCCTGTAATTGCAGAGATTCCGCATATTCCGGATGCTGAAAAAATGGTCAAATATTTGGATCGTTCGGTATTATCAGAAGCCTTTAGAATGTTGCGTACCAATTTGAATTTCTTAATGAAAGATACCAAAGAGTCGCAAGTTATCTTTACTACATCAACAATCAAAGGGGAAGGGAAGACCTTTGTGTCCATGAACTTGGCCATCACACTCTCTACCTTGGGTAAAAAAGTGATCTTGGTTGGAGCCGATTTAAGAAATCCACAGTTACACAAGATGTTAAACATCTCAAGAAACCAAAAAGGGGTGACCAATTATTTGCACGACACGGTAACTAAGCTCGAAGATATTATTGAAAAAGGAGCACAATACAATTTGAAATTGGACTTTATTTTTTCTGGAACCATTCCGCCCAATCCTGCTGAGTTGTTGTCAAACGGTCGTTTTGAGTTGCTTTTAGAAGAATTGAAAAAAGAGTATGACTTTGTCATGGTCGATACTGCACCAACCTTATTAGTAACCGATACCACCTTGATTGCGAACTTGTCCGATTTGATTGTCTTTGTTGTTCGTGCCAACCATACCGAAAAGAACTTACTGCATTTCATCAACGAGTTGAAAACGTTGAAGAAAATTAAAAATGCCGGTATTGTACTGAATAATGTAGGCGAACAAAAAGGGTATGGATACAAATACGGTTATGGCTACTCTTACAGTTACAAATACAACTACGGTTACGGTTATGGCTATGGAGCAGATCAGTCCAAAAGTCGACGTAAAAGAAGTTTTTGGTCGACACTAAAAAGTTGGTTTAAAAAGTCGTAATATGCTATAAATAGAAAAGAGCTACTATCCGCATCATTTTGATCGTATAGTAGCTCTTTTTTGGTATAAATAGTTTTTTATTTTTTTAAGCTAAATGCCTGATTGGCTTGTACCAAGGGCATTACTTTCTTCAAATGTTTTTCGGTAAATGCATGATTTTTAGTGTAGTGAATGTGGTGCAAGTTGTGGAAATCGGTTCCTAGGTAGTGGTAGTAATCTTCAGTTAATAAATGTTCGGCTACTTTTTTGCAACGATCGCCATAAAACCCTAGTAATGACATAGCGTTCATTTGGAATTCTAAATCAAATGATTTCAATTCTTCAAACATGACTAAATTAGTATCCCAATACAAATAACGCTCTGGGTGTGCCAAGATCAATCGGTAGCCTTTCAACTTCAAAGCAAAAAGTACGTCCATTAATCCCGAAACGGGAGCGCTCATCATACTAAATTCAATCAGTAAATGATTGTTTTGTAAAGGCAATAATTCATTGTTGTTCATCAGATCCACTAAAGACCCATCAGCAAAATACTCACTACTACATCCAGTAATAAATGTATGAGGTACCGTTGCAAAAGCTTCGTTAATGGTTGTTTTTGTGTTGGCCCACATACCAGGATAAGAGTGCGGAGAAGCAATGGCTTCAGTAATGCCTAATTCTTGCATTCCTTCCACCATTAAAAGAGTTTGTTCGATCGAAGTAGATCCATCATCAATACCAGGAAGTAAATGATTGTGTATGTCTACAAATCCATCTTTCCATACTTCACTGTACGATACGGTTTTTTTTGAAATCCAAAACATAATTCAATATTCATTTTGCGAGTACAATAAGTACAAGTGTTAAATATAAACATTATTAGTGTTGATTTTACCCGCAGCCCTGTTTTTTTTTAGTTTATCTTTGATTTTATTCAAAATTTATAACTTTTCAGACTCATTTACAAATATATTGCGATATACTAAGGGAATTTGATTTTCTGTGTTTAATTGCATTTTGTGTAAAGTTTTATTATAATACTCTTGTAAAATGGGCGGATGAATAATTTTAACATTGTACATCCAAAGGCACAACCAACCAATCAATTCTCTATTAATACCGCACTTCAAATGCAGGTAATAGTTGTTTTTTTCTTTCGTGATCTTTTGCGAGGTATGCCAGTGGTGGTTTTTAATGAATGTATCAAGAACATTGGCGATTTCAATTTTAATTTCATATACCTTTGCATCAATATTTTTGGTAACTCCAAAACGTGTATTTAATTCGTGAATATAGGCCTCCCAATAACGTTCGGATGCCCCTTTTTTTTCAATCACGAATACCTTTACCAATTGTTTGATGTTAAAGAAAACAATACACTTTTTTTTCAAATGATAGCTTCCTACATAATAGTTGTTGCGATGGCTGAGAAGTTCAAGCGGAACCAATTCAATCTGTTTGGTTTCAAACTGTGCATTATCGCCCGTCTCGTCATTAATGATTTTTGAAATACCTAATCTTTTTCCACTTACAATTGCCTTTTGGATCAGAGCTATTTTTTTTTCATCGTATAATGTGATTATAGGTTTGTAGAAGTTGGTGGCGTTGATATTACCTTTTATTATGGGTGATGTTTGTTGTTCTTCTGTCACCGACTTTTCAAGTATATAGTACTTTATTTTATGCACAAAAAAAGTATGTACAATTTCACTTTCCCCTGCCGATAGTTCCAATTCTTTAAGGTCCCTTTGAATCTGTCGAAGGCTGCGGTTTACCCCATGCAAAGCATACAGATCGATCATTTCTTGCAAAGACATCGGATTTGCAATTAAGGCTTGACGTAATAATTGAAACCGCTGAAGTTTAGAGATTATATGATGTGACATATTTTGTCGTTTATTGAGTAAATGTAAGAAAATCTAACTTGAACTCAAAATGAAACAACCCACTTAATTGCCTGTTCTGCAATGGCTTATTTTTTTGAGGTGGGCAAAATAAATTGAATTGTGCTCCAACACAGCAGGAAGCTATGTTTTTTTTTGCAATAATTCTTTATATTTATGGTGCGTTTATAGCATTGAATATGAAAATCAATCTATTTAACAATAATATTAGGTATAATATCCCCTACTCAAATGTAGTTTCTGGAGGAATAAATTAAAGTTTATGGAACGAAATACGATTTTAAAAATGTTTGAGACCTACATTCCGACCTCACAATGGCCTACTATTTATAAAGTATCAGTTAAGTACAAAGAAAACATATGGTTGCGTTGGATGACTCTAATACAATTGAATGGTCATCGAAATTATTTTCTTAAGGTGACTTATAAAGATGCTTCAGTTAAGTTTCTTCCTTTGCCAAAAAATGCGAAAGATGAAATAAAATCGCACATCACTAAATTCAACTTTCACATCAGTTCGTTGAAATAATTACCATTTTCTTTTTGGGTTTCAAATTAATGAGTACTTTTGTTATTCGATTTATATTTTCATCAATTTATGTTGGATAGCTTAATTACTTCAAAAACCCGAATACGCCTCTTGGTAAAATTTTTTATCAATGCAGCCAATGCTGGGTATTTACGAGGTTTGGCTACCGAAATGAATGAAAACACCAATGCCATTCGCAAAGAGTTGAACAATTTGAGCGAGGCGGGCTATATTGTGAGGGATGCTTCCGAAGCAAAGGTCATGTACCGTGCCAATACGGACCATCCTTTGTTTGCTACTTTGCAACAACTCATCAGAAAACACATCGGAATCGACCGCATCATCACCCAAATATTAGAACGTATGGGGGAGGTGACGCGCATTTTTGTGTTGGGCGATTACGCTCAGGGAATCGATTCAGGTACCATAGAAATAGTAATTGAAGGACCGGCGCTGAATGACAGTTATATAAAGCAATTGGTTCCTAAAATACAGAACGAAATAAATAAAGAAGTCAACATCCAAATTACCTCGTTGTTTTTAGGGGATGGAATGTTGATTTTTGAAAATAACTAAGAAGGATTTGTCTTTTTAGTATTGCCTTGTGACTGCAGAAATGTGACTCACCAGGCGAAGCTGTGGAAATTGGCTAATTTGAGCATTTGAAGATTAGTTAATTTGAAAATAAAGCCGAGTAGAACTTTGTGAAAACTTTGCGAAGCATTGTGAGGCCAAAAAATAAGGAAGAAGAAAAATGAAAGAGGGGGTAATTTATTCTCATCGTTATTTAAACTCAACGTATATAAATAAATAAAGCGTAGTGGAACTTTGTGAAAACTTTGCGAAACATGGTGAAGCCAAAAAAGAAGAAAGAATCACGCATAACGAACAACGAAAACATGAATAAAATATTAATCACGGGAGGAGCTGGATTCATTGGATCCAATTTATGCGAATATTTTTTGAGCAAAGGTGATCAAGTCGTATGTTTAGATAATTTTGCAACCGGGCACCGTCATAACATTGCTTCTTTTTTAGAAAATAAAAATTTCACGTTAGTAGAAGGCGATATTCGAAATTTAGAAGATTGTCAAAAAGCAACGGAGGGAGTTGATTATGTTTTGCATCAAGCAGCACTGGGTTCTGTACCCCGTTCGTTAAAAGATCCCATTACATCTAATGAAGTCAATGTATCAGGTTTTTTAAATATGTTAGTTGCTGCACGAGATGCTCATGTTAAGCGATTTGTGTATGCGGCAAGTTCTTCTACCTATGGAGATTCACAAGGATTACCAAAAGTGGAAGATGTGATTGGAAAACCTTTGTCGCCTTATGCGATTACCAAATATGTAAACGAGTTATACGCAGATATTTTTAGTAAAACCTATGGCATGGAAACCATTGGTCTTCGTTATTTTAATGTTTTTGGAAGAAAACAGGATCCCAACGGAGCTTATGCAGCAGTGATACCTTTGTTTGTAAAGCAGTTTATGAATCATGAAAGTCCGGTAATCAATGGAGATGGTAATTTTTCTCGTGATTTCACGTACATTGATAATGTCATTCAAATGAATGAATTAGCTATGACTACCCAAAATCCAGAAGCCATCAATACGGTTTACAATACGGCATATGGAGACAGAACTACCCTTACACAATTGGTCCAATTATTAAAAGATAATTTAGCCCAATTTGACCCTAAAATTGCTGCCGTAGAAGTCATTCATGGTCCCAACAGAGCCGGTGATATTCCACATTCGTTAGCAAGTATTGAAAAAGCAAAAAGCAAATTAGGATACAACCCCAAATATTCCATAGCACAAGGTATCAAAGAAGCGGTTTCTTGGTACTGGGAGCATTTGAAATAATAAAGTTATCTATCTACCACCAAATAACGAACAACAAAAACATGAATAAAATTGCCATTATCGGATTGGGCTACGTAGGTCTTCCTTTAGCCCGATTATTTGCAACCAAATACCCAGTAGTAGGATTTGACATCAACCAAAAGCGAATTCAGGAATTACGTTCGGGTACAGATAGTACCTTGGAGTTAACGGATGAAATATTACAAGCTGTTTTAGTAAAAAATAATCCGGTGACGGAAGCTTTCAAAGCCACCGGACTCTTTTGCTCCTCAGATTTAAACGACATCCATGATGCCAATACCTACATTGTAACCGTTCCCACACCTGTAGACAAAAACAACCGCCCTGATTTGACACCATTATACAAAGCCAGTGAAACGGTGGGGAAAGTGTTGAAAAAAGGAGACATCGTCATTTATGAATCTACGGTGTATCCTGGAGCTACTGAGGAAGAATGCATTCCTGTGTTAGAAAAAATATCAGGATTAAAATTCAATGAAGACTTTTTTGCAGGCTACTCACCAGAACGCATCAATCCAGGCGATAAAGAACATACCGTAGAGAAAATTTTAAAAGTGACCTCCGGTTCTACACCAGTAATTGGTTTGCAAGTAGATGCCTTATACAAAAGTGTCATCACGGCAGGAACGCATTTAGCCCCTACCATTAAAGTGGCCGAAGCGGCTAAAGTCATCGAGAATTCGCAGCGCGACATCAATATTGCGTTTGTCAACGAGTTGGCAAAAATTTTCAATTTGATGGAAATTGATACCCATGCCGTATTAGAAGCGGCGGGAACCAAATGGAACTTTTTACCTTTTAAGCCTGGATTAGTAGGAGGGCATTGTATAGGCGTAGACCCTTATTATCTGGCACAAAAAGCACAAGAATTGGGCTACCACCCCGAAATTATTTTAGCCGGACGTAGGCTAAACGACAGCATGGGAGAGTATGTAGCGGCCCAAGTGGTGAAACTCATGATCAAAAAGGGCATCCAGGTAAATGGTGCAGAGCTCTTAATGTTGGGCATTACGTTTAAAGAAAATTGTCCCGATGTACGCAATACTAAAATTGTAGATGTGGTAGCCGCATTAAAAGACTATGGAATCAATGTGACCATTTACGACCCGTGGGCAAATCCAGCTGAAGTGATGCACGAATATAATCTTTCGTGTCATGCTGAACTACCTTCTTGTCATTCCGAACCCGTTTCGGAATCTCAAAATTCTAAAGTATCCACCCCATCATCCAAAAAATATGATGCTATAGTTTTAGGTGTTGCACATAAAAAGTTTTTAGATTTGGATTTAGCTTCTTTACAAAATGATAATAGTATGTTGTATGATGTGAAAGGGATATTGGGTAATATAGTTGATGGAATATTGTAACAAAATAAAATTTATTAAAATTTTAAATGATTTTAAATAAATTGAAAAATAAAACTATTGAAAGTTTGTTTTGGAGTTTTGCGGACAACCTTCTTCAACAGATAGTAAATTTTATTGTTGGAATAATTTTAGCAAGGTTATTATCTCCTGAAGATTTTGGACTTATTGGTATCATATCAGTATTTATTGCAATGTCTAATATTTTTGTAAATAGTGGGCTAAGTGATGCTTTAATAAACAAGAAAGAAACAACAGATATTGATTATAACACGGTATTTTGGACTAATATTATTTTAGGAATTTTTACTTATTTTGCTCTTTTTTTTATAGCTCCCTATGTCGCATTTTTTTTTAAAAAAGATGAATTAATACTATTGATAAGAATAACAGCATTGAGTGTTTTAATAGTTTCTTTTTCTACAATTCAAAGAGCAATTTTAACTAGATTTTTGAACTTTAAAATCATTACTGTAATTTCAATGATTTCTGTTTTTGTAAGTGGTTCAATAGCTATTTATATGGCTTTTAATGGTTTTGGAGTTTTAAGTTTGGTTATTAGAATGGTGTTAGGTCAAGCTATGACATTTTTACTATTTTGGATAATTAATAAATGGAGGCCAAAATTTATTTTTGATTTATCTTCGTTAAAATCCCTTTATTCATTTGGTAGTAATCTCTTTTTATCCCGATTTATTAATACATTATATAATAATATATATTATTTTATAATTGGAAAGCTATTTAGTCCTTCAGCACTTGGATACTATACACGAGCAGAAACTTTTAATAATTTAGCCTCTTCAAACATTTCAAATACGATACAAAGAGTAAGTTTTGCTGTTTTGTCTTCAAAAAGGTCTAAAGAGGACCAGTTTAATACATTTAACTTGTTTTTTAATATGACCATTCTAATTACTTTTTCATTTATGGCAATACTTTTTGTTTCCGCAAATGAAATTATTTTAATTTTACTTGGGGAAAAGTGGATTCAATCTATAATATATCTCAAGTTATTAATATTTTCAGGTATGTTTTTCCCTTTATATTCTTTAAATTTAAACTTATTTGCAGTCACTCAGAATACCAAATATTATTTAAAATTAGAATTAATTGTAAAATTATTTATAATTCCAACAATTATTGCAGGCTACTTTTATGGATTAATTTCTTTGATAATAATGATGGTTCTTAGCTCCTTTTTATCATATTTAACAACCCTTATTTCAATAAAAAAAATTCTAGACTATAATATTCGAATACAAATAAAAGCATTTACAACATGTGTCTTTTTATTTATAATGATTGTGTTGTTTGGTTATTTAGTAGATAATAATTTAAAACAAAATAATTATATAATGTTGTTGCTTAAAGTTGCTATTAGTTCAACAATATCTTTCATTTACTTTATTTTATATTTCCCTGATTTATTCAAAAAACTAAAATTACTTATTAAAAATTAGTATAAATGACATTTACAATCTGCATCCCAACATTTAATAGAAAGAATCTTTTAAAAAGGAATTTGAGTCATTTGGAGCTTTTAAATTTCGAAAAGAAAAAATTTGAAGTAATCGTGGTCGATGACGGCTCAACTGATGGGACAGATGTGATGTTAGAATCATTCTTAAATGAAAGTGATTTAGATTTAAAATATTTCAAAAAAGAAAACGGGGGTAAGTATTCTGCAGTTAATTATGCTATTTCAGTTGCAAAAGGTTTTTTTTTTATCAATTGTGATTCAGATGATTATTTAGATAAAGATTGTCTATTAAATATTTTCAATTTATGGGAAAAAATTGAAATTAGCAAAAAAGGAGAAATCGCCGGTATAATTGGACAAAATTTAAATATGAACACAAACAAAATAATTGGTAGTTCGTTACCAAAAGACATATTATACTCCGATCCAATTGAAATGAGGTTTCGTTACAGAATCAAAGGTGATAAATTTACATGTTTTATACTTGATATCCTTAAGACTTATAGATTTCCTGATGTAAATGGATTAACTTTTTTTATTCCAGAAAGTTATTTGTACTATGGAATAAGTTCAAAATATAAATTTTACTATTCAAACACAGTTTTTAAAATTTGTGAATATCAAATAGATGGAATTACAAGTAATATCCAAAGATACAGAATACAAAATGCTTTTGGTTGTTATCTCACATATAAAAAGTATGTTGAATTATATGGACCAAGTAAATCATTTTATGGTTATGTAAGGAATTATATAAATTATGTAAGATTTGCAATTCATACTAACAATAAATTAATTATTAAAAATTTTCTTGATATATTTTTTATACCATTAGCGTTAATATATTTCATCAAGGACAAAAGATTAAATAAGTAAATATTGCAAACAATGAAATCAATAATTTTATTTGGATTAGCTATGTTTTTTTCAACATTGCAAGCTTTATTTTTTAAAGAAGTAGGATTAGCACCATTTCCTTTATTAGCTTTTATTATTCTATTTTTTATTCCTAATAAATTAGTTATTAATTCAGAAGATATTAAGTTTGTTTTTTCATTTTTTATAATTTTTTTAATCTCTGTTATTATTGGATTGATAAATAGAGATTATTTACAAGGTTATAAGTTTTATTTTCCTAGAGTATTAGGTTTTGTAATATTTCCTTTTAGTATTATTTTTTTTCGAAAAACACTAATGAAGTTTGAAAGTAGTCAAGTTGAAAGAGTATTAAATATTATTTTAATAATTCATTTAGCTTTTTTCTTTATTCAATATTTGTTATTTGTGTTTTTAAATTATAAAATTGATTACTTGTATAGTATCACAGGTGAGGTTCAGAGAACCGGTGCTGCTAGGTTAAAAGAGTTTAGTAATTCAATTAGGGCTTCAGGACTTTTTACAGAGCCGGGATCATACTCAGTTTATATTTTTATGTTGATTTCTATGAAATTTATACTAAGAAAGAAAATAGATTTTATAATATTGGCAGGAATTATTTCGATGCTTTTATCTTATTCTATGACGGGTGTTCTTATGGCTAGTAGTTTAATTGCTTACTATTTGTTTTTATCAACATATAATTTTAAAAAAATTAAAAATGCGTTGTTTTTGTTTTTTGGTTTAGGTATAATTTTTTATTTTAAATCAGAAATTTTTTTAGGACCTATACTTGACAGGTTGTCAAATTTAAATGAAGACACATCTGCTGAAGCCAGATTTGAAGGAGGTTATGATTTTTTTGTTCAAAACGGATTTTTTTATTCTGGTTTAGGAATAGGTTCATTATCAGCAAATGTTACAGGTACAAGTGTAATTTTGGGAGGTTTATTTGATTTTGGTATTATTCTATTGATTTTATTCATATTGATGCAGCTAAAATATTTATATGAATGGAGTGGAAGTTTGAAGTATTTATTTTTGCTATTTCCTGTTTTATTGTCAAATATTTCGTTTAATCAAATAATATATACGGTATTTTTTGCATTTTTATCATTGAAAATAAAAGATATTAAAAATCAAAATACATGAAATTGTTTTTTTTAATAAGTGATAAGCCGGGTGGTGCAGAACAGGTTTTTAAGCAAATAGTAAATTATTATTTAGATAATAATAAAATTGTTTTGGTTTGTTTTTTTTTAAAAAAAAGTTCGGATTTTTGGGATGACTTTTTAATTAAAGATAATTTTAAAACTATTTATTTTAATATGTCCATATTGAAATTTATATCGAACATAATAAAGTTTAACAAACATTCCAATTATATTTTTACGACACATGTATATGTAACTGGTATTATTGGATTATTGATAAAATTAAAAATTCTAAAAAAGAAAAAATTTATAGGAAGGGAGTCTACACAAATATTTAGTAGAAGTAGAGGTTTTAAAAAGTTCAGTTATGTGTTAGCTTATTTATTAGGTTATAGTTCTTTGGATCTACTCGTTTTTCAGACAGATTTAATGAAGGATGAATTAGAAAATTTTTTACCAAGGATTATTAAGAAACTAAAAGTTAAAGTGATACCAAATCCTGTTGTGATAACTAAAATTGAAAAAAATGTAAATAATTATTATCAATATCCTTTTATTGTATCAGCTGGTCGATTAATTCCAGAAAAAGGATTTGATGTTTTAATTGAAGCATTTTATAAATTGCATTTAGATTTTCCAGATTTGAAACTAATTATTTTAGGAGAAGGAAGTGAAAGGAAACATTTAGAAAAGCAAATACATAATTTACAAATTCGGGAATATGTTTTTTTGGAAGGGTTTGTTGAAAATGTCTATACTTATTTCAAAGCTGCAAAATTGTGTGTTGTTTCTTCTAGGATTGAGGGATTTCCAAATGTTTTGTTGCAAATGATGTCTCAAAATAATAATATTGTTTCAACAAAGTGTGCAGGAGGCATTGATGATATAAAAGGTTTATTTGTTTCTGATACAAATAGTGCTGAAAATCTGTACGTCGCTATTAAAAATTGTTTAGAATCCTCTGAGACAAAAAAAAACAGAAAACTATTTGATATAGAACTTGAAAGCCGTTCAATTGATTCTTTTATTGATAAAATTAATTTTGAACTTGAAAAATATTAATAAATTAGTAAGAATTACTACCGTTCCAATATCTCTAAAAACACTTTTAAAAGGTCAACACCGTTTTATGTCTCAAAATGGTTTTGATGTTCTTGGGGTATCTTCTTCGGGTAATGCGTTGAATGAAGTTGCTCAAAATGAAAAAATAGCAGTATATACGGTCGAAATGACTCGCATCATTTCTCCTTTGAAAGATATCAAATCGTTATGGAGCTTTTATAAATTGTGTAAGCGAGAACGTCCTGCAATAGTACATTCTCATACTCCAAAAGCAGGTATAGTAGGAATGTTAGGTGCTAAGTTGGCAGGTGTGCCTATTCGTTTGCATACTGTGGCTGGATTACCCTTAATGGAAGCAACTGGAAGTAAACGTAGACTGTTAGATTTTGTAGAAAAACTAACTTACAGCTTTGCTACAAAAGTATATCCTAATTCTAAAGGGCTTTATGATTTTATTTTAGAAAATAATTTTATAATAGAAGAAAAATTAAAAGTGATTGCAAATGGGTCCTCAAACGGTATCGATACCACTTATTTTTCTGCCCAAGCGATTACTCAAGAACAAATCAATACTCTAAAAACAGGTTTAGGTATTCATGAAAATGATTTTATATTTATTTTTGTTGGCCGACTGGTTGGTGATAAAGGGATTAATGAATTGGCACAAGCTTTTTTTCAACTCAAGAATCCCAACTCAAAACTACTTCTAGTAGGATCTTTTGAAGCAGAATTAGACCCACTACTACCAGATACTCTTGAAATCATTGATACCCATCCCAATATTATTTCGGTTGGTTTCCAAGCGGATATTCGACCATATTTGGTGCTTAGTGATTGTTTGGTTTTTCCGAGTTACCGCGAAGGGTTCCCCAATGTGGTGATGCAGGCAGGTGCTATGGAATTGCCATCTATTGTAACTGACATAAATGGTTGCAACGAAATCATACAACACAAACACAACGGTATCATTATTCCTCCCAAAGATAGCAACGCACTAGCTCATGCTATGCAACAATTAATTGATGATCCTGTTTTTTGTCAATCTCTTGCACAACACGCGCGAACATGTATTACATCTCGATACGAACAACAAGTTGTATGGGATGCGTTACTTGCTGAATATCAATTATTGTTGTCAGAAAAAACCGGAAAACAATAAACGTATATATTGCACCTCAATGTATACTCTCCTAAAGTCAATTAGACCAAGCACCTTTTTCTCAGCACTTATTTTATTTATACTTCAATTTTAGCTATTTTCGTGGCTAGATTCTTTTATTAATGTATAAAAACATTTTCAAACCTTTATTAGATTTTACTGCAGCATTCATAGGGTTGGTTCTATCGGCTCCTTTATTTATATTGGTGACAACGGCGTTATTTATTACCAACCAGGGCAAGCCCTTTTTTTTGCAAAAACGCCCAGGTATAAACGGTAAAATTTTCACCATCATCAAGTTCAAAACCATGAACGATAAAAAAGATGCCAAGGGAAAATTATTATCGGATGAATTACGGTTAACTAGAATAGGTAAATTTGTTCGAAAAACATCTTTAGACGAAATTCCTCAATTATTAAATGTGTTAAAAGGGGAAATGAGTATTGTAGGTCCTAGACCTTTATTACCAGATTATTTGCATCTTTATAGTCCTTATCAGAACCGACGCCATGAAGTCAAGCCAGGTATAACCGGTTGGGCACAGGTTAATGGAAGAAATGCCATTTCCTGGGATCAAAAGTTCGAAATGGATGTGTATTATGTTAACCATTTATCATTTTTTTTAGAACTTAAAATCCTTTTTTATACAGTAGTGAAAGTAATGAAAAGCGATGGAATCAACGCTCAAGATGAAGCAACCATAGAGCCATTTCGTGGTAATAATAAATTGATAATAATTGGTGCTGGTGGCCATGCTAAGGTTGTTGTTGATTGCATAGAGGAAGAAAAAAAATATGAAATTACGTCGTTAATTGATGATGCTCCTCCAATGAGCTTTATTAGTTTTTATAAAATTGATAAGCGGGATATGGAAAACAATTATCAATCAATAAATGCTATTATTGCAATTGGAAATCCAAAGCATAGAAAAAAAATAGCGAATCAATTAAAATCTAATTTTGTTATGACCATACATCCATCAGCTGTTGTTTCAAAACACGCAAAAATAGGAGAAGGCTGTCAAATATTTGCAACAGCAGTTATCAATGCAGCAGCAAGTATTGGAAATCATTGTATTATCAATACAGGTGCCATTGTAGAACATGATTGTATTTTAGGAAATTTTGTACATATCGCTCCAAACGCTACTCTTGGAGGAGGAGTATCTATTGGTGAATCATCTCATGTGGGCATGGGAGCTACTGTGTTACAGAATATTACTGTAGGAAAAAATGTAATCATAGGTGCTGGAGCAGTTGTTACTAAAGATATTTCTGATAATTGTACTGTTGTTGGAATTCCAGCCAAACCTATTAAAATTTCAAGTAAGTAATAAACTCATAAATTTAATTTTTATTTTACCCATGAATTCTACAAAAATTTGGCTTTCTTCTCCGCACATGGGGGGTAACGAACAAAAGTATATCCAAGAGGCATTTGATGACAATTGGATTGCACCGTTGGGGCCCAATGTAACTCATTTTGAAACGGATCTTGAGGCCTACCAACAAGAAGATGTTTTAGTTGCGGCTTTGAGTTCGGGTACCGCAGCCTTGCATCTAAGTTTGATATTAGCCGGTGTAAAAGCGGGTGATGAGGTGATTTGTCAATCGATGACTTTTTCTGCTTCAGCTAACCCGATTGCTTATCTTGGCGCCACTCCCGTTTTTATTGATAGTGAAAAAACCACTTTGAATCTATGTCCAACGGCCTTAGAGAACGCTATTATTGATCGCATTACATTGGGAAAAAAACCGAAAGCCATCATTGGAGTACATTTATACGGAATGCCCTTTCAAGTGGATAAAGTCAAAGAAATTGCAGATAAATACGAAATCATACTAATCGAAGACAGTGCAGAATCTTTAGGAAGCACCTACAAAAATCAAAAATGCGGCACTTTTGGCGATTTTGGAATTCTCTCTTTTAACGGAAACAAAATCATCACCACTTCGGGTGGAGGTGCTTTGATTACAAAAAGCAAAGCGCATAAAGATAAGGCTGTTTTTTTGGCTACTCAAGCACGAGATCAAGCTCCGCATTACCAACATAGTGAAATTGGTTACAACTACCGCATGAGTAACATTTGCGCAGGAATTGGACGCGGACAAATGGAAGTGATTTCCAACCGGGTAAATCAAAGACGTGCAATGCACGCGTTTTATCAATCTATTTTTGAAACATCCGATACAATCAAGGTGTTTTCTGAACCTTCAAGTGATTATTATTCAAATTTTTGGCTAAGTACCATTCTAACCGATTCATTCGAAACCAGAGAAGCCATCCGTTTGGCTTTGGAAGCACAGGATATTGAAGCACGACCTTTGTGGAAACCCATGCACTTACAACCTGTCTTTGAGGGTGCTCCTTATTATGGCGAAAAAGTAGCGGAAGATTTATTTAACAGGGGGTTGTGTCTGCCTAGTGGCTCCAATTTGACTGACGAAGAAAGAAATCGTATCAAACAAGTGCTGGTATCCTTTGTTTCTTAGGAATCATATCTGCTTTTTCAATACGTATTTTTATTTAATCAAATCATTTCTATGATAATACCATAGGATCCAGCCATTCAATACAATGATTGGAGCAACGAGTATGGCATGCGGCAAGGTTATTACATATAATGTGAAGAGCAATAAACAGCAACTTGTGATGATGACGATTTTTTTGAAAAACTGTGATTTTACCACCCACGGAAAGGCTACATAGAGAGGGTTGAAGAGCAGGATGTGATAATTCCAAGTTATTTCTTTATGGAATGAATAGAGTCCGGCAAATGTGAAAAACAATCCAACCATTCCTAATACGAATACATAAGATAAATATATTTTACTCGAACGACTGATTCCAATCAATAGTAAAATGAGCGTGAAGAAATAGCCACTATTCCAAAATGAAAAAGAGGTATACACTGGCGTTCCTGCAACTAAAGTTTGCGTTTTTTCAACAAACGGTTGTTGATTTACTATCAATTTGGCTAAACTATGCTGTAATTCGATGGGTAAAAATAATTGTGAAGCGGCAACATCTGTTGGTGCACCAAAAATGACATTGATTCCTAATTTAAACCAATAATGATCTTCAAAATAGGGGTAGAGGACTTCCCGGTAAGTAATTTCCTTTGAATCGACTTTTTGAATTGGTTTGCTTGCAAGTGTAAGAGCCAATTTTTCAGCTACCATGGTGGTGCAATTTCGATCGATAAATTTATAGGTATAATACTTTTCATCCGAAAACAAAGAGGTATTCAATTGATCAAAAAGTTTTTGTTTTTGTGCTAGATCCAATGTAATTATTTGTTCTACCACATTGCGCTGATCGTACTGATATTCTGCAATAAAATCAGTAAAGTTGGAAGCAGAAACAAAATAATTGAGATCTCCTTTGATGAATTTTAGATAAAAATGTTCCGTTCTAAAGTCAAAAGTACCATAGTTGTACACTACGTCCAAACCTTGCGAAGCATCTTGGATACGAAGGGCCGTGTGTCCAAAAGCGGAATACAATTCACTACCACTTCCGCAGGTTAAAACACTCACCTTTGAGTTGTTTGATAATACCGAATTTTGGGCCAAACCCGATTGCAACGAAATAAGAACAAAGAATAGGAGTAATTTTTTTATCATGCTTAATTTCTAAAAATATCTAAATCAACTTTCACCGAAAAAATATTCGAATACAAGGCAGCACTTTGGTCACCCAGGTCGGTCAAAGCATAGTCAATTTGGATGCCACGGTATTTGAATCCGAGTCCAACATTGGGTTGAAAACCCACTTTACGGGTTCCGTCAAGTTGGGTCACCTGCTGAAAATTTCCTACACCCGCTCTTAGAAATACGATGTCGGTATATCCGTATTCGAAACCTATGGCTGGATCAATACTGAGTCCTTTTGTAGAAAATAAATCATTCGTTTGTGCGAAACGCATGTTCAAATTTGCTGCAGCTAATAAACTCGTTTCATTGTGGAATTCAAATTTTTTAGACAAACCTACTTGCGCTTTAGGAGCTGTAATTTCGGAACTTTCGGGAAGTTCTTGGTTTTGGTTGGCAACCGCATCTTTGATCGTATTGTAGGCTTCTTCGTTGATGCTCCAAATGGTGTAAGTTGTCGTGATGTCTCGAACCAAGAGTCCGAATTTCCAATCATCGCGTTCAAATTGTAATCCGAAATCCAATCCAAAACCCCATGCTTTCGCAAAATCCCCAATGACTCTTCGGATCAATTTTGCATTTACGCCGTATTGAAACCCGGGAACTTTTAATTTTCGGGCATAGGAAAAGGTCAATCCATAATCGGCAGTAGAAAATTTACTCACCCGATCGTAATTGATGTTTCCTTGACTGTCAATTAATTGTGTGGTGTTTAGAATGTCATCTACTCCAAATCGGATCAATGACATACCCCAGGCACTTTGGTCATCTATAGGTTTG